>Ga0209167_10000674_pt1 | contig 23113 bp, 24 predicted proteins | sample Coa_R1_9_FD_187154 | JGI IMG/M metagenome (GOLD analysis project Ga0209167, IMG submission 187154) | Surface soil microbial communities from Centralia Pennsylvania, which are recovering from an underground coalmine fire - Coalmine... | ecosystem: Environmental > Terrestrial > Soil >... | reverse complement strand
ACTGACGCTTGCCGCCTTATTCTTCGCCAGCCAAACATATCTCTCCTACAAATACTCCGGCGGGTCGGCTCATGCGGACATCATCCTGAAATTGAATTTCGGTCAGTGGTACCTGTGGGGATTGGCGATCCCATTTGTCATCTGGTTGGCCCGCAGATTTCCGATCGAACGCAAGCATTGGATGCGCAATACCGCTCTGCACCTTGCCGCAAGTGTGGTTGTTTCACTCGTGGAATGGTGGCTAAACAATTTATTTCGACACTACGTTCTGGGTCTGCCGGGAAGAGTGGGGCTGGTGTTCGTATTTCAGCAGAATCTTCTGACTTACTGGATTTTCGCGGCGGCAACTCAAGCGATCGGTTATTACCGGCGATATAAAGAAGGAGAAGTCCGCTTCTCTGAGCTCACCGCGCAACTTGCTCAGGCGCAACTACAAGCTCTGCGCATGCAACTACATCCGCACTTCCTCTTCAATACTCTCAATGCCATCGCCACCCTGGTCCACAAAGACCCGGAAGCTGCTGACCGCATGATCGCGCAATTGAGCGACCTCTTGCGCGTCACCCTAGAAAATGTAGGAGTCCAGGAAGTGCCTCTCGCTCAGGAATTGAAATTTCTGGAGAGCTACCTGGAAATTGAACGCACCCGGTTTCAAGACCGGCTCAAAGTTTGCATGGACATTGGACCCGAAACGCTGGATGCCAGTACCCCTTACCTGATCCTCCAGCCGATCGTGGAAAACGCAATTCGGCACGGAGTGGCCACGCGGTCCTCACCCGGCACTGTTACCGTGCGCTCCAAACATGACGGCGATTTCCTTGTCCTCGAAGTCATTGATGACGGACCGGGCTTTCCTGTGGGTCCGGCCGCGCGGAATGGTGTTGGTCTTTCCAGTACGAGGGCACGCCTCGATAAGCTCTACGGTGTGGATCAACATTTTGAGTTCGGCAATATGGAGGGTGGAGGTGTACGAGTGAGGCTGGCGATTCCGCTCCGAATTTTGACGGCAAGTGGTGAAGTCTTGGCCAAAGGGGCGGGATCGCATTGAAGATCCGAACCATAATCGTGGACGACGAAGCCCTGGGCCGCGAGCGCATCCGCACTTTGCTTGCAGGCGACCCAGAGATTGAGATTGTCGGGGAATGTGCCGATGGAAAGCAGGCCATCTCAGCTGTCGAAAACGTCAAACCCGATCTCATTTTTCTGGATGTGCAAATGCCGGAAGTAGATGGCTTTGGTGTGATCGAAGCCATCGCCGGGGGATCGGTCCAGATGCCTGCCGTTATTTTTGTTACGGCTCATGATCAGTACGCGGTGCGAGCATTCGAAGTTTATGCCCTCGACTATTTGCTGAAATCGTTCGACCGGGAGCGCTTCCAGGCCGCCTTGAGTCGCGCCAAGGAGCAGCTTCGTCACTCGCGCGGGAGCAACTGGAACGAGCGCATCGCCGGATTGCTCGACGACCTTCAGTCGCGCCAGAAATATCTCACCCGACTTGTGGTTCGGTCCGGCGGCCGCATCTTTTTTCTCCGCGTGGACGAAATCAATTGGATGGAAGCTGCTGACAATTACGTCCGCATTCATGTGGGGCGTGAATCACACCTGATTCGCGAGACTCTTCATGCGCTTGAAACAAGTCTCGACCCTGCAAAGTTCGCTCGCATTCACCGTTCCACGCTTGTGAATGTTGACAGGATTCGCGAGCTGAAACCCCTGTTTCATGGCGACTACCTTGTGACGCTCTTGGATGGAACGGAATTGACCTTGAGCCGCAGTTTCCGGCAGAACTTGACAGGACCGTTCGGCCAGGCGGTCTGAAGGTTTCAGCAAACAGGGGGGTCCGCTCTTCGGGTTTTTCTCTCTTACCTCTTACCCCCGATTGCAGTTGGAGCATCTGGAAGGGCGATGCGTGGGCCGGACCGATTTCATGTCGTTACGGTACATTGTGTGCTAAATGGCACAGATTTGTCGGCGACCTTGCCGCACAGTATCCAAGTGAGGATGAGCGACTTGACCGCAAAGCAGTCGTTTTCTGTCCCTTGTCCTACTTGCGGAGTCGGATGTGGCGAGCGTTGCTTGCTGCATTCAGGCTCCCCACGCACAGAACCGCACTTAGACCGGAAGCTGTCTGCCTTTGAGGCGATTAAAGCGAAGAGGATTCCTCACGGTCTTAGACGTCGATAGTTCCTCCCTGAACAAAAATCCGATTTATGCATGCGAAACTTGTAACGAGCAGTAAATTGGAAGTATCTCGCATTCCGTACGGCCCTAAGTTGGTTGTTAGTCGTGCAGGACAACACTCAGAAGGGATTTGTTGACGTGGATCTCACCGTTGTATTGGATGAAACCCAATTTCCTGAATTTGTTCATGAAAAAATTCACCCGTGATCGCGTTGTGCCAATCATCTCCGCCAGCGTCTCCTGCGATACATTAGGAATCACCTTTTGAGGCTGGTCCTGCGCTCCATAGCGCGCCAACAGCAGCAGGGTACGAGCCAGCCGTTTTTCGCTGGAGTTGAAGAGCTGGTCTATCAGATCTTCTTCGACGCGGGCGTTTCGGGCCAGAGTGTAAGCGATGAAGCGATCGGAGAACTCGTGCTCTTCGTGCAGGACGCGCATCACTTCATGTTTCTCAATCTCTAGAACGGTGGTAAGTGCGACTGTGGTCGCAGTGGCCATGCGAATCGTCTGGCCTGTAAGGCACCCTTCCCCGAAAAAATCGCCGGGTCCGAGAATCGCTACAACGGCCTCCTTGCCGGTCTCATTGACCACGGTAAGCTTCACACCGCCTTCCTGAATGTACATGACATTATTGGCGGGGTCGCCCTGCGCGAAGACGGTTTCTTGTCCTCGAAATTTGGCTACCTTCCTCCCAAGACCAGCCGAGTCGAGAAAGAGCTTCACATCGAAAGCGGGCCTTCTTGAATCTATTTTTGGGGGGGGACGGCGAAGCTGGACGGGTATACGCCGAGTTGTGGAAGGCCTCATAGAATTCGGCTTGCGCTCGCTGGGTGGGGCCTTCGATGTCGTTTTCATTGCTCTCTTCTCCATTCGCGTTGGCTAGACTGGGACCGGATCCAACGGGAAGCCACACTTCGTTTCCAAACGGAATTATGTGGCGAACGGAATGGGTGCGGTATCGGGGAAGCTCCTAAATATGAAGCACTTTGTCCGGGGAAACCCCTACAAGGGGGCAGTATTGCCGGTGAAAATCAAATCGCTACCGAGCCGAGTGGCCTGGTTCATTCTCCAGGGCTTCCGGGGTCAATAGACCCATTTGCACGGCAAAACGAATGACATCACTGCGCGTTCGAAGTCCGAGCTTTTCAGCAAAACGTGAGCGGTACGTCTCCACGGTTTTCACGCCTACCGAAATCTGTTTGGCGATTTGCGCACTGGTGTAACCTCGGGCCACGAGTCCCAGCACCTGCAGCTCACGGTCACTGAGGATGTTTGTCGTCCGCGTGGGATCGGCTTTCGTGCCTTTCTTCGCAAGCACGTCCTGGACAAGAATGCTGGCCAAACGCGGGTCCACAAAAACGCCACCGCGGTGCACCGCTCGAATGGCGGCAATCAGCTCTGAATCCACCGCTCTTTTCAACAGGTAGCCGGAGGCCCCGGCGGCGAGAGCCGAGCGCAAGTATGCGGGGTCATCATGCATCGTGAGGACCAGCACCCGTGTTTCGCGGCATTTTCGCGCAATCTCCTGCAGCGCTTTCATACCGCTAACGCGAGGCATGGTGAGGTCAAGCAAGGTCACGTCCGGCCTGGATTCCTGGACCTTCTGGATCGCTTTCTCTCCATCCGGAGCCTCGGACACAACTTCCATGTCGGCTTGGGCATTCACGAGCATTCTCAGCCCTGTGCGGAGAATGGCGTGATCATCAACGATCATGACTCTGATTTTGCGCGTTCGCACCGCCATTTCAGGTTCGCTCCCGATCCACACGTGGCCGGAGATCCTGGCTGGCAAATGGGACTTGCACCAAAACCTTGGTTCCCCTGCGTTGGGAAGCGAAACTAATCGTTCCGCCCAGCATTGCTGCTCTCTCTCGCATGCTCTGAATGCCCAGGCGGTGGGAGGTGACAGCCACTGCCTTAGCGTCAAAGCCGCATCCGTCATCGACTATCGCTACCTCCAATGCCGTGGCCGAACACGCAGATTTAATGCTGACTTTCTTGGCCTCCGAATGTCTGGCTACGTTGGTCAGGGCTTCTTGAACAATGCGATACAACCCGATCTGGACTGCTGACGACAGGCTGCGTGAATCAAGTCCGTCGAGCTTGAGATCCACGGATATGTTGTGGGTCTTTGTGTACTCGGCAACGTAGCGGCTTAGAGCGACACTCAGACCATGGTCGTCCAGTACTGTTGGGTGAAGCCCGCGGGCAAGCCGGCCGACTTCATCAAGGGCCTGGGCAGTGATTTTCCGGAGCCGAAGTCCCTGGGTTTTAACATCGGCCAGGGTTCGAGAATCTTCCAGCGTACGCAGGCCTACCAAAAGAGAGGTCAGCAATTGCCCGGCTTCGTCATGCAGTTCTCGCGCAATGCGGCGCCGTTCCTCCTCTTGCGCGGAGAGCATGTGGTCCATGAACAGCCGACGCGTCACTTCCGCCTGCTTGATTTCCGCAGCCTGCTGGCGCTTTTGCTCGGTCAGATCGGTTATCACCATGCCCAGGGCGTAGCCCTTGTATCCAGGGAAGCGGTTCAATGACAAATGGACGGGAAGCAGACTTCCATCTCTACAACGAAGGGTGAATTCGCCTTTCACATCCGCCTTCTGACCCTCACCCAGGAGAGCTTCAAATCTGTTCCGCTCCGTCTTCGCAACCAGCGACTGAATCGCTTTGCCAATCATTTTCTCGTGAGGCGTGTGCACCAGTTCCGCAAACCTGCGGTTGCAGTAAAGCAAATCCCCATTCCGGGAAAGGGTTGCCGCGCCCTCGCTCATGGCCTCCACCAGCATGCGATAGGCGGGTTCGCCGCCTTTAAGCGCAACCACCTGCTCGCCCCGACGGCCGGAAACCATCAAAGCATCCACTTCGCCGGACTGTATGGCATGCAGAGTTTCCTCCGCAGTTTTTAAGCGGGCGAGGAGTTTTGATTGCTGATCCGGCGGGGCGGATAAAGCCAGTTTGCCTGGAGAGGGTCTGAGATTACTGCGAACCCCTCGCGCCGACGCAACTTTGCCGGGCAGCCCGCGTTGGAGTACCCGGTTGTCGGAACGCGGTCGCTTGTTAGCCATCTGCTTTTTGAGCCCTTACTTCAGCGAGCAGGTTGAAGATCCAACCCCACGATGACACTGTCGGTCTTGGAGAGGTTCCCAATGATCTTTTTGACCGGCGGCGGGAGCCTTCTTACCAGAGTCGGAATGGCAATGATCTGGTCACCTTTGGCTAGTTGCGGCTTCTTCAGCAAGTCAACCACTTCGATGCGGTATTTACCATGAAGCTTGTCCTCACAAATCTTCTTGAGGTTGGCGATCGCAGCAATCGAATTAGGGGTATGGCCCGCGATGTAAAGCCGCAACATATAAAACTCACCCCGGCGGGTCGCGGCTGAGCGATGCTTCTTGGATGAACTCTTCTTCATGTTGATTCTCAGTTTCCAGTCCAGAGGGCCAAACTTGTTATCCAGATACCTTGGCTCCACTCGGGCCTGCAACGGGCGTACCTAGAGTGTGGTCCGTCAGGACTTTACCCAATTCCATGCCTCTCTCACTCACGATTAGCTCACGAGGTTCGCGCGAATGCGCCATGCCGCGTGACTTCAGGACGTAGAGCTCGCGTCTCGGTCTCCCATTGGGTTTGCTGTCTCGTAACACAATCCAGGTGTCCATAAGAGAGGATACAGCCGCCGCGGTTCTCTCCTGGGGGTCTCCTGAGAACGTGAGATTCGTGAACATCGAGGTAATCTGTTCCACCTTCAAAAAATCGACCAGGCGCATGAGCATCGACTTAACGCTATGAGTGCCCGTGGCCGAAACCAGGTTGGTGATGGGGTCGATGACTACGACGTTGGGCCGGAACTTCTCGATCAACTTGTGAACAACGGCCAAGTGCGCTTCCAGGCCGATACTGGTTGGACGCATCGCATGGAAGTGCAACAGACCTTTTTTTACCCAGGGCTCCAGGTTAATGCTCACCGAGCGCATGTTTCGCAGAATCTGGCTGGGAGATTCTTCAAAAGCGAAGTATAGACAAACCTCGCCGCGGGCGCAGGCGGCCCGGGTGAAACTCGCTGCCAGGCTGGATTTGCCGGTTCCCGACGATCCCGATACCAGCACGCTGCTTCCACGGAAGAATCCCTTACCCTCCATCATCTCGTCCAAAGAGGGAATTCCTGTAGAAACGCGATCCGACGAGGCCTTGTGGGCAAGCTCGAGTGAAGTAATCGGCACCACGGAGATGCCCTCGTGATCGATCAGGAAAGGATACTCATCGGTGCCGTGGGAAGTGCCCCGGTATTTGACGATTCGCAGCCGCCGCGTGGAAATCTGTTCCGTGACCCGATGGTCCAAGGCGATCACGCAATCCGCGACGTATTCCTCCAGCCCGTGGCGGGTCAGCGTTTGTTCTCCGGCTTCCCCGGTAACGACAGCGGTAAGCTTGTGTTCTTCCAGCCAATGAAACAGCCGGCGGAGTTCAGCCCGCAGAATCGTGGAGTCAACTAACCCGGAAAAAAGTGCCTCGATGCTGTCCAAGACCACGCGCTTTGCCTTGATGGCCTTGACCGCGTAGGCCAAACGGATGAACAGGCCATCAAGATTGTATTCTCCCGTCTCGGCGATCTGGTTTCGCTCAACCGATACAAAGTCCACCAACAGTTTCTTGCGTTTGGTAAGTTCTCGCAAATCAAAACCGAGTGATGCGACGTTGGCCCTCAGCTTCGCCTCGGTCTCTTCGAAATCCATGCATACGCCGGGCTCGCCGTATCGCATAGCGCCATGTACCAGGAATTCCATCGCGAATAGGCTCTTGCCGCATCCTGCGCTGCCGCATACAAGTGTGACACGGCCCTTAGGTAGGCCCCCACCCGTGACTTCATCCAGTCCCTGGATTCCTGTGGGAGCCTTGGCGAGCCACGAATGCACTACTTTCGGCTTAGCGCTGGACATAGCGCGACTCCTGAACTGGAATTTGAAATTTCAATCCGTGACTGATGCATCGTATCTCTACTTCCTTCGCCAATACAATAAATTTACCACCACGCCGGACCCCAGCAAAATTGTGGCAGAGCCGGGTGCTGTCCCCATTTGAAACAACTTCTTGAACCGCCCAGTCTCAGTACCCAGAAATCTTCCCCCAAGGATCATAAAGAGCGTCTCCAAATTCGAACAATCGGGGAGTCCATTCAAATCCATGAATCTCCTTCGCGTGGAGAAATCCTATGGCGCATCTGCTGGACCTGAGCGTTTCTTGACATGGGGGCCATGGGTATTTACGTTTGTCGTATGTATACATAGATGTTCCACATTGAACATCCCCATTTCCCGCAGCTCTATATGTTTCATGTGAAATGAGTCGGCGGATCTCACCGGTTCCCGTGGGGGAAATTAGGGCTAATTCTGGTGGATCCTTGGGGGAGTTCCCATGCAAACTGAGGCACAGACTAAGTCTGCTAAGGGCCAACCGTGGCCCGAGACGAGGAATAAGAAAGCCATAAGACACCCCTCATTGCGTGTCCTTTTCGCAAATTGTGAACTTGCGGACGTGAAGCGCTGCCTGAGGGAGCTGCAGTTTTGGCATTCTCAAGTCAAATCCGATGTAGTTTCAACCTCCAAGGAATTTATCCAGCATTTGCGATCAAACCGATATGACATTGTCCTGGCAGATTATTCGAGTCCGAATTGGAAAGGCGGGCAGTTTAGTGCGTTTCTTCCTCAAGGGGATTCGCACGCGCAAATTCCTCTAATTTATTTGACGCGAAGAATGCGCCGGGAGACTGTGGCGGAGCTCATTACGAATGGTGCTTCCGATTGCATCGAATTGGAACACGTCGCCCACCTTCCAGTGGCCATTCGCCAAGCCTTGAGCGCAAATCATTTGCGCGATGAACGCGATCGAGCAGAAAAATTGCTTCGTCACTCGGAGGCGCAATACCGCGCACTTGTCGGGAATCTGACCTATGGGATCTGCCACTGCAGCATGGATGGCGCGTTTGTGGACGTGAATCAAGCACTGGCCACCATGCTGGGTTATGAGTCCAGGGAAGAACTTCTCGAGTTAAACCATTCTACAGCTCACATTTGTGAGCCACTGAAACTAGCCCAACTCCTCCGCCAGTATTGCGAGACGAATCGTGCCGATCCCGTGGAAATCGACTGGACTCGAAAGGACGGTGGGACGCTGAAAATCCGGCTCAATGGACGCAGAGTCACCACGGAAGAGAATGCCTTGAGCGGTTATGAGGTAATTGCCGAGGACATTACAAAACAGCGCGCGCTGGAAGATCATTTGCGCCAGAAGGCGGCGAAGGATTCCCTCACCGGCCTTGCGAATTACCGGCACCTCGTGGACATTCTCGATGTCGAAATCAAGCGTTCCAAAAGGACGGAACGGGAATTTGGTCTATTGCTGTTTGACCTGGACGGATTGAAGCAGATCAATGACCTTCATGGTCACGTAGTCGGAAGTCAGGCGCTTTGCCGCGTGGCGGACGCTCTCTGCATGGGCTGCCGTGAAATTGACACTGCTGCCCGCTTTGGTGGGGACGAATTTGCTCTCGTCCTTCCGGAGACCAAAGAAGATGCCGCAAATTTCGTGGCCCGGCGAATTTGCGAAAGCATTGCGAAAGATGGCGGGGAGCCGAAGATATCCGTAAGCGTCGGAGTTGCAGTTTACCCCGCGGACGGCGAAAAAATCGATGCTCTCTTGTCGTCCGCTGATGCTTCCATGTACCTGATGAAAAACGCCCACCACGCCTCGCCAATCGAATCCAAATTATAGAACTGACGTTCTCTCGCTGAACCAATGTGGATTAACAATGTCGTGGAGTGAATCAACATTCTTCGCTAACTGTTTATGCGCCAGGCTAGCTTTCAAGGCCTAACAATCTCCTCAGACCTGGATGGCCCATCGCGCCAAGGTTCGGTCAAATCAAAACTCGCCCAGCTCCTCCCAATCGCAAGGAGCTGGACGTGCTTGTCCAGGACATCTTCAGAGTCCTATATTGTTTGACGATTAAAGCGAGATGCTGATCGCAATCCCTGGCCGGCCGGGATAGCTGCGATCATACAGGTAATACCCGTCATTGGTGTAATCCACGTAGACATCATCTGTCTGGTACCAGTCGGCGCCCCAATAATCCGGATAGGGATCAAGAGCGGTAAACCAGTAGCCGCCGTATTGAAAGCGCGGGTTCCCGCCGAATTCCATGAAGGGGAGACTGTAAACGCGGAAATAATGACTCGGGCCATAGTAGCTCGAGAAATAGACGGCAGGGATGCGGAATCCATTGTAACCGCCGCGCTGCTGCCAACTGCGGTGTTCGGAATCAAAGTTGCTTGAACGGTGCCCTTGCCACGCGCTCTGCTGCAAGTGTTGCTGCGAAACTTGTTGTTGCTGCGAGCGTTGTAATTGCGCGCGCTGCGTGCCGTTTGACTGCTGTTGCTTGGTGGCCTGTTGCCGATTGGTCTGGTTTTGCTGTTGTTGGGCGCGCTGTTGTTGCTGCTTATTCTGGTCCTGTTGCCGATTGGTGGCTTGTTGCTGTCGAATCTGATCCTGCTGCTGTTTAGTGGCCTGCTGCTGTCTATTCTGATTTTGTTGCTGCTGGGCCCGCTGCTGTTGTTGTTTGTTCTGGTCCTGCTGTTGCTGCTGAGCCCGTTGGTTCTGCTGTTTATTTTGATCCTGCTGTTGTCTATTGGCTTGTTGCTGTTTGTTCTGGTCTTGCTGTGGCTGCTGTGCACGTTGATTTTGTTGTTTGTTCTGGTCTTGCTGTTGTTTGGGGGGTTGCTGTTGCTGTTTGTCCTGGCCTTGCCTCTTCTGATCTTGTTGTTTCTTGTCGTCCTGCTGTTGTGGTTGCAATGCGTGACCCAATACTGGAGCCGCAAAAACAAACAGCATTGCTGCTGTACTGAAAAATCCGACTCGTTTCATTTGAATTCCCTCGGTTGGAGCTTGAACGCAGGAGGGAGCATTAGATGTAACCTTTTGAACAGGCTTGGAAGTATCCCCGTAATTCAATGATCGTGCTTTGCCACTCACAATTCCCCAAATACGTGCAATAGAGCACAGACACGCCTCCTGTTTGCCTCTACGATGCTCCTACAGACAGCGAGACAAGGTACGAAAACCTTACTGAGGGCCGAATCCAGTCTTCCTTCAATCTTCGCCGTTCTAAATACGAAATCACAGAGTAGGTTTGGAGGAACGAGACATGCGAAACGCAAGTCGCTTTATTGGTTCGCTCATTCTGACTGCAGCCCTTGTGGGACCAGTGGCAATGATGGCCGCTCCAGCCCCCCAGGACGCAGGAGTCCAAATTCGAATTTACGACCGCAACCACAAGGATTATCACAACTGGGATGACCGCGAGAACCATGCATGGGGAATATTCCTGACCGACAATCATCGAAAATCCCACGAGTATTCCCGGGCAAGTAAGAGAGAGCAGAGCCAGTACTGGAATTGGCGCCATCAACATCCTGACCGCGACTAATAAAAACATTTCAACCGGGGGGTATGGGCACGTGATGGGGTTCAGGCCTTGTCCGGATTTCACCGGATGGGGCCTGAAATTCTTCAACCCCGCCAATTCAAGTCGCTGGTCAATCGCACCAAAAGCTGGACGAGGGGGTTCAATCATGAATCGAGAACTTGAAACAACGCGTGTGGACCATCCATGACGATCATGGGAGCAAATGTTTACTACTATTATTTTCGGGAACTTGCGGCTTCGTTTGTTTTGTTAGGAGGGGGTTTCTTTTTCCTGAGTTTGGTAGCGCTGACCGCGTCTCTTGCATGGTCCCTGAGCAAGCAGGCAGCCGTCTGGGCATGGCCTGCGTCGCGGAATGTGATCACCATTTCTCGCCGTCTCATCACTACATACGCAAGGTCCTGAGCCGTGAAGAAATTTCGCAATATGACATGCGTCGGTCCTCTAATGAACAGACGGACCTACCCATCAACCCTTAGCTGTCAGATGGGTGAAAGCGGTCCCATCCTCTCCTCCTGAGTCTTGAATCGGAGACGCGGCATTCCATGTTTCCATTCACGGGAGCACTTTTAAGCTGGGCAACTTTCGCAGAAACACGGGCGAGGAAATCTAAATCGTCCGTGAAGGAGAACCGAAATGCTTTGGACAATTTTCTTGATACTTCTTGTTTTGTGGGCTCTTGGGCTGGTCACTTCCTACACCATGGGCGGATTTATCCACATCCTGTTGGTGTTGGCGATTGTTGTTTTTCTGATTCGGATCATTCAGGGACGAAGACTAATTGCCTGATTGCGGAGACGGATAGATGAAATCAATCACACTACTCGGAATCGTTCTGGCGATCCTGGGGGCGCTGGCCCTTATTTACCAGGGATTTGATTACACGCGGCGCAAAAATGTCATCGACGTGGGACCGATTCACGCCACGGTTGATGATCAAAGACACGTCTCCCTTCCTCCGATCCTCGGGGCGCTGGCCCTGGCAGGAGGCATTGCCCTGATCGTCGTTGGCGCAAGACAAAAGACTTAGCAGGAAGGCCCGTGGGGTTTGTATTTGGAAAATGTCTTAAGTTTATTTGCAAGTGATTGACAGGAGAATTTTAGAAAGAATTTAATTCAATTGAAATGTCTGACCGACTGAGGAGGATTAAGATGATTCGTAAATTGGCTTTTGGAGCATGCATTGTGTTTGCGGCAAGCGCAGTTTATGCCGGAAACAAGGAACAAAACCGATTGGAGAATTCCGGGACGGTCTTGCGGGAAGTGATGGGCGTGCCCGACAACATCCCGCAAGAGCTTCTGGAAAAAGCGGAATGCATCATTGTTTTCCCGTCTGTCTTGAAGGCAGCGTTCGGCGTCGGCGGCAGCTATGGCCGCGGCGCAATGGTTTGCCGCACCGGTGAACATTTCAGGGGCCCTTGGGGTTCTCCGGCGATGTACGCGCTGGAAGGCGGCAGTATTGGATTCCAGCTTGGTGGACAGGCCACTGATCTCGTCCTGCTGGTGATGAACGAAAGAGGCGCGAATTCAATTCTAGACAGCAAAGTGAAGCTGGGCGCAGATGCCTCCGCAGCGGCTGGTCCGAAGGGACGCGATGCCTCTGCGGATACTGACCTCTACATGCGAGCGGAGATACTGAGCTATTCAAGGTCGCGCGGTCTGTTCGCAGGCATATCTCTCGAAGGTTCTACGCTTCGTCCTGATGACGACGCCAGCGCCGATGTTTACGGTCACAAAGTTACAGCGAGGGAGATTGTGATGGGAAACAACATCACAGTTCCGCCTTCGGGTCGGCTGCTGGTTCGCGTGCTCCAGAAGAACGCTCCTCACAATGAATCAGCAAAAGATAAAAGCTCCAACCAATAAAAACTCTGCGGCGGGTCGTTGACCCGGTGGTCTCACCCGCCGTTCCATTTGAGGGCCGACTGTGATTGGCCGATAAGCCCGGCTCTACATTCCTACCACGCCAAATCTAATGGTGGGGATGTGGGGCCTTTCGTATTTCTATGGGCATGCTAAGGATGTCATTTGATGCTGAACTGTCGTCACATTTCAATCCGCAATCTTTCGATGACACTTTTCGTAAGTTCCCTCGTCTGGTCCAGTCAGGGTTCGCCAGGCTCCCGTCATTCGCATAGTACTTGGAGTGCGCAAACAGAATCTCAAGCTCCCAGGTTGTAGATTGACTAGAGCCGAATGCCGATCGCGAAGGGGCACGCCAATATTCAGATAACAGGGCGATAAGGTCATCCAGCGGCAGAACAGAAACGGGCGGCAATGCAGAAGTTCGAGAAGTTTCGAGCTGACGAGGCCGCTGCAGTCGCAAGTGTGCGAACCGCTGGAAAATCCATTCGGCCCAAAAGTGTTACCCATGTCTTAGGTACGTTGTGTCACCTATGTCTCCGGGCTGGACCCAACGAAGAGTGGCGCGCCCGGAGGGATTCGAACCCCCGACCCTCTGCTTAGAAGGCAGACGCTCTTTCCGGACTGAGCTACGGGCGCACTATGCATACTGATTCTAAGACATTTGCCCTCGGATCGGACATAGTTTCGGTGTAGTTTGCAATCGGCCCAAAGGGAGTCATCGATTGTCAATGGTGCGGGGTGCACGCGTTAGGGCTTAATGTGGAGCAGCTGAATCAGTGGCGTGATTATTTCTATTTCAAGCCGAGTTTTTGTTCTGCTTCCTTCCGGGCACGATCCAGATCGACTTGCATTTTTGTGCGCCACAACTCTAATTCGTCATCGGAGGCGTCCGGCGGAATCGCAAGGGGGCTGGTGATGTAAAACGAAGCGCGAGAAAACGGTTTGGGTATCATCATCCGATCCCAGGACTTCAGGATCCACGCCTTTTCCAGAGCGACGTGAAAGCAGCAAATTTTGTAGCCGGTATTCCTGGCCAAGAGTACGGCACCCGGCTTGGCCACATACAGAGGCCCGCGCGGCCCATCGGCAGTGAACACCGCCGGATGACCTTTTTCAATTTCCTGCCGCATTCCCATCAATGCGCCGGCACCTCCACGCGAGCTCGACCCGCGGACAGGCCGAAAGCCAAGCTTTTCCACGATGCGGGCAATGCACTCACCATCAAAGCTGCGGCTGATCATGATGGCGATCTGCATGTCGCGAAAGTGAAAGGCGGCGGGAATCATAGCCCGATGCCAGAAGCAATAAATCCCGGGAAGAGCGCGCTGCGCGCCATCGGCGAGCGACCCTTCTTCCAGCATGACCTGAAACCTTAGCGTGGAACCGACCAGCCTCACCAGCAGGTAAGCGCTCCAGGAGATGAGCCAGAGCAGGAATCGTTCACGCAAGGAAAACTTGCGGGTGCCGGAATTGGGGGCAGACTCTGATTGTGCTGTGGGGCTCACTTTGTCGTGAAGAATAATACGCTGTTGTTGGCGGAGAAAAACTTCATTTGCTGATGGACATATGCTCCGGTTTTGTATGCGAGTGAGCCATAGGTACTTCAAACATCTCGTCGCTCTCGGTTGAGTCAGGTGTCAGCGCCACGTGCTCGCCGAGCACAGTACGGTGCCAGCAATCCAGCGCCAAACCATTGAAAACCGCCAGCGAATTCGAGCGGACCCTCTGGACAACATAGCCTTGGCCATCGTAGTGGGAGGGCTTGACCAGGATTACGTGGAACTGTTGCTGTGATGCCATAGGTATAGCGTTCCCCGGGACATTGGAACCCTCAAATCTGGGCTAGATTAGCACAAGAAAGGGCGTGTATTGAGGCTATGCTGTTGGACCTGGGTGGAAGCAATAATTGTTCGCAACGGGCTATTTTAGAGAATTTTCTGTCGATTCGGTGTCATCCTGTTCGACTAACCCATAGGAGGAAACACCATGCAATATCTGATGCTGATTTACGGAGCTGAATCGGACTGGGCAAGAAAGACCCCGCAAGAGCAAGAAGCGGTTAAGAAGGGGTTCGGTCAACTCCGGGATGAACTGAACAATACGGGTAAGTTCAAGGGCGGAAGCCAATTAACGCCGATCTCAGCGGCAACTACGGTGCGGGTCCGCGGCGGCAAGCGATTAACGACGGACGGGCCATTCGCTGAAACCAAAGAGCAACTGGGCGGCTATTTCCTGGTGGACGCGAAAGATCTTGACGAGGCGATCTCAATCGCCGCTCGAATGCCCTCCGCGTTGGATGGGTCGATCGAGATTCGACCACTGGTTGTCATGGAGCAGGCAGCAAAGCAGGGATAATATAGGACACGGTTCAGCGGTCTTTGGGCCGATTGCGCCAAATGCACCGCTGAACCTTTGTCTATATGGACTTTGAAAAGCTGTACCGCGAAGAATCCGGCCGAATCCTTTCAACGTTGATTCGCCTATTCGGTGATTTTGACCTTGCGGAAGAAATGTTGCAGGAAGCCTATGCCGCCGCGCTCCAACAGTGGCCCGCCGGGGGCACGCCCGCGAATCCGAGGGCGTGGCTGATCAGCACAGCGCGCAACAAAGCCATAGACCGGTTGCGGCGTGAACGCCGCTTTGAGGAAAAATCGGAAGAGATATACAAAACCTCCGAGTTCACAGTGCAGCCTGCCGCAGTATTGGAAGATGAAATGTTTCCGGATGACCGGCTACGACTAATATTCACGTGCTGCCATCCGGCGCTGGATAATGACGCTCAGGTTGCGCTCACGCTGCGGACGGTATGCGGCATGACCACGGAGGAAATTTCCAAGGCATTCCTGGTTCCCGTGCCGACCATGGCGCAGCGGCTGGTCCGGGCAAAACGCAAAATACGCGACGCCGGAATCCCTTATCGGGAGCCGGCGCAGGAAGATTTGCAAGACCGCGTGGAAGCCGTCCTGCTTGTTTTGTATCTAATTTTCAACGAAGGCTATTTAGCGAGCTCGGGCGATAGCTTGGTGCGGCGTGAGCTTTGCGCGGAAGCGATCCGTCTGGGGCGCATTTTGTGCGGGCTGCTTCCGCGCCAAGCTGAAGCGCGTGCACTGCTGGGCTTGATGCTGCTTCAGGATTCTCGGAGCGAGGCGCGGGTAAACGCCGAGGGAGAGCTTGTTTTACTGGACGAGCAGAATCGAAGTCTCTGGAGAGCGGATGAGATTCAGGAAGGCACTGAACTTGTCCAATCGGCGCTGCGCAGCGGAGCTGCGGGGATCTATGCGATCCAAGCATCGATCGCCGCGGTCCATGCAAACGCCAGCACGGCCAGGGAGACGGATTGGCGGCAAATTGTTGGACTTTACGATGTTTTGCTGAGGGCGAACCCGTCGCCTGTTATCGAAGTGAACCGCGCGGTCGCGGTGGCCATGGCTGGCCCGATTCAAGACGGGCTGGCAATTCTGGATGCGCTCGAATATCGACGAGAGTTAGCTGACTTTCACCTGCTACCTGCTGCCAGGGCGGATTTGCTGCGCCGACTAGGGCGCGGGGCCGAAGCCGCTGATGCCTACCGGCTCGCACTTTCGCTGGCTACGAACGATGTGGAGCGCCGATTCCTCAGCCGCCGATTGGCGAGCCTAACTTCATGAAGGAAGAAATTGATTAGGACCCTGGCTCCTGAAAGTCCCTCTGTGAAATTCGCCGCGATTGCCCAATGACAAGATATCCGGTATCTTGCCTACTCTTAGGGAATACAGTCTTCTTCGACAAAGGCTCAGGAGGAGTCGTGAAAGTAAAAATATTCTTAATCACGCTTCTGGCGCTACTCATTATCTCTCCGGCTGCCCGATCGCAGGCTGGCCCGGAAGAAGGCGGGCATGAATTTCAGCTCTGGACCAGCGGAGGCCACGCCGTTTCAGGAAGCACCTCGAGCGATGGGGTTTGGAGTTTCGGCGGGAGGTTGGGCTTCATACTTACCAAGCCACACGGCCCCGGCTTTCTGCGTGGGAGATTCGAGTACGCGGCAGATTTAATTCCCGTGTTCTATGTTTTCCAGCCCGGGCACAACGCCTTCGGCGCTTCCTTCGATCCCGTTGTTCTCAAATGGGATTTTGATACCGGTGGACGAGTGGTGCCTTACATTGAGACTGCCGGGGGCGTGCTCTTCTCGAATATGACCGTGCCGACGGGAACCTCGCGCGTAAATTTCACCCCGCAGGCCGCGGCCGGGTTGCATTTCCTCGGCAACCACTTCAATTGGAGCGTCGAAATCCGCTACGAGCACATCTCCAATGCCGGCCTAGTCTCACCCAATCCGGGTATCAACACGATTCAGGCGCGCATTGGAGTGGGGCTTTTCACACGCGGTAAGTACTGAAACTTAAGCCAAAGATTTCTATTTCAAGTATTTCGCCAGCCAATCCAAAAACGTTTTGTACCAGAATTCGCTGTTTTGCGGCTTCAGAATCCAGTGGCCTTCGTCCGGGAAGATGACCAGCTTTGAGGGCACACCTTGACGCTGAAGCGCCGTAAAGAATTGCAGCCCTTGTGTGTAGGGCACGCGGTAATCCATTTCACCGTCAATCACCAAAGTTGGAGTCTTATACTTGCCGAAGTCACCGGCGTAAGTGGATGGCGACCACTTGCGGTAGCTTTCCGGATTCGTCCACGGCGTGCCTGCCATATCGTGCTCTTCAAACCACAGCTCCTCGGTCGCTCCATACATGCTTGTTTTGTCATAAGGTCCCGCGTGGCTGATCAGCGCCTTGAAACGGCCTGTGTGCCCAGCAATCCAATCCACCATGTAACCGCCATAGGATCCGCCCGCGGCGGCAACTTTATCGGCGTCAATGAATTTGTAGGTGGCGATAGCGTAGTCCAGTCCCTTCATCAAATCCTCGTAAACTTTGCCGCCCCAATCATCGGTGATTTCGTCGGTAAACTTTTGTCCGTAGCCCGTCGAGCCGCGCGGATTGATGATTACAATTACGTATCCGGACGCAGCGAAAACCTCAGAATTCCAGCGATAGGTCCAACTGTCGTCCCACGCGCTTTGCGGGCCGCCGTGAATCAGCAAAACTGCCGGATATTTATGGGACGCATCAAAATGCGGCGGTCGGATGATCGCGCCATGAACTTTTGTTCCGCCGGCTCCATCGAACCAGAACCATTCCGGCTTGGCCATATCCAGTGGCGCGAGCCGCGCGTCATTAATGTGCGTTATTTGCCTGACGCGCCCTCCGCCTGAGCCGGTGGTGAAAATCTCAGCGGGGGCCATCAAGGTTGACCTGGTGAATACAAACATTCGCCCAGCGCCACTGTAGGAGAGTTCCGTGTTAAATCCTTCGCCAACAATTGTGCGAGGTGTTGCGGCCTCCTGAGCCGGGATCGCATAGATCGGGGCCTCGGCGTGCTCTTCCGCCGTGAAATAAATCGTCTGGCTATCCGGCGACCAGGACAGGTTGTCCACGCTGCGGTCGAACGCTTCCGTCAGATTTGTGCGATGGCCGGTGGCTCGATTGTAAATGAACAGCCGCCAGCGGTCGGACTCGTCTTCAGCACTAAGTTGCGCGCGGTAGGCGATTGTTTTCCCGTCGGGCGAATAAACTGGATGGCCGTCATAGCCCGGATTTTCCGTGATTCGTTTTGGGCCGGCCGAGCCATCTGGAGGGACAATGAACAGGTCGCCATTCGTGCTGATGGCTTCCATGGAATCGGTGACGGCAACAAAACAGAGTTCCTTGCTGTCGGGAGCGAATGCAATGTCGGCTGCCTCTCCACGAAAATCAGGAGGAGCATCGTAGTCCGCCCCCGGCATCAGGTCGCGCGGCGCACCGCCATCCACGGGCGTAACGAATAAATGGCTGCGGCGGCCGTCGTTCCAGTGTGTCCAGTGCCTGTAGAGCAGATGCTCCGTCACATGCGCCTTGACCTTGCTCTTCGCAGCCGCATCGATGCGGGCCTTGTTGCAAGAATCGTCCTTGCAATCCGGGAAAACGCCGGAGGTGAAAGCCAGAGAATTGCCGTCCGGCGCCCAAAGGAAATTATCTACTCCGCTGGCGATGTTGGTCACGCGTGACGCTTCGCCTCCCTCGACGGCAATGAAATAAATCTGCGCCTCACCATCACGGGAAGAGATAAATGCGATGCGTTTTCCATCGGGCGCCCAGCGTGGCGTGGAATCATGTCCGCTGTTTGTCAGCTGCTTGGTCGCGCCCCCATTCGCGGGAATCAGCCAGATATTCGATGCGTTGCGGTTGGCGTCCTTATCGGGAGTGGCCACCGTAAAGGCCACCCACTTTCCATCGGGCGAAACGTGCGGATCGCTGACACGCTGCATGGAAACTAGGTCGTCGAAGGCCATCGCGCGCTTCGACTGAGCACCGTCCAGCGGAGCAGAAATTATTGGCGCGAGAACCAGCGCGGCACAAGCAACAAGGGCATGGCGTTTCATTTTGGATGATTCTCCAGACTTCAGCATTGAATGATGCAAATCATGTCACGTCCGGCGCAAGTTGCCAAGATGTGCGGATGAATCTCCTTCGAGATGGCCTTAAACAAGCCCAATGATGACCGCGTACATTATCCCCATGCGCAGTGCTCCTCCAGATTGGAGTTTCTGTTCCAAGGCTGGGTGTCTGGGCATGCGCCCAGAATTGCGCGGAGCATACTTACGCGCCACGCTGCGGTCAAGGAATTCCACCCGCACTCGAGAAAAGGGAATCAGCGGAAAAACGGAAGGCGGCCAACTCGGCCGCCTCCATTGATCTCCGGGCGAGAAAGAATTCGCCTATTGCTATTAGAAGAAAGGATTTTCGTCCGCCGTTGGTCCATAAACTACCGGAACCGGCACATCCAACAAGCGGAGATAAACCCCCAGTTGCCCGCGATGATGATACAAGTGATTCAAGACATTCGTTCGCAGCACTGCGACGCGCGGCTTCTTAAAGATCTCTTTCCCTTTGAAAACCAGCCGCCAGCTGCCGGTAGCGGTTTTCTCGGTCATATTGCTCAGAATCTCTTCGCCGGCGCGGGCATTTTTCTCAAACGCGGCCCGTATTTCTTCCACGCTGTTCATCGTCCCCGGCGCGATGCTTCCCGGCGCAAACTCGTCCTGATTGGCGATTCGTTCAACCATTCCAGGAATATTCGCGACGTGCGTGGCCAATTCACCCAGCGATCTGGATTTCGGGTGCGGTTTCCAGGCCAATTTGTCGGCAGGGACCCTTTCGAGCAAACGCCTCGTAGCGGGCATTTCTTCGCGGAATTCGTTATAGATGGGTTCAACCATGGGTACCATTCTGTGTCTCCTCTCAAGGACTCAGTTTTTGGATATGCCAAAGAATTCAAAAAATTTAATTGGTAATTTATTTTCCGCGAACCGCTTCGGCGCGCGCGCGAACGCTGTTGATGATGTGCGTCCAGCCCGTGCCAATATTTTGCCGGTAATCTTCCGGAATTGCCCCAAGGGCGAAATGATGAAACGCGATGAGCGTGGCGCCGGGGATTTCACTCAGCCGGTATTGAAGGTTGGATATGACGGCAAATGACATAAACAGCGGCCCGCTGATTTCGAGCAGCGTTGGCCGTTTTATGGCTTGTACGTTCCCCCAGAAGTGCCCGTTGCCGTCACCCAGGTCGCGATACCAGCGGCCCCCGGGCCAAGCTTCGAGTTTCATCGGCAAAGGCTTGCCCTCCGGTGTGTCACCGGCTGGGCCGAGCTGTTCAAGCAGGGCGGCAAAGGTGACGTCAAGGGGTGCGTGTACCTGAATTTCCTGCGAGATGTTCAGGATCAAGTTCTCAACTGCTGGTGCTGGCGTTGCTGGACTCATGTTTCCTCCTTGTGATTTGGGACTGCTGGATGTGACTTCTGAGCTGTTGCCTCGGCGCGCTCCTTGATGCGAAGCAACTGATGCTCCCAGAAGCGCTCGAATGTTTTCGTCCATTCATACAACGGGCGGATGGCGGCGGCGTTGGTGCGATAAAGCACGCGGCGGCCCTTGCGGTGCGCTCGAACGAGACCCACATCGCGTAGCACTCGCAAATGTTTGGAAACGGAGGGCTGGGCCAGACGTAGGGCAATGACAATATCTCCGACAGGATGTTCGCGGAGGGTAAGCAGCGTCAAGATTTCGCGGCGGCGCGGCTCGGCCACGGCATTGAAAGCGTCGGAATTGGTTGTGGCCCGCGGCACGTTGGTTAAGGCTCCCTTTCTGAAATGGAATAATATATTCCCATATAAGCATATGTCAAGCGAAATCTTCAACGGCTCTGAATTTCTCCAAGGGAAGGGAATCAGCTACTTTGGCGTTGCTCCTACTTGCCAGAGCAAGAAGCTTAGTTCGTCCGTGACATCTTCAACCGTTTTTGTCACAGGGTCACCGCCGGAATGGCCACTCTTCGTATCGTATTTGAGCAGAATGGGCCGCCCGGGAGCCGCGGAGGCCTGCATCAATGCGGCCATCTTCCGCGCGTGCAGCGGCGCCACGCGCGTGTCGGAATCGCCCGTAACAAACATTACCGCGGGATACTTCGTTCCTGCCTTGACATGTTGATACGGAGAGTAGGCATAAATGTATTTGAACTCGTCGGCATTTTCCGACGAGCCATATTCAGGTATCCAATACCGCGCCACCAGAAAGTTCTGGTATCTCAGCATGTCCAGAAGAGGAAACTGGCACAGCACCGCAGCGAATAAATCCGGCCGCTGAGTAATCATGGCACCCATCAGCAGACCACCATTGCTCCCGCCGCGGATCGCTAGCTTGGCAGGACTGGTGTAATGACTGGCAATCAGCCATTCCGCCGCGGCAATGAAATCGTCGAAAACATTTTGCTTCTTTTCATACATGCCGGCCTGGTGCCACTTTTCGCCGAATTCGCCGCCCCCGCGCATGTTCGCGTCCGCGAAAATTCCTCCCTGCTCCATCCACACCACGGCCGATGAACTGAAAAAGGGAGTCTCGCTGACGTTGAATCCTCCGTAGCCGGTGAGCAGCGCCGGCGCGGAGCCATCCAACTTCAGTCCCTTCTTGTGTGCCACAAACATGGGCACACGTGTTCCGTCTTTCGAGTTGAACCACACCTGGCGCACCTCAAATTCATCACTCTTGACCGGCACGTCCGGCTTGTACCATACGCTTTGCGCGCCAGTATTCAGGTCATAGCGGTACACCGTTCCAGGCACGAAGTAGGACGCGAAATAGTAAAAAGTTTCAGAGCTGGCCCACTGCCCGAACAAACCAAGAGCCGTGCCAATGGCGGGCATGGCAACTTCGCGGACGGGCTTCCCGGTCGCATCAAATACCTGCAATTCAGAGCTGGCATTTCGCGAGTACAAAACCGAAAGCTTTCCCCCGACCAGTGACAAGCCTTCAATGTGCGCCTTGCTCTCCGGCACCACCGTTTTCCAGTGATCCCGGCCTGGAGTAGCGATGTCCGTGGCCATGATCTTTTCCAACGGCGCATCCCAGTTTGTCTGAATATAGATTTTCTGGCCGCCAATGGAGGCCTGAAACCGCGCGTCGACGCCATTCACGACGGTCACGATGGGCCCATCTTTGGCCAGGTTCTTGATATAAACCTCGACCTTGTCACCAGAGGCCCCGTAAAGGACATGGATCAGTAAGTTTTGGCCATCTTCCGAGACCGAAGAGGAAATGATTTTTTCCGGGCCATACCCTTCACCGAAGATGATCTTGTCCTCGCTGGAGGGCGTCCCCAGTTTGTGCCAAAAAACTCGCGGCCCTTTCTCGGTCTGCCTGGAGTAGTAGACGCCGCTTTTGTCTCCGCTGAAATCCGTTGAGAAATAGCGGGCCTTGGGAAATTCTTCTGTTATCTCGCGACGCTGATCCACGTTGAAGAGATGAGGGACCTCTTCATCCGCTCCGCCTTGCCGGAGCATATAAATCATCAGGCTGCCGTCGCGCGAAACCTCTCCAAAGTTCACGGTTGTGCTGTGGTCCGCGCTCATGGGCAGGGGATCTACCAGAAGCTCATCCTTTCCCGTTGGGCCCTGTCGAAAATAAAGTTTGGATTGATCCTCGGCGGCCGCGCGCTTGGTGAAGAAATAGCGGCCATTTCTTTCCATCGGCAGTCCCACCTGGTCCACTTTCAAGAGCTGGCTCACTCGCCCGCTGATGGCGTCGCGCCCCGGCAGTTTTTTTACGATGGAATCCGTGTAGGTGTTCTGCGCCTCTATCCAGGCGCGGGTTTCCGGAGAGTTCTGATCCTCAAGCCACCGGTAGGGGTCCGTGACCTTAGTGCCGAAATAATCGTCCACGACGTTGTCTGTACGGGTCACAGGCGGCGGTGGCACATGCATCGCATCCGGAATGGCCCCATTCTGTGCGGCCGCTCTCGTTGTCAATTGCCCGACAAATGGCGCCAACCATGCGGCGGCCGTGAGCGCCGACAGGTATATCAAATTGCGGGCAAAAATTTTGGACCGGCGACATACGGTGTTTTTCGTTGTCATAGAATCCAACCCTCGTGGAAGACGGAAAGACGATCTAGGTGCAAGATCGCTTCGCTCAGGGCCAAGAGTTTAACACGATGAAGACGCCGGCCAAGCTCTGGCGAGAGCCCTCCCGG
>Ga0209167_10000673_pt1 | contig 23114 bp, 16 predicted proteins | sample Coa_R1_9_FD_187154 | JGI IMG/M metagenome (GOLD analysis project Ga0209167, IMG submission 187154) | Surface soil microbial communities from Centralia Pennsylvania, which are recovering from an underground coalmine fire - Coalmine... | ecosystem: Environmental > Terrestrial > Soil >... | reverse complement strand
CACGCGGAAGTGTTGTGGCAGACGGCGCATGTCGTGGGAATTCCCGTGGAAGCGTGCGGAGGATTTGTCGTGCCGTTGAAATCTTTGGTGTGGCAAGAATAGCAATCCGACGGAATGGAACTGTAGTTGTTGTTAATGTGGCACGAACTGCAGGGAACGCTCACATGTGCGCCGGTGAGAGGGAACGAGGTCTTGTTGTGATCGAAAGTTGCGGGCTGCCAGGCGGAAGTTGTGTGGCAAACCGCGCAGGTAGTTGGAATGCCCGCTTGTGAGTGATTTGGGTTTGTCGTTCCGTTGAAATCCTTCACGTGACACGAAAAACAATCTGTCGGCGTGGAGGTGAAGTTTCCATTGATGTGGCAACTTGCGCACGGGACTGCCGCGTGCGCCCCCGTAAGTGGAAACGAAGTCTTGCTGTGATCGAAGGTCGCCGGGGACCAAGCCACTGTGGTGTGGCACGTCGAACAAGTCGTAGGTATGCCCGCTTGAGCGTGCGGAGGATTGGTTGTCCCGTTGAAGTCTTTTACGTGGCAGCTAAAGCAATCCGTCGGTGTTCCCTGGTATTTCCCGCCGATATGGCAGGAGAGGCAATCCAGCGTGGCGTGTGCACCCGTCAACGCATAACCCGTGAACTTCAGGTGATCAAACTTGGCGCCCAGCCAGCTATCCATCGAGTGGCATACCTGGCAATTTGTGGGGAAATTCAGCGCCGTGTGGCTTGGATTTGTAGCCTTCTGGAAATCTGTCAAATGGCAGGAATTACAATCCGTGGAAAGCCCCTGAAATTGTCCGACCGCCGCGCTCTTGTGGCAGGCCTCGCAATCCACCGCCGCATGAGCTCCAATTAACGGAAATCTGTTCTGATGCTCCTTGATGGAAGAAAGACTGACTTGCCATCCGCGCACGGTGTGGCACTGCGCGCAATCGGCGCCAAATTTTCTTAGGTGAATGTCGGCGTGGCAATCGGCGCAATTCTTTCCGACGTCAGTAAAGACCGGTTTCACGTGACACTGATTGCACAAGACTTTTTCGTGCATTCCGCGCAGGGGATAGCGCGTTTTGTTGTGGTCAAATTCCGGGTTGGAACGGATGGGCCGCCAGCCCGCATCAATGTGGCAATTATCGCAGGCGAGCGCGAGTGGGCCGTGCGGGCTTCGGGTATTGGCCTTTTGTGAGAGCACACCAGGCGCGGTCAATACCAATCCCAGCAAGATCCAGACCCCGACCTTAGCGATTCTGGACGTACTCTTACCCCTCGAACTCGATCTTCTACAGGGCTGGGCTGACCAAGTTGATGTAAATTTTAGGAGGGTTGGCGATACCCAACAACTGGTCTGGAGGTCAGGTTTTGTTCAGGTCGGTACAGTTGTATCCGAGTTTAATTACTCGCTTAATCCAATTTTCCAACCGAGTGACACGCTTCGCATTTTATCGGCGTAGGCTTATAAAACAATACGGCCTTCCCACCAACGTCTTTGGTCAGCATGTGACATTTGTCACAAGCTACGTCGGTATGCCCGCCCTTCAATGGGAACCGCGTCCGCTTTTCATGATCAAACGTCGATGGGACCCAGCGCTGTTCGTTGTGGCAGCTGGCGCACGGTGTGGTTCCATCGTGTTGTTGCTGTGCGAATTGTCCGCCGTGGGGATCAAGATGGCACCCTTGGCACTCGCGCGGAGCTCCTTTGAACAGGTTCCCCTGTGTCCCCTGCTGAGGCTTGTGACATGCCACACACTGAACGGCTCGGTGCGCCCCCAAAAGTGGGAAATTCGTCTTGGAATGGTCGAACCCTTCCACATCTCCCCAGCTGCGCGTGTTGTGGCAGGCTTCACAACCCAACAACGTGCCGTCCGCTCGCTTGCGCTCCATGCGGTCCTTAAACTCACCGTGATGCGGGTCCACGTGGCAGGCTGTGCAGCTCTGGTCTGCAAAGTGGAACGGCAGAATTTTGTCGGTGCGTCCGCCGGCGCCAATCTTGTGGCAGTCCATGCAGGGCACCGCAACATGTGATCCCGTCAGCGGATACTTTGACTCCGCGTGCTTGGCGATTGTGAAAGTTGACCGGTGAAAATCGGCAACGGTATGACAGCCCTCGCAGCGGTTCTGATAAGGCGCCGCGGCAAACTGGCCATCGTGCGCGTCTTTATGGCAATCCAGGCACGCCGCGAACTTCATTTTGTAAACTGTATCTTTGCCGGCGGGAATATGGCATTTGTCGCATTCCACTGTGGCGTGCTTGCCTTCGAGTGGATATTTGGAAGTGGCATGTTCCTTCACACCGAATAATGAAGGCTTCCAACCATCCACGTTATGACATTCCGCGCACTCGCCCTTCATCGGGCGCCTGGCGAATTGGCCGCCATGCGCATCGATCTTGTGGCAATCAACGCACATGTCGAATTCCAGCGGCTTCTTGAAATCGCCGCTGACATGGCATGCCGTGCAGCCGACCGTCGTGTGCTTTCCAAGCAGGGGATACTTCGTTTTCGAGTGATCGAAGGAAAATCCGGGAAGCACATTCTTCCAACTGGCCGTAGTGTGGCACTCCTCGCACACTTGTTTGAATTCTCCGTGATGGGGATCCACGTGGCATGCTTTGCAGGTTGCAAAATTCATGTCCTTGAAACGCGCCGGGCCGCCAGGCACATCCGGTTTATGACACAGCTCACACTTCACGTTAATGTGCATGCCCGTCAGAGGATAGCGGGTTTTCGAGTGATCGAATTGTTTGGCTGCTTTCCAATCGCTGACGTTGTGGCAGCTCTGACATTCAGGCCCCAGTTGGCCCTTGTGGTAGTCCTCGTGGCAGGAAATGCATTTTGTGGAAAGTCCGACGTACGTGCGTGCAACATCTTTATATTTGATTAGAGTTTTGAACTCCGCGGAGATGTGTCCCGCCGTGTGACACTTTTCGCAGGCGACGCCCGCGTGCTTGCCTTCGAGCGCATAACCTGTCTGCTTATGGTCGAATTGCCTTACCGAAGGCTGCCAGCGCACCAGTGTGAAGTCCAATCCGTTGTGCTCCAGATGACATCGCACGCAATCCTTGCCATTTGGATTCTTCATTCCCAGAAGCGCGTGATAGCCGTGCCCATCGGAAAGTAATTTGGATATTTCTTTATGGCAGTCCAGACATTTAAACGTGGGAGTGCTGGTCCAAAACTGGTGGCAGCTGGTGCATTTGGTGGATCCGTTCAGGTCTTGGTGGGCTTTTGAGAGCGGCCCCGGAGAAATTTGTGCGGAGGTGCGGCCACCTGCGAACGTAAGCACGAGGGTTGCAAACAGCAAGACTGCGCCGAGTCTGGCGATCCGACCTCGCCGCCGGGAATAGGCTGCTCCCGCACAGTCAAACATGTGCAACGGCCTCTCCTCTTGTCAATCTCGGGGCTTGACGTCCAGACCGGCTAGGTTTTCAGACCTTACCATGGCGGGATTGCGCAATTGTTTCGAGCGTGGAAGGGTGTGTTCATTCAGAAAAGCTGTACTGCGGGACAGGCGCAATTTGACACAGTTAGATTGACCCGAAGGATCACGAGGATCGTCGCCTCTCCTCATTGGCTGGCTGGGCCGAAATGCTTGCGTATCGCCTCCATCAAAGATTCCTCCAGAGATCCATTTGATTCCAACGGCCACCAGTCGTGTTGTACTTTGAGCTTGTCCTTCGTTTCGCCAACCCCGCGGAATTGCGCCAGAATGATGGTGCGTGTGAAGCCTTCCCCCACGTCAGTCGTTGTCACCCGAAGAGTCACGCTCCCGCTCTTCCATTCAACATCTTGGGGCCGTTTATCTTCCTTGGTCATTCCCATCAGTTCATTCACATCCAGGTCTCGCAAAAACAGCCAGGAGTTATCATTCAGGATTTCATCGTGAATGTTCCACCGAAAATCGCGCACCTTTGCCTGCAGGATTTCCTGAACTTCAAGGATTCCGGTACGCACTTCCACGCAGACGCCCGGTGACGGCTCCGCCGAAATTCCCTTTATTTTTTTTGTTTTTGGATTGGAGGATTTCGCAGGCGGACCGGCGTCAGATACCTTGCACGGACGAATCACATCATCCGCAAGCACAGGCAGTCGAAGCGAAGTCCCGTGCGAGGGGAAGGGAATGGCGGCCATGCTCAAAGCCAAGAACGGAAGTATCACTGCAGAATGACCTGCTCGAAGTAGACGGAGTTTCTTCAATTCGATTGCCCCTGCAAATTGCGAACCAGCTTCCATTTTCCCAGAATTCCAGCGGCCAGGGTACGACTCTCCCTGCACGAATCAGCTTATGAGTCATAGCTCTCCCCTGGCCGCAAATTGGAAATGGATTCGAGCGAGCGTTGGCGTGGCGCGTGGAGGGGCAACCGGGGAATTTGTTTTTCGGCTTGACAAATTCAAACAGTTGTTTTAAACATATGTTTCATATGAACCGCCATGCTCTTGCCAAGACTCCTTCACTGGCCCGCCGGCGGCCCAAAGGCAAAGCCGCCGATTTGACCCGCGACAAATTAATCGAAGCTGCCGGTCGCGTTTTTGCGGAACACGGCTACCAGTCCGCTACGATCCGGCAAATCTGCCGTCGCGCCGGCGCCAACGTCGCCGCCGTGAATTACACCTTCGGCGACAAGTTGGGTTTGTACACCGAAGTGCTGCGACACTCGGTGCGCGCGGCCAAAACGGAGATGTTGAGCGCCGCGCTGAATCCTGATCTTTCCCCCGAAGAAACAATTCGTTCCGTGATTCGCGCCCGGCTGCTGAGCCTTTGCAGGGAAGCTCGGCCCGATTGGCAGCTTCGTCTGGTGAGACACGAACTATCGCAACCCACCCCTGCAATGGCGCGAGTGGTTGACGAAGGAATGCGGCCAATTTACGACCGGATGCGCAAAGCCGTCGGCAAGATCACCGGACTGTCGCCGGATCACGAGACGACCAAACTGTCCGTGAACAGCATCATTGGACAGGTAATTTTCTATACCTTTTCTCAGCCCGTGCTCGCTCGATTGCAGCCGGAATTGAAGCTCACTCCCAATAAATTGGAGCACATCGCGGAACACATTGCGGACTTCTCGCTCGCGTTTCTACGGAAAGTGGGGCAAAGAAAAAATCATGAGTGAAATAAAAACCAGCACAATGACGCAGGCGCCGCAGAGTTCTGAACAACGCAATCCTCCGCCTCCAGCCCTTGTGGCGCCGCGCGCGGAAGAAGCCAAAGCTCCGCGGTCGCGCATGGTGCCGATCCTCATTTTCTTGGGCATTGTTGTCGTGGCCGCGGTTGTGTGGGAAACATTTTTCGCCACCCCCAAGCTTCCGGACAGCATTGTTGCATTGAGCGGTCGAGTGGAAGGCGACGATTCCGCGGTGGCCCCGAAAACCAGCGGGAAAATCCTTGAGGTAACGGTTCGCGAGGGCGACACCGTAACCACGGGCCAGGTCATCGCGCGTTTGGACGACTCTCAGGTGCGCGCTCGGGAAGATCAGGCCCGTGCGGGACTTGCCGACGCACAGGCAAAATCTCAGGTGGCCCGCGATCAGATTTCCGTACTGCAGGAACAATTGCAGCAGAATCGTTTTCAAACCACCCAGGCGGGCACGGATGCCAACGGCCGGGTAAGTCAGGCGCAAGCGGATTTGACCGTCGCGGAAGCGGACCTCGCTCAGCAACAAGCGGCCCTGCGATTGGCTGAATTCAATCGCGATGCCTACACGCGACTGGCGAAAACCGGCGCCGCTTCTGAACAGCAGGGGCTTCAGGCGGAAGTGCAATACCAGCAGCAAGCAGCTGTGGTAGCGGCCTCGCAGCGCCATGTGGAATCAGTCCGCGGCGCGCTGACCACGGCGCAGGCCAATCTTGAAAATCCCAAAATTCGCGACTCACAAGTGGCCGCCACCCAGCGGCAGATTGCCATGCAGGAGTCGCAAATTGCCGCCACCAAAGCGGAAATCGTCCAGGCGCAGGCACAACTCGCGCAGGCCCAGGCGGATCGTGCGGATTTGACCGTCCTTGCACCATTTTCAGGCACAGTCATCACCCGCGCCGCAGAGCCCGGTGAAGTAGTTCAGGCGGGCACAGCGATCGTCACTCTTCTCGATCTTTCCAAAGTTTATCTGCGCGGATTTGTTCCAGAAGGCGAAATCGGAAAAGTGAAAGTTGGCCAGCCCGCTCACGTCTTTCTGGACTCCAACACGAACCAGGCGCTTGACGGCTACGTTTTGCGAGTTGACCCCAATGCCACATTCACGCCGGAAAACACATATTTTCGCGATGACCGCGTGAAGCAAGTGGTTGGCGTGAAAATTCTTCTAACCTCTGGTATCGGTTTTGCGAAGCCGGGGATGCCCGCGGATGGCGAAGTTCTGACGTCGGGCACGGCCTGGCCTCCCCACAAGCGTGCGCAATGACCACGCTGGCCACAGATCGCTCCGAACTCCGTGACCACGAACTTGCGTCACAGGGAACTGCGATAGAGGTACGGAATCTCCGGAAACAATATGGGACGCTGGAGGCCGTACGTGGGATTTCCTTTGAAGTGCAACGGGGCGAGATCTTTGGCCTGATCGGAGCCGATGGCGCAGGCAAAACCACCACATTTCAGATTCTGGCCGGAGTGATGGAAGCCACCTCCGGCTCAGCGGAGATTTTCGGCAAACCTGCGCGCGACGCCCGCGCGCAGACAGGTTATCTGACCCAGACATTCAGTCTCTATCCCGACTTGAGCGTAAAGGAGAACATCAACTACATCGGTGATTTGCGGCGCGTTCCTCCCGTGGAGATCGCCGAGCGTGGAGACAAGTATTTGAAGTTGTTTGATATGGACCGCTTCAAGAACCGGCTGGCCGCCCAATTGAGTGGCGGCATGAAACAAAAGCTGGCGCTGGTCTGCGCGCTGGTTTCCGAGCCGAACATCCTGCTGCTCGATGAGCCCACCACGGGCGTAGATCCCGTTTCACGCCGCGAATTCTGGGACACCCTGGCGCACCTCGCCGGGCAGGGTTTGACCGTACTGGTCGCCACGCCATACCTCGATGAGGCGGAGCGGTGCCATCGCATCGCGTTGATTCATCTCGGCGAGATTCGCCAAATCGGCACACCGGACGAAATTCGTGAGAGCTTGCATGCGAAGCGCATCGAGCTGCGCACCCCCGCGCTTCGGAAAACGCTCCAGATTTTGAGAGGTGCGGTGGCGGTTGATCTGGACATCTTCGATACCCAACGCTTTGGGGATCGGCTGGATTTGTTGTCGCATGAGCCCGACGTGTCCAAGAAGAGAATCGAAGACCTGTTGCGCAAGGATGAAATTCCAATTGACGATATACGGGTGGACGAACCCACTCTTGAAAACACATTTGTCGCCACGCTGCGCGCGCTCAGCCATGAGATGAAGGACACACCATTTCCCGCTCGCCACGATCATAGCGGGATGCGGGGACAAATCGCGATTGGCGCGCAGGAATTGACCAAGAAGTTCGGCGCATTCACGGCCGTCCACAACGTGAGCATGCAGGTACGCTACGGCGAGATCTACGGTTTGCTGGGCGCAAACGGCGCGGGTAAAACCACCACCATCAAAATGCTGTGTGGATTGCTCGAACCCACCACCGGAACCATGGAACTTGCCGGTGAGCGCGATGCCCTGCGCTCCAATCGCATCCGCCAACAAATCGGCTACATGTCGCAGAAGTTTTCGCTCTATAACGATTTGTCGATCGCCGAGAACCTGGACTTCTTCGGCGGCGTCTATGGCGTGCCCTCCAGTGAACTCGAAGAGAAAGAACGCTGGGTGATGAATTTCTCCGGGTTGGAGGGAAAGGAAAAGCAAATCACCGGCAGTTTGCCGGGCGGATGGAAGCAGCGAGTCGCTTTCGGTTCAGCCATCATGCACGAACCGGGCATCGTTTTTTTGGATGAACCGACCTCCGGCGTGGATCCGCTGGCCCGTCGCGCTTTTTGGACCATGATCAACCATCTGGCGGATGCGGGTACTGCCGTTCTGGTGACCACGCATTATCTCGAAGAAGCTGAACAGTGCAACCGGCTCGGCTTCATGGTCGCGGGCGAGCTGCTGGTGGAGGGAACGCCCAGCGAGATCAAAGCGCAACAGAAAGGCCACCTGCTGGAATTCCTCGTGGATAGCCCGCAGCGAGCGGCCGACCTTTTGAAATCGGAAACGCAGCGTTGGCGCGTGGCCTTATTCGGGAAACGGCTCCACGTCATCACCGACTCTGACGTCGCAACGGGAATTCGCGAGAACACTCAGAGGTTGGAAGCCGGGGGAGTCGGCGTGCTCGGCGCGCGCGAGGGGCGCTTCTCGCTTGAAGACGTATTCATCAGCGTCGTGGAGCAGGCCCGGGAGCGCGGAAAGATCGGCGCTGAGGAATAGGAAGACCAGATGCGGCGAATCATCGCACAGGCCCGAAAAGAATTGACCCAGTTGCTCCGGGACCGCCTGGCCGTAGCACTGGCGCTCCTGCTTCCCGTGGTCCTGATGCTTTTGCAAACCACGGCTATTTCGTTGACCGTAAAAGACCTTCCCATCATCGTTCAGGACCTCGATCAGTCCCAGGCTTCGCAGTCATTAATAGATGCTTTCCGCCAGTCTCTCAGCTTCCATGTTGCTTCGTGGCCTCCGGACCAGCAGCCCGAGCTGGCCTTCTCTTCCAACAGGGCCCGCGGCGCGCTGATCATCCCTGAGGATTTCGGACGCAGAATCGCGCGCGGCCAGAGCGCCACCGTCCAGATGCTGATTGACGGGTCGGATGGGAACACAGCGCAAATTATTTCCGGCGATGCGGCGCAAATCGTTCGCGCTTTTAATCTGGAAAATGCCGGCGCCACGCATCCTCAACCGGTCACAGCCGATATTCGGCTGTGGTACAACCCCAGCCGCTCGTCGCAGAAATTTTATGGTCCCGGCATTTTTGTGATGGCCATGTCCATTTTCCCGCCATTGCTGGCCACGCTGGCAATGGCCAAGGAAGGCGAGCAGAAAACAATTCTTCAGGTCTATGTTTCGAATATTTCGGCGCATGAATTCTTGCTGGGCAAAATCGCCGCGTTCATGGTGGTGGCCTTCGCGGAAGCCATCATTTTAATGTTGATACTTTTCCTGGGGTTCGGCCTCCGGTTCGCCGGCGACCCCACACCGTATCTCGTGGCCACGATTCTGTATATGTTTTGCGTGACGGCCTTTGGGAACCTGATCGGCGCCGCAATACCCAGTCAGGTGGCCGCCATGCAGGCCGTTGCCCTCGCCGGTTTTCTACTGGTGTACATGCTCTCCGGATTACTTTTTCCCATTCAAAATATTCCCGCTTCGATTCGTTGGGTTTCCAACATCGTCTGGGGCCGTTATTACATTGAAGTCGTTCGCGACGCTCTTCTGGCCGGGGGCGGCTGGCCGTCGGTATGGTTCAGCGTCTTCATGATTGGAGCCATTGGCTCCATTTTCTATTTTCTCGCCTGGCGCACCATGCGGCGCATGCAGCTGAAGGATTGAGCTATGAGGAATCTTCGTTCACTTGTCGGTTACCGGATGCGGGCCTTGATCCTCAAGGAATTCCGCCAGATTTTGCGCGACCGGAGGCTGGCCTTCTCCTTGATTCTTCCTCCCACTCTACAACTCCTACTTTTCGGATTCGCACTCAACGCCACAGTCAGCAATCTGCGCCTGGGGGTTGTGGACGATAGCAGGACTCCGGAAAGCCGGGAGCTTGTAGCCACCATGACCGAGAGCAAGAGTTTCCTGAGCTCCGGCACATATTTTTCCGTGGACGAGATGAGCAGGAAAATTGCCAATGGCAATCTCGACGCCGGTCTGGTGATCCCCTACGACTACGCCCGCGACCTGCAGCGCGGCAAGCCCGTCAATGTGCAGGTTCTGCTGAATGCCATGAACTCAAACACCGCTACGATTGGCGAAGGGTACGCGCAAGGTGTGATCGCCTCATACAACCAGACCCTGACCGGCGAGGGAATCCACGCCAACTTCCGGCAGATCGCTGCGCAGGATGTAAGTCGGCCCGGCAACGTCTTGATGCATCCGGCCTATCTCTACAATCCAGGGTTGGAGCCCACGTGGTTTATAGTGACCGGCATTCTTGGCGTGCTCCTGATTCTTAACGGATCCCTGATTTCGGCTGCCGCCCTGGTGAAGGAGCGCGAGGCCGGGACGCTGGAACAATTGTTGATGTCCCCGGCCTCAACCACCCAGGTCATTATTGCCAAACTTTTTCCGCTTTTCGTTCTGCTTTGCTTCATGGGTTTAATGGCGGTGATTCTCATGCGTGTCGTCTTTGGAATTCCGTTCCGCGGAAGCGTTTCGCTGGTGATGGCTGCCGCGGCGCTTTGCCTCCTATGTGGAATCAGCATCGGCACCTTTATCGCCACCTTTTCAAGGTCAGCCCGGCAAGCTCAGCTCACACTATTTTTTGTGAACCCTCCCCTCACCTCACTCTCCGGTGCATTCACCCCCGTGGAAGCCATGCCCAAGTGGCTTCAACCGGTCGCACAAATCAATCCCATCCAACATTTTGGACAAATCTCTCGCGGCGCGATGTTGAAGGGGAGCGGGATCGGCGCGCTCTGGCCAAATTTTCTGGCGCTCTCGATATTCACGCTGGTGCTGGTTTCACTAAGCATCTGGCGTTTCAGAAAACAGCTTAGCTAAGCCCGGTCTAAAGGAGACTCATGCGTAGAATTTCCTGTAAACGACTTTTCCCGAAACTTGCCGCGCCGTGCAGTGGCGTCCTGGTCGTTCCTGTGGCCATGCTGATGTTGGCGGCGCCCGTGTCTGCACAACTTGGTCCGCCGCCGGCGCAATCGCAAAGCTCGCAGGCCGTGCAACTTCCGCTTTCAGGCCGCTCCGCCCAAAGCAATGGCTCCGCGAAAACCTCAGAGTCTCCCGCGCCGAGCACCACCGCAACGGTGAACACGCTTAATCCGAACGTACAGGTTCAAGGAGCCTACGCTGGCAGCACGCCGGGCCTGGCGAGCATGCCATTCAACGGGAAGCTCGGATTGCATGAAGCCGTTTTGCGGGCCCTGGCCTACAACCTCGGCCAGACCGGCGCCACAGCAGCTCAGCGCCAGGCGGAAGGACAGAGCAAAGTGGCGCGCAGCTATTTATTGCCGAACATCAACGGCACCGTGAATGAAAACGTTCAGACCACCAATCTTCGCGCCCTAGGTTTTCGGTTCAATTCTTCGAGCTTCGCGATCCCGGCGGTTATCGGTCCGTTCAACTATATTGATTTGCGCGCTCACCTGTCCCAGACCGTTTTTGATTTCACGGCGCTCAACAACTACCGCGCAACGAATGACGTAGCGAATGCCAATCGGTTTTCCGCATTGGATGCGCGCGAGTTGATCAGTCTTGCCGTCGGCGCGACTTATCTTCAAATCATCGCCGCAAAGGCGCGCGTGGCTTCTGAAAAATCTCAACTCGAGTCCGCGGATGCGGTCTATCAGCAGAGTCTGCAGCAATTGGGGCAGGGAATCATCGCCAAGGTGGACGCTGACAAAAACCAGGTCCAGGCTCTCACGCACCAGCAACGGCTAGTCTCGCTGCAAAACGATCTGGCAAAACAGAAGATCAACCTCGCCCGCATGATCGGGCTTCCTCCAAACGACCAGTATGAGGTGACTGATGAAGCGACCTTCTCTCCCGCCACTCCGGTGAGGTTGGAGGACGCCATCAAGCTGGCATTCGATCAACGCTCCGATTTGAAGGCGGCCGAGGCCCAGCTGCACGCGGCGGAACGTGCGCGCGCCGCCGCGCGCGCCGAACGCTATCCTTCGCTGGGCGTAAACGGGGATTACGGCGGTATCGGTGTCAATCCCGCACAGATTCAAGCGACCTACACGCTCACCGCCAGTCTGAAGATTCCCATCTGGCAAGGCGGAAAAGCGGAGGGCGACATTCAGCAGGCAGAGGCCGCTCTCTCCCAGCGCCGCGCGGAATACGAAGACTTGAAGGGTCAAGTCGAAAGCGATGTTCGCGACGCTTACCTTGATTTGCAAGCCGCAGCCAGCCAGGTGGAAGTGGCGAAGCGAAACGTCGAGGTCAACAAGGAGGCGCTCGAACTCACACGGCAAAAAGCGCGGGAAGGAGTAATCGACAATGTCCAACTGGTGCAGGCCCAGGAATCAGTGACCAGCGCGGAATTTGATTACATTAACGGCGTATTCGCTTACAACATCGCAAAACTCAGTTTTGCGCGCGCGATGGGCCGCGCGGCCGATGGTTTGCCCGATGTTTCCAAAGTTCCCTGAAGTCCCCAAGCAGACTTAGTTCTGATCTCTTAATTTGGAGGCGGCTGGAGTCGCACTATCACTGCCCGTTGAAGTCACCCAAGTTATTGAGGACACTCAATACTCTGACCCAAGAACCTGGCACGGTGAATTCACTCGACAGGGAATTTATTTTCCCGCCGCTCTTTTCCCCATCCAATAATCCGCGCTGCTGATGCCCCTATCGAATGGAACGAAACTCGGCCCCTACGAAATCGTATCGCCCATCGGTGCGGGCGACATGGGCGAAGTCTATCGCGCGCGTGATATGTGCCTGGATCGCACGGCTTCGATCAATGTCTTAAACTCTCAACTGATCGTAAGCACGGAGCTAGAGGCCCGCCTTGAACGCGAGGCCAAAGTAATCTCGCAGCTTCAGCACACGAACGCTTGAACTTTTCAAGGCTCCTATCGGCGATTCGGCTCCACCCCTAGCGAACAAGTCCAGCTTCATCTTCAATTTCTTCGACGAGCTGCGCCGCAAAGTGCCCGCCGGAAGAACTTAGCTTCTGTTACTCAAGCGCCCAATTCGAGGTGAGAAATTCAACTGCAGTTAATGCGAAACGGCATTCGGGCCGATTATTTGGGTGGCCGAGTAAACATCACAAAGCTGGGCGCAACGCACCACAAAGTGGACATGCCGGATTGATACGGCATGTCCAAATTTGCCGCACAACGTTTAGCGCAAGTTCCGCTTATCTCGTTCCGGCGGCGTGGCTCGCTGATTCTCCTTTGCCGAGAAAAGCCAGAAGCTCTTTGTTCACAATCTCAGAATGAGTCCAGGTTATGCAGTGGGGCCCGCCCTCCACCACTGCGAGCCGGGCTCCTTTGATGAGTTTCGCGGTACGCGCTCCCGAAGCGGTGATGGGAAGGATCCGGTCGGCGTCGCCGTGCATGACAAGTGTGGGCACGTCAATACGCGCAAGGTCCTGGCGGAAATCGGTGTACCAGGTATGAACGCACTCGAATGTAGCCGTTGCAGAAGAGCTGACTGCGACGTTCCAACTGGCCTGCACGGCCTGCTCGCTTACGCGCTTGCCCAGGAGTACGTCGGTGTTGTAGAAGTTTTTGAAGAATTCGGTGAAGAAAGCATACCGATCAGCTTTGATTGCTGCTTCAGTTCCAGTGAACACGCTCTTGTCCACGCCTTCCGGATTGTCTGGTGTTTTGAGCAAATAAGGAGGCACACCGGAGAGAATCACGGCTTTGTTGACGCCCTTTGATCCGTACTTGCCCAGGTAGCGCGCCACTTCGCCGCCGCCCATTGAGAAACCCACCAGCGAGAAATCCTGCAAATCGAGTTTCGTTATCAGCGTGCGCAGGTCTGCGGCGAAAGTGTCGTAGTCGTAGCCGGTTGTCGGCTGGCTGGACTTGCCGAATCCACGTCGGTCATACGTGATGACTCGGTGGCCCGCAGCTAAAAGGGCTGTAAGTTGCTTTTCCCAGGACGCCCCGCTTAAAGGGTAGCCGTGGATCAGCACCACGGGTTTGCCGGAGCCGTGATCTTCGTAGTACAGATGGATGTCGCTGGAGTTTTCCTTTCCAACCGTAACGTATGCCATTTGTTGCGCTCCTTTTGTGGGAATTTGTCGAAATGAGTCTTTCAGTTCATGTCATGGTTTGTTTCACGATTTGTCGTCCTACAAATCCCGGACGATTTCGGACAAGAACCAGGTCCGGCGCCCGGTCTGGTCAAACCAGGTCTCAATCAAGCTGGCGGGTCAGTATGTGCGTGAATGCATCTTATGCAGCACCATTGAAAATGTGGAGGCGGGGGGAGTTGAACCCCCGTCCGAAAAGCGCTACGAAACGAAGACTACATGCTTAGCTCAGTTCAGGGTGCGAAACCCCGGAGGGCTTCGCGCGTTCGCCATCCGCGGTCAGAACGAGCAAGAAATGCGGCCGGCTAGTCCGATGGATCTCGCCTGGCGTTACGGACCGAAACGCTTTGGCCAGTTCGCTGTGCGACGCCTCGATTCAAGCCCGCGAACGAAGCCTGAGGAGACGGGTTGCTTATTTAATTAAGCAGCCAGTGCCAGTTGTGTATTGGCAGTTCTAGTTTTCCACCAAGTTACGGGCAGGTGGCTCCCGGCATGCCTTCGAGTCGCGACAGCTTCCGTCGAAACCGTGTCGCCCCCGTGGTCAGATCAATTTTATCACTGAATGCGTTTCTCTCGCTGGGGCGGTTTTCTTTGCGGGCGAGGATCAAAGCGAGGCCAACACTGCCCCTCCCCCATCATTTTTGGATGAATATCATTCCATGGGACTTAGGGACGCGAACGTCGTAAGTGCGGCAAATGCTGGGGTTAAAACCTCCTGTTTTCATGTCCTTAAACGCCATCCTGTAAGTGCGGATTCTAAAGGATTTAAGTGTTATCTAAATAGTTACTATAGGCACTGATTCCAGGGCAGTTACAAAACCGCCCGTATCAGTGGCATCTATTGGAGTTAAAGTCCTTCATTTTGATATTGATCCGAGAATTGCATTTTCTCCGGGCAATTTACCGATTTGGGACATCCTGAGTCTGTCGCGACTTCGCCGTGGTGGAATACGCTTGCTGAAGACTACTACAGATATTACCAGAGCGTTATAGCCCGTGTCAATTGAAAAATGGAAAACTTGGAAAAAATATCGGGGGCGAGCGAATTTCGTCAGCGGGATTCATTCGAATGCTTGCTTACTCTTGGTTCAGTTGAGGGTGACCGCATACTGGTCCAGAGGGATGCGGACCGAACCCACAGCATCGGTTCTCTTGTCGTGGACGATCACATACAGAATCGCCGCACCGGGCTTCAACTGCAGTTCTGCCAGCGTGTCGATACCCTCTTTTAACGCGTCGGTGTACTTCGCCTCGGTGAGATCCAAGCTCACGGGTTCCGTGGTCACATCCAGAATCTTGTTCTCAAGGGTGAGCTGGAACAGCAGGACTTCAAAGTCGCTCTTCCACCCGTCGCCGTCGTTGGTAAACAGTTTTTGTGCGCTCAGAAAAACCCGTGCTTCTATCGTGGAAGCGGTGGCGCTGGCGGGTGGGGTCACCTTCACGGTAATCGGAATCTCGGTGTCTTCCAGCGGGCTGGCGGCAATTTCCTCGAGCAATTGTTTTCTGGCTTTGGGCGGCAGGAGCTGCGCAGCCGAAAAGGAGTAATAGCCGCTTCGCGCCAGGACGGAAACGTCAGGCCGGTTCACCTTCACCTGGATTTTCCGCCAATCGGCGTTCCAGCGAATGTTGTCCGGGTAGTAAGCCAGCTCGTAGCTGTATTTGGAGTCGTTCAGCGCGCGGCGAATGCCGGTCTCCAGGTCGTTGCGGTTATAGAAAGCGCGCCCGCCGGTCCGGCGCGCCACGTCTTCCATAGTCTGATGCGATACAACGTTTGAAGCGCTATCGAGGGCATTTATAAAGCCCTCTGTACTTGGCGGAAGTCTACCCGCTTGGGCAGGAGGCATAGCCGCCCCGCCAGGCCCAAAGATGCGAAGCGTCTGCAGACCTTCCGCGCTCACGGGATAAAACGCGATTCCACTCTGAATTACCAGACGGAGTAAAAGGTCCATTTCGTCATTCTCGCTGAGCCCTCGGTCTCGTTGGGCGCCGGGAGCCAGTCCGTTTTGCGTGGGTGCGTTCGAATTGGACCCTAAGTGTTCAGCGTGCTGGGAGCGAACCGCAGTAGGCCGCGGACTGAGGTTTTGCGGCTCTTCAAGGAGAAGATCTGAATAGTCATATATCCCGCAAAACCTCCAGCGTGCAATATCCAGAGCGTTTTTCTCCTCAAGGGGCAGCCCCATGTCTTCCGATACCCAGATGACGGTCTTGCGCCCTCCAAGCCCGACCATGCTCCTGGCGATCTCTTCGAGAGCCGCAGTCGAGACCTCGATTTGTCCTCGGCACGGAGGCTGCGGCTGTCGGTCGTCTTTTCCCTTCAGGAAGCGGTCCAGTTCCGCAAGGCCGGTGCTATTCTCGGCGGCCGCTTCAGCAGCGACGGCGGCCTTACGGTCTTCTCCGGAACTGTGACTGTGCGCGTCGTCGTACCGTTGGATTGCCTCCAGAAGAGCCGCGGCGGGCTGATCCGGGCGATATACGATCTTCAGGCCGTCCATATTCAAAACATAGATTCCAATGTGATCTTCTGGTTGGAGCTGGCGGAGGAAAATCCGAATCCCTCGCAGGCTGTATGCTTGGGACAGGTAGTGCGTGTGCAGGGTATCGAAAAGGATGATGGTCGTCCCCTTGTCGGCTGTGCCAGCAATGTGTGCATCGTTGCTGTACTCGCCGGGCGCCAGGGAACGAGCAGCACCGATTGAAGCACCGCGCTCTTCGACCGTCGAAAAAAAAGCAACCTTCTCCGGATGTCCATTATCCAAGATCTGGAAATCGTCTTTGGTCAGCCCTTCTACTGGCTGGCCTTCGCGGTCCGTCACCACCACGCTGACGTTAATAATCCGAGTGGTGGTGCGGATGATTGGGGGCTTCTGGGCCCCGTTCTGCCCTCCGGCCTGAACTTGGTATGAAATGGTCAACACGAGCGCCGCGGCAAAAACAGCGGTGGCGGAAAGAAATAGAAGTTTGCGGAGAATAACTTCGCCTCCGGGGTAGGGCTTGTCTCGAGGTTTTCTAAACATGGGGGCTGACCGCTGTTTGTGTTTGGCTTCCAAGGCCCACACGAATAGCAACAATATAACATCCAAGAAAGCAAAACTAGTACAGCGGTGGTGGGTGGCGCTACATCTTCAAAGTCACTTTGTCGCCGAGGTTCCTGGGGGTGGGCAGCGGGATCGCCTGATCGGTACGAGCGTCCACCATTGTGATTTCGATTTGCGGTTTGACGGCAGAGGCCTCCTGGAAAGTTAATCGGCCGTAGCGCATCAATTTCGCGGTCAGGTCGGCAAAGGCATCCTGTCGCTGCCGGACGATGTACCGCAGAGACGAGAGATATGCTCCGCTATCCTTCCAGATGAGTGTTTCGTTGGAATCAGAAAAAAGGGGCTGGGGATCCTGAGGCGAGTAAGCCATTTGTATCAGGTAATGCTCCCGGAAAAGGTCGAGATTAGGAACAGAGGGCCCCAAGCAGGGGTTGCGGGGCATCGTTGTGGGTTCAGAATCGCGTGCGGCCCGGCGGCGATCGTAAAGCCCATCTGCCGCTCTTAAATAAAAGGCAGGGTCCGGACCGTCGGCGAGGAGCGTCGCACCGGGAAAACGTGAGCCCAGTGTATATGTTCCCACCTTCGGCCAGTAGCGCTTTTCCGTCGGAATCGTAAATCCCTGAACGCCGCCGCAAGTGGCCCCTACTTCTGGGGTCTCAGAATTTACAACGCGGACGCGGGTGTGCACTGTCATTTTCCCTAGCACTGTTGAGGCAAAACCTGAAACTCCTCTTTGCGCAAGCAAATTTCCGGCGGCGAGCCACTCGTCGGGTTGGGGTGGTTCCGAGGTGAAAATCTTCATAAGAAAATCGTTGGCATCATTTCCGTCGCGAGACAGGAGAATCAAAGATTGCGCTGGAAATTCCTGAAGAAGTTTTTCGGCGTCGCCGGCGGGAACCTTAGCTGACAACTGAATCAGGGAATCCAAGACGGCAAGCATTGCATCATGCTGATCCAGTTTTTCGCCGGGCACGGGCCAGCCCGCAATCTGGTAAGCGCTGAGCATGGAAAGTAGGTCAGGGATGACTTGTTTGTCTTCGTCATGCAACGCCAGGTAAGCGCCCCAAGCTTGCAGACGCGGATCAGCGCTGCGAAGCCAAGTCGCGGCAAGCTGCTCCGTTTGGTTTCGCTGCGCTTGCATGGATGCATAGGGATCGGGCTGGGCTTGTTGTTGTGATTGCCTGGCGAGGGTAGTTACGGCGAGGAATCCGCATAGAACCAGGACGGAGGCGAGTGTTATTTTCATGCACTACCTTTGACGTGAGATGGCGGAAACAGGTTGTGCTCTTATAGTGCTTCTAGTTGCTTTCATGGGAGCGCGTTGGGTATGCATGAGGACTTAGAACCAATTGCAAGCCTCAAATTTGGCGAACTAATGGAGCGTGTCGCCCCTGCCTGCATACTGGTCCAGAGGAATGCGGACCGAACCCACAGCATCGGATCTCTTATCATGGACGATCACGTACAGAAGCGCGGCACCGGGATTCAGCTTCAGTTCTGCCTGCGTGTTGATCCCCTGCTTTAAGGCGTCGGTGTACTTTGCCTCGGTAAGATCCAGGCTTACAGGTTCCGTGGTCACATCCAGAATTTTGTTGTCTGCCTTGAGCTGAAAGAACAACACCTCAAAGTCGCTCTTCCATCCGTCGCCGCGGTTGGTGAACAGTTTTTGTGCGCTCAGAAGAACCCGTGCTTCTACCGTCGAAGCGGTGGCGCTGGCAGGCGGGGTCATCTTCACAGTGATGGGAATCTCGGTGTCTTCCAGCGGGCTGGCGGCAATCTCCCCGAGCAATTGTTTGCTGGCTTTGGGCGGCAGGAGCTGCGCAGCCGAAAAGGAGTAATAGCCGCTTCGCGCCAGGACGGTAACGTCAGGCCGGGTCACCTTCACCTGGATTTTCCGCCAATCGGCGTTCCAGCGAATGTTGTCCGGGTAGTAGGCCAGCTCGTAGCTGTATTTGGAGTCATTCAGAGCGCGGCGAAGGCCGGTCTCCAGGTCGTTGCGGTTATAGAAAGCGCGCCCGCCGGTCCGGCGCGCAATTGCTTCCATGCTCATATGAGAATAAACGTTTGAATCATATTCGAGGGTACCTATCGCCCCATCTATGCTTGGCGGAAGTATACCTGCCCCGCCACGAGAGTTAGTCACCCCGCCAAGAGGGGCAGGCGCCCCGCCAGGCCCAAAAATGCGAAGCGTCTGCAGGCCCTCCGCACTCACGGGATAAAACACGATTCCACTCTGAGTCAGCAGACGGAGTAAAAGATCTATTTCGTCATTCCCGCTGAGCCCTCGGTCTCGTTGGGTGCCGAGAGCCTGTCCGCTTTGGGTGGGTGCGTTCGAATTGGACTCTAAGTGTTCAGCGTGCTGGGAGCGAACCGCAGCAGGCCGAGGACTGAGGTTCTGCGGCTCTTCAAGGAGAAGATCTGAATCGTAATCAATCCCGCAGAACTTTCCGCGCGCAATATCCAGAGCATTCTCCTCCTCAAGGGGCACCGGCACGTGCTCCGTTACCCAGATGACGGTTTTGCGCCCTCCCAGCCCGACCATGCTCCTGGCGATCTCCTCGAGAGCCGCAATCGTGACCCCGGTTTGTCCTCGGCACGGACGCGGCGGCTGACGTTCGTCTTTTCCCCTCAGGAAACGGTCCAGTTCTGCAAGGCCGGTGCTATTCTCGGCGGCCGCTTCAGCAGCGACGGTAGCCTTACGGTCTTCTCCCGGTGTGTGGCTGTGCGCCTCGTCATACAGTTGCATGGCCTCCAGAAGGGCTGCGGCGGGGTGATCGGGGCGATATACGATCTTCAGGCCGTCCGTATTCAAAACATCGATTCCAACCTGATCTTCCGGCTGGAGTTGGCGGAGGAAAATCCGAATTGCTCTCAGGCTGTATGCTTGGGACAGGTATGCCGAGTTGAGGGTATCGAAAAGGATGATGGTCGTGCCCTTTTCGGCTGTGCCAGAAATGAGTGCATCGTTGGTGTACTCACCTGGCCCAAGGGAACGACTAGCACCGCTTGGAGCACCGCGCTCTTCGACCGTCGAAAAAAAAGCAACTTGCTCCGGATGTCCATTATCCAAGATCTGGAAATCGTCCTTAGTCAGCCCTTCTACGGGCCGGCCTTCGCGGTCCGTCACCACCACGCTGACGTTAATAATCCGAGTGGTGGTGCGGATGATTGGGGGCTTTTGGGCCCCGTTCTGCCCTCCGGCCTGAACTTGGTATGAAATGGTGAACACGAGCGCCGCGGTAAAAACAGCGGTGGCGGAAAGAAATAGAAGGTTGCGGAGAATAACTTCGCCTCCGGGGTAGGGCTTGTCTGAAGGTTTTCTAGACATGGCCATTTGTCCCGTCAGACTGACAATCGCCTATGCCTATCATAGTGTATGTCAGTCAAGATGTCTCAGCTGACAAGTGCCAGTGGGCGCATCCGGGGCGGGCGGCGCCCGGCAACTCCGTGTCTGTGCGGCAAATGCTTACGGACGGCATATTGACAACGCTGGGCGCGGCTCCGAGAATCATTTTGAGGCCTTCTAGCATCACACGGAGTAAGTACAAATGACGACCGATTCGGGCAACATGCAACAAGCCGTATCGAAGGCGGTGCGCTCCAGCCTGGAGAGCCTGCGACGGCAATCCGAGGAGCTGCATCAGGCTATTGGAGATTTGGTGGCGGCGTGTTCCTCCAGCCGCCCGTCGAATGCATTGCCGGCGACGCTGCGCGCACAATCGGCGGCGGCCGCGTTGGCCGCATCTCTGGATGTGCTCTCCCGATTCATTTCGGCTTCGCCGCAGGCCTCGCGAACGGAACCAGAGCAGGAAGAAAATTTGCGCGTGGCGGCTGCACCGGTTGTGGTTGCGCCGGTTCAGCCTGCGGCGACGGAGCCGTCACGTCCCACGCCGTCCTTTCCAGTACCGATGAGCGCATCGCCCGTTCCGGCGATGCCTCCGGCGGAGTTTGCGCCGGATCTTGCTTCGGTCCGGGCGACACCTGTACACGCAGAACCTGTTCAGGCGGAACCCATCCCTGCCGAAACAATTCATTCGGAACCGACGCACTCTTCATCCGAAACAATTGAGACCGAAACATCCCAAGAGGTGTATGAGGAGCCCGTTGCGCACGCTGAGCCGCCACAGATCGAGGAGCCGGTTGCGCACGCTGCTCCCCCAGTTTTCGACATAACCCCAGCAAAGGTTTCCGAGCCGGAGCCAGTGCAGACTGAAATGGCAACACATCATGAAGTTGCTCCAGAGGCCAAAGCCCCTGTTTTTGTGGATTACACGCCGCCTGCTCCGCAGCCTACGCAATCCCAGCCAGCCGCGGCAGAATCCGCGGTAGTATTTGACCTGCATTCGCTTTCGGCGGATGAGCAGGAGATGCACCGCCGCGCGAACCGCGTGGCAAAAGTTTCGATGCAGGACATCCAGTTGCTCAAGCCCGATCAGGTGATTCTTGGGCGCGAGAACCACGACCTCTGCAATCGATTGAACGAGGAAATTGGGAAGGCGCGGAAAGAATATGAACGAAGGTTTGGGCCGATCCTCGGCCATGGCGTGGATTATTTCTATCACTGGATGGTCGAAGTGCTCGCGGCGGGCGACCCAGAAGCTCTCGGCGAATACCCTTATTCCACTCCGGCATTGCGCCACTAGAAGCGCGATGAAGAACGGGCGTGGCACTACGGCGGCGAGTTGTCCGCGCGCGGGAGCTTTCGCTATCTTATTGCCGTGCCTCTGCGCGATGGCGGCAACTTTCTGCGTGAAAGCTGCCGCTTCACAGAAGGCACCGCCAATTCCAGTTCCTTCTGCGAAGCCAGTCACTCCGGCAAAGAAAGAGCCAGCCGCCGGCAAGGCATCGCCTGTAAGTCCCACATCAACAAAAGATGATCAACAGCTCTCGCAATTGGCGCTGGCGTTGCGCGATAAGCCGAGCGACGCGGCGGAACTGAAACTCGCGGCATTTGCGAAGCAACACGAGAAGGATGATTACGGCCAATGGGCCGCTCTGGCGCTGGGCCATTACAATTTGGACCGCAGCAATACTCCCGAAGCGCTCAAATGGTTCGCGGCCGCCATGCAGCGACCCACGCGCCTGGAAGAATATGCGATGTTCTGGCATGCGCAAACGCTGCGCCAGATGGGGCGAAACGAGGATGGCGTCGCGGAGCTTGGCGAGTTCCGAAAGAAATTTCCAGAGAGTGTAATGACGGATGTCGCGGTTCAATCGTATGCGGAAGGTGCGATGGCGCTCGGGAAACCGCAGAGCGCGGCGGGTGGGCTGGATGCCTACGCGAAAACTTCGCAGAAATCGGTTCTGCTGTTGCTGAGTGCGCAGGCGCACGAAAAGTCCGGCAACTCCACGGTCGCGGCCAAGGACTATCTGACCCTGTACTACGGATTTCCACTCAGTGATGAAGCACGCGCCGCGGGCCAAAAAATACCGGAACTGGCGCGCCAACTCGGCGAATCGTTTCCGGCTGCAACCGCCAAAGAAATGAGCTCGCGCGCGGAAGCTCTTTACGGTGCGCACCGCTGGAGCGAGGCAATTCAGGAATTTGAAGCCATGCTCCCGCAGACCGATGGAGCAGATCACGCGCACGCGGAGCTGCGCATTGCTCAATCCCATTCGGCGGAGGGTGGCAGTGCATCGTCGCTGGCGGCGGTGAAATTCAGCGACCCCGAAGCTGAGGCCGAGCGGCTCTTTTCGCTTTCGCAAGCGTATCGCAACGAGAAGCGCGAGAACGAAATGCTCGATGCAATTACGCAGTGCGCCGAGCGATATCCGCAAAGCCAGTGGGCGGCCGAATCTCTTTTTGCCGGTGGAAATTATTATTGGGTGCTGCTGGATCGGCAGCGGGCAGCGGATTATTATCGCCGCACTGTACAGTCATCGCCGTCCGGAAAGAATGCCCCGGTGGCCGCATGGCGGGCGACCTGGGCCGCGTACATGGATCGCAAGGCGGATTCGGTTTCATTGCTCGAACTGTTCATTCGCACTTACCCGACATCCAACGCCGTTCCAGACGCACTTTATTGGCTGGGCCGGGCGGCGGAGCGTGGAGGCAGTGCCGCGCAAGCGCGCAGCTTTTACCTAAAGGACGCCGAACGCTTTCCCCAAACTTTTTTCGGATTGCGCGCCGCCGACCGCATCAAGGCGATTGGAACGCAGCCGGTTACTCCCGTTGACATCGTTTCCGCGATTCCCGAAGCGCCGCCGATC
>Ga0209167_10000671_pt1 | contig 23120 bp, 17 predicted proteins | sample Coa_R1_9_FD_187154 | JGI IMG/M metagenome (GOLD analysis project Ga0209167, IMG submission 187154) | Surface soil microbial communities from Centralia Pennsylvania, which are recovering from an underground coalmine fire - Coalmine... | ecosystem: Environmental > Terrestrial > Soil >... | reverse complement strand
CTGGGAAAAAAGTCCGACGCCGCCGTCGACGAAAACGGCCTGGCGGGTGTACCAGAAATTGGCGACGCGGGTGGGGACGACCGTGCTTTCCTGATACACCTGTCCGGCAAGCAATTCGGGATCGAGCGCGGAGTGAATGATGGTTGTGGTCTTTGCGGAACCGGGATCGCCAGCGACGAAAATCAGAGGGAGATTACGCAAGGTTGCGCCGCGGCCCATGGTGGAACTCTTGAGCTTGCGGATGGCGTCGCGAACCAGCAGATCGACTTCGGTGGTGGCACCGGAGGGAGCGGCGCTGAGATCTTCGGAGGCTTTCTGGCGGTGAATCCACCATGCGGTGAAAGCCGCGCCCAGCAGGCCGATGAGCCACAGGCCAATGCGCAATACCCAAACGCCGGAACCGGGCGGGTTCAGCCAGCCTGCGAAGAACCACACCAGCAGCAGGTAGACCAGTAAGACGGCCCCGGTTACCCAATAGAGCATGAAACCTCCCTTGGCATGATCCTGTGTGCCTTTAGTTATTTTGCGGCCACGGACATTGCCGAGGCGCCATACACCAGAATCAACTTGAACATGATGCCGAGCACGACTGTAACTGCAGTGGTGGCGATCATGGCAATGAATAAGCGTCGCACCCAGGGGTCGGTCTGGACCAGGCGCACGGCGTCGGCTGGGATCATGCCACGCGGTGAGAGCGCGCCGGACGAGCCCCGAATGCGGCGGACTTTTTCCCGCACGGCAACGTGCGCGGCGCGCAGATCGCCCGAGCCGCCGGCTGCGTAACGGCCTTTGAAGCCGAGCAGCAGGCACAGGCCATAGACCTCAAGCAAGTCGGCGACCTCGTTGGAGTCGGGACGGTTCAGGACTTTTTGCAGTTCCTGGAAAAAAACCTCGCCGCCGAGTTGTTGTCCGAACAATTCCGCCTGCAGCGGAAGACGAGGCCAGTCGGCGAAGGTGGGATTGCGGCTGCTGAGAACCGATTCGTCCAGGAAGGCCACCACGGCGAAGATAACCTGCCTGGTGTCTTCGGCGCTGTAGCCACGGCTGCGAGCGCGCTGCTCGGCTACGCGCAGATGTTTTTTCATTTCCTCGCGGAAAGAATGAGCATCGCTGACGGCCTGACGGTTGTAGCGAACGCGGACGACGATGGTGAGGACTTCCTGAAACTCGAGGGCGAGGTTCCAGCCGCGGCGGTCCATGGCGGAACTGGAGCCGCGATAACTGGCGAGGGGTGAGATGTGAGGTGAACTCATGAGGGCTCCGTGATGTTATTTCGAGTGCCCGTGCGGACGCGTGCTGTCCCATCGGGACTCGTGGTGCGTCTCCATGTTTAACGGGCACTCAAGTGCCTGGCCATTACCTGCCGCCGCTTCGCGGCTTACATCGTCAGACTCAACACTCAGTTCTCCAAAATCAGGTTTCCAAAATTACAACCAGTTCCAGTTCGGCGGATGGCAGTTCGCCGGGGACATAGACGCCTACCACGCGCGACTTCATGATGTGCTCCCAACAGGGGCCGCTTTTGTTGACGACAAAATACTGGCTGTCGACTTTGGCGGCGATGGCCGCGGGCGGTACCTGCACGTGAGTGAGGCCGAGGCCGGGCATCGCTCGCTTTACGAGATCGGGAACGAACTTTGCCGAGCAGAGTTTTAGTAATTGCGGAGCTTTCGTGATCAGCTGGGCTTCTCCGATCGGCGAGTGTACGCCGAGAACCCAGCGGCCGCGGCCGAAGCAGCGCTGGTCCTGCACTTCTCCTTCGTAGAAATAGCGGCCCATCTGTTTCAGCGGGATGGTGATGGCTTGCGCCGGGACTACGATTTCGAGATGGCGGCGAATATGGTCGTCGAGGATGTCGAAGCATCGATCAAGATTTTTGTGATCGTAGGCCGGGAGAGAGCGCGGGTGAGCGTCGAGCCCGAAAGTGCAGAGGGCTCCGCCGAGGCGCGACATTTCGCGGAACAATTCCTCAGGATGGCCGTGCTTAGAGAGCAGGAAGTGGCGCAGTGGCGTGAGGCTCGAGTTGATGGCGTGCAGAAACCAGAATTGCGAAACCTGCCGCGCCGAGAGGGCAGTCTGGAAGCGGGCTTTGCCCTGTTGCTGCTGCTCCTGTGAGACGGAGGAACTTTTTTCCTCGAGAATATCGACCAGGCGGCTGAGCAGACTCATCAAGCGCGGACTTGCGCTGGCAAGTAGGCAGGGCGGAATGAACGTGGGATCGTTGACGAAGCGGCCAGCACCATCGCGAATCACGCGGGCTACGGGCAGTGTGAGGATACTGTTGGTTGCCTCCGACTCGACGATGAGGCGCAGATTTTTTCGGCCGAGCGGGACTTGCTTTTCGTCGCGTCCGGTATTTTCGTCGTGCAGGGTCTCGACCTGGCAGGCGTAGCGGCTAGCGCCATTGGTCACGAGTTCGAGTTCGCAGTTCTTGCCTTCTGGAATCCAGCGCGGAACCGCGAGAGCGAGGGTGAGGTGATCGGCAGTGGGCGAGAACAGGCTAGCGAAGCTGCGCGACTGCGGGAGCGGGTCGCACTCGGGCATGTCGAAGGCGAGACCGTCCTGGAAAATTCCGCGGGCGTGGCTGAGAGCGAGAATGCCGTTTTGCAGAGCGTCCGGATCGACTTCGCAGGCGGCGAAGCCGTAGGTTTCATTCCACAGGCTGGAAGTGGCGAAGTGAAGCGAGTCTTCGAAAAAACGGTTTTGCGCCTGGAAATGTTGAGGAGCGAGGTACATCCCCTCGGACCAGACGATCTTGGAGAGCAGCTTCATTCTCTTTAAATTTCGGCCAGGAAATTGAACGTTTTATTCCACGACTTTGATGGAGAACGCCGGGGGCTTTTCCTGGGATATCGCCACCGGGAATTCGTCGAAGGCCATCATACCGCGGTTGTGCAACAGTGGTGCTTGCTGAGAGTTGGCTTACACGGGCAGCATCTTTCCAGTTACTGCTACTCGAACAAAGTCAAGAGCCTTTGACCGCGAAGTACGCGGAGAAAAGCCGCGAAGGACGCGGAGGAAAACTAAATCCAACCAAGTCGCGACTCCTGCAACATCTACTTTCAAGGGCGTGGCGAAGAACCGAACTTAGGGCCACCGCGGCGCAGAGCGATGCTAGGCGTTGGGGTCTTTACTGTCAAGGGAACAGGGGCAGACCAAGTGCCACAGCGTGGACAACCAGTGCTATGCTTGGGGTTGCGCGGGCCTTATTTCCTATGAAGTTTGCCGACAAGTACGAAATTCTGGAGATGGTGACCAGCGGCCGGGTCAGTACTTTTCTGGCGCGCGAGCGCACCACGCAGGAACCCGTCGTAGTGTACACGTTCGAGTGCGTCGGGACGGGCGCGGGCGACTTGAGCACGGCTTCGATCATTGCACGATTCTGTGCGCTGGCGCCGAATCCTCCGGGAATGATTGTGAAAGCGGGATTCGATGCGCCGAGCTCGTCGGCGTTTCTAACGACCAGGATGCCGGAGTCGGAGGCATTGAAAGCGTGGGTGGGAGCTTACCAGTCCTTTGCGAAACCGGGGACTACGCCGGCGAGGCCAGCGGCAGGTGGTGCACCGACCGGGGATGAGACGGCCGAGCTTAGCGCGTCGGAAGTGCGGGCGGTTCTAGCGAGAAGCGGTACGCCGGCGAAGCAGCCGCCGATTGAAAATCTTTCTGAGGATCTGGAGTCGTCGGATCTGGGCGGGGGGACGGCGGCGTTTTCGCTGAGCCCTCCAACGCCGGCCTCGCCGCAATCGGCGGGGGAGTTTACGAGGTTGTTCAACGAGGTGAACGCGTTCCAGCCGACGCCGGGCAGCAGGGCTCCGGCTGGGCCGGTAGCGTCGAATCCCGTTTCGTCAATCCCAGCTATGCCCAAGCCGAGCGATTCGACTGAGGCGATGTTTGGAGAGTTGTTGGGTGGTTCGCCGCTGGGCGGGAAACCTGCGCCACCGGCAGCGCCGCCAGCGCCAGTGGAACCGCCTCCGGGGTCGTTTACCAGGGAATTTCTGGGGCTCGCGGCTGACAAGACGCCTACGCCTGAAGTTGTGCCGAGAACGCCGACTGCTGCGCCGAAGTTTTCGCCGCCTGCAGAGAAGGAGCCGGGTGCGTTCACGCGGGAGTTCCTGGCGGTGTCGCAGGATGTGTTCAAGACTGCGGAGAAGCCGAGTTTTACTCCGGCGCAGAAGACTGCGCCTTCACCGCCCACCTCCTTCGACAGCATTTTCGGGGGATCGGCGACGGAGTCCTCCGCGCCGGGGGGCGAGCAGAAAGCTGGGGAGTTCACGAGCTTTTTCCGTGATCCGTTTGAGAGTCCGGGAGCGCCGGCGAAGCCGATTGACATACCACAGTTGGATCGGGCCGCGCCGGCCAAGCCACCTGTTGGCGATTTCACCAGAATGTTTGGACGGGGGGATCTGGGGCGAGAAGAACCGGCTCCGTTGCCGGCTCTGGAACCGGAGCGGTCGCGGGCTCCAGCGGAGTCCTTCACGCAGATGTTTGGCGAAGTCCCGGCGGCAAAAAGATCGCAGGAATCGCAACTGGGGTCGGCGACACTGGGTACGAATCCGAATTTGCGGCCGTCGTTTCTGGAGTCATCGGGAGTTCAGGATGCTCCGCCGCCGCGCGCGGCGACGCCGGCGACTCCGCCCGAGCCCTTTTTCTCGGATCCCTCCACCTCTTTTTCTTCCGCGTTTTCTTCTCCGCCGCCGGTTGCACCTGCGGCGAATCAGACATTCATGGGGCGTCCGGGGTCGACGACGGATGTGTTTCGGATTCCGGGTGGGGACGCGCCGCCGGTGGATCAAATGCCGAGCGGGCCGAGTGAGTTCACCGTATTTTTGTCGCGCAGCCAGTTGAATGAGAGTCTTGCGGCGGCGGGAGCGGCACCGGCGAGTGCTGTGCCGCCACCGCCAGCGCCGCAACCGGGTCCGTTTCAATTCGCCCCGCCACCACCGCCTGCGCCACCCGCGATAAAGTACCCTCCGGCACCAGCGGTTCCCGCTGCGCCTCCCATGGCCGCGCCGGCTGCGGCGCCTAAGCTGGCTTCGTTTTGGCCGCTGATTGTGGTGCTGACGGTGCTATTCGCGATCGGGGCGTTGATGGTGATGTATTTCGCGTTGAAACATTAGGCATGTGAAGAGAGGTCCTTCGTGGCGTCGAGCGCGACTACGGGGGCTGAAGCCCGGTTCCGATGATGATGACTTGACGCGGCGCTGAAGCGCCGCGCTTCCACGGTTGCTCCTGCGGCTGTTCCCAGGATTGTTCTCAAGGTTTCTGCCGGGATTGCTCCACCTTTTTGCCACTTGTTCGTGCCGTGAGCAGGGTGCCGTGTGGTATCTTGCGCCTCATGAAATCGCTGCTACTGATACTTCTCTTTGCACTGGCTCCGCTGGGCATCTTTGCGCAATCGTCCCCTGCAACGAGTGCTGCTCCTCAGGTTGCCGCGCCACAGACGCCTGATCCCGACGCGTTCTATCACCTAGGCCCTGATTCGTTGCCGCAGGATGGTGTTCCTAGAGGCGGGATCCGTGGGCCATTCACGCTGCCGAGCACTGCTTATCCGGGGACGCAGCATACGTATTGGGTTTATGTGCCGGCGCAGTACGATCCAGCGGTTGCGGCCAGCCTGATGATTTACAACGACGGGCAGGCGTTCATGAATCCGGACGGCGATATGCGGGCGCAGAACGTGATGGACAATCTTATCTTCCGGCGGGAGTTGCCGGTGATGATTGGAGTGTTCATTAATCCGGGACGGAGGCCCGATCAGCCGGAGCCGGACGCGAAGGAGTGGGGCGACAATACGACGAATCGGCGGACCGAGTACAACACGCTCGACGATAAGTATGCGCGCGTGATTGTCGATGAACTGCTGCCGGTGCTTTTCAAGGACTACAACATTTCGAAAGACCCGGCGCGGCGTGGAATTGGCGGATCGAGTTCGGGGGCGATTGCGGCGTTTACCGTGGCATGGGAGCGTCCGAATGAATTTCGAAAAGTGCTGAGCAATGTCGGCAGCTTTGTGGATTTGCAGGGAGGGAACGCTTATCCCGACATTATTCGCAAGAGCGAGAAGAAACCGATCCGGATTTTTCTTTGCGATGGGAGGAACGACAATCGCGGGCAGCGTCCGGGGGAAGAGTACAACCAGGCGCGCGACTGGTTTTATCAGAACGTGCGGATGACGCAGGCGCTTAGCGAGAAAGGTTACGACTTGAACTACGCCTGGGGCATGAACAAGCACGGGCAGAAAATGGGTGGGGCGATTTTACCGGACATGATGCGGTGGGTGTGGCGCGATCACGAAGTGTCGAGTGATCCGAAGGATGCGGTGGAGCGGTCGTTTAATTTTCCGAAGAAGGGTGGGGTCAGGCCTTAGGCGGAGAGCTAACCACAGGGGCTCACAGAGGTTCACAGGGAACGCTAGGAGGTTTGCGGCAGCAGGATTAGCAGTTCTAGTTGGGGATTGGGGAGATCGCCGGGGACGTAGGCGGCTAAGTTGCGGGCGCGGCCTACGGCTTCCCATGCGGGGCCGGACTGGCTCAGGCTGAAGTATTGATATTTCAGTTTGACGGGGATGGCGGCGGGGGGATTGCTCAGGTGCTTCAGTTCCACGCCGGGCAGGGCGTTTTTCACCAAGTGGTCGATGTGGGTGGCGGAGCAGACTTTCACGATTTGCGGGACTTTTTGAATCACAAAATTTTCGCTGACCTCGGCGCTGACGGCGAGGTACATGCGCGTGTCGGCGAGATATTTATCTTCGGCGAGGGCGGTGGCGTAGATCGAGGGCTGCGTAAGCGTGAGCGGCAGGGAGACGAGATTTGTGGGGACGACCGTCTGCAGGAGCGAGCGGAGTTTGTCATCCAAATCGGCCAGAGTTGGTCCAAGGTTGTCGTGATCGTAGAGCGGGAGATCGCGGGGGCGGAGCTTTGGAGAGAACGTTGTCAGCGATCCGGCGAGCGAAACCAGAGCCGAATAAAGTTCCTCGGGATGAACCTGCTTGGCCTCGAACAGGTGACTGAACACCGGGAAAGAAGAATTCACGGTGTAGAGGAGCCAGAAATTGGCGATGTCGGCAGCTGTGAAGTCGGCGAGGCTTTGATTTTTCTGGCGGCGAGTTCCGGAGAGCTGTGTGCTGCGGGCGGCGAGGACTTCGATGATGCCGCGCAGCAGTCCCATGATGTATTCATTGGCGCGGATGTCGAGCAGGGGCGGAACGAAGCGCGGGTTGAGATGAAAAGTGTCGCCCTCGGCTTTTCGAACATTCGCGATGCGGAGGGCGGCGTTTCCTTCTCGATTTTCTCCTCCCACCATAAAGCGCATATTCTTGCGCGCGATCTGGACCGGCTTTTCGCCGCTGCCGGTATTTTCGTCGCGATAGGTGGCGACCTCGGCGACGTAGCGCGTGCCCGCGTCGCGCTGGCCGATGGCGACGTTCAGACCGCGCTGGCGGTAGTCGGGGACGGTGAGATATACGTCCATTTCTTTTGTTCCTGGTTCGAAAAGTTCGGCGACAGATCTCGAAGCCGGAGCGGCGTCGGCGTCGGGAATGTCGAAGAGGAGTCCGTCGGGAAAAATGCCGGATGCACGGGAGATGGCGAAGTCGCCGGTGGCCAGCTTTTGTTGATCGACGACGAGTTCGGTAAATCCCCAGGGGCAGAACTTGAGAGCCTCGAGGCGGAATTGGAGCGTGTCTTCGAGAAACCTGTCCTGAAGCTGCAGATGCTGCGGCGTCAGGAAAGTACCTTTGGTCCAGATGACAGGTTGCAGTCGCTTCATACCGATCCCGGTGGGAACAATAACAAGTATGGGGGAGAGAAGCAAAGGGCGAGGTCTTATGCACTCTTGAATCTCTCCGCGCTTCCGATCGCAAGATCGAAAGATTTTAACCGCAGAGCACGCAAAGAAAGTCCGCTAAGGCCGCAAAGAAATTCAGAGTGAGCCTCTACTGCGTACGAGATTCCCCACTTCTGGCGACAAGGGCGCGCGAGAAATGGGGCACTCGGCGGAATCCTTAACCTTTGTTGAGAAAGGCGTTGAGGTCCATTCCTGTGGCGCGAGGAAGGAAGGGAAGGATGGTTTGCCGGACTCCTCCGGGAAAAAATTTTCCGAAGTTGTCCCAGTATTCCTTCCGCGTCACTTTCGAAAACGGCAACGGCCTGCTGGAGGCGGGGGATGCCTGGACCGAGACGGCGCCGGGGGAATAGACCCGCATTGGGTTGCCGGCGCCCAGGATAGCGGGAACTTCATCTTTTGCGTCCAACGAAATGTAATCGATGCGATTCAGTTTGCTCCAGTCGGTCGAGACCGCCAAATGCTCACGCAGCCACTGTTTGCGGGCGTCGGGGGACCTGGGCGTGCTCTTCTTGCATACTTCGAGAACTTCAGGTTCAAACCACCACACGCCCTCGCGACGGTCCGGGGCGTCGGCGTCCCAGAGCCTGTACAGCTTGAACGGACCGCAGCACAGCTTAGCGCCGGCGGATTTTTCCTGGAGGGCTCCGGTTTTCTCGATTTCCGAAACGATGATGTGAGCGCGAAGTTTGGCGGCAACGTCGAAATTCTTGCGCAGCGGGGGCGGAATAGAGTAATCGGCGAGGGCACCCAGCTTGGCGCCGGCAGACACCAGAAAGGCGCGATATACAGCATCTTCCAGCAATGCTGGATAGACTCTGGCTGCAATCAGTTTCTCAAGGTCGGCCTGAACCTGGGACCACATAAATTCTAGGCGCGGAGAATATATCGCTTGGCCCGGTTGAGGCCAAGAAAAAAATAAGTCCGACGCTAAGCCAGCAAGCCGTTTTCTTTGAGCAACTCCTCGGTGCGTTCGACGCTGGGGATCAGGACGACGGAGCCTTTGGCTCTTCCGGCCCAGCGGGAGGCGTCGTCTTCGCTAATCTTGATCGCGGTCAGCAAGGCAACCAAATCGTCGTGGCTGGTGACCCGCACTGGTTGCGTGTTGAAGCGTCCAGCATAGGGAACGAACATAACTTCAAAGTGGGCCGCGGTGGTCTCCGTCCCCGGATTGGGCGTGATGCGGATGTTGCCGATCAGTTTTTTCATTCGGAGACTCTCCTGTGGCGCTTCGGTCCCCTCGAGGCATAACCATGCATGGCCTTGTTATATCAAGTTTTGCGGGGGATTTGGAGGGAGATCGTCGCGGTTGGAGTCAGGGTTGTAACGGTGGGTTCTTCGGAGGCTTCCGAGAGTGGTGTGAGCAGGGGCGCGACCAAAGTCAAACCAAGCCGCAGGAGTGCCCGCTCCACACAACCCCTAGCAGAGGAGGAAGCCGCGCTCGATTAGCCTGCGGATAATTCCGAGACATTCTGTCTCCACTTGTTCGAAGGGGGCTTCGACCTGGCTGGCGAATTCCTGGACCAGTTCTCCTACGGTTCGTTTGCCGTTGCAGCCGTTGAGGAAACCGGCGACCGGGGCCTGTAGGCCGATGAAGAACGGGAATCCTTTGAGCAGGCGCAGGTTCAGGGATGTAGGCTGCCAGTGGCCTTCGCCGGGCTGGAAGAACTGTTCGAGGCGACAGTAGGGGGCGAGCCGGGGTTTGACCTGATTTATTTGATCGTCAGAGGCGTGCTCTTGCAGGAAGTCGCGAGCCTCGAAAGCCAGCGCGACGTATTCGCCGAAGGGATCGTTCGAGAGCTCGGACATTTCTTCGATCTGGATCCAGTTGTTCCCGGAACGGCGGCGCAGGGCGATGATGCCGTCGTGAATAGCTTCCACATTTCGCTCGCGGTAGTAGGCCATGTAAGTGGAGTAGAGTTCGTCTTCATTTTTCGAACTCGTGGTTTCGGCGATGCGATGCTGGGCATATTCCGAGGGATTCTGGGTGTGGCCCATGATGACCCAGGCATCGCAGCCGTTGTTCTCGAGCCATTCGCCGATGCGTTCGCGCCAGGGTTGGCCGCGAACGGCAGCCCACTCGCAGAGCACTTGGAAGTAGCCGCCTTCTTCCAGATAGTTGGGCGCGTCCTTCACAAACTGGCGGCAGAGCTGATCGAGGTCCATGGGATTGTCACAGAACAGGTAGCGGCCCGAAGGACTGATGAAGAAGGGTGGATTGGAGACGATGAGATCGAATTTGCGGCCGGCGACGGGGTTAAATCCATCTCCGTGAAGAGGTTCGATGTTCTCGATGCCGTTCAATCGGGCGGTGAAGGCGGTGTAGTTCACGGCACGGGGATTGAGGTCGGTGGCGACGACGTGCTGGCTGTGGGCGGCGCACGAGAGAGCCTGAATGGCGTTTCCGGTGCCGAGGTCGAGCGTGGTGCGCACGGGCCGACGAACCGTGAAGCGGGAGAGGAAGCGGCTCGTGGGGTTCGGCCAAAGAACGAGTTCGGGATCGTTGGCGTCGATCTTGATGGTGTGATCGGAGGTGACCAGAAAACCCTCGGCAGGGAAGAACATGACTTCGGGAACGATGCGGTCGCCGTTTTTGGTGAGGAGACCGCAGGAGAGCGCGAGGGTCGTGAACCACGAGGGGACGAATTCTGCTGCGTGCGAGGCGTCCTGCGGAACGCCGAGCCAGAACCAGCGCAGCAAGGTGTTAAGCAGGTTGTGCTCGCTGGTGGAATCGAGCAGACGGGGCGCATTGCGCAGGCGGCTGGAGGGGAGTTCGTTGAAATAACCCAGCTTGCGGAGACTGGCTTCTTCGTAGCCTGATTGAGTGAAAAATTCTTTCAGGCGTTTGGCGTCGTCTGGCGAGATGACTTTGAGCAATTTCGGCCTTCCCGTGCGAATGGAAGGATACTATACACCGATGATTTGGGCGGTTCCGCGCGAAGGGAAAGGCGTTAACCACGAAGGGCACGAAGGTTCACGACGGGGGGCATTCTTGTGCAGCAGCCACATATGGATTGATTTTTTCAGGGGTTTGGAGGGTCTCCTTGACACTCCTATATGCGTGTGATAAATGTTCTCCACTCTGCGCCGAGGTCATTCTGCGCAACGATTCCCCCCGTGAGCACACTATGGCATAGGGCGTGTGGTGCCCGAAGCAGAGTCACGAGTTGTTCTAGTTGTAAAAGGAAAACATCATGGCCAGACAAAGCGCCCAGCACAAATTAGACCGTGTGCGTCCGCCACGGGTCCAGATTACCTACGACGTCGAGATCGGCGGAGCCATTGAACTCAAGGAGTTGCCGTTTGTGGTTGGCGTACTCGGCGATTTTACCGGCCAGCCCGAGCAACCCCTGCCCAAGCTGAAGGATCGCAAGTTCGTGGAAGTGAATCCGGACAATTTTGACACCGTGCTTGAGGGCATGAAGCCGCATCTTTCCTACGCGGTAGAGAACAAGCTGAGCGACGATCCTTCCGGTCCGCAGCTTAAGGTGGATCTGAAATTCAGGAAAATGGAAGACTTCGAACCGGGTAACGTGGCCAAGCAAGTGAAGCCCCTGAAGGAGTTGCTTGATCTGCGTACGCGGCTGGCAGATTTACGCGGACAGCTTCAGGGCAACGACAAGCTCGAGGAAGTGCTGCTGGACGCGGTGGGCAACACGGAGAAGCTCGACAAGCTGAAGGGCGAGATTGAACCCAAGGGAGGAGGATCCAATGGCTGACGCCAAGAAGCAATCGGCTTCCACCACAACGATTGAAAAAGAACAGGTGGGGTTGCTGGACCAGATCGTCGAATCGGGGCGTTTTGGCCAGGAAGCTAGCGCGAAAGAGCGCGGCAAGAACTTGGTGAAGGAGTTTGTGGCCCAGGTTCTCGACGGGTCCATGACCGTGGCCAAGGATGCCGAGATGATGATCAATGCGCGTATCGCGCAGATCGATCATCTGCTCTCCATTCAGCTGAACGAAATCATGCATCACGAGCAGTTCCAGAAGCTGGAAGGTTCGTGGCGCGGCTTGAAACACCTAATGGATCACAGCGAAACTGGCACGCAGTTGAAGATCCGGGTGCTCAACGTCACCAAGAAGGAACTGCTGAGAGATATCGAGAAGGCTCCGGAGTTCGACCAAAGCGCATTGTTCAAGAAAGTGTACGAAGAAGAATACGGAGTTTTCGGCGGAGCGCCGTTCGGGGCGCTCATCGGTGACTACGAATTCGGGAAGCATCCGGAAGACCTAGCGCTGTTGGAAGGGATTTCGCATGTGGCGGCGCAGGCGCACGCGCCGTTCGTAAGCGCTGCGGCTCCGGATTTGTTGAACCTGGAGAGCTTTACGCAACTCGATGCGCCGCGCGACCTGGCGAAGATTTTCGACAGCACGGAATACGCCAAGTGGAAATCGTTCCGTCAGGGAGAGGATTCGCGCTACGTCGCGTTGTGCCTGCCTCGGACGCTTTCGCGTCTGCCATACGGGAAGGAGACGAAGCCGATCGATGAGTTCGCCTACGAAGAGCACGTCGACGGGACCGACCACTCCAAGTATTTGTGGATGAACGCAGCCTATTCGCTGGGCACACGGATGACGAATTCGTTCTCGATGTATGGCATGTGCGTGGCGATGCGTGGAGTGGAGGGAGGCGGATTGGTGGAAGGCCTGCCGACGCACAACTTCTACACTGATGAGGGCGATATCGCGCTCAAGTGCCCGACGGAAATTCCCATCACCGACCGCCGGGAAAAAGAACTGGCCGACCTGGGATTTGTTCCGCTGGTGCATTGCAAGGGCACCGACTATGCGGCGTTCTTCAGCGCGCAGAGCTGCCAGAAGCCAAAGGTCTACGACAAGGACGCGGCCAATGCGAATGCGCGGCTTTCGGCACAGCTGCCCTACATCATGGCGGTGTCCCGTTTCGCTCACTACCTGAAGGCGATGATGCGCGACAAGATTGGCAGTTTCATGTCACGCAAAGAAGCCGAGGCGTTCCTGAACCAGTGGATCACGAACTATGTAACTCCGGACGATATGGCATCGCCGGCGACCAAAGCGCAGCGGCCTTTGCGCGAAGCGCGCATCGACGTGGCGGAAGTTCCGGGGAAACCGGGCGTCTACCGCGCGGTGGCGTTTTTGCGGCCGCACTTTCAATTGGATGAACTTACTGTTTCGTTGCGGTTGGTGGCGGATCTTCCGGCGGCGGCGAAATAAGCTGACCGGCAGGGCGTGTTCACCGGGCCCAGTTGTGAATGCTTCTTAGGTTTTTCGGATTCAACTTCGGCGTAAAGGAGAAGTGCAATGGCGGTAAATGCATATTGTCTTATCAAAGGTGTTCCGGGACCGAGTACCAGCTTAAGCGACGCGATCGACATTCTGTCGTTCAGTTTCGGCGCCTCCAACTCCGCGGTTTTCGGGCCGGGAGCGTCGGGCGGTGAATCGCGCGCTGGCCGGGCGGATGTGAGCCAGGTGTCGGTCATGAAGGTGCTCGACAAGACCTCGCCGACGTTGTTCGGGAACTGCGTGACTGGAGACTACATCGACTCGGTGGACGTGCAGTACTTTAAACCGATGGGCAACAAGCAGGATGTTTATTTCAAGATTCACATGGAAAAGGTGGTCATCACCTCCATCCAGTTTTCGGGATCGAACGAGAATCCGACGGAGTCGGTCTCGTTTGCGTTCGCCAAAGTCAAGGTGAGCTACAACCCGGAGAAGGATGGCAAACTGCAAGGGTTTGTCGATAAGGGCTTCGACGTCGAGAAACTCGCAAAGTGGTAGGGAGTAGAAATCAGAGCGGGTGCCAGTGAAAGCAAAGGAGCTTTTCGAAGCGGGAAAAGTGCGTGAGGCGGAGAAGGAGATTACCAGTTATCTCCGCGATCATCCCATGGATGTGGCACAACGCACATTCCTGTTTGAGCTCCTTTGCTTTTCTGGCGACTTTGACCGCGCCGAAAAACAACTCGGCGTTCTGGCCCAGGGCAAACCCGATGCAGAGTTGGGGGCTGTTTTATATTACGCCGCGCTGCATGCCGAGAAGACGCGGCATCAGCTGTTCGAGAAGCAGGAATTTCCCAGGGAAAGCGCCGCGGCTTCCTGTCCCGGAACCTTGAACGGAAAGCCATTTCAATCTTTACGTGATGCCGATCCTGACATCGGAGCCCGACTGGAAGTATTCGCGGCGGGCGCCTATCTTTGGATCCCCTTCGAGCACATCGCAACCTTGGACATGGAAGCGCCGCGCCGGCTGCGCGACACCCTGTGGACGCCCGCGTTCGTTTGCACGGGACCATCGTTCAAGGGAAGAGACATCGGCGAAGTTTTGATTCCCGCGATTTATCCTTTCTCGTGGAAGAATGCCGACGAGTCCGTCTGGTTGGGGCGCGTAACGGATTGGGCCGGTGACGATGAAGGAAACGAATATCCGTCAGGGCAGAAAATGCTGCTGCTGGATGGCGAAGAGGTTCCGTTCCTTGAGGTGCGTTCGTTGAAGTTCGAGCAGCCCGCCACCCGAGCCACGGCTGACTGACACAAGTTTCAGGCACCTGGATACTGCCCATGCCACTGCGCGACGATCTTCTGACCCCTATTCCGGGCGACAACCCAAGTGGTGTTTACGTTCGCCATGACACCAAACTCCTCCTCTACGACAAGATCAAGGAGGCCCGGCGCCAGGATGATGAAATGGCGCAGGGCGACTGGGCGCACGAGCGCAAGATGGCGAACTTCCCACAAGCGAAAAAGCTGGCGGAGGAAGCTCTTGCGACACGAACCAAGGACCTGCAACTGGCAGCGTGGTTGACCGAAGCGCAACTGCACATCGAGGGTTTTGCAGGATTGCTGCAGGGGCTGAACCTGTGTGTGGGACTCATCCAGAATTTCTGGGACACGCTTTACCCCCCGATTGAAGACGATGACCTGGAGCTTCGCTCCGGTCCGCTCGATTTTCTGGGTTCGAGCATGGAGTTCCCGCTGAAGTCGCGTCCTCTGGCCAAGGCCGGGTATGACTGGTTCAAGTACAAAGAGTCGCGGGCGGTTGGTTACGACGATCCGTCCAAGAGCGATAAGGAGAGAACGGACCGCGAGCAGAAGATTGCCGACGGAAAGCTGTCGGCCGAAGTGTTCGACAAATCGTTTGCGGAGACTCCGAAGGCTTTTTATCTTCAAGCAGAAAAAGACTTAGACGGTTGCCTTGCGTCGCTGAAGAGTCTGGACGAGATTTGCGATGAGAAGTTCGGAAGCTCAGGGCCGGCGCTGGGCAAACTAAGGAACGCGCTGGAGGAAGTGCGGCATTCGGTGCACGCGCTGCTGGAGAAGAAGCGGGAGACGGAGCCGGATCCGGTGGAAGCAACGGCGGCGGATGGCTCTGTGAGTTCCGGCGTCGCGGCGGTTGCGGGAACGGCCGTGGCAAGCGCGCCGGGGATCTCGATTTCTGTGCTCACAAGTTCCGAGCCCGCGGACCGACGGGAAGCGATTGCAACGGTGGCGCGGGTTGCGGCTCTGTTGCGACAGCAGGATCCGCATAATCCGGGTCCGTATTTGATGATGCGCGGATTGCGCTGGGGCGAGCTGCGCACAGCAAAAGGAATCGGCGATGCGCGCTTGCTGGAAGCTCCGACCACGGAATTGCGGCAGCATGTGAAGCGGCTGGCGCTGGCCAAAAAGTGGAGTGAACTTCTGGAGACGGCGGAGAATGCGATGTCACTGCCGTGCAGCCGCGCCTGGCTCGATCTACAGCGTCTGGTGATCGCGGCGTGCACGGCCCTGGGAGAAGAATACGAACCGATCGCGACGGCGATTCGATCGGAACTGAAAGCGCTGCTGCAGGATATGCCGCAGTTGCTCGACGCGGTACTGCTTGACGACACTCCTGCGGCGAACGGCGAGACGAGAGTGTGGCTGCAACAACTGGGGTCTGCTCCGACTACAGCGGCGGGAGCCGAGAATCCGCCAGCCGTGGAGGGTGCGGATGCTTCGACGAATGGGCAGGGTGCGGCGACGGCTTCGGCGGCTTCCTGGTTGGACAAAACGGCGGACGCGTACGCGCTCGCGCAGGATACTTTGAAGGCCGGCCAGCCCGAGAAAGCATTCGAAATTATGCGCAAGGAGATTGCGCGGCAGCGATCGGGTCGCGGAAGGTTCGAGTGCACGATGCAACTGGTGGAACTTTGCGTAGCGGCTGGGAAAGATGCAATCGCGCAGCCTCTGCTCGACGATCTCTCCGCAGCCATTGAAGAACATAAGCTGGACAACTGGGAAGACAGCGAAATGGTCGCGGCGGCACTAGCGACCGTGATGAGGACCAGCCGGAGAGTTCTCGACGACGAGACCGAGAAGAAAAAGCTGTTTGAACGGATTTGCCGGCTTGACCCCGTCCGCGCTCTGAGCGCGGGATAAGAGAACCGAGATGGCACGGACCCCTGGCGACATCACGGTCACACTCTCGGTTCTGGACCGGCTCATTGACCGCGAGCCAAAATCGGAATCGGAAGCTCCGTTGACGCGATCGCAGTCGGTGCGGCTGTTGAAGGCGGCAGTTCAGCGAGACCTGGAGTGGCTGCTCAACACGCGCCGGATCTTTCAGGAGCCGGATGAGTCGCTGAAGGAAGTCAACCGGTCGGTGTATATCTACGGCCTGCCGGATTTCTCGCAGTACACCATGGCTTCCGCCGCCGACCAGTCGAAGCTGCTGCGACAGTTGCTCGCCACCATAAAGATGTTTGAGCCCCGCCTGGCCAACGTCCGTCTGGTTCCCGTAGAAAATGCGGAGATGGGAATTCAGCAGTTCCGGCTGCGTATTGAAGCCATGCTGCTGATGGACCCCTCGCCGGAGCCGGTTTCGTTCGATACCGTGATTGGTTTGAAATCCGGGAACGCCAGAATCTCCGGAGGGCCCAATGCGGGATGATCTGCTGCTCTATTACGAGCGCGAACTCGACTACCTGCGGAAGACGGCCGTGCAGTTTGCGGAGAAGAATCCGAAGGTAGCGTCGCGCCTGGTTCTGGAGCCTACGAAATGCGAGGACCCGCACGTTGAGAGATTGCTGGAGGCCTTTGCTTTTCTAGCGGCACGTGTGCACCTCAAGATCGACGATGAGTTTCCGGAGATCAGTGAAGCGCTCCTCACGGTGGTGTATCCGCAACTGGTGCGACCGATTCCGTCGATGTCGATTGTGGAATTTCAGCCCGATCCGGAAAAAGGCAAGCTGAGCACAGCGCTACCGATCCCCCGCGGATCGAATTTACATTCTCGTCCGGTGGGCGGCGCGCCTTGCACATTTAGGACTTGCTACGACACTACGTTGTGGCCGGTCTCGGTCACAAATGCGGAGTGGAAAGCGCCCAGCCGGCTGCAGCCGCCTGTGAAGACGGGAGATTCCTCGGCGGCAATCCGTTTGGAGATGGCTTGTGCGCCGGATGTGAACCTGCGCGAACTGAAGATTGACCGGCTGCGTTTTTATCTGGACGGCGAAGGCGGGTTGATCAACACGCTGTACGAGTTGCTGTTCACTCGGCTCAACCGGATTCTGGTGCGCGATCCGAGTCCGGGTTCGAAGGTGCGTCCTATTACGCTCCCGGCGGCGGCGCTGCTGGCCGTTGGATTCGGAAAAGACGAAGGCATGGTGCCGTATTCGGACCGGTCGTTCTCGGGACATCGGCTGCTGATGGAGTACTTCACATTTCCGGAGAAATTCTTTTTTGTTGACCTGACTGGGTTGGAAACGGTGTGGCAGGCGGGATTCGACAAGAATGTCGAATTTATTTTTCTATTGGGTGAGGTGGAAGGCGACGAACGCCGGCAGCGCCTGGAACTAGAACTGTCAAAGAAAACATTTCGCTTGGGCTGCACGCCGGTGGTGAATTTGTTTACGCAAGTAGCCGAGCCGATCCGGTTGACGCAGCGAAAGTATGAGTACGCCATTACACCGGATGTGCGCCGCCCTTATGCGACCGAGATTTATTCGGTGGATGAAGTCAATTGCATCGACACCACGACACAGGAGACGACGACGTTCGAGCCGTTTTATTCGTTGCGGCATTCGACTTCGGCGAATGAGCAGAAATGCTTCTGGACGGCGCGGCGGCGTCCCTCGGCGCGTCCCAATGACGAAGGGACGGAGATGTTTTTGTCGCTGGTGGATTTGTCGATGCGTCCCATGACGCCGGATGGGAACATTCTTTCGGTGCGGACGACCTGCACCAATCGCGATCTGCCGGCGCGACTTCCGTTCGGAGTCGACGACGGAGATTTCGAATTGGAAGGCGCTTCTGCGTTGAAGCGGATTGTTGCGCTGCGTAAACCCACGCCGCCGGTGCGGCCGCCTTCGGGCAAGAGCGCGCTGTGGCGGTTGATTTCGCACCTGTCACTGAATTACCTCTCGCTGGTCGAGGAAGGGAAGGATGCCTTTCAGCAAATTCTTCGTCTGTACGACATTGGGCGCACGGCATATTCGCAGAACGTGATTGATAGCGTGGTCAAGCTCAGCAGCAGCCGGCACTTTGCCCCGGTGCGTTCGGACAACGGAACCACTTTCGCACGCGGCATCCGGGTGGAGTTGGAACTGGACGAAGATCAGTTCGTGGGCGGCGGCGCGTTCTTGTTCGCCAGCGTGGTGGAACGGTTTCTTGGCCTCAGCGCCTCGCTCAACAGTTTTGTTCAGCTGGCCGTTGCGACTTCGCAGAGGAAGGAATTTCTGCATGAATGGAAACCACGGGCCGGCCGGAGGATTCTGATATGAGCGATTCTCCAATGGACGATGTCCCTGTGAACGATCCTGCAGCGACGGAATCTGCGGCGGTAAATTCTTCGATGGAGCAAGTGCTGCGCGAGGATGCCTGCTCGTTCGAATTTTTCCAGGCGGTAGCTTTGCTGCAGCGCTTACGGCTGAATGAGCGTCAACCGGTGGGCCAGTTTTCCAATCCGGGCGATGAGGCGGTGCATTTTCGTGTCAACAATACGCTGGCTTTTCCGGCGAGCCAGATTCAGTCGATTCAGGATCAGGAACATGGGCCTCCGCAAATGAAGGTGAACTTCATGGGGCTGACCGGGCCCAACGGAGTGTTGCCGTACGCTTACACGGAATTGATTCTGGAGCGGCTGCGGGCGAAGGATCCTGCGATGGAGGCCTTCTTCGACGTTTTCAACCACCGAATGATTTCGTTTTTCTACCGGGCATGGGAGAAGTACCGGTTTCCGGCGACTTCTTATCGCGGCGACGACATCTTCACTCACCACCTGCTCGATCTGATTGGTCTGGGAACACCAGGGCTCACTGGAAGGCAATCCGTTCCCGACAGTGCGCTGCTGCATTTCGCGTCGCTGGTGGGGGCACAAGCTCGGTCGGCCGAGGCACTGGAGGAGATTCTAAACGGTTATTTTGAGGTTCCGGTCGAGGTTGAGCAATTCGCCGGAGCATGGTACCGTCTAGACCCGTCGGCGCAATGCAGCATGTCGGATGAGGACAGCGATTCGGAAAAACTTGGGTCCGGCGTGGTGGTGGGCGACGAAATCTGGGACCAGCAATCGCGTGTGGGGATCCGGATTGGACCGCTAGCGCTGGAGAAGTACACGAGTTTTCTTCCCGGGGGCGCAGCGCATGAGCCACTAAAGGCGCTGGTCAAGTTTTTCTCGAACGATGAGTTGGACTTCGCAGTGACATTAATTTTGCGACGCGAAGAGGTACCGAAGTGTGAGGTGGGGGGCGAGGACGCTGCAGCCCCGAGGCTGGGCTGGATTTCGTGGTTGAAGTCGGCTCCGCTGGATCATAATCCGGGCGACACAATTCTCAATATCTGAGCGGAGGCACTGATGGGGCCAAATCTGAAATCGCTGATCGGAAAACTGAATGATCCGGCACGTTCCGCGCTGGAAGGGGCTGCGGGTCTATGCCTGTCGCGAACGCATTATGACATCGAGGTCGAGCACTATCTGATGAAGCTGCTCGACTCCGCGGAGAATGATTTTGCCAGCATTGCGCGGCATTTCGAAGTCGACAAGTCGCGGCTTGCGTCGGAGCTCACGCGCAGCCTCGACAAACTGAAGTCGGGCAACGCCCGGACTCCGGCGATCAGTCCGACCATTCTCAAAATGCTGGTCACGGCTTGGACGCTTGGGTCGATTGATTTCAACTCCGGACAGATTCGCACTGGATACACCGTCCTGGCTCTGGTTTCAGATGATGAACTTCGGCGTCTGGTGCGGGAAACCAGCCGCGAGTTGCAGAAGATTGAGCCGGAAGCCTTGAAGAAAGATTTTCTGGCCATCGTCGCGACCTCGCACGAGGAAGCGGCGCCGGCATCGACGGAGAGTGCTGGGCCTGCGACCCCTGCCGCGCGTGCCGCGGGAGGGAAGACTCCGAACCTCGATCAGTTTACAGTGAACCTAACCGAGAATGCGAAGACGGGGAAGATCGATCCGGTGTTGGGGAGGGATTTTGAGATACGGCAGGTGATCGACATTCTGACGCGGCGGCGGCAGAACAATCCCATTCTGACAGGCGAAGCGGGTGTAGGAAAGACCGCCGTGGTGGAAGGATTCGCGTTACGGGTTGCGCAGGGAGATGTTCCTCCGCCGCTGAAGAACGTGATGATTCGCACGCTGGACCTGGCGCTGCTGCAGGCGGGAGCCGGCGTAAAGGGAGAGTTCGAGAACCGGTTGAAAGGATTGATCGAAGAAGTGAAGGCGTCGCCGATTCCGATCATTCTTTTCATTGACGAGGCGCACACCATGATTGGGGCCGGTGGGCAGGCGGGGCAGAACGATGCGGCCAACCTGCTGAAGCCTGCACTGGCGCGCGGCGAACTGCGCACTATTGCGGCTACGACCTGGTCGGAATACAAAAAATATTTCGAGAAGGATCCGGCGCTGGCGCGGCGCTTCCAGGTTGTGAAGGTGGAAGAGCCGACCGAGACGCAGTGCATGGTCATGATGCGCGGCATTGTGGGGTCGCTGGAGAAGCATCACAAGGTCCGGATTCTGGATGAGGCGGTCGCGGCGGGAGTGCGGTTGTCGAACCGGTATTTGGCGGGACGACAACTTCCCGACAAAGCCGTCAGCGTGCTGGACACGGCTTGCGCGCGGCTTTCGCTGGGACAGAATGCGACCCCGGCGGCGATTGAAGACGCGGTGCGGCAGTTAGACGATCTGGAAGTACAAGAACGGGTTTTGAATCGCGAGACTGCCGTCGGAGTCGACCACAGCGAGCGGCTGGAGACGATCGGAAAGCAGAAGGCCGCGGTTCAAGGAACTCTTACTGCGATGCGCGATCGTTGGACCAAAGAAAAAGATCTGGTCACGAAGATTCGCGAGATTCGAACGAAACTCGAAGGCGACACGCCGGGCGCGGCGGCGGCTCAAGCTGCGCCGGGCGCGGCCCCGGCTGCCGTTACGGCGGGAGGCAACGGATCTTCAGCTGCGGCGGCGGGTGCGACTGCGGGAGGCGCTGCTGCAGCCGAAGGTGGCGTAGTTACAGCTCCGCCCGAACTGAGTCCTGCGGAGCTGCGCACGCAACTGCAAGAGCTGGAATCCCAGCTTTCGGCCTTGCAAGGCGAAGCGGGACTGATTCGCGTTTGCGTCGACGCGCACATTGTCGGCGAAGTGATCTCAGGCTGGACCGGAATTCCGGTGGGCAAGATGATGAAGGACGAGATCGCGACGATCCTGAATTTGCAAAAGCTCCTGGGCAATCGTGTCATTGGGCAGCCGTACGCGCTGGAGATTATCAGCCAGCGGATTGAAACCTCCCGGGCCAGCCTGGACGATCCCAACAAGCCGGTCGGCGTGTTCATGCTGGTAGGACCGAGCGGCGTGGGCAAGACGGAGACGGCGCTGGCGTTGTCAGACCAGTTGTACGGCGGCGAGCACAACCTCATCACCATTAATATGTCCGAATTTCAAGAGTCGCACACCGTATCGACGTTGAAAGGATCGCCTCCGGGATATGTGGGATACGGCGAGGGCGGAGTGTTGACGGAGGCGGTGCGACGGCGTCCGTATTCGGTCGTGCTGCTCGACGAAGTGGAGAAGGCGCATCCGGACGTGCTGGAACTTTTCTATCAAGTATTCGACAAGGGAATGATGGAGGACGGCGAAGGCCGGCAGATTGATTTCAAGAACAACATCATCATTCTGACGTCGAATGCCTGCACCGATCAGATGATGAAGTTGTGCGCTGATCCGGAGACTGCGCCCAGTCCGCCGGCGTTGGTGACGGCGTTGAAGCCGGAACTGAATAAGATTTTCAAGCCGGCGTTTTTGGGGCGCATGGTGGTTGTTCCTTACTATCCGGTGCGCGATGAGGCCCTGAAGAAAATTATCATCCTCAAGCTGGGGAAGATTCAGCGCCGGGTGCAGGAGAATCACAAGATCAGCCTGACCTACGACGACAAGCTGATTGAAGAAGTCGCGAAGCGCTGCACCGAAGTAGAGAGCGGGGCGCGCAATGTAGATAACATTTTGACCAACTCGCTGCTGCCGGATATTTCACGGCAGATTCTCGGGCGCATGGCCGCGGGGGAGAAGCTGAATTCGATTCACGTCGGGATCGGGACGGATGGCGCGTTTACCTACGCCTGAGCGCAAGCAGAAAGCAGTACGGGAGGAATATGGCAGGGCAAGGCACCGTGCGGCCGGTGTGTCAGGTGAGCAATCCGGTGAAGATCGACGCCGGTACGTCGGTTCGCCACTGCACGCCGAAGCCGGCGCCGGTCGCGCCGCACATGGTGCGGCATCGCTGCAAAGAGATTACGGTTGGGGCACTGGTATTTGAAGAGGACCAGATCATCGGGTTTCTGGACTCGGTTGCTCATGCGAAAGTCGCCGAGAAGCACGTCAAGATGGTTTGGAAAGATTACGACGAGAGTACGGTGCTCAACATCATCTATTCCATCCCTGGGTTGGGGAAGCCCGGAACGGTGGAAGTCGACCCGGGAGATGTTCACCAGATTCTGGCGGAGACGGAGAAAGAGAGCCAGAAACTTCAGGACCAGTTCTGTCTGGCGATGACCCGGGGTCCGGCGAGGTTGGTGCACTGGCTGCTGGTGCAGGAGGACATCCGCAAATATGCCTCGCAGAGCGTGCAGGATGTGTATCGCGAGGCGCAGGAACTGAATCACGCGATGGAGGCTGAAGCGCGGCGGGCGGCGGCGCGGCTGATCCTGATCAAAGCTTCGGCCACGATCACCTTGAAAACGGCGGCTCTGTTTGCGGGCGGATTGCCATCATTTCTAATCGGCACCGGCTACGACGTGAGCCTGGATGTGATCAAGAACTGGGACAAGGCGCCGGAGGCTGTGGC
>Ga0209167_10000669_pt1 | contig 23183 bp, 19 predicted proteins | sample Coa_R1_9_FD_187154 | JGI IMG/M metagenome (GOLD analysis project Ga0209167, IMG submission 187154) | Surface soil microbial communities from Centralia Pennsylvania, which are recovering from an underground coalmine fire - Coalmine... | ecosystem: Environmental > Terrestrial > Soil >... | reverse complement strand
CAATCTGGACCGGCTGGTTCTCGACAACCAGCCCAGTTTCGGCCCCTCCGACGCTCCCGTCACCATCGTTGAGTTCGGCGATCTCGAATGTCCCTCGTGCAAAGCGGAAGCGCCCATCCTTCGAGGCATGGTCCCCAATTTCTATGCCGGCAAGGTTCGCGTTGTGTTCAAGGATTATCCGCTGGAATCGATCCATCCATGGGCTCGTGCGGCCTCCGATGCAGCCCGCTGCGTGTTTCGCCAGAATCCTCCGGCATTTTGGAAAATCTATGATTGGTTTTACGACACCCAGGATCAGATCACGCCGGAGGTCCTTAACTCCAAGGTCCTGGAGTGGGCCGGCAAGAACGGTGTCGACGCCGTGCAACTTGGCCGATGCATCGATACCAAGGCCACGGATGCCGAAGTCGGCCGCAATCTTGCTGAGGCTCACGCTCTCAACCTGAAAGGCACTCCCACTCTCTTCGTCAACGGCCGCAGGATTGGCGGAGTGGAGTGGTCGGCCCTTCAGCAGATCATTGATAGCGAGCTGAGTCATCAGGGAAAGTCACGCTAAGACTAACCTCCGCCTCTTTCGCGCGTCTATTGCCTCAGTGGAGATTGTTATAATGAAAGCACGTTTCCGAGGAGTCGCTATGCCTGTTCGTACCGCTTTGTTTCTGATTCCCGCCGCGTTGTTTCTGGGGCCGGCAGCGGCCTTCGCGCAAACCCCAACGCCGGCTGCGCCTCCTGAGGTCGACCAAGCCTTGCGGAGCCGTGTCACGGAGTTTTTTCAGGATTTCGTGGACGGCAAGTTCCGGCAGGCCATTAACCTGGTTGCGGACGATACGCAGGACGAATACTTTTCGTCGCCCAAAGCGGAGATTAAGACTTTCAAGATCGACGCAATCAACTACACGGACGATTTCACCAAGGCGGACGTCCAGATGACCATCAAGCAGGTCTGGAAGTTGAAGGCCGAAGGCTTCATGCAGGATCAAATTGTGGATTCGCCCATGACCGTGACTTGGAAGATCGAGAATGGGAAATGGGTGTTTTATCATCACATCCAACCCGACGCCTGGGTTACCCCCATGGGTCCTTCGGCAGGTTTTCACAAGCCCGATGGAACCAGGGCGATTCCGGAGAAGCTGGACGAAGCCACTCTGAATTCGGAAGCGGCCCGGCTTCTGCGGCTGACCACCGTCGACAAGGACCGGGTCAGTCTCGCGCCCGATAAGCCGACATCCGCAAAGGTGGTGTTCCACAACGGAGCGCAGGGTCCGGTGACCGTTAGCGTAGTTGGCTTGCCGAACGTGATGCCGGGGTTCACCGCCAAGCTCGAAAAGGAAACGGTGAACGCCGGAGAAGACGCGATTCTTGCGATCAGCTACGATCCCCCCGCCGACCAGCGGAGCGCACCGCTTTCGTTTACGATCGCCGTGGAAGTGGCTCCATTTAATCAGGACTATCCGGTTGAAATCGACTTTGGGACGCCACCGCGGTAGGAATCGCCGAAGTTCATAGATATAAGGGTTTTGCGGCGACTCGATTTTAAAAAATAATATCCCCCAACGAATCTGTGAGATAGCGGTTTGCCTGGCCCCGCATCTGGCGCTGGGCATGAGCAAATAGAATTGCGAAGGAGCAAAACGCAGATCTATATGCTTACACAACCAAGCGGAGTTACGATGATATTCGGCACTTCCGCCTTCCCCGTTCCACCCGCCGACTGGTACATGTTCTCCACCCTGGCCCAGGCCCGGCAGGTTTTTACGTTGGTCCAGCGGAATTTCCCCAGTGCCCAAGTTCAGTTGGTGGATGCATCGCTCGATGGCGAGGCCATCTTCTTTATGCTGCCGAGTCCGAATTCCCAAGGGATCGCGGTCTGGCTGATCAAAGGGTCTGTTCCGGGGCCGAACAATAGCAGCCTGGTCATGGACGACTACGCGGGCGACGTGTGGGATCGCGGGCCGGTGGATCAAGGCTTCGGCGGAAGTCCGGGCGAGCTGGATACCAATGGCGCTTACGGCGGATTGGGCGGTGAGAATTTGGTCTACTTCGACGCTGGCTGCGGACTCGCGGAATTCAAATGGTCCGAATCTCCGCAGCAGGCGGTGAGCTGATCGAGTGCGATCGAACCGGGCCGGGAGGCAATACCTTCCGGCCCGTCCGGTTCGGTTACTGAATGCCCGGCAGTGCGACCGGACTGTTGTCGAAGAACGTTTGCTGGTTGACGGTCACACCCAGCGAGACCGGCAGATTGGTGCCGGTTGGAAAAGGCGAGCCGTTGGAGACAGCCTGGATCTGGAAAGTGATCACGTACAGTCCGCGGGAGCCTTGCTGGTATTGAACGGAGGTCACCGGGACGCCAATGTTATTGATCGCCAGGATGATGTCCTGTGGAGGGATGGTCTCACCGGTTCCAACTGAGTTGGTGAGCGCAGGCGGATTCGTCTGCCCCAGTCCCGTCGTAATCAGGTAGTAGGTTTGCCCTGCGTGCGCCAGGTTGCTCGGCGTGAGGGTGTTGCCATTGCTGTCGACCACATAACCGTAGTTGGCCCCGCTCGTACCTGGGTACGTGAAGATGCCGGGCTGCGCGGGATACACCGTAACTCCGGTTACTTGAGTTGTCACGGAGCCCACGGTGACGACGACTGTCGCCGGCGAACCCGTTACGAGTTCACAGGGCGTCTGGAAGTTGACCTGTTGAGTGCCGTTTTGATTCGATACGGCTTGAAGGGGCGCGGGAGTCCCGTTGATGGTGATCGACACGCCGGAAAGAGTGTACGGCAGCGGCCCGATCCCCAGAGCATTTCCCCCAAGCACCACTCCGCTAATTCCTGGCGCCAAGCCTGACCCGGTTACCACGGCGAGGCCGCATGGCGTAAGCCCGACCTGGTTGCTGGCCGCGTTGACAAAGCTGGATACGGTCACGCCAGGGCCGGGTGCCGTCACGGTCAGGTTTGCGGACGCTGTGAAGGTGCCGTAGGTCGCCGTGACGGTGACGGGTCCAGCCACATTTCCGGCGGTTACGTTGAGGGATACCTGGCCTTGAGCGTTCGTGGTAGTCGAGGGTGTTCCCAGAGATGCGGATCCGCTGGCGATCGAAAAGGACACCAGGAGACCGGGAACGGGGTTGTTACTCGTATCGGTAATCTGAAAAACGATCGGGGCAAAAGCCTGGTTCAGAAGCGCAACCTGTCCACCGCCCGATACCAGCTTGAGGCTTCCAACCACGGCTGTGATTGTCTCCGTGAAGGTGACCAGGGTCGTGGCGTTGAGACTCGCCACGATCGTAACCGTCCCGGGCGTTTGACCTAGGGTGACATGGGTCTGGACGGTTCCACCCTGATTGGAGACAGTACTGGTATTCGAAATCGTGGCTGTGCCTTGCGTGACTGTCCACGTCACGGTCGCTCCCTGGGTTGCGGAGCCACACTGGTCGGTGACTATCGCCGTCAGGGGCAGAGTGAGAGCCGCTCCGGGGCGGCCGCTTTGATTGTTGCCAGAATTACTCGTTGGAATGCTCAGCGTTCGCGTGGAACCCGCGGTGACGGTCACGCTGTAGTCGGTGTGTGTGTTGGCCCCTCCGAGGTCGATATCAAAGAAATGGAGGCCCAGACCCCAAGGAGACATCGTGGAGGCGTCGATCGCGGTGGCACAGACCGGGACGAAGTCGCAGCTCACTGTTCCGGTTGCATCGGTCAAAGGGTTGCCTTTACAGATTCCGGGGCCGGGATTCCCCTGACCGTCATTGGTAAGTATATTAATTGCAACGTTTGGGACTTGGCTGGAACTCCCAAAGGCGTGGAGTGAAACGGTGGCTACGATCGCGCCAGGGACGACGTCTCCTTCTCCCACGGTCCCGATGCTCTGGGAGGTGGGCTGTAGTATGGTCACGCTGGGAGGATCGGTCGGTTCATCCGTCTGGAAAATCGTCTCGTTAAACGTGACTGACCCCTGCGTGGCCACGGCAGTGACCGTGGTCCCCTGGAATCCGACGTTCTGCCCGATCGATTGGGGGAAGAAGTCCGTGGACGCCGTCCCGGTCGTATCCGTTGTGGCGTTGGGATTGTCCAGCGCCGCTATTGATGTGTTTCCAACTACCGTAAAGGTTACGGGCTGATTCACCAAGGGATTTCCATTCGTATCCAGAAGCTGCACGACGAGCGGGGCCGCAATTTGGCCAAGATTGTTGGCTCGAATCAATTGCCCGTTCCCGGAGATGATCGTCATCTGGTTGGGGCCGTTGTTTGGCCCGATCGGCCCCCCGGGGATAGTCAGGGAGAAGGTGATGATTAAGGGGCTACTGCCGCTTCCAGCGGTCAGAGTGACCGGAAAGGCTCCGGGGGTTTGCCCCAGGGTTACGGTGGCCTGGGCGTAGCCGTCCGCGTTGGTGCTGGCACTTACGTTGGTGAAGACCAGTGACGCGTCCCCCGTGAAAGTGACGGGTACGTTGTACATGGGACGGCCCACCGGATCGAGCACTCGGGCGATGAGCGGAAGGGCCGTCGCCCCTGCCGCGAGGTTGGGTTGCTGGGCGTTGAACTGAATGAAGCCGGTGGGATTGGTTTCCGGTGGCACGATGGCGAACTGCAGAGTTCCCGTGCCCAGTGCGGCGCTGGCTTGGCTGGTCACAGCGTTGGTTGTGAGATCTACACGGTAGATACTGGCCTGAGACCCGCCGCCAATCAATACAAACAGGTACCGCGAAGAAGGGAGTTCATCGGACAGGGCCATCGAGAGAACGCTGGTGGCCAGGGTGTTGTTGAGGACGGCGCTAGGGCAAACTATCTGATTGCAGCTGGCCAACGGCGTACTGAGGTCCGGAGCCACGTCCCACAAGGTGGTGTCGCCGGGTGAATGCGCAAACAGGCGCGTGGGGCTGCCGGTGCTCGTTCCGCCCGCAACCAGGATGCTGTCGAATGCCTCCGGCGTCTGGCCCGCAACGAAGGGCGGCCAGGTCACGATGCTATGACTCGGAAGGGACATGCTCAAAAGCGAATTGCCGCTATATGGCGTTGAGTTGATGAAATACGCCATCGTGCCATCCGCCGAGAACTGGAGAGGGCCAGCCGTGGCGTTCACTCCAATTTTGAGCGGAGTCGAGAGCCCGGTGGATGGGAATTGCCCGCCATTCGTGGCCGCGGCCGCGAGCGTGGGCGGATTTATTTCATCAATCTCGTTTCCCGCACTGACATACAGGAGGCCTAACGGGGACATCGTCATCGCCTGTGGATTGCCCGCGAGGCTATTGTCGGTGACGGGATCTCTCAAAAAAACGGGCGTGCCGATTTGCTGTTGCGTGACAAGGTTAACCACCACGATGACGGACTGGCCAGATTCCGTGGCCAGAATCCACGCCGTTTTTGCATCCCGGCTCACGACGATGCTGATGACCGAACCGCTAATAGGTTGGGTCAACACGACGGCGTCGGTGCTGGTGTTCAGTACGTAAACCGCGCTGGATCCGCTACCCAGAGTTCCGGCGATCAGGAGAAACCGGCCATCGGGACTGATGACCGCATGGGTTGGGGCTCCGGTGATTCCGTTGATCGTCGCGGGGGTCGAAAATGTGGAATTAAAGTCGTCGACTCCGCCGCTTCCCACGACATAAAATTTGCTGCCATCCGGTTTGGGAATCACCTGGTTGGCTCCCGCGGGTCCGGCGTATGTGGGAGGGTTACCTAGAGCGGTGTTATAAATGAATGGCTGGAACTGCCCCGAAGCCGCGGTTGAAGAGGCGAATTCGAAAACATAACCGGTTCCCTGGTTGCTGCTTTGCGCGAAGGCCGCGCCCGCAAGAACGCCCAGGCACAACGCGAGCGAGACATTTCGATTCAGCATGGAAGTACCTCGTGGATTACAAGATGGACGCGGGCGGACAAGGATTAGTGTACCACACGGTCCAGGGCTACGCTAGTGAAAACAAATCCATGGTTGAATGTTTGAAGGGGCGGGATCCGCACTCCGTAAAGCAGGAATGAGCGACCGCAAAAACACGAAAGGGGAGGAGCCGAAGCTCCTCCCCTTTTCGTGAAACAAACGAACTGGTTTAGTGGACCAGGTTTTCTGAAGCCTGATTCGTACGGCAGAGACCCGGCGTGTTGGCGCCGGCGAACGTCGTGTTGTTGCTGATTATGCCACTGAAGACGGCGCAATTCCAAGACTTGTTGTCGAGGACCAATCCGAGATAACCCTCGGAAACCGCCTGCGAGAGCGGACCCGCACCGACTGCGGTGATGAACGCATATGCGTGGCAGTATTGGAACTGCGCCTGGGCGATGATGTAGCCGGCAAACCCGTTCGCACGGGGATCCAAGCCATTGCCACCATTCCCAATCGAGCCCGCACCACTGCTGAGCACATACGTCAGGACTTGACCCGCCGGAACCTGTCCAACCAGGGTTGTTGCGCTGGCCGGAGAAGGCGTCGGGCAAGTACCCGGACTGGCTATATTGGTGCACTGCGTCGGAGGAGCAGTTCCACCATTGTTACCCGTCCCGTAGTACCAGAATTGGACGCCACCGAACTGCTGTAGCGCCGCCGAATTGCCGTTGGTACCCAAATTGTCCTGCGACGTATTGGCGATTGCGATGCCCGTGTCATAGCCCGCTTGAGCGGACACGAACGGGAAGAGCAGGTTGCAAGCGCACTTGTTCACGTCGAAGTAGTTCGGGTTGGAGGGAACCTGACCGGGCGCGAAGCGCGGGACGGGCAGATTGACGCCATTGGGGAACGGCAGCGGTTGCGGTTGGTGCGCCGCAGCCGAGTTATAGAACGGAGCGAAACCGCCGAAGGCCTGCGCGGTCTTGGTCGGATCGGGCTGGTTCAGGTTCAGGTTCGGGCTGTACGCTACGATGGTTGTAACCGTACCGGTCTCGATGCTGAACGGATCAGCAAAGATAACTTCGTAGACGGCCATACCGCTGGAGGCCAGCGGGCTGAACGTCGTCACCGCCGTTGCCGCGGAGGTGCCCGTATAAACAGGCGAGTAGGTACCCGCGCCAGCGGCGTCGGTATTCACCAGCATCGCGATGCCGCTGAAGAGGTTGGTGCCGTTGGTCAGCCAGATTGCATCCGGAACCATTACGAATGCTCCGGCCGGGATGTTCGAGATCTGAACCTGCAAACGAGTTCCCTGGTCGGCGATACCTGCATTGTCGATCAGAGTGCTGTTGTGGAGAGCGAGCGCCGTGGAGGTCACAGCGACCGTACCCAGTCCGAACGGCGGATTGGGAGCCGGATCGTTGAGTGGGGCGGAATCGAGGGTAGCACTGGCACCCGGATACATGAATCCGCTTTCCGTGTTGTAGATGGCGCCGGGGACGTCCTGGTTGATGTCCTTCGGATAGCTGGTCGTGGTCTGGTCGTAGCTCCAATAGCTGGCGGCCGTGACGACGGTTCCATTGCCACCTGAGATCGCCGCACTGAGAATATGAGCGATGTTCTTGGCCTTGAAAGAACTGCCGAAGCCCTCGGTAAACGTAAACTGCGGGCTCTTGCCGGTGGTTTGACTGCCGCCAACCGGGAAGGTTCCACTTAGAGTACCGAACGGCGGAACGGACAAGACATTTTCACCCACGCACTGCAGGAAGCTGAAGTTCGTGCGGGCGATGCCGGCACTAAGCCCGATTCCCACGAAGGCAACCGTCTGTTGGTCAAGGCCCGTGATCGACAGCGAAGTGTTGCCGTTGATCGAGATCTGGGCGATGACGCTATTCAGGAAGAAGTTGCCCACGCTGGAGAGGCCAAGATTCTTGGCATCCGCGCGGATGTTGGTGATGCGGATGGTTCGGCTGGTGGTGGTGCCCGGGGGATCCAGCGGAATACCGAGCCAGCTGATCGCGTTGTACTGGTTCGGCTGCTGCGGAGTTCCCAGCTGGCCCTGCCAAACGTTCGGCCGACCGCAACTATAGCTATTCGCCGCCGGTGTCACGGGGGTCGTGCTGCCAGTGCAGGTTGTCGCACCGGTCGTCAGGCCGTAGCCGTTCGGAGTGCCATCGTAGGTCTGCACCGGATTTCCGGTAGAGACAATGGCGCACACGTTCACGCCCGACGGGCCGGAATCCGCCGCGCCTGCGTTGCCGCAGTTCAGAATCGGACGCGCCGGGTTGGTGGCCGAATGGGGTTCGTCTATGATCAACAGAGCCTCGCTCCAGCGGCCACCGGACAGCAGGCGGCTGGTAAGGTTCGTGCTGATGCTGATGGTTACGTTGACGGGTTGAACAACCTGACCCGCCGGCGTGGGTACGCCGCCGGTGCAGTTCAAGATCACGTCACCTACCAGCTCCGTGAAGCCTTCCGCCCGGATCGTCGGGGGGACGCCGGTAGTGGTCTGGCACTGGAACGGAGGAGCTTGAGCGAAAGCCGGAACCGTGAACCCCGCGAGCAGGGCCACTAGGGCAAACGCGTAAATCAATCTGCGAAAATCTGCCATTTCCTTCTCCTTGTGAATTTCTGATATTGAATTGATGGAAGTTCTTCTTGTCAACCTGAGCCTCAAACGATTTCTCCTCAAGCTTGAATCCTCTCAAATCCCAAACCCAGGACCCAGGTCCACCCGCTGGCAAATTTCGCCGCCGATTGTTTTCCCGGTCTCTCTGCTCGATAGCTCATTGTTGCTTTCGACTTCTCTTGTACTCTTATGTGCTCGCGGGATTCACGGTCAATGAATGCCGCCCTACAAACTGCTTTGTTACACCCTGGACGCAGTCAGATTATAGATACCACTCTCCACGGACCCAAGTCAAGCTAAAAAGTAGGGTTGCGCCCCGGAGAGCGTTCCGATTTCCGTCGTCTTGCAGGAACTATTCGACCACCACGCGGCTCTCAACGTCAAGCGGAAACAGGGAATGGGAGTATCCGCGACCTCAGCGGGGGAAAGCCGGATCGAACGGGGCCAGGCCTGTGGAAAACTCTCGTGGGGAGAAAAGCGTGTAGCTTCCTTAATACCGGCCTTTGATATACTTCTGGAGTTTTTTGACGCGGGAGATCAGTTCATCGCTGGCTTCCAGCAGATCGGTGGTGTCGTAGATGACGTGGGGGGTCATGAAGACGATCAGCTCGGTCCGCTCATGGCTGTAGGATTTGCTGCCGAACAGGGCCCCAATATACGGGAGTCTGCTCAACAAGGGGATTCCGTTGACGGAGCTGGTGGTATTCTCACTGATCAGACCGCCGATGGCGATGGTATCCCCGTCCTGCAGCGTGACTTGCGTCTGGACGGTCTGTTGGTTGAACGACGGAGTGAGGTTCTGGGTGCTGGTGCTTCCACTGCTGCCGCTGCTGTTCCCTTGAGGGGAACTGACTTCCTGATTCACGATCAACGTCACCACGCCGCTGGGATTTACGCGAGCGTTGACCTCCAGCGTGACGCCCGTGCTCACGCCCGAGATGTTCTGTGTAAACGCATTGGTGCCTCCGAGTTGCAGGGGGGTGCCGACCTGGGAGGTCAGCACCGGAACCTGGGTCCCGACGTTCAGCGAGGCGGGGATGCTGTCGGTGGCGATGAGACTGGGCTCGGAAAGAATGTGGACGTGCCCGATGTTCTCGTTCAGGCTCAACGCCCCCAGCAATTCGCGGCTTTTGCCGACCAGCATTCCGGCAGACAGCACCGAGGTACCGCTCGCTAAGGATATAAATGGAGCCAGGCCCAGGCCTGAAGCGTTTCCCGCGCTGGTGCTCTGAAAGTAGGCCGCTACGCCGCTGGCGAATTGGTCGGTGAGATCGATGGAGTAGATCTTGGCGTCCAGCAGGATTTGGCGGGGAGGCTTGTCCAGTTGTTCCAGCATTTTGAGAATACTTTGGTAGCGCTGGGGATCGGCCTGAATCATGAGTTTGTTGTCAAAGGAAAGAGGCACGATGCGCGGCGGGGGTGGCGGGGCAGGGGCTCCGGTTGTGGCCGCAGCTGCGCCAGTTTGGCCCGCAGCCGTGGGAGAGGAGCCCATCAGAGGCGTTTGCGCCGTGTATCCGCCAAAGGCCGGTTGACCATAGGCTCCATACGCGTTGCCGCCTGGGGCGCCGCCCATGCCGCCGGCGCCGCCGCATCCGCCGCTGCCGCCGAAGCTGCTGTTGAAGCTGTTGGCTGATCCATACTGCCCGCTTCCGACTCCGCCGCCATAGCCTCCGCCCATCAGGCCCGCGCCGCCGTAGGCCCCGCCGCCATAGGCGCCTCCGTACCCGCCTGATCCGCCCGCGCCGTAACCATAGTTACCGTAGGCGCCGGCGCTGGGGGCTGCATAGCCTGGGGCTAACCCGGCTCCGTATCCGCTGCTCGCGCTAGGATTAAACAATTGATTCAGAGCTTGCGCCAGGCAATCGTTGCGCCCGTAGCGCACGGAGTAGACGTAGGTATCGATGCCGCCAGCGGCAACCACGGGAGCAATATCGAACTTCGCGATCCAATTTTCGATGGTGTCGAACACGCCCGGGTTGGGCGCCACCGCGATGAGTAGGTTGATGCGGTCCACCGGGAGAAAATGCACGGTGATGGTCTTGTTGTCGAGAGAGATGGCCTTGAGAACGCTCTCAAGATCCTTCTGAACATCGGAAGGCTTGGCATCCTTGAGTTCGTACAAGCGCACGCGCTGGTTGGTGAACGTGTCGCTGTCGAATTGCTGGATCAGGTCCATGACGCGGCTCATATTGCGGCGGTTGTCCAGAATGAAAAGAAGATTGGCGGGAGCGTAAGTGATGACTTTGGCGTACTCCCCCACGAACTCGTTGAGGACCTTGCCCAGTTCGTCGACGGTGACGTATTTGAGGAAGACCAGGTTGAGCATGATCTGGTCGTCCGCGGGTATGTCGTGGCCGGCGGCCTGGATGGGAATGGGTTGATGCAGGGCGTCCAGCATCTTGACTACTCGATAAACGTCGCCTTGGGGTACCAGAGCGTAGCCGTTGATGCGCAGGATCATCTCCAGGAGATTGCGGGCGTCCAGGCTCTTGGTCTCCCCATAGGAGTTGATCGACACACTGCCGGCCAAGCCTCCGGGTGGCAGGACCAGGATGTAATGCAACTGGCGGGCCAAGCGGTCGACCACCTCGCCCAGGGCGGCGTTCTGTAAAGAGTCGACCGCGACGAGGGCCGCGGGTGCTTGTTGCTGGGCCGCCGGCGCTTGGGGCTGGGCCGCCGGCGCTTGTGGCTGGGCCACTGGCGGAGTCGCAGGCGGCTGTGCCGGAGTCTGCGGGGGAGCTGCTGGTGGAGCGGCGGCCGGCTGCGGGGCGGCCTGTTGTGGTGGGGCGGCCTGTTGTGGTGGGGCGGCCTGTTGTGGTGGGGCGGCCTGAGCAACGGTTTGCTGCTGCGCCTGCGCGGGAGCAGGATCTTGCGCCATTGCAAGCGCAGCGCACACATGGATCAGCGGCAGCATCAGCGATGCGATTCGGAGTTTCATAATTTGTCTACTGGACTTTCTCCCAACGGCAGGTAGCGCCCATGAGTCCTTGAGCGGAGGTTTTCTTATAACCATTGACGACGGTTCCGGAGGGCGAGTGATCATCCGATCTGCAATTGTAGAAACCTCCCCCCATGTCGTTTCCGACGACGGCCGGAGGGGCGTTTGCATCCTTGGATTCCCCGCCCAAAGTGACGACCGATGCGAACGGGTTGGCTTGCGCAGGCGGGGGCGGGGACGGGGGCGTGGCGTACTGCTGCCCCGGCTGGCCCGCCTGGCCTGGCTGCCCCGGCTGCTGGGCGTCCTTCGCCTCCAGCTCTGCTAACTTCTTCACGACTGGCTTGCCGTCCCACTCGAAGGTGACAGAATCCTGATCGAAGGCAAGTATCGTGAAATCGCCGATTTTTTTCCCCACCTCATATTGCTTCTGATCGTTGGCCGCGGCGGAGCTGAGGATGACCACCGGAGGGCCGCCGAAATGGAACTGGCCGTAATAACGCGGCAGAGGGGGCATGGTGGGCGGCGCCGGGACGGGCTTTGGTGGCGGCGCGGGCGGCGGCGGATCGACGATGACGTTGGGGTTGCGATCCTTGGAGAAAAGCATTCTCTGCACCGAGTCGTTGTATTCAGCGGGAACTACAGGGGGAACGGGCGCGGGCGACGGCGGAGCCAGCAGAGTGCGGCCCTGCCCATCCTTCAAAAGCACGGCGCGCTCATGCGCCTCGGCAGCCTGACGCCGCAAGCGCAATTGCCAGACCAGCAGTCCGATCAGCCCCAGCAGAGCCAGATTCAGGAAGAGAACTTTTCGATTCATACACCGGCTCCCTTCTTCATCATCCGGTTCCCTTTTTCTGCGAGGTCGACTTTTCGGGAACCAGCTTGCGCGCGGTGACGCCGGAAACAGCCAGCCTCACATTCACGGTTTTTTCCTTGGGATTGGCGGCAATAATCTGAAGCTCGCTGGTGGTGACCAGCCGGGGTTGCCCGCCCAGGTCCGCCAACAGGTTGATCAACTGCTCCATGCGGCACTCGACCGTCACCGCGACATTGACCTCGCCATAGGCGTCGCCGAGCGGTGAGATGCCCGGCAGCTCAGTCGCCTTGATCTCGATTTGCTGAGCCGCGCAGAGCCGGCGGAGAATGGTCAGAAGCTCGGTCTGCGCCTGCGCCGCAGTTTCGCCGGGAATCAATCCGGTCTCGCGTTTGGCCAGATCGGCGGCGACGGACTTGAGGATGTCCTGCTTCTGCGGAACGGTGGCGGCCGTATCGCGCAGCCGGGCCAGACGCTTTTCGGCTAAAGCAATCGAATCGGTGGGAGCGACAACGGCCGCTGCGCCGCCGCTGCCTTGCCAAAAATAGGCGAGGCCGGAGAGCGCCACCGACACCAGCCCCCAGGCTACGGTACGGCGCACCCAAGGAGTGACGGTCATTTGACGCCCTCACGATTGGTCTTAATGGAAAAATGCTCTCCGCCGGGAATGCGCGCCGGCGGCACCTGGAACTCGGAAGCCTCAAACAAGTGGGAAGCATCGAGCAACGGGACCAGCGGCGCTGCTTCCGGAGTCTCGCCCCCGACCACCACCTGCTTGGCCGAAATCTGCATGATATTGAGCCAGGTCGGCGGAGGCAGGACGCGGGTGAGCTCGGCCAGCACGTCCATATCGGCGCGCGGCCGCCGGCGCAGATCGTCCAGAAGCTGGATGCGGCCGCGCAGAACCTCGACCTGCTTGTCGATCGCTCCAGCGCGGTCGGCAAAAGGGGTCACGGTGGCGATCTGGGTTTGCAGGGACCTGAGATATTTGTGGTTTTCGTAGGCGGGGAAGGCCGCCAACGCTCCGGCAAGCAGCAGCACCAACGATCCGAAAACCAGTGAAGGAACCCAGCGCAAGCGTGAGCCGGCACGACGCCGCTCAGCCGGCAGAAGATTCAAGGCCAGGCACAGGCGCGGGCAGGCAGAGGCTAGCGCCGCAGCAAACGGAAGGGCCGCCGTTGCGGGCAGCGCCTCGGAGGAGGAGAGCGCAGAGCCAAGCAGCGACGGCAGAGGAATGGGTGGGGCCTCCGAATGGATGCGCAGTTCGGAGGCGGCCAGCGCGGCGGCGCGCTCATTCTCCCGTTCGAAGCTGGCGGAGAAGACCGGACGCGTGGGACTCTCGCCGTAATACTCAAGCTCTCCGGAGGAGTCATCGACTGCCAGCAGCTCTGCGGCGGGTTTCGCGCCAAAGAGCCGCAGGGCGGAATAGACGGCGGCCGCCGAACAGGTAAATCCGCCGACGCGTATGCCGGCTTCCTCAAACGGAGCCGCGTAGCGCTCAACGGCATCCTTGCGCGCGACTGCCACCAGGACGGTGGAGGTGCCGGGAAGGCGCGTCCAGGCGGAGTACACATCGTCCTCGTTGTAGGGATGCAGCCCATCCATCTGAAAGCGGATGGCGCTGTCGAGGTCCTGGTTCGAAACGCCCGGCAACGCCAGAGGACGCACGATCACGGCGGAGCGAGGAAGTATCACGGTAGCGACAGCGTGACGCAGCCCTAGCGTGCGCAGGAAACCCGCGTACTCGGTTCCCGTGACTCCGGCAGGCTGGTGCAGGAAATCCTCGACGGTCATGGAGCCGGCCGATCGCGCGCCGGAGGGGCGCACGCGGACCGCGGTAATGCGCAGGGATTCCGAGCCACGCGGTCCAGCGATCTGAATACCGACGCCGCTGCCGAAGGCGATCCATTTCTTGAGCCCGGAGAGCGTCATTGAACGGCTCCGGTCACAATGCCTCCGGGCACGGCGGGGGGCGCGGAGGGTCCGGGAGGGGCTACGGCCAGCTCGCTCCAGGCGTCGTCGTAATAGCGCAAAACGTGCAGAGGCATCTGGAAGTTCTGCTTGCGGTCGAGCAGCCGGACGGTGGCGGCGGAGGTGCGAATGACGTCGGAGGGAGAGCCGTCGGGACGGCGCAGACGGGCGGTGGCTCGCAGGGTCCACATGAGATTGCCGCCGACAGTCATGCCCGGCGCCGCGATGCCCAGGCTTTGCATTTCCCCCAGATTGCGGAAAGGGCGGGCATTGCGGTACTTGACAATTTGCGCGGTGGCGGCCGGAGATACGCCGATCGCTTCCATCAGCGCCGGACTGGCGGTGTTGATATCGTAGGGCCCGTGCGAGCCCCACACCGAAAGGCAATCGCGGAGTCCGCCACGGGCGAACAGGCGGCCTTCCGAGTCACTCGCGAAATTTCCATAAAATAATTCCGGCGTCATGCCCTGCACCAGCAATAATTCTTCAATCTCTTCAAAGGACGCATGCCGCGGACGGAAAGTCGGCCCCTGGGATAAATACAACGAATCCATCGCGCTAGAGCCAGGAGTACGCCAGTCCATGATCGCGTCTGCAACCGCGCGGGCGCGCACTGGATCGCCGCTGACGCTGGCGGCTACGCGAAACAGCTCATCCGGGCTGGCGGTGTTTATATTGAGTTTGGCGGCCTCCGGAATCAGCTCCACTACGGCGTCGCCGCTGGGGTAATGCATGATCATGCGCGGATAATTCTGCACCCAGAAGCGCGGCGTGCCGTCGGGATTCATTTGGTTGTATCCGGTCCAACCCCACATCATCCACTGAATGCCACGTTCCACCGAGCCGCTGGCGAGATAGTAGGCGCGCAAGCCATCAGCGGCGCCTCCCACGCGGCTGGTCTCCGAACGAACCGTCGAGGACACGGCGAAGGCGATGGCAGCGAGCGCCGCCGCCAGCCATAGGACCGCCAGGAGGGCGGAACCCTTTGAGGAGCGCGCGGCGTTTCTGGAGCAGCGCCGCTCCCGTACGCGCTTTGCCCGCGGTTGATTATTGGTCCGCATAGACACCTGCCACCAGACGGGTGACGTGCACGGGCACGTTCAGCGTGAGCATGGGAAGCTGTGACGGGTTGGGGCCTTCCGGCATCATCTCCACGCGCACGGCGCGCGGAAGATCGGGGCGCTGCCATTCAGTGAACCAGTCGCCGCCCAGCGGGGAGTCGGGAACGGGTATTCGATACCCGAAGCGGCAATACGCCAGTTTGCCCGCCATTTCCACGGATTGCGGAGTAACCTGCACGGGCGGGACCGTGCCGTTGACGCACAGAGGCGCGACGCTGGAAGGGCCGGAATAAACGCGCTCATTCATCATCAGCCGGACTCCCCCGTGGGGATCGGGCGCGGCCACGTATTCGACCACCTGGGGGTAGCCGCGCGCGCCCTCGGTTAAGGAGAAGCTGCTGACGAACCGTACTGACGCCGCGTCGCCGTTGAAGGCCGGGACCTTTGCGCCGCCAACACCGCATTCGCCGGTCACCGGCATCATTCCGCCGAATTGCCGGTGGAGCGCCTGGTCCAGACCCATCACGCGGCGATTGTCCTCCAGGCGCCGGTTGATTTTTTCGTAGGCCGTGAGACTGGTGCGCATGGCCATGAGCAAACCCGTGATGATCGCGGCCACAAGCGTGACCGCGATCATCATTTCGACGAGAGTAAAGCCGCGAGTGCGGCCGCGCCGGCGATCCTTACGGGACATTTATCGGATCTCCCGGCTGCAACACACCGCGGCGGAATCCCTCGAGCGAAAATTCGTGGCGGGTCTCCCCGTCCATCCACGATATTTCAAGTTGGATGCGGTCGACCACCCATTGTCCGGGCCCCGCTCCGGGAGCGGTCTCAAACGGTTGGACCACGGCGCGCCAGTCGATGGAAGATCCGCCGGTGAGCGCTGGCTCGAAGGCGCCTGCGAGCGGCTGGCCACGGTGAAGCTCGGAAGCCACCAGCAACTCGTCCATTTTCTCGCGAGCGAGCAGAGTTGCGCGGTCGTACTGCGAGAGCCGTGCGGCGTTGCGCGCGGATGTGGACAGGCCCTGGAGCAGGCCGGCCACCGCGATGCCCATGATGAGAGCCGCGACCAGGACTTCGAGCAGCGTGAAGCCTTGCTGAGTCTGGTGAGGCGTCCGGTTCATGGTTTCTCCGCCTCCGAATGGAGCATGCCGGTAACAGGATCGACCACGACGCGGCGCTTGCGCCCTTCCTTCGTCTCCAGCTCGATGCTGATGCGCGGCGGAGTTCCTCCGGGATAGAGGAGAAAACGGCTCTGAGCGTCAGCAGAAGGGACGGGCGGGTTGTCGCCTCCTGAAGACCGGCCGACGGAAGCGATGCGAACGGGCAATTCGAGCGCCAGCGTGCGATTCAGGCTGAGGTCCATTGAACGCGCCGAAATCGCGTTTTCCTGGGGCGATACGCGAATCTCGACCACCTGCTGCACACGCTCTGCGCGGTCCATCGCCAGGTTGAGCAGGGCCATGACGCGATCCGCGGCCGAGCGCAGGCGCAGGGAGTCGAGACCGGCGGAGGCGGTCGGAAAGCTGACCGCGGCGATCAGGGCGATGATGACCATGACGATCAGCAGCTCCAGCAGAGTAACGCCGCGTTGACGGGAGTTTTTGAGCAGGGGCGACACTACTTAGCGTTGGACCAGCTCTCTATGTCGGCGTTATTTCCTTCGCCGCCCGGCTGGCCGTCGGCGCCCAGCGAGGTGAGATCAGGCTCGTCGCCATGGGCTCCGGGATACGCGTAGACGTACTGATGACCCCAAGGATCCATGGGAACGTCCTTGGGCATGTATGGCCCGGCCCATTGATCGGAGCCTTCAGGCTTGACGCGCAGCGCCTGCAAACCTTGATCCGTGGTCGGGAAGTTACCAGTATCGAGCTTATAGGCTCCCAGCGCGGTCATGAAGGAATCGATCTGGGATTTTGCGGCTGTCCGCTTGGCTTCATCGGCCTTCTTGAACAGGTTGACCCCGACGAGTCCGACAAACAGGCCCATGATCACGACCACCACCAGCATTTCGATGAGCGTGACGCCGCGTTGTGATTTTCTGCGAAGAGTTCTTTTGAGAAGTGTGGGTTTCATATGTTTACGTCGTTAATGCTCGTGATGGCGAGCAGCAAACTGAGAATCAGGCTACCGATGAGGATGCCCATCGTCAGAATGATGAGCGGTTCAAACAGCGCTGTAAAGCGCCGGATGGCAGTGCGCGTCTCGTTTTCGTAGATGTCGGCCATGCGGTAGAACATGGCGTCCAGGCGTCCGGTTTCCTCGCCGACGGCCAACAGATGCCCGGCCAGTGCGGGAAAAGCGCCGGTTCGCCGCAAGGGCGTGGCGATGCCTTCGCCGCGCTTGACCCCCTGGGCCACGGCTTCGAGCGATCCGGCCATGAGCTGGTTGTTGAGAATCCCCCGCGAGATCCCGATGGAGGCAACCAGAGGCACGCTGGAGGCAACGAGCGTGCCCATGGCGCGCGCGAATCGCGAGGTTTCCGCCTTGCGGAGCGCATCGCCTAGCAGGGGAACGCGGAGGCGGAATGTGTCCCACCACAGGCGTCCCGCGGTGGTCTGAATGTAGGTATAGAAAACCACGATGACCACGGCCAGGGTGATTGCGAACGGAACCCACCAGTCCTGGACGATCTGGCTGGCTTGCATCATGAGCAGAGTGGGTGTGGGGATCTTCAGGTGCGGGTCGGAAAAGATTTGAGCAAAGCGCGGCACGACGAAATTCAGCAGGATGAAGACCGACGCGACGCCCACGAGCGAGAGCAGAATCGGATAGATCATGGAGCTGACGATGTAGGCGCGCAGGTCGTCGCGGGTGCGCTCGAATTCGGCGAGGCGCTCGAAGATCAGTGCGAGCGAGCCCGAGGCCTCGCCGGCTCGCACCATGTTCACGTACAGCTCGGAGAAATGGCTGGGGTGGGCGGCGAGACTGTCGGCCAGCGATTTGCCGCCCTTGAGGATGCGCAGGACGTCAGTCATGAGGGCGCGGAAGCTGGCGCGCTCGGTCAGCTCAGCGGTGATGGAGAGGGCGCGGTCGAGCGGGATTCCGGCGTTGAGGAGGGTCGAAAGCTCTCCAGTGAAGAAGAGCACATCGCGGCGTTTGCCGCGGTCGAACGCAGGCAAACGGATCTGGATTCCGGTCTTGCCTTTTTTGGAGGCGCCGGCGCTTACTTGCACCGGAATCAGGCCCTGGCGGCGCAGCTCGGAGGCGACGGAACGCTCGGAATCGGCGGTGAGCGTGCCGGTGCGAACCTTTCCATCGGAGGCGATCGCCTTAAAAAAATATGCCGAGGCCATGGTCAGAACGCCATCTTCTTTTAAAACTCCTGGGTCACGCGAGTCACTTCCTCGGAGGTGGTGATGCCACGGCGGACCTTCAGCCAGCCGTCCTCGCGCAGGTTGCGCATGCCGTCGCGGCGCGCGGCGGCGGTGAGCTTGGAGGCATCCTCGTTCCGCATGATGATGGTGCGAATCTCCTCGCTCAGCTCCATCATCTCGAAGATGCCGAGGCGTCCGCGATATCCGGTGCCGAAGCACTGCTCGCAACCGGCGCCGCGCCAGGTAGGAATGGTATCGCCATCGGGTGTGATGGCGGTCCCGGCGGAGGTTCTGCAATCGGGGCAGATGACTCGCACCAGCCGCTGCGCCAGAACTCCCACCAAGGAAGACGTGATCAGGTAATTCTCGACGCCCATGTCGGTCAGGCGCGAGATAGCGCTGGGAGCATCGTTGGTGTGCAGCGTGGAGTAGACGAAATGGCCGGTAAGCGCGGAGCGGATGGCGATGTCGGCGGTCTCGCGGTCACGGATTTCGCCCACCATGATGACGTCGGGGTCCTGGCGCACGATGTGGCGCAGACCTTGCGCGAAGGTGAGTCCAATCTGCGGATTCACATGGATCTGGTTGATGCCGTCCATCTGATATTCCACCGGGTCCTCGATGGTGATGATCTTCTTGCTGCTCTGGTTGATGCGCTTGAGTGCAGAGTACAGCGTGGTGGATTTTCCGCTGCCGGTGGGGCCGGTGACCAGAAAGATGCCGTGCGGAAGCGACGTGTAATACTCCATGCGCGACAGCATGTGCTCGTCGAAGCCCAGGCGCTCGAGATCGTAGAAATCTCCGGCGGAGCGGTCAAGCAGGCGCATGACCACGCTTTCGCCGTACAGCGTGGGCAATGTCGACACGCGGAGATCCACTTCGCGGCCGATGGTCTTGATCTTGATGCGGCCGTCCTGGGGCAGGCGGCGCTCCGCGATATTAAGGCGGGCCATCAACTTTACGCGGCTGATGATGGCGGCCTTCATCTCGCGCGGCGGAGGGTCCTGATTCACCAGAACGCCGTCGATGCGGTAGCGGACGCGAAATTCTTTTTCAAACGGCTCGATGTGGATGTCGCTGGCGCGCTTCTCCGTCGCCGATGCGATCAAAGCGTTGACCAGGCGAATGACTGGAGCCTCGCTGGCCATATCGCGCAGGTGCTCCAGATCCTCCGAGTCGGTGGCCTGCATGGCGACTTCGGTTTCGTTCTTGGCGGTCTGGCCATAGTAACGGTCGATAGCGTCGATAATTTCCTGCTCCGTCGCAATGCCGGGCAAAACCGCCAGGCCAGTGCAGGAGGTCACAGTGGAGCGGGTCTCGAAGTCCAGGGGATCGGCCATGGCCAGCGTAACGGTGTGATCGTGCTGGGCGACGGGGAAGCAGCGAAACTGGCGCAGGAAGCGCGGGGAGAGGGTTTCAAGCTCGGGCGAGACCGCGGGCGGCGCTTCGATGGAGAGGACGGGAACCTGCAACTGCTCGGCCAGCGCGCTCAAGATATCGCGCTGGGCGACAAAGCCGAGATCGACCAGGATTTTGCCCAGTTTGTCGCCGCGCTCGCGTTGCAGCTCCAGGGCGCGGTCGAGGTCCTCCTGCGTGATCTGTCGACGCTCAATGAGGATCTCGCCCAGCCGCATGGGATCTTAGCTTACGGGACTAGTTCCGCTCGGTGACGCGGACGGCGGCGTCCAGACCAACGCCGTTGGCGCGCTTGACGTCGAGCAGCTTGCGGCGTGTGGATTGGACCAGCATCTCAGCCGGATAGCCGGGCGTATCCTCCCAGGTATAACGCAGAAGATTGACCTCGATCACCACCTGCTCGTCCAAAGGCACGGAATCGAGACTCGCGGCTGCATCCACCAGTGCTTGCGTCAGCGCTTTTTGAAGCTGCGGCACGCGCTCAATCTTCTTTTGCTTGACCTGAACCTTCATTTGCGGGGTCAGATTGGGGCTCATGAGGCCGACGCCGTCGCTGGCGGTGTTCATCTCCAAGGTGAACACGGCGCCGTAGCCGTCCAGATACACGCCACGGGGATGCACGGACGCATGCACGTCCGGAAAGATCACCGAGAGACGCTCATCCAGGTTGTTTTCCACCGACCGGATTACGGCGCGGTTCACGTGAGCGGCGGTGTCGGCAACTGCGGCAGCAGCGGCGATCACCACGAGAACGAACGGCAGAGCAATCAGCTTTTTCATTGACGCACCAATCCTGAGACTTCCTTATAGATGTCGGAATTACGGCTGTCGTAGGACCTCACGACTCGGTCGATATGTTCGGCGTTCTCCGCTTCTACGTTGGCAACGGCTTTCGTTACCGCGGCTTCGACTTGAGCTTGAATCTGATCGTTCGAGGCTGGGCGGGCAAACGCATGCACCAGAATCGCCCCGGCGATGACGCAGGCGGCCGCGAAGTTTGGACTCCAGACAGCGCGGAACGCGCGGCTGTACCAGCGCGGCTCGAAGATCTGGTCGGAGACGAAGGCGATGCGGCGGGGGATCTCCTCCTCGCGCAAGGTAGACAACGTATCGAGGGTCAGGCGCAGGGTGGCCAGTTCCTCGCGGCAGTTCGGGCAGAGAGCGGCGTGCGCCTCGGCCTCGCGGCGCCCGGGCGAGTTCATTTCGCCCAGAACGTAAGACTTCCAATCGTAATTTTCACAACCCATGGATGTACCGCTCATGATTCACCTCGAAGAACGCTGGGCGCCAAGGCGGCCTTGAGCAGCTCCAGCGCCGTGTACAGACGCGACTTGACAGTGGAGACGGGACAGCCCAGAATCTCCGCCATTTCGTCAAACTTGAAACCTTGATATATCTTCAACAGCACGGCGTCGCGCTGATCGTCGTTCAGCAATTTGAGAGCGCTTTCGACGGCCAGCGACAGCTCCAGCGGCAGCAAACGGGCCCCGGTCTCCGCCGGCCGCACGCCGCTGAGATCAAGCCCCGGAGGAAGCTCGGTTTCGGGCCGCTTGCGCCGAAGCAAGGAGAAGGCTTCGTTATGGGCGATGCGGAAGAGCCATCCGGCGAATTTCTCCACCGCGTCCAACTTGGGCAGATTCTGGTAAGCCTTCAAAAAAACCTCTTGGCTGACATCGAGCGCATCTTCGCGGTTGGCCAACAGGCGCAGCAGGTAGTTGAAGATACGCCTCTCCCACCGGGAAACGAGGAGGTTGAAAGCCTCCACATCTCCCCGCCGCGCTTTGGCGATCAGGTCGCGATCCTCAACTTCCCGGAAGATCACCTATTGCTCCACTGAAAATCCAGCTTCGTACGTAAAGACGCCGCCGGTGTGGAAAAAGTCGGCAGACGGCTTCTTTTTCGACTATAGCGCCGGTTTTGGGGCGGTAGGGTGGCATAATGCGGATGAGGACCCCACGTGACCACCAAAGTCTTGATGGATGTCGAGGAATACTTGCGAACCAGCTTCGAGGGATCGGATTGCGAGTTCCTCGATGGCGAAATCGTAGAGAGGAATATGGGCGAGCTGCCGCATGGCGACGTGCAACTGACCCTGAGTCGCCTCCTATGGCGGCTCCGGAAAACGCTAGGCATCCGCGTGGTGACAGAGATTCGCATTCAGATCGGCCCCCGGCGCTATCGGGTCGCCGATATCGCTGTCTGGCGGGACGACAATATCGGAACCGGGATTCCCACGGTGCCTCCGTTCCTGGTGGTCGAGATTTTGTCCCCGGAGGACCGCATGGTCCGGATGCTGCCCAAGATCCAGGAATATCTTTCGATCGGAGTCGAGTACGCGTGGGTGATCGACCCCGAAGAAAAGGCCGCGCTGAGGTACTCGCGAAAGCACCCGGAGGGCGCGGTGGTGACCATGCTGCGAACTGAGAATCCGGATATCGAGATACCTCTCGAGAGCGCGTTCGACCTGGATTCGTAGGGCTTCCAGCCCCTTCCTACGCCGGGACGCCCTCGACGATCGAAATCCCTGCGGGGGTCGGAATAATGCGGTTCAAGCGCCACCCGGCGGCGGCAAACAGGTCGCGGAACTGCTGCTCCGAACGCTCAAGCCCGCCGGGGAAGATGAGCATCTCCAGATCGAGGAACTTGCCGGGGTCGAAGCCGTTCCCGGGCTGAATGACCTGATCCACGACCAGGAGCTTGCCTCCGGGATTGATGCCCTGGCGGCAACTCTTGAGGATCTTGAGACATAAATCGTCGGGCCAGTCGTGAATGATGTGCTTCATGATGTAGGCGTCGGCACCGGACGGGACGGAAGTGAACATATCTCCGGAGACGAGCGTACAACGATCCATCACGGGCTGAAGCGGTCCGGAAGTCGCGCCTTCGATCACGGACGCCAAATCATACAGCGTGCCCTTCAAATCCGGGTGCTGCTGGAGAATTGTGGCCAGGAGAAGACCGTGGCCGCCGGCGACGTCGACGATGAAGCGAATCCCCTCGAACGAGTAAGCCTGGGAAATCGCGGGACTGTCGAGACGCGACAGATCCGTCATGGCGTGATTGAAGATCGCCGCTGTCTCGGGTTTGTCGGAGAAGAATTCGAAGGCGTCCTTGCCGTAGATGTTTTCGAGAGCCTGTTTGCCGGTGCGTACGCAGTATTCAAGATGATCCCAGCCGCGCATGTGCCATTCCTGGGAAATCATCGTGGCCCAGCCGCGGAGGCTTA
>Ga0209167_10000668_pt1 | contig 23184 bp, 18 predicted proteins | sample Coa_R1_9_FD_187154 | JGI IMG/M metagenome (GOLD analysis project Ga0209167, IMG submission 187154) | Surface soil microbial communities from Centralia Pennsylvania, which are recovering from an underground coalmine fire - Coalmine... | ecosystem: Environmental > Terrestrial > Soil >... | reverse complement strand
GCCTCGTAGTACCGGATGCCGTTGTCGGCCGTGCGCTCGGTCAGGTTGTAGTTGCCGATGCTGTTCTCGACCAGGTAGCTGGCGATGGGCGCGCGCGCGTACCAGTGCCAGGTGGTCGAGCCGCGCGGGAACTCGGCGCTGGGCTTGTTCTGCCTGGCCCATTCCAGCACGCCGTTGCAGATGGCCATCTTGCCGGCGCTGACCGTGTCATAGAAGTCGTAGGTGGGCTTGGCGGCCGGGTAGTCGTTGAGCGGCATCCAGTCCTCGGTGGCGACCGGCTCGGTGGTGACGAAGCCGCCGTCGCTGGCCCGGAACCAGCCCTCGGTGGTGCCGTCGCCGTCGTTGTGCACCCCGGGCCGGCCGGTGTAGCTCACCGAGACCGTGAAGGCCGCGCCGGTCCTGATCGGGGTGGCCGGCGTGATCACCAGCTTGTTCGCCGGGCACTGGGTGCCGTTCAGCGAGTTCTGCCGGGCCGGGTTGGTCGTCATCAGCTCCGGTGAGCAGGCCGGCGGCAGCGGGTTGTGCCTGGGCCCGCCGACCGGGTTGGTCTGCGACGCCTCGTGGGCGGCCGGGTTGGGATCGTTCTGCCCGTGCGGGTCGCCGGGGTAGGTCGGCTGGACGAAGGTGAACGCGGCCGGGTGGCCGTCGACGGTGACCGAGCCGACCGTCAGGTCCGGGCCGGCCTTGGTATTGGCCGAGCTGCGCTCGAAGTCCAGGCTGAAGCTGGTCAGGCACTGGGTGGCCCGGTCGGTGAGCACCACGTGGTTGCCCGGCAGGAACGTGTTGGTGGCGGCGTCGTAGACCAGGTCAACGTTGGTGTGGACGCTGGTGTAGCCGCCGTTGCCGGTGTCCGGGTACAGGTGCGAGCCGTAGCTGGACAGGGTGTGGGCGCCGGCCGAGCACCGTCCGCCAGCGCCCGCCTGGCGGGCGCTGGCGGACGCCGGGGCCGGGGCGGCCAGCGACAGGACCGAGATCGACGTGATGACAGTGGCGAACAACCAGCGCGTGGCCATGAGGTTCTCCTAACGTCGGAGGAGTGCACCCCCTAGCCTGACGCCAAGTCGAGCCGCATGACTACCCCGGCGGCCTTTGCCGGTCAGCCCTTGATGACCGGCGGGCCGAGCGGGAGGGCCTTGCCGCCGGTGGCCACCGAGGCCTGCCCGAAGAAGATGTACACGCCGATGGCGGCGAAGATGATGGCGAACACGCCACCGGTCTTGAGGTCGCCGGCCGAGGCGCCGCTGACGCCGAGCAGCACGAAGATCAGCGCGAGCTCGATGAACACGAACACCGCGGTGAAGGCCAGCGGCAGCCGCAGCGTCGCCAGGGTGAGCATCCCGACGCCGATCAGCCAGCTGGTCAGGAACAGCTCGATGGTGCCGGTCGCCGTGGTGCCGAGGACGAACCAGTTGTGGTCAAGGGCCAGCACCAGGGTGGCGAAGCTCAGCCAGAAACCGGTGAAGATGCCGAACACGCAGGCCACCGCGCTCTGCCCGACGGCCAGCGCCCACACCGTGGACACCAGCAGGCCGAGACCGGTCATCGTCATGATGATGGCCAGGGCGGAGCCGAACGTGCCGGCCGGCACCGTGGAACCGATCAGGGTGAGGGCGAGCGCGAACGATCCCACGATGAATGCGGGCAGGCCCAGCATCATCGGGTCACCGGCGAGCAATCCGGTCACGGCCGGAGCGGCCGCTTCTTCCTGTGTGGCGGCACCTTCTGCGCCTGCGTCAACCGCGGTCATCGCTCCTCCACATGCCGAAGAGTTCACAATCCACCAAGGGGGCGTGGACCTTGCGGCTTATGTGTACCTCTCCGGCGGTGCGGCGCTTTTCTCAGTTTGAGCCAGGCACCCTGAGTCAAGTCGCCGGAGTAACGATCCCGTACTCGTGGATCTTCCGGTAAATGGTTGCCCGCGACATTCCGAGTGATTCGGCCGCTTTGACCTTATTGCCCTTAAAGTCCAGCAGGCTTTGCACGATCGCGTCGCGTTCCATCGATTCCAGCGGGCTGAGCAGCCGGCGGCTGACGGTCCAGCATTCCGGCGGCAGGTCGGCCGGCGTGATCACCCCGGTGCGGCGGTGCTGGACGACCTTGCGCAGCACCTGCCAGAGCTGCTCGGTATTGCCTGGCCAGCTCGACCGGAGCAGTAGCTGCATGGCCTCCGGGGAGCAGACCAGCCGCGGGTACTGGTTGAGCTTCGCGATGAAGAACGGCACCAGCTCGTTGAGGTCCTCGATGTGGTGCCGGAGCGGCGGCAGCTCCACGGTGCTGGGGAAGAACCGCATCAGGTCGGCCAGGCCGCCAGAGACCGGCCGCTTGCTGAGCGTGACGGCAACCCAGAGCGATTCCTCCCGGCCCGCCGCCACCGTCTCCTGCAGCGCGGCCGACAGCGCGTGCAGGCGGCGCGCGCTCAGCTCGTCCACGTGCCGGATGACCAGGCAGCCGACACCGTCCAGCAGCTCACGGCGGGTGGTCACCTGCCAGTCCTGGTCCACGGCGGAGGCGGCGTCGATCACGTGGAACCGCTGGGCCGGGTTGCGCCGCTGGTGCACGGCCCGCAGCACGGCCAGCTTCCCGACGCCGGGCTCGCCCGCCAGCGCCAGCCACTCCCCCGCCGCCTGCACCGCGTCCACCTGCTGGCAGCCGCGCAGCCACAGCGGGCCCGAGCCGACCAGGCCGGGCAGGAACATCTGCTGCTTGGGCGGGGCATGGTCGGCGATGGCCCGGCTGGCCATCTCGATCAGCTTGACGTGCACCACGCCGCCGGCCTGCCGGTCCTCGGGCCGCACCGGCCGGCAGTACATCCGCGCCCTGGCGCCGGTGGGCAGCTCGACGACGAGCGAGACCGGGTGCCTGCTGCCCAGCGCCTCGGCCGCCTGGGCGAGCAGCGCGCCCTGGTCGCCCGGGTCGAGCACCTGCCGGGCGTGGTCGTTCATCATGACCACGCCGCCGCTCAGCGCCATCACGATGCCGGCGCTGCGCCGGCAGGCCCGCAGGTACTCCTGGAGCAGCTCCATCTCCCGGCCGCTGCTGTCGGTGAGCAGAGCCTGGGTGATCTGGCCGGCGGTGGTCTTGGCCAGCGTGATGAGCAGCCGGTCGGCGTCCCGGCGCCAGCAGGTCAGATCCACCGCGCCCAGGGTCACGCCGGAGATGGGATGGCGGATCGGCACCCCGGCGCAGGCCAGGTTCTCCAGGTTCTCGGCGTAGTGCTCGTGGCCGAACACGTGCATCGGCCGGCCACCCTCCAGCGCCGTGCCGATGCCGTTGGTCCCGACCGACTCCTCGGAGTAGCTGAACCCCGGCGCGAGCTGGACCCGGTCGAGGTAGCGGTCCAGCTCGGTGTCGGCGGCGAGCCTGACCAGGACCACACCGGAGGCGTCGGTGAGAATGACGCTGATCGGCTGGCTCTCCAGGTTCTCCCGCAGGCTCCGGAGTACCGGCATGGCGCTGCGGGTCAGCCTGCTGTCGAGATCCGGGTCACCGGTGTAGGAGAGGTCGATGTGGTCGGCGGCGACGTTCCACCGCCGGGACCGCCACCAGGACGCGAGGATCGTGTCGCGGACCCGGTTCGGCTCTACGGTCTCGAAGGTGAGGAAGCGCTGCCGGGTTTCGGCCAGGCCCTCACCGTCGGTCATGGCCGGTGGGGTCGTCGCTTGCAGCGACATGGCGCCTCCTAACCTCCCGGAGCGATCCGGCGGGTCACCATCGGCCCGCGCACTATGGGCACGAGTTTTACGTCGTACTTACAAAGTAAATGCGCTGTTACCGGGGTCTGTCTCATGTTGAGACCTCCGTTTCGCCCCTAACGGCTTTTGATGCGTCGGCTAGGAGGTGCCCGATGGAGCGGCCCGGCGAACCACAGCGCGAGACCTTCAACCCGTGGAGCATCGTCAATCTGGTGTTCCACCACCTGGCTGACCAGGGCCTGCACCCCATCCTGGGGTCTGCGGGGGACCCTGGGGAGCCCGCGGCGCAACTGCTCAGATGCCTGGGAATCCAGCCCGCCGCCGAGGGGAACCTGGAGATTTCGCGTGACGTGCGCCGGCATCTCGCCGAGATCCGCTCGGTGGTGTTCGGGGACGAGCCGCAGCCGGGCTGAATCCGGGCGTGCGGGGCCGTGGCCTGCGCGGACGGGGCGGGAGCCCGCTGTCTCATGTTGAGAGCCACATGACGTCCGGTGCGCGGTGTGATTCCAGACAACAGAACTTCCGCCGCACGCACGTAATTGCGTGCCGCGCCCCGGCCAAGGCGCGGCGCCTGCGACGGCGATGAGTATCAGGCTGCGAGCGGCCGAATTCGGCCCGGACGAAGGGAAAAGGTGGCAAATTGAGTCGCCAGAGCGTGGCTAAGGCCCACCAGAAGATCCAGGAGCTGTCCTGGGAACCGCTCTATCACCAGCCGGTGGCGCACTACGGCACCGACTACACGTTCCAGAAGGCGCAGAAGAAGGACCCACTCAAGCAGGTACTCAGGTCTTACTTCCCGATGCAGGAAGAGAAGGACCACCGTGTTTATGGTGCGCAGGACGGTGCCATTCGCGGAAATATGTTCCGTCAGGTGCAGGAACGCTGGCTGGAGTGGCAGAAGCTGTTCCTGAGCATCATCCCGCTGCCCGAGATCTCGGCGGCGCGGGCGATGCCACTGCTGTTCCGCACGGTGCCCAACCCCGAGCTGCACAACGGCCAGGCGATCCAGATGATCGACGAGGTCCGGCACTCGACGATCCAGCAGAACCTCAAGCGCCTGTACATGAACAACTACATCGACCCGGCGGGCTTCAACAACAGCCTGCGCAACTTCCAGAACGACTACTGCGGCACCATCGGCAGGCAGTTCGCCGAGGGTTTCATCACCGGTGACGCCATCACCGCCGCCAGCATCTACCTGACCATCGTGGCCGAGACCGCGTTCACCAACACGCTGTTCGTGGCCATGCCGGCCGAGGCCGCCGCCAACGGCGACTACCTGCTGCCGACGGTGTTCCACTCGGTGCAGTCCGACGAGTCGCGGCACATCAGCAACGGGTACGCCACGCTGCTGATGGCGCTGGCCGACGAGTCCAACCACCAGCTGCTCGAACGCGACCTGCGCTACGCCTGGTGGAACAACCACCGCGTGGTGGACGCCGCCATCGGCACGTTCATCGAGTACGGCACCAAGGACCGGCGCAAGGACCGCGAGTCCTACGCGGAGATGTGGCGCCGCTGGATCTACGACGACTACTACCGCAGCTACCTCGTGCCGCTGGAGAAGTACGGCCTGGTCATCCCGCACGACCTCATCGAGGAAGCCTGGAACCAGATCTGGAACAAGGGCTACGTCCACGAGGTTGCCCAGTTCTTCGCCACCGGCTGGCTGGCGAACTACTGGCGGATCGACCCGATGACCGACGAAGACTTCGAGTGGTTCGAGTACAAGTACCCGGGCTGGTACGACAAGTACGGCAAGTGGTGGGAGAACTACGCCCGCCTGTCGGAGCCGAACGGGCACCATCCGATCGTCGCCGAGAACGTCGACTACGTGTACCCGCACCGCTGCTGGACCTGCATGGTGCCGTGCCTCGTCCGCGAGGACATGGTGATGGCCGAAGTCGACGGGCAGTGGCGGACCTACTGCCACGAGGTCTGCCGGTGGACCGATGCCGAGGCGTTCCGGCCGACCTTCCAGGGCCGGTCCACCCCGAACATGGGCCAGCTCATCGGCAAGCGCGAATGGGAGACCCTCTACCACGGCTGGAACTGGGCCGACGTCGTGTCCGACATGGGCTACGTGCGCGACGACGGCAAGACGATGGTCGCGCAGCCGCACCTGCACCTGGGCGACCAGAAGAAGATGTGGACGCTGGACCACCTGCGCCGGATGCCCCCGGTGCAGAGCCCGAACGTCCTGCTCAACGAGATGACGCCGGAAGAGCGCGCGGCGTTCCAGGCGGACTACAACCGCCAGGGACCGGCCGGCAGGCCGGCCCCGGCGCAAGCCTGACGGGCAGCCGGTAACCGCGAGAAAACCCAGGGAGGGGGTCCGGGGATCAAGCCCCCGGGCCTCCCCCTGCCAGCGGGCGAGGGAGCAATGGCAGACAAACATGTCGTTCGGTTCGAGCCGGTCGGCATCGAGATCGAGGTCAGCGAGGACCAGACGATCCTGCGCGCGGCATTCGAGCAGGGAATCATGCTCATGCATGGCTGCAAGGAGGGCCAGTGTTCCTCCTGCAAGTCGTTCATCCTCGACGGCGACGACGTAGAGCACGACAGGTACTCGACCTTCGCCCTGCCCGACTACGAGAAGGAGGAAGGCTACACGCTGCTGTGCCGGGCGCACGCCTATGAAGACCTGACGATCGAGTTGCTCAACTTCGACGAGGACATGATCCGGTCCGGTCTGCCCATCCAGCAGGCGGTGGCCGAGGTGGTGTCCAAGGACCCGGTCACCCACGACATGCGGCACCTGGTGCTGCGGCTGATCGAGCCCAAAGAGATCAAGTTCTTCCCGGGGCAGTACGTCGACATCACCGTGCCCGGCACCGGGCACGTCAGGTCGTTCTCGATGGCGAACACGTCCTGCCGGGAGGACGGCAGGCTGGAGTTCGTCATCAAGGTCTATCCGGACGGCCTGTTCTCGCACTTCCTCGACGCCGAGCTGTCCGTCGGTGACCGGCTCAGCCTGACCGGGCCGTACGGCGTGTTCACCCTGCGCGAGGGCCACGACACCGACCTGATCTTCGTGGGCGGCGGGGCCGGGATGGCACCCATCCTCGCCCTGCTGCGGTCGATGGCCGAGCGCGGCATCAGGCGCAAGGCCACCTACTACTACGGCGCACGGCGCCGCCGCGACCTGTGCTTCGAGGACGAACTGCGCGCGCTCGAGCGGACTCTGGACGGCTTCCGGTACATCCCGGCGCTGTCCGAGCCGGACGCCTCCGACGACTGGGACGGCGAAGTGGGCCTGATCACCGACGTCGTGAAGCGGCACGAGGCCGGCCTGAAGGGCGCGCACGCCTACGTCTGCGGCCCGCCGCCGATGGTGGAGGCGGCGATGCCGCTGCTCATCCAGCTCGGGGTGCCAGAAAAGCACGTGTATTTCGACAAGTTCACCACTACCGGCAACTCCGAATAAGCCTCCCGGGGAACACGAACCGTAAGGAAGGACCTCATGCCTACTGAACAACGCAGCGTCCCGAAGCCCGTCTTCACCGATGCCGAAGCCGGTGCCAAAGAGTTCCCCGACTCCAATGCCCGGCGGTTCAACTACTACGTACCGGCCAAGCGCAAGCAGACCCACTACGAGGACGTGACCGTCGAGGTCCAGCCCGACCCACGGCACTACCTCGCCCAGGGCTGGCTGTACGGGTTCTCCGACGGGCGCGGCGGCTACCCGCTGGACTGGACCGCGCTGAAGGCCTGGGGGTCGGACAAGCCCGAGCCCGAACGCTACCCGGGCTCCGGTGGCAAGGGCTACGACTGGCCGGCCCACGGCTGGCACGAGTTCCGCGACCCGAATGAGGAGTGGGAGCTCACCCTCTACCGGTACAACGCCAACGTGGTGCGCCAGCTCAACGCCAACGTCGACGCCGCCCGCTCGGCCAAGGCCTTCGAGCAGTGGAACCGCAGCTGGGTGACGTTCATCGAGCGCAACGTCGGAGCCTGGATGCACGTGGACCACGGCCTGGGCCTGTACCTGTTCGCCAACGCCAACCGCCGGGCCCCGACGAACATGCACAACAACGCGATCTCGGTGAACAGCATGCACCGGATCCGCTCCGCGCAGGACCTGGCCCTGTACAACCTGACGCTGAGCGAGGAAGTCCCGGGATTCGACGGCACCGCGCACCTCGAGACGTGGAACAGTGACCCGGCCTGGCAGGAGGTCCGCAGGGTCGCCGAGGCGCTCACCGGCATCGACGACTGGTGCGAGGCCATCTTCGCCGCCAACGTGGTCTTCGAGCCGCTGGCCGGCGAGCCGTTCCGCAGCGACCTGATCATGCACGCCGCCCCCCGCAACGGCGATTTCGTCACCCCGACCATCGTCGGCGCCGAGGAATACGACTTCGCCGAGCGAGACCTGCGCTACACCCGGGCGATGTTCGAGCTGCTGGCCAATGACCGCGAGTTCGCCGGCCACAACAAGCACATCATGGGCGAGTGGCTGTCCAACTGGGTGCCACGGGTCATCGCCGCCGCCCGGGGGCTGCAGCCGCTGTGGTCGCAACCGGAGGCGAAGCCGCCGCGCTTCGAGGACGCCCTCGACCGCGCCAAGATCCGCTTCAGCGGCATCCTGTCCGACCTTGGCCTGGAAACACCGAAGGAGCTTGCCCAGTGACCACGTTCAAGACCGCGCAGAGCCCGTTCAAGCCGAACAACACGGCCTCCAACATGTGCGGGTTCACCCTGATGAACAACCAGGTCGGCGAGGTCGTCGCCCAGGTACTCGAGAAGCTGCCCAACGTCACCGTCACCTGGCTGCCGTCGATGATGCGGGTGGACGGCCAGGGCATGTTCGAGGTGATCTACGCCGACATCGATGAGGCGGCCGGCGAGGAGCCGGGCTGGTTCAACGCGGCGGAGTTCGAGGAGTCCATGTCGACCCACTACGGCCGGATGGTCCACCTGGACGACAAGACGATCATGTTCGCCAACCCCGAGGACGCCGCCGACTACCTCGGCTTCGACCTGACCGCACGTCAGTAGCCCTTGCCGCCACGGGTCCAGCGGTCTAAGCAGGGTAGGACGGACCGCTGGACCCCGGCCCGCAACGAGGAGGAACTGTGTACGAGAAAGACGGCGAGAAGTACTTCGTTGTGGACAGCCATATGCACTACTGGAACGCCGCCCCGGACAACTGGGTGCCGGGGGCGGAGAAATATGCCAAGGGCTGGATCGAGTGCTTCCACGCCTACCAGGGGCTGGGCCCGCCGCAGACGCACTGGCCGCTCGAGCACTTCCAGAAGTACTCCGAAGACGACCTGATGAAAGACGTCTTCGAGGACGGCCACGTGGACGTGGCCATCTTCCAGCCCACGTACCTGAAGGAGTGGTACAAGGAGGGCTTCAACACCACCGAGCGCAACGCGCTGATGGGTGAGAAGCACCCGGGCAAGTTCATCTGCAACACCCGGTTCGACCCGCGGGACGGCGAGGAAGGCCTGAAGGAGCTGCGGCACAACGTCGAGCGATTCGGCTCCACCGGCGTCAAGCTCTACACCGCCGAGTGGAACAAGGGATCGCGCGGCTACAAGCTGAGCGACCCGGAGGCCTACACGTTCCTGGCCGCCGCCCAGGAGCTCGGCATCAAGAACGTCCACGTGCACAAGGGCCCGACGATCTGGCCGCTTGACAAGGACGCGTTCGACGTGTCGGACGTCGACCACTGCGCGACCGACTTCCCCGGCCTGAACTTCATCGTCGAGCATGTCGGCCTGCCCCGGATCGAGGACTTCTGCTTCATGGCCACCCAGGAGCCGAACGTCTACGCCGGCCTGGCCGTGGTGATCGGCGGTCTCATGCACGCACGGCCGAAGTTCTTCGCCAAGGTCATGGGCGAACTGCTGTTCTGGGTCGGCGAGGACAAGATGACCTTCGGCAGCGACTACGGCATCTGGGAGCCGAAGTGGCAGGTCGAGGGGTTCGTCGACTGGGAGATGCCGGACGACTCCGAGCTGGCCGACTACCCGCGGCTCGGCATCGCGGGCAAGAAGAAGATCCTCGGGCTGAACGCGGCCAAGCTGTACGGCATCGACGTGCCCGCCGAATGCAGGCTGGACGCCGGTGAGGGCACCCCGGCCGCACGGGATGACGCGCAACTGGTCGAAGGCTGATGACCGCACCGGTACGTGACCGCGTGCTCGCGGCCCTGGACACCGTGCGCGACCCGGAGCTGGACGAGCCGGTGACCTCGCTCGGCTTCGTCACCTCATGCACGGTGACCGGGGACGGCGACGCGCGGGTCACGCTGCGGCTGCCCACCTACTTCTGCGCGCCCAACTTCGCCTTCCTGATGGTCGCCGACGCCTACGACGCGGTGGCCGCGGTGGCGGGCGTGCGGACCGCCGAGATCGTGCTCGAGGACCATTTCGCCTCGGACGCGATCAACGACGGGGTGGCCGCCCAGGCCGGGTTCGCGGCTTCCTTCGACGGCGAGGCGGTCAGCGAGCTGGACGGGCTGCGGGCGGACTTCCTGCGTAAGGCCGTGATGGCCGGCACCGACCAGGTGTGCAGGCCGCTGCTTGCCGCGGGCACCGAGCCCGCGGCACTGGCCGGGATGACGCTCGGCGAGCTGCCGCTGTCTCAGCCGGCGGGCAGGCTGAGACAGCGGCGCGCCGAGCTCGGGCTGCCCGCGGGCGACGACGCGCCGCTGCTGATCGACCCGGTCACCGGGGAGCCGGTCGGCCTGGACGGGCTGCCGCTGCACCTGCGCCGCGCCCGCACCACCCGGATCAGCATTGAGGCGAACGCGGGCGTGTGCACGGGGCTGCTGGCGCACAGATACCAGACCCGGGGACTAGGCCAGGAGGACAAGTGAAGGCGGTCAGGCTGCACGGGTACCACAAGCAACCGGTCATCGACGACGTGCCGGAGCCGGCCATCTCCGGGCCGCTGGACGTGATCGTGAAGATAGGCGGCGCCGGGGTGTGCCGCACCGACCTGCACATCATCGAGGGCCAGTGGGCCGCCGCGATGGGCGTGGAGCTGCCGTACATCCTGGGCCACGAGAACGCCGGCTGGGTGCACGAGACCGGCTCCGCGGTCACCAACGTGGCGGTGGGCGACACGGTGATCCTGCACCCCACCCCGACCTGCGGGCTGTGCCGCGCCTGCCGGGCCGGCGACGACATGCACTGCGAGAACAACTCGTTCCCCGGGCTGAGCACCGACGGCGGGATGGCCGAGTACCTGCTGACCTCGGCCAGGTGCTGCGTCAAGCTGGACCCGTCGACCAGGCCGCAGGACGTGGCCGCGCTGGCCGACGCCGGCATCACCGCCTACCACGCCGTGCGCAAGGCGATCCCGCTGCTCTACCCGGGCACCACCGCCGTGATCATCGGGGCCGGCGGCCTCGGCCACATCGGCATCCAGTGCCTGGCCGCGCTGACCGCGACCAGGATCATCGTGGTTGACCGCAACCCGGACGCGCTCAAGCTGGCCGAGCAGCTCGGCGCACAGCACAGCGTGGTGGCCGACGGCGGCCAGGTGGACGCGGTCAAGGAACTGACCGGCGGGCAGGGCGCGCACGTGGTGTTCGACTTCGTGGCCGAGCAGGGCGCGGAGATGGACGGCTTCGCGATGACCCGCCCGGCGGGCTCGTACTACGTCATCGGCTACGGCGGCGAGGTGCACATCCCGACGCTGGACATCATCTCGACCGAGCGCAACATCATCGGGAACATCGTCGGGACCTACAACGAGCTCGCCGAGCTGATGGCGCTGGCCGAGGGCGGCCGGGTGACCCTGCACACCCGGACCTACCCGCTGGAGGCCGCGGCCGACGCCCTGGCCGATCTCGACGCCGGCCGGGTGCGCGGCCGCGCCATTCTCGTTCCGTAACGGAGGAGGACCCCCGATGGCCAAGGAACTGCGTTTCGGCGAGGACGCCCGCCGCCTGCTGCTGGCAGGAGTCGACCAGCTGGCCGAAGCCGTGAAGTCGACGCTCGGGCCCAAGGGCCGCAACGTCATCCTGGAGAAGATCACCGGGTCGCCGGTCGTCACCAACGACGGCGTGACCATCGCCCGGGAGATCCACCTCAGGGACCAGTTCGAGAACATGGGCGCCCAGCTGGTCAAGGAAGCGGCGATCAAGACCAACGACATCGTCGGCGACGGCACCACCACCGCCACGGTGATCGCGCAGGCGATCGTCAGGGAGGGTATGCAGGCCATCGGCGAGGGCGCCAACCCGGTGCTGGTCAAGCGCGGCATCGACCTGGCGGTGGCACGGCTGGTCGAGTACCTGCAGAAGGTGGCCCACCCGGTGGCCACCGAGCAGGACTACCAGCGGGTGGCCGCGATCTCGGCCAACGACGACGACACCGTCGGCTCGGTGATCGCACACGCCCTGCACACGGTCGGCGACGGCGGAGTGGTCACCGTGGAGGAATCGTCCACCTCCGGAATGAGCGTGGACTTCGTCGAGGGCTTCGAGTTCGACAACGGGTACCTCTCGCCGTACCTGGTGACCAGCCCGGCCAGCCTGGAGGCCATCCTCGAGGACCCCTACATCCTGCTGTGCAGTGAGAAGATCACCAAGGTCCAGCAGCTCATGCCGATCCTGGACAAGGTAATGCGGGCGCCGCGGCCACTGGTCATCATCGCCGAAAACGTCGAGGGCACCGCGCTGAGCATGCTGGTGCACAACCACGTGAACCGGATGTTCCAGTGTGTCGCCATCCGGGCGCCCGGCTTCGGTGACCGCCGCCTGCACAAGCTGGAGGACATCGCCGCGGTGTGCGGCGGCGCCGTGTACAGCAAGCACTCCGGGCTGATCCTGGAGACCATGACGCTGGAGCATCTGGGCCGGGCCGCGCAGGTGCGGGTCACCGCGGACAAGACCGCCATCATCGGCGGCAGCCGCTCGTCCGAGGACGTCGAGTTCCGGGTGGCCCAGCTCCGGGCCGAGCTGGAACGGGCAACCTTCGGCGTGGACGAAGATGTGCTGACCGAGCGGATCGGCGCGCTGACCGGCAAGGTCGCCGTCATCCGGGTGGGCGCGCCGACCCCGGCCGAGCTGAAAGAGCTGCAGCACCGGGTGGAGGACGCGCTGTCGGCCACCCGGGCCGCCATGGCCGAAGGGATCGTGGCCGGCGGCGGCGCGGCGCTCATGCACTCGGCCGGCGCGCTGGACGGCCTGTCCGGCGAGTCCGCCGACCACACCACCGGCGTGCGGATCGTCCGCAACGTGCTGGCCGAGCCCGCCTACCTGATCGCGGCCAACGCCGGCTACCCCGGCGCCGAGGTGGTAGCCAAGATGGAGCAGATGGGCACCGACGAGGGCTTCGACGCGCTGGCCGGCCGATACGGCAACATGATCGAGATGGGCATCATCGACCCGCTGCGGGTGACCAGGTCAGCCCTGCAGAACGGCGCCTCGGTGGCCGGCCTGCTGCTCACCACCAACACGCTGATCGCCGAGGAACAGACCCCGTGGGGCGGCAGCCGCGCGCTGATGACCGAGTACGGTGAGCTGGACGAGGGCCTGCACCAGCCCTCCCCCGACGCCAGCACACCGCAGTCCCTCGGCCTGGGCCCCTCCATCGGCTGACCGGCCGCGACCGGGACAGTGCCGCACACCACTGCCGATGAGCCTTTGGGGATGGGCGGGCGGGCCGTCAGGTTCGCACGCGATACTGGGGAGATGGTTGACAACAACGCACGAGAGCGCGCCATCTACCACGCACTGAAGGCAGCCGATGAGGTCGCCGCGGCGCTCCAGGCGCATCTGATCGAGGAACATGGCGCCGGGCCGGAGCGCTCGGCCGCGCAGGGTCCCGCCAGCAACTCGCTCAAGTTGCTGCGCCAGGCCAGGGAGCGGCTGGGCGAAGGCCTGCGCGCCGTCGAAGCCGACATCATCGCGGAGTCGGACAAGATCTCGCTGCGCAACCCCTGAAGTGCGGGGGAACACCAGGAGGGAAGAACGTGACGGTCATGCCGGGCCAGCCGCAGGCCGATGTGCTGCGCTCGGTCGAGCAGCGGCTGCTGTGGCTGTCCACCGCGATCGTGGACCACGCCAACCGGGTCAGGGAGAACCCGTCCGGTCTCAAGGTCGGCGGGCACCAGGCCTCCAGCGCGTCGATGGTGTCGATCATGACGGCGCTCTGGTTCGGCCAGCTCGAGCAGGGCGACCGGGTGTCGGTCAAGCCGCATGCCTCACCGGTGCTGCACGCGATCAACTACCTGCTCGGTGAGCTGGACGAGTCCTACCTGACGGCGCTGCGCTCGTTCGGCGGGCTGCAGAGTTACCCGAGCCGGTCCAAGGACCCGGTTCCGGCGGACTACTCGACCGGTTCGGTGGGCATCGGCGCGACCGCCCCGATCTGGGGAGCGCTGGCCCGGCAGTACGTGAACACACAGTTCGGCGGGGGCGGCCACGGGCGGCAGTACTCCCTGGCCGGCGACGCCGAACTGGACGAGGGCGCGGTCTGGGAGGCGGTTGTCGACCCCATGGTCGGCGAGCTCGGCGAGGTCGTCTGGATCGTCGACCTGAACCGGCAGTCGCTGGACCGCATCGTGCCGGCGATCGGCACGCCACGGCTGCAGGGTATGTTCGCCGCCGCGGGCTGGCAGGTGCTGACCGCCAAGTACGGTCACCTGCTCGAAGAGCTCATGGCCAAGCCCGGCGGCGGTGCGCTGCGCGCCAGGATCGACGAGATGCCCAACCCGGAGTACCAGCGGCTGCTGCGCTGCACGGCCAGCGAGCTGCGCGACCGGCTGCCCGGCCACGGCCCGGACGCCGGCATCGTCAAGGAGCTGATCTCCGGCCTGTCCGGCGAGGAACTGCGGGCCGCCATCCGCAATCTGGGCGGTCATGACCTCGCCGCGCTTGCCGACGTGTTCGCGATGATCGACGATCACCGGCCGACGGTAATCTTCGCCTACACCGTCAAGGGTTATGGGCTGGCCATCGAGGGTCACCCGCAGAACCATTCGGCACTGCTGAATGAATCCCAGCTCGCGGAGCTTGCCCGGCGTAGCGGCACAGATCCGGAAAATCCATGGCAGAGATTCCCGGACGGATCCGCGGAAGGCGAATTGTGCCGGGCGACCGCCCAGCGGCTGCGCCGGGAGCAGCCGGCCCTGGTCGCGGTGCCGGAACTGCCAGCCGACCTCGGCCGCACCCCTGCCGGGGTGGCCAGCACCCAGGCCGCGCTTGGCCGGGCGCTGCTGGACCTCAACCGGGAGGCGCCCGAGGTGGGGCGGCGGATCGTCACGGTAAGCCCGGACGTGGCCTCAAGCACCAACCTCGGCGGCTGGGTCAACAAGGTCGGGGTGTGGTCCTCCGACGAGCGCTCCGACTGGTTCGCCGACGACGCCTCGACCATCCTGCACTGGCGGGAGAAGCCGTCCGGGCAGCACATCGAGCTCGGCATAGCCGAGACGAACCTGGTCGGCCTGCTCGGTGAGCTGGGCGCCACCTGGAGCCGCTGGGGCCAGCCACTGCTGCCGGTGGGCGTGCTGTACGACCCGTTCGTCGAGCGCGCGCTGGAGCCGTGGTCGTTCGGCATCTACGCCGGCGGCCAGTCCATCCTGGTCGGCACGCCGTCCGGGGTGACGCTCGCCCCCGAGGGTGGCGCGCACCAGTCGATCAAGACGCCGTCCATCGGGCTCGAGCAGCCGGGCTGCGTGGCCTACGAACCCGCGTTCGCCCTGGACGCCGAGTGGGTGCTGCTGGCCTGCCTCGGCCAGCTCGGCAGGCCGGACGGCAGCTCAGCGTACCTGCGGCTGTCCACCCGCCCGGTGAACCAGGCGCTGGCCGCCGTGCCGGAGGACCCCGGCGCGCGGGAGGAACGCAGGCGTGGCGTCGTCGCGGGCGGCTACCCGCTGCGCCAGCACCCGCGGCCGGCCGTGACGATCTGTGTGCTGGGCGCGCTGGTCCCCGAGGCGCTGACCGCCGCCAGCCGGCTGGACGCGCTCGGCTTCGGTACCGACGTGCTCTGCCTGACCAGCCCGGACCTGCTGTTCCGCGCGACGCAGGCGCGCCGCGGCTACGGCGAAGCCGGCACCTGGATCCTGGACTGGCTGCTGCCGCCGGAGCGGGCCCGGCCGATGGTCACCGTGCTGGACGGGCACCCGCACACGCTGGCGTTCCTGGCTGGTGTCAATGGAATACCGGCCACCCACCTGGGGGTGACCAGGTTCGGCCAGTCCGGCGCGATCGACGACGTTTACCGCTACCACGGCCTGGACGCCGACAGCATCGTCGCGGCCGCCTTGGACCTGGTGGACTGAAACGACATGGGTTAAGTCGTCACAATTTAGTGACTTGGCCGCAAAAGTCTGAATTCGCCCTTGCCTGCCCGCCAGACCTGAACAAGGGTTAGTGGTAAGCGGTTCCCACTGCGGTGCCGCCCAAGCAAGGAAATTGCCGGAGGCGCGGTCAGGCATCGACGCAGTTTCAGCCTGTTCGCGGGGGCCATGCTGGTCGCCGGATCGATGCTCGCCGCGAGCGGTGCCGCCGCGCATGGCGGTGGCACCGCTCGTGGCCCGGGAATGCCCCGCGGCCGTCGCCAGCCCCTGGGGATGTCCCATCGACTGGGTCCCGGGCATGGCCGGCGCCGCGCCGTTCGTGCGGAACGGGTCGCGGCCTGCGGGCACCGAGTGGCGTGGGTTCCCGGCGAGTGATGCCGGTGACCGAGTGCCCGGATTGGCACCGTACCGGAGCCAAAAGTTTCTTGATCTTTTTTCGGCCGCCTTGTGCCGGCCGCTGAACAGGGCTTGCGTGGCCGGGGTGGCCGCGCTGCGGCGGGCTGAGCCCCGGCATCCGGGCATTCTCCGGCGCGGCGCCTGGCCCGGCGGACTACGATCTTGGTCAGCCTCGGCCAGCACCCGTGGGGTGAACACCACGCCGCCGATCCGGCTGCCTGATCCACCGCAGTCTGCCCTGGTTTGCGGTTGATTTTGACTGGAAATTGTTAACGATGGTTCGTCGATCGAGGGAGCCGCGACCATGAAGGGCCGGGATATTCTCATTGGCGCGGTGCTGGGCGCGCTGGTGGTTATCTGGGCGACAAATCATCACGGTGCTCCGAAGACACCTTCATCGCAAGGTAAGCATTCGGTTTCAGTGCAATCTTCATCGCACCCACCGGGCACGAGATCACCGGGCGTTCACCCGTCAAAACCGGCCGTGACCAGCCATCCACCGTCGCATCCGGCCACGCATCCGGCCACGCATCCGGCGGCTGCGCACCGGACCTCGCCAGCACCGAAGAACCCGGCCACGGCGCCGTCGCATGGTGCCGCCTCACATACCACGGGCACGCATCCGGCATCGTCCCCACATACGCTGACCAAGGGCGGCAGCCATGGATCGGGAACGTTCGATGTGAGCGCCGGGCTGATCGCTATTGCCTCACTCATCGCCATTGCCGCGTCGCTGTCAACGGTAACCATGACAATGCGCAGCCTGCGGGCGGCAAAGTAAGCATTATCGCTGAAGGAGAAGTCCCATGGAGATCCTGCTGGCCGTGGCTGTGGCGACAGTAGCGGTGGCCGGCTGGTTCACGTCGACGACGTTCCGGACCAAAATCCGGGAGAACGCGGCACAGCTCGAGCAGGTGACCCAGCGGGTACAGCAGGCCGAAAAGCAGCTCAAGGCGCAGAGCGAGGCCAGCGGGGAAAACGCCAACGGGCTGGCCGACCTCAAGAACAAGGCGGAACTGCAGCTTTCCGGGGTCGCCAGGGACATCGCCCATCTGGACCGGCACGTGCGCGACCTTGGGCAGTTCGTGCGGGCCCGGCTCGACCATGAGGTGGAGACGACCCGCCGCGACCGGGAGTACCGCGTCCTGGTCGGCGGCATTCACACCGAGCGCCCCACCGCCTCGGGCAGCCTGCCGTCGCTGTTCGATTCCTTCCTGGCCGAACTGCCGGTCGAGATGCTCTTCCACGACTCGGCCGACCAGTTCGGCATCCGCTGCTACCTGGCCTGGACCTCACCCAACGGCCAGGCGCTGGAACAGCGGCTCGACACGCTGCTGCGGGGTTGCCCGGACGAGAGCGGGGAGCCGGTTCCCGGCCTCGGCGAGCTGCGGGCGCTCCTTGTCGCGCTGCATGGCGCCGGGCCAGGAATGCTGCAGCTCGGGCCGCTGGTCGCGGTCCGCTGGCGGGACGGTTTCGCCGGCGCGGTGCTGGATCCGGGGCAGGAGGGACAGCTCGGCGACGAGGTGCTGGCGGCGGCGCCCGGGGACACCGCCGCCAAGCTGAAGGAACTGCCCGGACTGGTCGATCTGGCCGACTGGGCGCAGGAGTAAGCAGGCGCCCGGGTGAGGCGGCCCGGGGCACGGGCTCACTCGAGCGGCTGGCGGGCGATGGCCGGTGGCTGCCGTCCGGCCAGCAGCCAGCCGCCCACGGCGGCGATGAGCGGCAGGCCGGCCAGGATGATCACCATGTCCAGGCCGGGCACGTTGCCGAACGTCGTGGACAGGCTGCTGCGGGCCCAGGCGAGGGCCGCCGCCACCGCGGTGACGGTGCCAAGGAGCGCTCCGAGCAGGGCCAGGGCGCCGGCCGTGGCGGCGGTGATCATGCGGCGGGTCCGGCCGCCGGCCCCGGTGGCGGTGAGGGTGCGCAGCTCGCCCGCGGTCTCGCTGCGGATCAGGCCGACGGTCATGGCCAGCACGCCGAGGGCGATGAGGATGCCGATTGCGGTGGCACCGTTGCTGATCTGGGACAACCCTAGCTGAGCCGACTTGGTCTCGATCGTCGCGCCGCTGGTCAGTGCCATCTGGCGGGCGGCGCTGATCTGGGCTTGCGTGAGCGGCCGGGGGGTCTGGATCATCCAGCCGGCCAGGGTCACCGGCTGGTGCAGCCGCTGCAGCGCCGCCATGGTGACGACCGTGTTGGGGGCATGGACGCCGGTGGGCAGGCTGGGCATCTCCTGAATCCTGGGGTGGGCCAGGCACTGGCCCGCCGGGCACGGGGCGCTCGGCGGCGGGCCACCCTTGCCGCCGAAGAAGTTGCCGTACAGCATCAGCATCCGGGGCAGGCCGGCCAGGCCGGGCCGGGAGGTGAGGAAGTCGGCGCCGGGCTCGATCTGGCTGGGCTTGATGCCGTAGGTGCGCAGCAGCGCCGGGGTGGCCACGTAGATCGTGCCGCTGAAGTTGTTGTTCCCGGTGCCCTCCTGGGTAAGCCCGACGCTGCTCCCATAGAGCGCCAGCACATATTGGGCGTGCAGCGAGTGGGCCAGTGAGTCCACCTTCGCGTGCAGGCTGCTGGTCTGGGCCGGGGTGAGCGACTGCCCGAGGGTGAGGCCCGGCCCGCCGCCCGAGGTTGGCGTGTAGACCATGAGCTGGCTGGGGGTCAGGTTGGCCCCGGTGTAGTCGAGCACGTTGGAGAACCTGACGCTGGCGATGATGGTGATGAGCACGGCCAGGAAGACGGCGAAGCTGGTCGCGGCCAGGGCGGCGCCGGAGCGGGCCCGGTAGCGGACGAGGTCGCGCAGCGCGATCCGGGCCGCCACCGGTGCGCGCGGGCCGGCCGCGGCGGCCAGCAGGGCAACGCACAGTGGCGCGACCAGGAAGCTGCCGACGACCACGGCCACCAGGCCGCCGAGCAGGAACAGGGAGTCCTTCCCGCCGTTGCCGGCCCAGCCGCCGGAGAAGGCGAGCAGCACCAGGCCGGCGGCCATCGTGATGAGGCCGGGCCGGGCGGCGCGGTGTGCCCCTTTCGGGCTGGGCGGCCGCCCGGACAGCGCCGCCACCACCGGGACCCTGGCCACCACGGCGGCCGGCCGCCGGGCGGCAAGGATGGCGGTCAGCACCGCGAGAGCCATCCCGATGATGATCGCCAGCCAGGGCAGGTTGGCCGGGTCGACGGTGTGCGCGGTGACCGTCGCCAGGTGCGGGTAATACAGCATCCAGGCGCCGAAGCCGATCACCGCCCCGGCGATCGTGGCCACCACACCGACGATGGCACCGCCCGCCACCATGACGAGCTGGACGTTTCGCTCCGTCGCGCCGAGCGCGCTGAGCATGCCGAGCGCGCGCAGCCGCCGCTGGGCCATCACCGCGAACCCGGCCGCGGCCACCAGGCCGATGAACACCATCCCGAGCACGGCCACCACCAGCACGATGACCGCCGGGCTGAGTCCCTTGAAGGTGGCCGGCGCGTCGGACACCACCGCGCCAGGCGGCAGGCCGGAACTGCTGGCGGGCCGCGTGCCGAGCAGGATCGTGGCCTGACTGGGCGCGCTGACCTGCCCGGGGGCGACGAGAGCGAACTGATCCAGCAGGTTGGCCGGGTTCTGCACGATCCCGGTGACCCGCCAGGTCTTGCCGCCCTCGTGCCAGACGCCACCGGTGTGCACGTTGTAGATGCTGGCCACCTGGCTGGTCATCGCCACCTGGCCGGGACCGGACGGGTAATGCCCGGAGACCAGGGAGAGCAGCGGGCCGCCGTAGGGACCGGACGGGTCCTGGGCGCGCAGTTCGACGCCGGCCGCCAGGCCGGTGGCCAGCGACTGGTTCTCGATCACGTCGACGGTGCCGTACCGGGCCCTGATGGCCGCGATGTCGGCGGCCAGATGCGGATCCGTGCCGGGCACGCTGATCAGGGCCTTGGCGGTTCCGAAAATGGCCGCGTTTGGCGAGGCCGGCGGCGTGTTGGTGGCGACGGCGGCGCCCAGGATCATGGTCGCGACCGCGACCGTGAGCATGGCCAGCACCAGAATCTGCTGGCGCCACTCCCGGCGGAACAGCCGCAGCGCCCAGCGGATGACGGCCTGGCGGGCGGGAATGCCGCCGTCGGTGATGCCGTCCGTGGCCGGGCGATCACGCACGGCGGTGCTCATTGGCTCGCACCCTGTTCGAGCAGGGATTCCGGGCCGGGCGGCGGCGCGGTCTGGTCGGTCACCCGGCCGTCACGCAGGAACACCACCCGGTCGGCCCAGGAGGCGAGCTGAGCGTCGTGGGTCACCACCACGACGGCCACACCCCGCTTGCACGCGCCGTGCAGCAGGCGCATGACCTCTTCTGCGTTGACCGAGTCGAGTGCGCCGGACGGCTCGTCGGCCAGCAGCAGGCGGCGGTCGCCGACCACCGCACGGGCGATCGCGACCCGCTGCCGCTCACCGCCGGAGAGCTGGCCGGGGAAGCTGGCCGCCCTGGCGCCGAGGCCCAGCTCATCCAGGGCCTTCAGGCCCACGGCGCGGGCCTTCCTGGCCGGTATGCCGTCCAGCTCCAGCGGCAGCGACACGTTCTCCGCCGCGGTCAGCCCGGCCAGCAGGTTGAAGTCCTGGAAGACGTAGCCGATCTGGCGGCGGCGCAGCCGGGCCTTGGCACCCCGGGACATCGTGGCCAGCGAAACGCCGCCGACCAGCACCTCGCCCTCGGCCGGTTCCTCCAGGCTGCCCGCGATGGTCAGCAGCGTGCTCTTTCCGGAGCCGCTGGGACCCATCACCGCCACCATGGCGCCGGGCTCGACCGCCAGGCTCACCCGGTCGAGCGCGTGCACCTGTGCCGCGCCCTCGCCGTAGCTCTTCGAAACGTCGCGTAGTTCAAGCATGTTCATGGCCGCGGGCTCACCCTCCTGCGAAGTCTCGGCAGCGCCGAGTGGACTGGTTCAAGCTCACCGGGCTTCATCCGGTTGATGCGGCCATCGGCGGTATCGAGCCAGCGGATGACCGAGTCCAGCCGGAACAGCTCGGCGTCGACCACCAGGGCCAGGCTCAGGTCCTGCTCGGCCTCGCTCTCCTTGATCCGGGTCCACTGCTGCATCAGCTCGACGAGGTAGCGCCGGTGCACCTGGATCACCTCGTGCACATCGGTGCCAGGCACCCGCAACGCCACCAGCACCTTGATCACCAGCTCGTCCCTGGGCGGCGAGCTGAGATCCGGCGGCGTGCGCAGCCACCCGGCCAGTTCCTGCTCGCCCTGGGGGGTGATCCGGAAGCCCTTCTGCGGGCTGTCCTCGGCGGTTCCATCGGATTCGACCAGCCCGTCGCGCTCCAGGCGCTGCAACGTCGTGTAGACCTGGCCGACGTTGAGCGGCCACACCTCGCCGGTCCTGGCCTCGAACTCCTCCCGGAGCTGCAGGCCGTACTTGGGTCCCTCGCTCAGCAGCGCGAGCAGCGCGTGCCGGACACTCACGATGTATCGCAATCTCTCAACATGCTGAGGATAATACTTAGTATGCAAGCGGCGGGCAATCCTCTTGTCAGAGGTGGGCTGTACGGTCGCCGATGAGAGGAAAGGCACTCTTGCGAGGGCGGTCAGCTCCATCTGGTGCAGGCCTGGCGCCGGTTCATGACCGAACCGGGCAGCTACTTCCGTCACCTGCTGAGCGACGAGGCCAGTTCCTGATAGCCGGACATCAGATCGGCATCCGGTCCGGTGAGCAACTGAATCGCCACATGGTCGGCACCGGCGTCCAGGTGCGCGTGCAACTGGGCCGCGACCTGGTCCGCCGTGCCATGTGCGACCAGGGCGTCGATCAGCGCGTCGCTGCCGCCATCGGCCATGTCCTGCTCGCTCCAGCCCAGCCTGCGCAGGTTGCCGGTGTAGTTGACCAGGCCGAGGTAGGGATTGCGTACCCGGGCCCGGCCGATCTCCCTGGCCCGGGCCGGGTCGGGGTCGACCACGGCCTTGTGCTCCGGGGCGAGCAACGGTCCCGGGCCGAGGATGGCCCGGGCCTGGCGGGTGTGCTCGGGCGGCACCAGGTAGGGGATCGCGCCGGCGGCGCGGTCGCCGGACAGCCTGAGCACCTTCGGGCCGAGCGCGGCGAGCACGATCGACGCCTTCGGGACTCCCTCGGCGCACAGGGTTTCCACGTACGCTGCCAGCGCCTCGTACGGACGCTCGTACTGCTGGGTCGCCTCCCGGTGCCCGGCGCCGACGCCGAGCACGAAGCGGCCCGGATGGCGGCCGTCCAGCCGTGCATAGGAGCGGGCGACCGTCCGCGCGTCGTCCTTCCAGATGTTCACGATGCTGGTGCCGACCATGAGCGTGCCGGTCGCGTCGAGCAGCGCTTCCGGGACGGCCAGATCGCCGTCGGGTGAACTGCCGGTCCACAGCGTGCCGAAGCCGAGCCGCTCGACCGCGACGGCCAGCTCCGGCGTCACCACGCTGGCAGGCCGCCAGACGCCAAACCGTCCCAGCCGGTCCCGGAACTCTGCCGTCGTCATCCGCGTTTCCCTTCGCCGGATGTCCCTCGACGTTTCGCAACCGCGTGCCCGGCGCTGGTGTTCCCGCCGGCCGCCTGATGTGGGCATTGACAACGCGTTATCGCACAATTACGGTTGCGGCACCGTATGTTACGGCTCAGTAACACACCCTCTGGGAGCCATCATGCGACCGTCCCGATTCACGCTCCTGTCCTGTGCCGTCACCGCCGTCGCCGCTCCATTGGTCATGTTCGCCACCGCCGCTCCGGCCGGGGCCGCCGGGAATGGCTATGTGGCGCTCGGCGACTCCTACACCTCCGGGCCGCTGATCCTGCCGGTCGCGCCCGGCGCGCCGGCCGAGTGCCTGCAGTCGGCCAT
>Ga0209167_10000666_pt1 | contig 23225 bp, 18 predicted proteins | sample Coa_R1_9_FD_187154 | JGI IMG/M metagenome (GOLD analysis project Ga0209167, IMG submission 187154) | Surface soil microbial communities from Centralia Pennsylvania, which are recovering from an underground coalmine fire - Coalmine... | ecosystem: Environmental > Terrestrial > Soil >... | reverse complement strand
AGCGATCCGGAAGGTCGGCGTCCTGGGCTCCGGCGTCATGGGCTCGGGTATCGCCGCTCACCTCGCCAATGCCGGCGCCCAGGTGGTGTTGCTCGACATTGTGCCGGCGGCCCGTCCAGGGGAGGCAGCCCCCCCGCGCAGCAGTCTGGCGATCGGCGCCCTCGAGCGCCTCAAGAAGACGAAGCCGGCGCCGCTCATGTCCGCCTCGCGGGCCCGGTTCATCACGCCGGGAAACCTCGAGGACGATCTCGGTTTGCTCGCGGACTGCGACTGGATCATCGAGGTGGTCCTCGAACAGCTCGAGGCGAAGCAGAAGGTCTACCGCGCCATCGACGCGGTGCGGCGCGCCGGATCGGTGGTGTCGAGCAACACCTCGACGATCCCTCTGCGGCGGCTGGTCGAGGGCATGCCGGAGAGCTTCGCGCGCGATTTCATGATCACCCACTTCTTCAATCCGCCGCGCTACATGCGCCTGCTCGAGGTGGTGGCGGGCCCGGCCACCCGCACCGACGCCATCGCCGCGGTGCGAGCCTTCGGCGATGTCGCGTTGGGCAAGAGCGTCGTCGACTGCAAGGACACTCCGGGCTTCATTGCCAACCGCATCGGCACGTTCTGGATCGAGGCCGCCATGCGCGATGCCTTTGCGGGCGGTCTTCAGGTTGAGGAGGTCGACGCGCTCGGAATATCAAGCAGATAGTCTGCCTTGCCTCGAGACAGCCCGGCTGAACCGGTGAGCGCCACGGTGACGGCTGCCTTCTGTCGCGCCATGGCCAACCCCCGCTGCACGTTTTCAGATTTCCCGCTGGTCGTGAATCCGAATGCCACATCCCCTGGCTGTGCCAGGGCCTCAACCTGCCGTTCAAACAGCGCTCCGTAGCCGAAATCGTTGCCAATGCACGTGACGACTCCGGGATCGCTCGAGAGCGTGACGGCCGGAAGCGGTCCGCGATTTTTCAAGAAGCGACCGACCAGCTCACCCGCAAAATGAGATGCCTGCGTCGCGCTGCCACCGTTGCCAAAGGTCAGTACCTTGTGGCCCGCTCCGAGAGCTTCGACCAAGACGTCCCCCACAGCCATCAACGGCTGGCACAGCTCCGCCAAGCTTTGATCCACAACGAGCTGATGCTCGTGAAAGTAGTCGCCGAGTGCCTGCATCGTTACTCTTGCTTCTGGCTTCATGCCGGATCCTGCCTCAATGTTTCTCTAACCAAGGGCTCATTCAACGCAGCCATCAGCGCAGCGACATCGCCAATTCCCAGGCCCAGCACCGACGGCAGAATTTCACATGCTGCGACTGCCTGCGGCAGAGCCTCTTCGGCAACGACACGCCGTGCCGTCGCTAGCACCCGGTCGCCCAGCAGTACAGCGAGCGAGCCCAGCACAATCACTTGCGGATTCAGTGCATCCACGATCAGAGCCAGTCCCCGCCCCATCCACATTCCGGCCTCGCTCGCAACCGTCAATGCATCCGGGTCGTCCGCCAGCATCGCGTCCACGAGCTCTCGAATCGAATTGCCGGCACACCAGCGGGAAGGGAAACGCTGGCTCGCGAGCTGCACGAGCCCTGCGCCTGAAGCAAAACTCTCCCACGAACCAGCTTTTCCGTAGCACACGGCCCCTTCGTTTGCGAGCCGCCAATGTCCTAACTCTCCCGCGGTGTCGCTCGCGCCACGGAGGATTCGTCCATTCACGATAAGCCCAGCACCCAAACCCGTCCCGAACGTCAAAAAGACCAGATGCTCGAGGCCCGGTCTTTCACGTCCGACGCCGAAACGAAACTCAGCGAGCGCTCCAGCGTTCCCGTCATGCTCGATGTACACGGGAAACCCTGGAAATCTCCGAGCCAGTTGCTTCTTCAGTTCTACGTTGTGCCACCCGGGAAGATGGGGAGGGTCGAGCAGCACTCCGTCTGCGATGCGCAGCGGCCCACCCACGGAAACGCTCAGCGCTTTCACTTCACGGCCTGCCGTTCTTGCTTCTTCAATCACTGCGTCCGCTGACGCTGCCAGGCCTGAGAAAGCATCTTCGAACCGCCGATGCGGTTCGGTACGTACTTCCACCCGTTGAAGGATTCGCGCATCAGCTGTGCCCTCGACGACGGCGATCTTGGTGCCACCGATGTCTAGACCTATAACCGTCCTCACGTAAGCCCCGTCATCGAATGAAGACCAATTTTCATGTTCTTGATTGACCAACCTCTTCTCGGGTCAACGCCATCCGTCCTGCTCATCACAGCAGTGACCCCAAGAATCTTGGGTCAAATCTGCTCGCTCCACGACCGCGCGCCAAGGGCGGGGACGCCGGTTCGACAGCGCAACGCGCGAATCAAGAGCTAGGTCCTCGCACACATATTTGCATTTGCACACGAACTCACTCTGACCTCCGCGAACCACAGATCTTCCAGAACTTGCACACACGATGGGCGTACATGCTATTCGTTAACACAAAGCGGACTAACGCGAGCTTAATTCGACTTATGTCGCGGTAAGCGACCTACACCCGATCTCGAGGGGACAACGATCCAGAGTCGCTCGTTGATTTGTAATTTCAAGGATCATGACAGCGGAGCCGGTTCGGGCAGGCCATGTCTCGCTAGCTCTCCGCATCAGACCGTAGAGGCTCTCTCTGATTGGGGAAATGTCCGGAAGCACAGAACAGTCAGTATTGTTCTAGCGTCTGCCACGTTAGCGCCGTCGGCGCAGACCAGCGGGGCAAGGGCCATCGACAGGAGGAATTTGGGGGCAAGCGCGACGCCCGATCTATTCTTATCTCAGAAGCGATTGTGCGCCACAGCGCTGAATGCAGCTTTCCACTGGAATTCCTGGGCCTTCCCAGGCTCTACCCGCAGCCGCATCTCCCATTGCTCCGGCAACGTCACTCCATCCACATCGTGAAAGTCACTGAACAATTCCGTTACCGTGGTCGTGCGGGTGCCTGAACCGCTCGCCTGCGCTTCGCCTTCGCTCGCGGTGTCCGTCGTCGCTGACAGGCGATAGATCGTCATCACGTGATGCAAGGTATTCGGCTCAAAATAAAAGTGTATCGACAGTTCCCCGTTGCGGCTGCCCTTCTGGGAAATGTAGGTCACTTCATAGAGCCCTTGGCCTTCGATTTTTCTCAGGCCTTCGGACTTCAGCTTCGCCTTCATTGCTTTCACGTCCAGCAACGGCCAACCCATCGACAGCGTCCCTCCCCACAAGCCCTCTTCGAGGATCTCCGGTTCGCTCACCAAAAAGTTGCCTAAAGCGGAACGCGATTGCTGATCGATCAACGCTACCTGCACTGCCTTTCCGTCAAATACGAATTGTTCCCCTCGATACTGTGGGCTGTTAAATTGGAAGGCGCACTTAAGCATTGGGCCCTTAGAGAGCAGTAAGGCGGTGCCGTCCAGATGCACGCTTCCTGAAATCCGCTCGTTGAATGCAACGGCTCCCTGAGCCGCCCGTGACTTGACAGCAGCTCGCGCTTCCGGTGTTCCGATCGACTCCAAGTGCTTCGCCACGAGTTCATCGACGCTGAGCTTGGCCTCTCCGCTCGTGGTCGATCCCGTCAGCAACAGTGACATTACAATCACACTCAGGCAACTGACCGTATTCTTCATCTTCTCGACTCCGTTCAGCCGGGACCCCTTTGACCGTCGGTCCCCATTTGCACAGCTGGCCGCTCTTGTTCCACTCTTCTCAAGATGTTTCCACCACCGCATGGTGAACACCCAGCCTGTGCATGCGTTCACGCGAGCATGAAATCGACTGAAACTTTCAGGGCATCATCCATTGTGCAGCCTGCATCCACATATTTGCGACGGTCCGGTCATTCTTTCTCAAAAGGCCGGGGCGGCAGCAAGAACTGAAAGCCGAAATAGCCAACGAAATAGGGCTGGTTGCTTGCCGCCGGTTGCAAACTCCGTCCCGCCATCAAGAGAAGGATTACGGGCGGATGTATCTTGTAGCGAAGGCCCCCTTCCAGCGTCTCCTCTGCGGACGATGGGTGGAACGTGCCGGTTGCATATAATTCGCCGTCGAGTTCTAAATTCTTGGTAAGTTCGCGGCCAACGACAACGCCGCCGAGCCAACCGTCCGGCCCCCGATGAACCAGATTGTAGCCAGCCTCCCAATTCAGATCGATGGGGCCGAGCTTCTTTGAGAACTCCAGAGGCAAGATCAGGCTTGCGCCCGGCGGGGTGATCCCGCGCTCGACGGAGTGATTCGGATTATTGATGGAAAGCTGCGGAAATAGTGAAACAGCAAAGCCCGAATCCTGATTGTCGTAAAATCGCCATTTCACTCCCAATTGATCCTGACCCAGTCCGTATTTCGCGGGCGACGGATTGTCCACTCGGAGCCAGGCATTTTCGTACGTCAGCTGGATACGATCGCCCACGCCAAAATTAATGTCCACGTCCGGCGTGTGTGTGATGGATTCGCTCGAATAAAGAAAGGGCATGTAGCCCAAATTAATTTCCCATTGCAGGTTGCCAGGCGTACCAGGATCGTTGGTGTAGTACGGTGGCCCGCCTTGCGCCCAAACCGATGGACCGACAAATAGGAGAAACCAAAAAAGCGCGATCGAGTATCTTGCAAGACCGCGCGGACGAAAGCGTGCTTTCATGTGCTGGGTGCCTTTAACTTGTGTATCAAGCCGCTTTGACTCGGATCGACTGTACGAAGATTCATCACCAATGTGCCGATCTCATCTCAAGGTGCCTGGCTCAATCTTGGTTTTCCGCTCTCCCAACCACCAACGTCACAGGGGCGCCGCATCCCTTGGAATACCGTCTGGCTATTGTGAATGGCTCGGAACGACTCGCCACTTCAGCTGGCATAGTCATCGCGATCCCCACTGGACGAGGGATGCGTTATGGATCGGCACCGCAACAACGGAACCCATGCCTGGGAGTAGCCGCGCGAGGGCACCCGCAAAGTTGAGAAGTTTCTGTCGCGACGACAAAATCACGGCCCGACGACCAGGACACGGAAACTATCTGGTTTCACTTGTCTCTTGTACGGATGTTTCGGGTCGCCTGTCGCAACAGTTTCGACATCCGCCTTGGGCAAGAAGATCTTTTTCGTTTTCGGATCGAGCGCCATCGTCCTCGCGAACAACTCCGTCTTTATTGTCTCCACCAGCTCGTAGTCGCCTGGAACTACCTCTTTGATTACGCTGATCACGCCTTCACCACACGATTCAAAGACAAGCTTATTCGCTTCATCAAATGCTCCAGCGTCCACTCCAGAACACATCAAGCTGCGACTTACTATCTTCCCATCCTGAGCGGCCACGACCGCCAGGCTGCCGTCCCGACAGCCAACGAAAAGACGCTCGGAGTCTGGATCAAAGGCCATGCTGTGAGGACTCTTGCAGTCTTCGATGGGATAGGTCCTAGTGACCTTGAGCGACTGAGCGTTGACGACTGCAATGGCACCTTTATCGGCAAGATTTACGTAGATCGTACCCTTGCCGTCCGAGGCTGCGGCCTCCGGATCGCCGACCAGATCGACTTCCCCGACCTTTTCGCCGTTCGTTGCATCGAGCACGGTGATCTTTTCATTCATCGGAAAAACCCGCTTTGTAAACGAGTCGTAGAGGATGAAATCCGGCTCATTCACAGGGACTTTCTTGACGACCCGAAGAGTCGCCGTGTCAAAGATTGTGACCGAACTGTCGCCGCCGTTGCTGGTAAATCCCAATTTCAATCCCGATGCAATCGCAGCGCCGTGCACCCCTGGCGTTCCGACGATCTGGCCCACCGACTTGCCCGTGTCGGCGTCGAGCACCTCAAGTTGCGTTCCATGCGAGACGTAAAGCCTTCTCGCCTCCCCATCGATTGAGATGTAGTCCCACCCTCCTTTGCCGCCGATCTGGTATTGTCTGGTCAGTTCGTATTTTGGAACTGGGGACTGCGCGAACCCAATGCGGCCTGACATCAACACCGCTAAAGCACCCAACAAAACCGCGCACCTACGAAGATTCATCCTTGAAGCTCCCTTGATCTTGGCTCTCACGAGTATTCATTTCTGAGCTTGCGCCGCATTTATTCAAGCGAGACGCCTTTCGTCACGCAAAGAACAAAAAAGGATCAGTGCAGTCGTCCGCGTTCTCACGTTTGTACGCGGACCCCAGCAAAAAAACGGATGGCACACCCCTACGCACGGCAACCGTGCAACTCATTTGCTATCACAATCCAAACGCGGGCGAGCTTAATTCGGTTTATGTCGCGGTAAGCATGCTATGCAGCCAGTCGACGACGGGTCGGCACCGGACCGGTGTCCATTTTCTAAACTCCAGCATGGCAAACGCCTCTCACGATCTCAGGGAGCTGAAGCAGAGGCGCTGTCAGCGGGGAACGGTCTCGGGGGCTTTCTTCCGATCGGAGAATTGACCGGACCGCGGAACTACCGTGCTTCGTCTGCTTTTCACAGCACAACCGCGGTTCGTCCAGGCTTACATGTCCATACCTGCCGACAAGCCGGGATCGCAGCCAAGCGCCCCGGACAAGTCACCGCTCGGTGCCTTCGATCCTCACTGAGGTCCGGTGGTCCCGTTTCCCTTCACAAGCAATTGAGGGCCAGGCGATCGATGTCGCTTTCCACTGAAACTCCTGGGCCTAGCGAGCTTCATGGTTTTTTAACCAGCAACCTTTGTATCGCGGCTCTCTCCTCGATTCACTCCCTTTCTATACCGCAGCGAAAAACCTTTTGGTCCGTATTTATTTTTCGCAGGGTATGGCCAAAATCAAGCTCTTTGCGGGGACACTAGCTGACGCAAGATTTTGAGGCGCAATGGGGGAGAAACTCTCAGCGCTGTCCACAGCCGTTCCATATTCTGGAGATTCACTCGAGGAGTTCGCTCGAATGGCCGGTCTTTCGGCATTTCCTGGCGTTGCTTCTTGGCCTGCGCGCTCGACCGCGAAATAAAATGTTCGAGCCTTCCGGGAACGCTGGGAATCAGGTCCGCGTGTTGATCCTCGGGGATTGTCACGCCCTCAATACAGAGTTCTGCCCGATTCGCTGTCGAATCCGGCGGGATGTTCTTCGGGCTTGGGCGGTTGAGGAGACTCATTTCGGGCATCAAACGAGCGATCGATTCTGGCCACGATGAAGGCGAGGTGATCGCGCGTGTCGCCATTTGCGGCCGTGGGCAAGGCACGCGCTGCTTCGGATCGAAGGGTCTCCAGTTCCCCACGAAAGTAAGGCTGCAGGTTCTTGGGATCCTGCGCCGCCGCGATCTTCGCGGCGAGGATGTCCACGTAGGCCCGCTGTAGGTTGCGCCGGTAGGGATCGATCGCCACCCGAGATTGCCTGAGTTCGCTCCAAATACCGGCATGCAGATCCTGAAGGAAATCCATGGGCTTGTAGCCGCCCGCTGGATCGAGACCTCCTTGCTCGATGAGCCGAGCGACGCCGTCATCCCCCAGCAAGTTGTTCAGGACACCTACTTGCAATTCCCGAATGTGAGCCAGCGCTCCGTCGGGCTCGATGCGGCGCAAGAGATCGGGCGGAACCAGGAAGAGCACGCGCGGAGTTGCAAAAGCGTTTTCATCGAGGAACTGTACCGCCGCTCGTTGCCTCGCTACAGGAACGGGGCTGAATACGACACCTGCGTCGCCTGCATGTCTTCCCACAGAGTCGACACTGCCCACCAGGTTCGCAACGTGATTCATCTCTAGTTCCCACTGCTGAAGTATTTGCCCGTACACTTCTTTCAGGTCGTCGTAGGGTTCGCCATCCTGAGAGGTCGCAGGGATTGCCATTTGCATCACTCGTTCAAGATTTTTCAAGCCGAGGCCTGTCGAATATACAGGGTCAGCATCGCCAACCGCTTCCGTATTCTCGCCGGGATCACTGCCGTTAGCTCCGGCCGTGGAAAAGCGCAGCCATGGCTTCACCTCCTGATCTTCGGTCCATTTGTTCAAGGTGGATCTTTCGGCATCCGGCGAACTCGCGTCAATTGGCGCGTAGCCCCAATGAATCGCCCAAATGTCATAGGGCCCTACTCGCGGAACGAGGTCCGCAGGCGGAATGTGGTCCTCGGGCTGGGCCACGTAGTTGAATCGCGAATAATCCATGATCGAGGCGACATGACCCATGGTCTCGAGCCACTGCGGATCGCGAAGCTTCTCGACTGGGTAAAGGGAGCTCGACTTCATGTTGTGTTCCAGTCCCAAGGTATGCCCAACCTCGTGGGCAACGACGTATTCAAGAAGCCTGCCCATCAGATCGTCAGGCAGCCGAAGCTTGCTGGCACGCGCGTCGAGTGGCCCGACCTGCACGAAGTACCAGTCACGCAAGAGGTTGATGACGTTCTGAAAAATACAAATGTCCGAATTAAGAACTTCACCGCTGCGCGGATCTGTGATTTGCGGCCCGACTGCATTCTGGGTCGCTGAAGGCAGCCAACGAATGACCGAATAGCGTGCATCCTCTGGACTCCATGCGGGATCGTCGGGAAAATCTTTCGCCTCGATCGCATTCTTAAAGCCTGCGCTTTCCAGGGCAGGTCGCCAGTCTTCCACGGCGCGCTTGATCCATGGCCGCCACTCGAGAGGAGTCGCGGGGTCGATGTAATAGACGATCGGCTGAATGGGTTCAGAAAGCGCTGCTGAAGGTTCTTTCTTTTCCAGACGCCAGCGGCAGATGTACTTCCGCTCTGGTAGCCGCTGTTCATCTCGTCCGAAGTCGGTCTGCTTGACCGAGAAATATCCAACCCTGTCATCGAACAGCCGGGGCCGCATGGGTTTGTCCGGCAGGCCCACCATGCTGTAATGCACCACCATCGAAACACTCTCTGCGTCCGGTGTCGCGGCGTAGGTGTGCGTGGCCTCTGCCTCGACGTTATTTGCGTAGGGTGTCACGCGATCGACAAAGGACCTGGCTGGATCGAGCCCGCCAACCTTCAGTTTTTTGAGGCTGTCTTTCTCGGAAAACTCGGAAATTTCGCCGGCAAACAGAGCCGTGACATCAATGACCGGAGCTTCGTTCTTGCCTAGTGTTTCGAGCTTGAAAGCCATCAGGATGGCGTCATCGTTCGCGTCCCGTACGGCGTGGGCCACGGGAAGCGTCTCATCTGCGACGATTGCATAACCCACGCTGCGCAGAAGAACGCGGTTACCTCGGCGTTCCCACCGCACAACCCGGTGGGGCGGGGCGGGATCGTACTCCATCGCTGCAGGCTTCTTGTCGATTCGTACAACCCAGAGGAATTCTTTGTTCAATTCCTCCTCGGGGATTTCGTAGTAGAACTTCTGTTTGACTTCATGAACGAGAAAAATCCCCGTCGTCGTCTTGGCGTCCGCGGTGATGACCTTGTCGTAAGGCTGCGGTTCGGTGTCAGAAGGCTTCTTCTCCCCATCCTCCTTGTCAGCTGCTTTGGACACGCCTGGTTTCGCATCTTGCGTGGTCGGATGCTTGGATGCTTGCATTCCCAAAACGCTCATCCCGGGCTGCACAAGCAAGCCCAGACTGAGAACGAAAAGGCAACGCACAGCGACTCGATGAAGAAGTCCGATTCTAGTCAAGTTTCATCCTTTGTAGTGAGGTTTGAAAATCGAAATGCTCGACGCGCCATTTAAGGCGTCGTCCATGAACGAGCCACCTCGGGCAAGCACTCTCCGGCGTTCGCTCTCAAGCAACCGTCTACAAACCACAACTTGAGCAGATACGATTTCAGAAACTCATCCGGTCACGCGAGAATTTGCGGACAGAGGTCTGCTGCGCGCAAGCCTTTCCAAGCAGCATTTCGGAAAACCGCGAGGGCAACTCTAGGCGCGGCGGTTCACCACCGTGATCTTGCGATTCTTCTCTGCGATGGAAGAGGCACCTGTCACCGTTTTGGTCCCCGGCAAGCGTCTACGTAACGCCGCATTTGCGCCGAACGAAACAGCAACTTCGACGAAAGCTTTGGCCGCGTGTGACTGCACCGCGCGCCTTCGCACTACGTACAGCGAGCGCTCCTGGCGAAACCCATCGATCGCCACCACCGCCAGTTCCCCCCGCGCCTGCTCTTCGCGCACACACATCAAGGGCACGAACCCGATCCCCAGCCCCAGCGCCACCATCTTCTTGATCGTTTCAATCGGTGCGTTTTCGACCGTCAGGTGCAACGGCGCCTTGAATTGTATGAAGGCATCCATCATCCGTTTGTGCCACGCCGAGGAAACATCCATCACGATCGCGGGCTGCTCTCCCAGATCCTCAATGTGCACACTGGCCCGACCCGCGAAGGGATGCTTAGGACTGGTTATCAGCACCAATTCATCGCTCATGATGAACTGCGCTTCCAGCTCCCTCTCCGCGGGCTCAAAGGAAAGAAGTGCCAGGTCCAGCCGGCGATCCTTCAGTTCGGTGACCAGGCGGGCAGAACTCTCGCACCGCAATTCGATCCGGATTCCTGAGTAGCTCTTGAGGAATGCTTCGGCCAGCTGCGGCACCAGGTGCATGCTGATGCTCTCGTTCGCTCCCACCCGCAGCCGCCCCGTCCGTAGGTTGCTCAAATCCGCCACCGCCGACACTGCTTCGTTGCGCAGGGAAAGCAATCGGGTGGCATAGCTGTAGAGCGCTTCACCCACAGGCGTCAGCCGGTACTCGTAGCGCTTAGAGCGATCAAACAGGGGCGCGCTGATCTCCTCTTCCAGCTTGCGCACCGCGATACTGACCGCCGGCTGCGTCCGGAAGACTCGCTCGGCCGCTCCGCGCACGCTGCGCTCCTCGACCATGGCCACGAACATTTCCAGCTGCATCAGCTCCATCGGTCTCGCTCGTCGGAGCTCGTTCGCAGCGGCTGCAAACACCAAGTCCCGTTGCTCAAGAGAGTCTCCGCGAATCTGTCTTGATGACCGGATGCAACCAGTTTCGATATTTCGGTTCCAGGCCCGCCGTAGCAGCAAAAAAAACTTTCTGAATCCGCTCCGTCACGTGCCCGCGTCGTCCAAGACCGATGCGAACGCCATCGACTTCCGCGATCGGCGCCACCTCGGCCGCGGTTCCCGTGAAAAACGCCTCATCGGCCGTCAATAACTCCGCCACCTGCAGCGGCCGCAGTTCGACCGGGTAGCCAAGGTCTTGGGCAATTTCGATTACCGAGTCCCGAGTGACCCCTTGCAAAATCGAATCCGAGGACGGATTCGTCAGCACCGTCCCTCCTCTCACCAGGAAAAGGTTCTCACCGGATCCCTCTGCTAGATTGCCCGCCATATCGAGCAAAATGGCCTCATCGAACCCGCGTCTTACCGCGTCCTGAAGTGCCAACATCGAATTCAGGTATTGCCCGCAGGCCTTGGCGCCGGTCGGCATCATGCTCGCGTGAAACTTAGTCCAGGGCGAAATGGTGACGCGGGCCCCGTCCGCCTTTTTATCGGAACCGAGCAGGGACTCCCAAGGCCATGCGAAGATGGCGACCTCGACCGGACAGCCGCGTGGCTGGACGGCGAGCGCGCCACTGCCGTGGTAGCAGATCGGCCGGACGTAACAACTCTCGAACCCGTTCCGCAGGACCACCTGCCGGATGGCCTCCGCTAACTCCTCCCGAGAGTAGGGAATCTCGATCCCGTAGGTTCCAGCCGAACGATAGAACCGGTCCAAGTGACTCTCGAGCCGGAAAATTGCTGGGCCCAGCAGCGTCTCGTAGCACCGGATACCCTCAAAAACCCCGCTCCCGTAGTGGAGCGTGTGTGCTGACACATGCACAGTGGCTCGGTCCCAGGGAACGAGCTCCCCGTTCTTCCAGACCCATTTCGCTTGCTCAAATCCCAAGGCTCTCTTCCAGTATCCCCGTCGAGAGCCCTACCTGTACCATTGCTCCGATTGGCGCAAATGTTCTCCGCAGGACGACTCCACCCTCCCTGCTTACCCGCAAAATGCCGCTACCTTTATATGCGTCCCGAATCATGCTGTTTATACCGAGTGCTCCTTCGGCCTCATCGCTGCGCGTTCTAAATCAAAAGGCCGTTCCCAGCTCAGGAACGGCCTTGGTCTTGCACCTGACTCCCCGGCTTTGACCGTTATCCGCTGCCCCTCACGAGTCGATGGAAACCGGCGAACGAAAGCACTGCCGATACGCGGGCCGGGCTAAGCTCCCGCCTCTCAACGGATCCAGTGAATCCCCCAGTGTGAAATGCTCGGCGCATAAAATGGTTCGGTTCGTTCAAGAGGTCTGCCCCTGCTGTTGTTGGTAACATGTGGTTTGACTCGCGGTCAAATAAATAGCGCTTACGCATGGATAAACCAGTCTGCTTGGTCCACCCTCGCTTCAGAGCACGACGGTCTCGGCGCTACGCGGACCAAAGTTTCATTAGGACTGAGAAGGGCCTTGATATCAGAGACGATGCATCGACGACTAGTCGACTTTTCTGTGCTTGAACTTCTTCTTGCCGCTCGCGTATTCCGCGACCGTCTCGCCGCTTCCGTAGAGCTTGTACTTGTAAGTCGTCAGGCCTTCCAGACCCACCGGCCCTCGTGCGTGTAGTTTGCTCGTGCTGATTCCGAGCTCTGCTCCGAGTCCGTATCGGAAACCATCGGCGAACCGCGTCGAGGCATTGTGAAAGACGCCTGCAGCATCAATCTCCTCCATAAACCGTTTCGCCGTGCCTGCGTCTTCGGTGACAATCACCTCGGTGTGACCTGAACCATACCGCTGGATGTGGGCGATGGCTTCCTCGAGGGTCGCGACGATTTTCACCGATAGAATCAGATCCGAATACTCCTTCGCCCAATCCTCCTCGGACGCTCGTCCCACGGCGTCGGTTCCGACAAGAGCTATGGTTCTAGGGCAGCCTCGCAGTTCCACCCCCGCATTTTTGAGTGCCATGACCGCCTGGGGCAGGAATCCACGGACCATCGTTTCATGGACCAGCAAAGTCTCGGCAGCGTTGCAGGCGGCTGGATACTGCGTTTTTGAATCGAGCGTAATGTCGATCGCTTTTCGGATATCCGCGGCGCCATCCACATACACATGGCAGATTCCTTCGCCGTGCCCCAGAACGGGAATGCGGCTGCGCTGTTTGACAAACTCGACGAGCTCTTTCGAACCCCGGGGAACAATCAAGTCTACGTCCCGTTCGAGCGCCAGGAGTTCGCCCACGTCCGACCGCGTCTGGAGAAGCTCGATGGCGCTCACAGGAATCTCTCGAAACTGCCGAAGTGACTCCTGTAAGACCGATGCGAGCGATTGATTCGTCGCCGCCGCCTCGATCCCGCCCTTCAGGATCACTGCGTTTCCCGTTTTCAAACACAGAGCCGTGACTTGGGGAATTACCTCGGGCCGTGACTCAAAAATGATTCCGATCACGCCCAGCGGGCAGGACTCCTTGTGAAGCACTAGCCCCTTGTCCAGTTCAGTCGTAGACAGACGCCGACCCAGCGGGTCGCTGAGGTTCGCGACATCTCGAACCCGCAGAGCCATCTCATCAATCGCCCGGTCATTCAATCGCAAACGCGCCAGCATGGATCGCGTGATCCCTCCGGCGCTAAGCGATCGCTCTGCCGCGACGCAATCCCGCTCGTTCGCTTGCAGGATTTCCTTGCGGTTCGCCTCGATTGACCGGGCTGCGGCCGTGAGAACTTCATTGCGACGGTCACCCGAAAGCCTCGCAAGGACCCGTGAGGCGTCGCGGGCACGCCGCGCGACGGCTTCGACTGTCGATTCGGACGAATCGTTCATGGTCCTCATCGCTCTTCGCCCAACATTACGATGTCGTCGCGACTGACTAGAACGTGCCCCGTAGTCGAAGTTCGCACTCGTGCGAAACCCGAACTTCGTTTCTTCCCTGTGCTCCCTACTTCACGGCTCGCGCATCGTGCAATGCCGCGCGCGAATTCATGTCCTTCGCAATCCACCAGGCTCACTACGTCCTTCGTCTCAAACGGACTCTCGATGCGGACTACACCGGAGACCAGCAGACTTGCTTTCGCCTCGGTGACGGCGCGGCATGCTCCGGCGTCCACGACGATCCGCCCTTGAACGCTGGCAGCAAAAGCAATCCAGCGGCGCTTCCCACGCATGCGCGTAGCGGAAACGAAAGTGGTTCCGATTGCTTCCCCGCTGAAAATGCGCGTCACCGTTTCCGGATGCTGAGCATTCGCGATGACCGCGATCCCGCCGCATTGCATCGCAATTTCGGCCGATTCGATCTTGGTCCGCATGCCCCCGCGCCCGCCGGACGACGGCCCGGCCCCGAGCGCTCGAAGTTCCCGGGTCAGCTCCGACACCACGGGAATGACGCCGAACCCTTCGCTTTTTCCAGATCGAGCGGACTTGCCATGCGGATTTTCTCTGTGCAGCCCATCTACATTGGTCAGAAGGACCAGAGCATCGGCGTCCAAGCCGCTCATCACCAGCGCGGCGAGGCGATCATTGTCGCTGAATGCAATCACGCGGGTTCCGGGATCCACGGATTCCAGCTCGGCGGTCGAAACCGTGTCGTTTTCATTGACGATTGGCAGCACACCGAATCCCAGAACCTTCTCTATCGTTCGCTTGAGATTCGCATAGCGGCGCCAGTTGGCAAAATCCTCCTCCGTCAGCAAGACCTGAGCGACGCCGATACCCCACATGGAGAAAAGTTGCCGGTAGGAGGCCATCAGCAGGCTTTGACCGACGGCAGCACACGCCTGCTTGGTAGCGAGTTCCCGCAAGCGTGAGGGATGGAGCCCGAGACACCCTCGGCCTAGCCCCACCGCTCCAGATGAGACCAGTACGACTTGCCGGCCGGCTTTCATCAATTCTGAGATCGAACGCGCGATGGGCTCGACGCGTTCGATCGAAAACCCTCCGTCCGGGCCAGTTACGGTGCTGGTGCCCACCTTTATGACCACCCGCCGCGCGGCGCGAAGACGCCTCTCGCGCTCCAACGCTAGCCGCTCATCGATTTCAACCACGTGACGTTCGACCTCGCGCAATAATCCTCTCACGAAAAGGCGTCGGCGCACCTCGTCCTTCAGAATCCGCTTTCCGGAACTCCTGTCGCGCCCGCAGCAGCAAGCACAACAGGCCCGTGGCATTTCGGGAAGAGCTGCCTATTCGTCGCTCCCACGAACTCCAGTGATCTTGCGAACCACGCGAACAAAGCCACAGAGGAGTCAAATCGAACTCCTGAAGCTTTGCTATCGATCGCCTTCCTTTAGCTTATTCAGGTATTCGTTGTAGGCGGATTCGACGCCCACAGGATCCGGCGTCTTACTGGCATAGCGCAGGATGGGCTTAATGAAGGCGTCCATCGCCTCATCGATCTGGCCGAATCGTTCACTATTCGTCTTGGCGAGCGAGTGCTCGCCGCCTCCCTCTTCGGCCGCGTCCCAGCTCCGTTCCAGAATGCGGGCGAGCTCGGCGGAAGTCGCGTTGTCACCTTTTTGAAAGGCCCGGAAGGAAAGCTGGGCCAGTGCACGGTAGGCGCCCATTTTCGTGTTGTCGACGCCTGCGGATTGCGTCGGTGTCTTTTCCTGGGCAACGCAGGGAGGCACGGGAATCGCGCCCAAAACCATAAACACCCACACGGCCATCATCGCATCGAATCCTCGCTTATAAATTTGCTTCACGCAATTTTCTCCGTTTAACTCCGGCTCGCCGGAATTGATTTCCTCCGAGGTTCCCAGACGCAGAGCACAACGAATTTCAGGCATCGAGATAGCACAAATCACAAGACCGCCTCTTTAATAATGTTTATGCCTCGATTCAGAAACGACCCGTGCGCAGTAAGATTGAGGCGACGACGCCAGGAAATTAGAGTTGAACGATCTCACCTCCGTCAGTCTCGCTAAGGCGACGACTTCGACCAGTCCGCACATAGACCCAGCGCGTCCGAAATCCGATCGTAGATCCTGTGTAGTTCCTGCGACGAAATTACGTACGGCGGCAGAACGTAGAGGATATTTCCCAGTGGGCGCAGCAGTACGCCAGCATCCAGGAAAAACTGGTAGAGCCTCGGCTTGAGCAGGGACAGGTATCCCGCATCGCTCGCCCGCAACTCGATCGCTGCGACGCTCCCGATCGAGCGAACGTCTCTGACCGCAGGGTGACTCGCAATCGCGGCAAGTCGCTCGCGATGAATTCGGGCAATGCCCTCAATCCGCTCAAATACGGGTTCATCGCGGAAGATCCCCAGGCTGGCTACTGCGGCGGCTGCCGCCAACGGATTCCCGGTGAAGGAGTGGCCGTGAAAGAAAGTGCGCGAGCGATCCGGACTCACAAAGGCCCGGTGTATTTCGTCAGTGCACACGGTCGCGCCCATGGGGAGCACTCCGCCCGTCAACCCTTTCGATAAACACATTAGATCCGGCACTACTTTGGCGTGATCACAAGCAAACATCCTGCCGGTACGGCCAAAACCCGTGAACACTTCGTCCGCAATCAGCACGACGTCATAAGCACTGGTGAGCTCGCGAACGCGCTCGAGAAACTCCACCGGATGAATAATCATCCCGCCCGCGCCTTGCAACAGAGGCTCGACAATGACGGCCGCAATTTCCCCATGCTTTTCGTCGAGCAAGTCTGCCAGACGATCGGCGCAATCGATCCGGCACGAGGAGCGGACCTTCCCGGCCGGACACAGGTGACAGTAAGCGGACGGAACCCGATGAACGGCGAAACGAAACGCCGCGAAGGGCTCCGAGAAAACGGAATCGGCGCCAACCGAGAGCGCGCCCACGGTGTCCCCGTGATAGGCGTGCTCCAGCGCAACGATCGCTCGTTTTCCGGGGCGTCCCAGATTCTTCCAGTATTGGACTGCCATTTTGAGCGCGACTTCGACGGCCGTTGAACCGTTATCGGAGAAAAAGACGTGCGTGAGATCTCCGGGCAGAACTTCGCGAAGAAGGCGACACAGTTCTTCAATCGGCTCGTGGCTGAAGCCGGCCAGGAGCACATGGTCGACGCTCGCGGCCTGTTTCGCGATCGCTGAAACGATGGCCGGGTGAGCGTGGCCGTGCAAATTGACCCACCAGGAAGAAATGGCATCGATGAGGCGCCGGCCATCCTCGGTATACAGATACACACCGTCCGCTCGTGTGATTCGCAGCGGCGGCGGGTCGAGCGCCTCCTGCGTGAAAGGATGCCAGATCCGCAATGAATTGTTCATGAGAGAAAAAAACGACGCTGAAAGTGTTTACGGAACACTTCCCGAAGCACCGGGCGATTGATCTGATCCAGCTGAGGAACCGTCCCGATGATCCTCACTCTGCCGTACCTCACGATCGCTCTGCGGTTTTCGCGATCCGGTTTGCCGACCAAGATGACGCCCCTTACTTCCAGTGCTTGAGCGCGCAAGGCGGCGAGCGAAAGCAAGGCGTGGTTGATGGTTCCGAGCGAAGTGCGGGCGACCAGCAATATGGGCAGCCGGAGCGCTCCCATTAGATCGATCATCAGTCTGGAGTCGCTGATCGGAACCAACACGCCTCCCGCACCTTCGACGATCAGGTTTCCGCTAATCGGTTGCAGCGCACTCGCAATCTTGGAAATGCTGATACTGACTTTTGCGCGGCGGGCCGCCAAGTGAGGCGAAACCGGCGGTGAGAAGCAGTAGGTCTCCGGCACCGTTTGATGCCGGTCGAGCGCGGCGACCTCGATGACCGTTCTTCGGTCCGTTCCCTCGCGGGATCCGGTCTGGATCGGTTTCCAGTAGGTAGCATCCAGTGCCGCGCAGAGCAGCGCTGAGACGACCGTCTTCCCGACTCCGGTATCTGTGCCCGTAACGAAAAAACGACTAGGCATGGGCTCCCGCGGCAGCGGGCGGTTCGAGGGATCGCACCGTCTCTACCGTGATACCGACCAAACGCTGAATGTCCTCGAGTGCAATTCGGCTGGTCAGCGAAAGCCGAATGCGAGCTCTATCCGCAGGAACCGTCGGCGGGCGGATGGCCTTTACTGCAAAGCCGCTCGCAGCCAGGCGTGCCGCGACTTGCAGAGCGGCTTCGTTCGAACCCAGTAAGACGGGAACAATCTGAGTCGTACTGGATCCGCAATTCATCCCCGCGCCAGCAAAACCCGCGCGCAGAACTTGCGCGGCTTGCGCGAGCGCGGCTCTCTCCACATGCGCATTGCGGGCGAGCCCCAGGGCGGCATGAATCTGGCCAGCGAGATAGGGGGGCAGAGCCGTGCTATATATAAAGGTCCGGGCCCGGTTGACGAGGTAGCGCTTCAGCGCCAAATCTGAACAAACAAAGCCGCCCGCACTCGCCAGGGCCTTCCCGCAAGTGTGCACAATCGCAAGGACTTCGCGCTCATACCCCTGCTCGGCAACGATCCCTCTTCCTTCCGGTCCCCAGACCCCCGTGGCATGCGCTTCATCGACCACCAGTTCCGCCTCATAGTCCCTCGCTAGCCGGACCAGCCGGCCCAGGGGAGCGACGTCGCCCTCCATGCTGAACACGCTCTCTGTCACAATCACCCGGGCCCCCGCCGCGCCTTGCCGGTCGCGCAGCCCCCGCTCGAGCGCATCCATATCACCGTGAGGATAGATGAACTTGTGCGCGCCCGAGAGCCGGATTCCGTCGATGAGGCTCGCGTGATTGAGCGCATCTGAGAAGGCCGTATCGCCGGGACCCAGGATCGCGCTGAGCAAGCCCACGTTCGCGGCATATCCGGAACCGAAATAGAGGGCCGCTTCACTGCCGGCAAAGCCAGCGAACTCCATCTCCAAATCTTCCCACGCCCTGGCATTGCCCGAGAGCAGGCGAGAGCCGCTCGCGCCAACCTTTTCCCCGCGCGCAACGGACTCAAGCACTGCGAGTTTCAGTTGCGGATCGCTGGCCAGTCCCAGGTAGTCATTCGAGCTAAAATCGATGCCTCTGGACGTGTCTAGAACGCGCAGCTGCGATCGTTTCCGCAGGCTCTCGAGCTCAGATCCCATGCGTCGCCGCAGCTCACTTTCCCGCCGTTCAAGCATGTTCCATCGCCTTCATGCCCAGTCTTCTGAGCAACGCGGCATCCTCATCTAAGCCTGGATTCGGTGTGGTCAGGAGCTTCTCCCCGGTAAAGATGGAATTCGCTCCCGCGAGGAAACACAGCGCAACCGCTTCCTCGGACATCTCCTGACGGCCGGCGGCGAGCCGAACCATCGCTTCGGGCATCAGAATCCGCGCGGTTGCAATCGTGCGGACCATCGCGAGCGGATCAAGTTCGGCGGCGGATTCCAGCGGCGTTCCCCGTGCTCGGACCAGCTGATTGATGGGCACGCTTTCTGGGTGAGGTTCCAGAGTCGCGAGCTGTTGCAGCAGACCGATGCGATCCTCTTCGGACTCCCCCATCCCGAGAATTCCTCCGCAACACAAAGTGATGCCGGCGTCGCGCACGCGGCCGATCGTCTCCAGGCGTTCCTCATAGAATCGCGTCGTGATGATTTTTCCGTAGAATTCAGGTGAAGTGTCGACGTTATGGTTATAGGCGGTGAGTCCTGCCTGCTTGAGCCGTCGCGCTTGATCACTCGTGAGCATGCCGAGTGTGCAGCAGACCTCCAGTCCCAGGGCCGATACGCTGCGTACCATGTCGAGAACCTCGTCGAACTCATCTCCCTCCGGCGCCTCGCGCCAAGCAGCGCCCATGCAGAAACGAGTCGCCCCTTGGGACTTAGCCCGCCGGGCAGCCGCAAAAACTTCCGAAAGACGAGCGAGCTTTTCGCGGCCCAGACCCGTCGGGTAGTGAGCACTCTGCGGACAATAGGCACAATCCTCCGGACATCCCCCGGTCTTGATCGAAAGCAAGCGGCACAGTTGGACTTCGTCGGGGCGATGAAACCGGCGATGAACCAGCTGCGCGCGAAAGATCAGTTCCGGCAAGGGAAGGCGATAACGGTTTCGGATTTCCTCTCTCGACCAGTCGTGGCGTACTCTCATTCGCAACAATTTCACCTCTGACTAGGAAGAATAACCAGCGTTGCCATCGATGCTCATCCCACCGATGGAAACCATCCGGCAGCGCTTTCCTCGTTACGCGAGACAACTTTTGCCGCTAACCCTCGCAAACCTGCCCGACAATATGTCCGAGCTTACTCGAAGTTTGAGCGGCCGCCTGAGGTCAACACTCAATGATGTTGAGGGCGAGACCTCCGAGCGAAGTCTCTTTGTAGCGTGTCTGCATGTCGAGCCCGGTGCGGTACATCGTCTCGATGACCTGGTCCAAAGACACTTTATGATGACCGTCCTCCCGCATGGCGATGCGGCAGGCGTTGACGGCTTTGACTGACCCCATGGCGTTCCGCTCGATGCAGGGAATCTGGACGAGGCCTGCAATGGGGTCGCAGGTCATGCCCAGGTGGTGCTCCATTCCGATTTCCGCAGCGTACTCAACCTGGCAGTTATTTCCCCCCAGGGCAGCAACCAGTCCCGCGGCTGCCATCGAGCAGGCCACACCTACCTCTCCTTGGCAGCCGACTTCGGCGCCCGAAATCGAGGCATTCTCCTTGTAAAGAATTCCGATCGCGCTGGCCGTCAGAAAGTAGCGAACCAGACCATCGCTCGACGCGTCGGGCACAAACTGGGAGTAGTAATGAGCCACCGCCGGTATGACTCCTGCGGCGCCGTTGGTTGGAGCCGTCACCACCCGCCCGCCCGCGGCATTCTCTTCATTCACCGCCATCGCGAAAACGTTAATCCAGTCGAAGGGAGTCAAAAGGTCGCCGCTGCCGTTCGCGGCAAGCGTCCTCGCGAGGGGAGCGGCTCTACGGCGCACGCCGAGGCCCCCGGGAAGAATCCCTTCCGTTGCCAGACCGCGCCGCACGCACTCCTGCATCACCCCCCAGATTCGCTCGATATAAGCCCGGATGAAGGCCTCCTCATGCCAGCACTTCTCATTCTCAAGAATCATCTTCCAGATGGGCAGGCCGGACTCCTCACCGCGCGAGAGCAACTCACGAGCGCTCGAAAACGGGTGGGGCACCGCGGACTCTTCCTGTAAGTAAAGTTCTTCACCCTCGCGCACGATGAACCCTCCGCCAATCGAGTAGTAAACCTCGCGCGCGAGTTCCGTTCCGCCGCCATCCCATGCGCGGAAGCGCATTCCATTGGAGTGCTTCGCAAGAACCTGGTCCTTGTGAAACACAAGATCTCGTGGTTCTTCGAACCGAATCCAGTGGGCTCCCGCCAGATGGATCGTGCGGCTGGCGCGAATCGTTTCCAAATGGCGTTCGATCGATTCGGGTTCGACCAGATCCGGGAGTTCTCCGCTCAGCCCCAAAAGAATGCCCCGGTCGGTACCGTGCCCCACGCCCGTCAGTGCCAGCGATCCGTACAATTCTGTCCCCAGGCGCTCGATGCGATCCAGAATTCCGTCGCTTGAGAGCGACCGGATGAAATCACCAGCAGCGCGCATCGGCCCAACCGTATGGGAACTCGATGGTCCAATGCCGATCTTGAAGATTTCAAACAGGCTAGTCTTCACTCGTTCTCCCCGCGAACCGCAACTCTCGCACCCCACGGCACAATTTGCCTCACAAAATGGATAGCATGGTTCCCGGCAAGTCCAGTTTAAAAATGCTTATTGAAGCGTAAGCGATTCAGCGAACCAAAGCCCCAGCTCACCCGCAGAGGCATTCGCTCGGAATGCTCCTCGGATCTTTGCGAAACGCCCATGTCGGTCAGAGCGTCCTTACCCTGAGGGGTTTCCACGGGAGTCGCGCACCGCAAGCATGGGCCCGCGCGCTGATTTCCCCTCGAACTCGTAGCGTGTCGGTGATTAATTCGGTTTCTGCGTAGCTAAATAGTATTAAAGACGGGGAGCGGCACCGTGGCTTACAGTAGCTCGAGAGATATGAGCGGACCATCCGCCGGCGCAGCCCCGAGCGACGCCCGCAGAGGAGCGCGCCGAGAACGCCTGAAGCAGGCACTGTTCCGAGGCGAGAACCTGCGCCTTGCAGACCTCCAATACCGCCATTTCTTCTGGGCCCTGGTAACGCTCTTGCTCGAAGCCGAGTGGAATCCCTGCGATCTAACCAATGTGGCGCTGGTCCGCGCGGAACAGGAAGAAGCAGAAATCCTGGCAAACGAGCGCGGGGTTTTGGGGGGAATCGCCGAGACCGAGTGGCTCTTTCGACAGTTCGGATTGCGCGCCGAGCGCGAAAAAGATGACAGCGACTCATTCGAGGCCGGTGAAACACTGCTGCGAATTCAGGGAAGCGCAAGATCGATTTTTTCACTCAAACGCGTCGGTCTTAATGTCCTGCAGCGAATGAGCGGAATCGCCACCGCCACTCGCAAGGTTCATGACGCTGTGCAAAAACGCTCAGCTGATACGTTCGTCGTGGCCACGCGGAAGACACCCTGGGGCCTGCTCGATAAGCGTGCCATCGAATGCGGAGGAGGAGGAACCCACCGGCTGGGCCTAGGAGATGCCATTCTGATCAAGACCGATCACCTCATGCTCCACGCAGACCGTGAAGAGGAAGCAATCCCCTCGGCCCTCCGCCAGGCCTGGCCGTTTCGTGAACGCGCGGGTTTCATCGAGGTGGAGGTGACCGGGAAACAAGGCGCGGTCGCCGCGGCCGAGACCTTTCAGTCCCTGCAACGCGCTGACGGGACGTCGTTCCCCTGTCTACTATTGCTCGACAATGTCCTTCCACAGGAAGTTGCGAGCATCGTCGCGCTCCTGCGAGTTCGCGGAGTGTGGGACGACGTGCTGGTGGAAGCAAGTGGCGCGATCACAGAAACACAGATCGAGGCGTACGCGGATTGCGGAGTCGATGCCCTCTCGATGGGCTGTCTCACCGACTCCTGCCGGGCACTGGATCTTCGCTTGAGGCTTGAATCCCATCCGAAAAGGCGGCAATGAACCAATCGAATTTTAGGGTCCCGTTTGAAACGCGCTACACACTTCCTGTGATCGAAACCATCGCGGTCGCGCCAGCGCTGGTGCTGGAAAAACAATCCCGCATCGCGCAATGGAAAGCGAAACGGAATGCGATCGTACTGGCCCACAACTACCAGCGGCCGGAAGTCCAGGATATCGCCGATTACGTGGGTGATTCGCTGGGTCTTTCGCAGGCCGCGGCCAGGACCGATGCCGCGATCATCGTTTTCTGCGGCGTGCACTTCATGGCTGAAACCGCCGCGATTCTCTGCCCACAAAAGAAAGTTCTGTTACCCGATCTGCGCGCGCAATGTTCGCTCGCCGCGGCGGTCACGGCTGATGAACTCCGAACCTGGAAAGCGCGCTACCCCGAAGCAATCGTGGTCTCCTATATCAATACATCGGCAGAAGTGAAAGCCGAAAGCGATTACTGCTGCACTTCGGCCAATGCCGTCAAGGTA
>Ga0209167_10000664_pt1 | contig 23258 bp, 18 predicted proteins | sample Coa_R1_9_FD_187154 | JGI IMG/M metagenome (GOLD analysis project Ga0209167, IMG submission 187154) | Surface soil microbial communities from Centralia Pennsylvania, which are recovering from an underground coalmine fire - Coalmine... | ecosystem: Environmental > Terrestrial > Soil >... | reverse complement strand
GAAGGACACCGGATCACGGTAACCCCAAGGCGAGGCGGCGGATCCTGCTCGCTGTCCTTCGCCGGTTTCGCCGGGGCCCGTAGTGCTGTCCCGGGGGACGACCCCCGGACCCCCGCCGAGGCGGCGGATCCTGCTCGCTGTCCTTCGGCCAGTTTCGCCGGGGCCCGTAGTGCTGTCCCCGGGGGACGACCCCCGGACCCCCGCCGAGGCGGCCGGATCCTGCTCGCTGTCCTTCGCCGGTTTCGCCGGGGCCCGCGGTGCTGTCCCCGGGGGACGGCCCCCCGGACTGCCCGGTGTTCCCGGTAGGCTCGGGTTTCGTGCCGCGCGGTGGCTGGACCGGGCCGCGGCGCGTCAATCGGTTCACACAAGTCGGTGCACACGTTGCTGTGGTGCGGGAGGCCTGGCCGCGATGGGTGATTTGGCAAAGATCTTCAAGGCGTACGACATCCGCGGCGTCGTACCCGACGAGCTCGACGAGACGGTGGCCGAGGCGGTCGGCGCGGGTTTCGCCAGGATGACCGGCGCACGGGCGATCGTGACCGTGCATGACATGCGCGCCTCATCGGCTCCGCTGGCCGGCGCGTTCGCCCGTGGCGCCACCGCGCAGGGGGCCGGCGTGGTGTCCGGCGGGCTCGGCTCCACCGACATGCTGTACTACGCCAGCGGCGCGCTCGGGCTGCCCGGAGCCATGATCACCGCCAGCCACAACCCTTCCAAGTACAACGGCATCAAGCTGTGCCGTGAGGGGGCCAAGCCGGTCGGCCGGGACACCGGCCTCACCGAGCTGCGCGCCATGATCGAGCAGGGGATCGCGGCCAGCGGTGAGCCGCGGGGCACGGTCACCGAGAAGGACCTGCTGGGCGGCTACGCCGACTACCTGAAGGAGCTGGTCGATCTGTCCGGCATCCGGCCGCTCACGGTGGCCGTGGACGCCGGCAACGGGATGGCGGGGCACACGGTGCCCAGGGTGTTCCAGGGGCTCCCGCTCACGGTGGTGCCGCTGTACTTCGAGCTGGACGGCACGTTCCCCAACCACGAGGCCAACCCCATCGAGCCAGCCAACCTGCGCGACCTGCAGCGTGCGGTCACCGAGAACCACGCCGACATCGGGCTGGCCTTCGACGGCGACGCGGACCGGTGCTTCGTCGTGGACGAGCGTGGCACGATCGTCTCCCCGTCGTTGCTCACCGCACTGGTCGCCGTGCGCGAGCTCGACCGGGAGCCGGGCGCGCACATCATCCACAACCTGATCACCTCCCACGCGGTCCCCGAGATCATCACCGAGCACGGCGGCATCCCGGTCCGGACCCGGGTCGGCCACTCGTTCATCAAGGCGGAGATGGCCGCCGCGGGGGCGATCTTCGGCGGGGAGCACTCCGGGCACTTCTATTTCCGCGACTTCTGGTTCGCCGACTCGGGCATGCTGGCCGCGCTGCACGTGCTGGCCGCGCTCGGCGGCCAGGATCAGCCGCTGTCCAGCCTGCTGGCGGACTACGCCAGGTACTCGGCATCGGGCGAGGTCAACAGCGAGGTCACCGACCAGGCAGCGGTGACGGAGCGGGTCCGCGACGCGTTCGCCGGCCGCCCGGGGGTCAGCACGGACGAACTCGACGGGCTGACCGTCTCCGGGCCCGGCTGGTGGTTCAACCTGCGGCCGTCCAACACCGAGCCGCTGCTCCGGCTCAACGTCGAAGCCCCCAGCGAGGCCGAGATGACCGCGTTGCGCGACGAGGTTCTCGGAATCGTGCGTGCCTGATAAGGAGCATTTGAATTGAGTCTCGTTGACAACTGGCTGCTGGAGATCCTGGCCTGCCCGCAGTGTCATGCGCCGCTGCGGGCCGACGAGGAGGCCCGCGAGCTGGTCTGCACCTCGGCGGACTGCGGGCTGGCCTACCCGGTCCGCGACGACATCCCGGTGCTGCTGATAGATGAGGCCCGCCGCCCGGGTGCGGAGCCGGCGCAGAGCGCGGAGAACGGCTGATGGGGGCCGTGGCCGCCGCGCTGCTCGACGACGCGGCGGGGATCGAGGCGGCCGATCCGGGGAATATGCTCCGCCAGGTGGCCTCGTCGGCGGCCCAGGTGCGGTCCTCGCTGGCGGCGACGCAGGAGGCCGACCTCAGCGAACTGGTCGCGGCCGGCCGTCCGCGGGCGATCGTGGTGGCGGGCATGGGCGGCTCCGGCATCGCCGGAGACGTGCTCGCCGCGATCTGCGGGCCGGGCTGTGCGGTCCAGATCATGTCGGTGCACGGTTACCAGCTCCCGGGCTGGGTGAGCGCGTCCGACCTGGTGATAGCCGTGTCGTGCTCGGGCACGACCGAGGAGACGCTGGCTGCCGCCGAGGCGGCGGCGCGCCGGGGCTGCCGCCTGCTCGGAGTCGGCGGTGCGGGTTCGCCGCTGGCTGAGCTGGCCGAGCAGGCGCGGGCCCCGTTCATCCCGGTGCGGTCCGCCGGGATGCCGCGCTCCACACTGTGGGGACTGTCGGTCCCGCTGGTCGGGGTGGCAGCCAGGCTCGGCCTGTGCGACGCCACGGTGACGGCCCATGAGGCCGCGGCCACCATGCTCGAGGACCTCTCGCAGCGGTGCCGGCCGGACAGCGACGCTTTCGTCAACCCGGCCAAGGGGATCGCGCTCGACCTGGCGGGCACCCTGCCGATGATCTGGGGCACCTCGCCCCTGACCGGTGTGGCCGCCTACCGGTTCGCCTGCCAGCTCAACGAGAACGCCAAGTACCCGGCGATCAGCGGGGTGCTGCCCGAAGCCAACCACAACCAGGTCGTCGCCTTCGACGGTCCGTTCGCCCCGGGTGAATCCCGGCCGTGGGCACCCGGCGATCCCGACGACGAGGGTGAGCGGCCGGCCGCCCCGCTGCACCTGATCATGCTCACCGACAGCCAGGAGCACCCGCAGGTGACCAAGCGCCGCGAGGCCTCCATGGAACTGGCCCGGGCGCGCGGAATCGGCGTGACTGAGCTGGCCACCCAGGGGGATCATCCTCTGGTGCGGCTGGCGAGCCTCACCCAGCTCATCGACTACGCGACGGTCTACCTGGGCATCGCGCTCGGGCTCGACCCGTCGCCGATCACCGCCATCCAGGAGCTGAAGGCCAGGATCGCCTGAGCCGGCCGCAGCCGGGGAAGGAGGCTGGCCATCGCAGCGGAGGAGGCCGCGCAGGAAGGCAGCACGCGGGCTGTCCTTGCCGCGCTGGGCGCCAACCTGGGCATCGCGGTGACCAAGCTCGCCGCGTTCCTGATCACCGGCTCGGCCTCGATGTTCGCCGAGACACTGCACTCGCTGGCCGACACCTGCAACGAGGTGCTGCTGCTGGTGGGGCGCCACCGGTCGGTGCGCCGGCGCACGCCGCAGCACCCGTTCGGCTTCGGCCGGGAACGGTACCTGTACGCGTTCGTGGTCGCGGTGATGCTGTTCACGGTCGGCGGCGTGCTGTCCGGCTACGAGGGCGTGCAGAAGATCTTCCACCCGGGCAAGGTAGAGACTCCCGCTGTCGCCTTCGGGGTATTGGCCATTGCCATCTGCCTGGAGGGCTTCTCGCTGCGCACCGCGGTGAAGAACGCCAGCGCGGCGCGCGCCGGGCGTAGCTGGTGGGAGTTCATCCGCCGGGCCAAGGCGCCCGAACTGCCGGTCGTCCTGCTCGAGGACACCGCCGCGCTGGCCGGCCTGATCGTCGCGCTGGCCGGGGTGTCCCTCGCCGTGATCACCGGGGATGAGGCCTGGGACGGCGCCGGATCGCTGGTGATCGGCGTACTGCTCGGCATCGTGGCGATCGTCCTGGCCGGGGAGATGAAGAGCCTGCTGATCGGGGAGTCGGCCAGCCTGGCGGCGCAGCAGGCGATCGTCGCCGCCCTCGAAGACGGTCCCGAGATCGACCGGGTGATCCACCTGCGCACCGTCCATATCAGCCCGGATTCGCTCCTGGTGGCTGCCAAGATCGCGGTTCCGCCGCTGTCTACCGCGGCCCAGATCGTCAAGGGCATCGATGCTGCCGAACGGAGGGTGCGGACCATGGTCCCGGAAGCGGAAGTGATCTACCTGGAGCCCGACCTGTACCAGCACGCGCTGCATGACGCGACCGATCCGGCCATCCGTGCCGCCCGCCATCCGGACGGGCCGGACCGCTAGCGCGGGGGAGCGGCGGGCCTGCCCAGGAGGCGCAGGGCGCGTTCCTTCTCGAAGTCCAGTGCGCGCTCCGGCGGCGAGGGCAGACGGCCCACCCGGCGGCCGAGATCGGCCACGGCGGCGCGGACCGACGGGTCGGCCAGTACCCGCAGGCCGAACGCCAGCGCCGCCGGGCTGATGTCGTAGCGCTGCTCGAGGCGCAGTGCCGCCGTCACGGCGTCGAGTTCCTCCCGCCCGAACCGCCGGTGCCTGTGCCCGTCGCCGGCCGGGGCCTCGCGCACCGGCGGCAGCAGCCCCAGGGAGTCGCGGTATCTGAGCATCCGCGCGGAGGTACCGAGCCGCTGGGCTGCCTCCGTGATGCGCATACAGCAATTCTAACATTTTTGTGTCAAGAACCCTGGTTTCCTGGTGCGACCGCGCCCCGGGATGGCCTACGGTCGGGGGGTGACGCCCACGGAATGCATACCTGAGACAGGAGCCCACGATGCCCGCCGAGCCAGTCCCCTTCAAGGTCGCTGACCTTTCGCTCGCCGAGTTCGGCCGGAAGGAGATCCAGCTTGCCGAGCACGAGATGCCCGGCCTCATGGCGGTCCGCAAGGAGTATGCGAGCGCACAGCCGCTGCGCGGGGCGCGGATCACCGGCTCGCTGCACATGACCGTGCAGACGGCTGTGCTCATCGAGACGCTCGTGCAGCTGGGCGCGCAGGTCCGGTGGGCGAGCTGCAACATCTTCTCCACCCAGGACCACGCGGCGGCCGCGGTGGCGGTCGGCCCGCACGGCACGCCGGAGGACCCGCGCGGCGTTCCGGTCTTCGCCTGGAAGGGCGAGACGCTGGAGGAGTACTGGTGGTGCACTGAGCAAGCGCTCACCTGGCCCGGTGAGGCAGGTCAGGCCGGCCCGGACATGATCCTGGACGACGGCGGGGATGCCACCCTGCTGGTGCACAAGGGCGCCGAGTACGAGAAGGCGGGCGCCGTGCCGTCGGCGGCCGACGACGACCCGCACGAGTGGCGGGTGATCCTCGGTTTGCTCCGCAGCTCGCTCGCGGATTCGCCGGGCAAGTGGACGGCCATCGCCGATGGGGTGCGCGGTGTCACCGAGGAAACCACCACCGGGGTGCACCGGCTGTACGAGATGGAGCGGGCGGGCTCGCTGCTGTTCCCGGCGATCAACGTCAACGACGCGGTGACCAAGTCCAAGTTCGACAACAAGTACGGCTGCCGGCACTCGCTGATCGATGGCATCAAGCGGGCCACCGACGTGCTCATCGGCGGCAAGGTGGCCGTGGTCTGCGGTTACGGCGATGTTGGGAAGGGCTGCGCGGAGTCGCTGCGCGGCCAGGGCGCCCGGGTGGTCATCACCGAGATCGACCCGATCTGCGCGCTGCAGGCGGCCATGGACGGGTACCAGGTGACCACGCTGGAGGACGTGGTCGCCACGGCCGACATCTTCGTCAGCGCGACCGGCAACCGCGATGTCATCACCGCCGATCACATGGGCCACATGAAGCATCAGGCGATCGTGGGTAACATCGGTCACTTCGACAACGAGATCGACATGGCCGGCCTGGCCAAGGTGCCCGCCATCCGCCGGGTGAACATCAAGCCGCAGGTGGATGAGTGGGTGTTCGGTGACGGGCATTCGGTCATCGTGCTGTCCGAGGGGCGCCTGCTCAACCTGGGCAACGCCACCGGTCATCCCAGCTTCGTCATGTCCAACAGCTTCACCAACCAGGTGATCGCGCAGATCGAGCTGTTCACCAAGACCAGCGAGTACCCGGTGGGTGTGCACACGCTGCCCAAGCACCTGGACGAGAAGGTGGCCAGGCTGCACCTGGACGCCCTCGGCGTCAAGCTGACCACGCTGACCAAGGAGCAGGCCGACTACATCGGCGTCAACGTGGACGGTCCGTACAAGGCCGACCACTATCGTTACTGAAACCTCCGGTGCCTGAGCCCGGCGTGCCGCCATCCGGTACGGCCGACCCAGAGCTGGCCGCGGCCGGGAACGCGCGGATCGGCTGGGCACGCCGGGCGATGCCCGTGCTCGGCCTGATCGGTGAGCGGTTCGCCGCCGAGCAGCCGCTGCGCGGCCTGACCATCGCGGCCTGCCTGCACGTCACGGCCGAGACCGCGGTGCTGATCAGGACGCTGCGCTCCGGCGGGGCGCGGATCGCGCTGGCCGCGTCCAACCCACTGTCCACCCAGGACGACACGGCGGCGGCACTGGCCGATGGCGACAGCGGGGTCAGCGTGTTCGCCAGGGCCGGGGTGGACCGGGAGACCTACTACGCGCACATCGTGAGCGCGCTGGAGCCCGGGCCGGATCTGGTCATCGACGACGGTGGGGACCTGGTCAACACCCTGCACACCGGCCGGCCCGAACTGCTGGCCAAGGTGCGGGGCGGCTGCGAGTCGACCACCACGGGAGTGATCAGGCTGCGCCGGATGGCCGCCGCCGGGGCGCTGGCCTTCCCCGTGGTGGCGGCCAACGACACCCGGGCCAGGCGCATGGTGGACAACGTCTGCGGTACCGGCCAGTCGGTTGTCGACGGCATCCTGCGCGCCACCAGCACCCTGCTGGCCGGCAAGACCGTGGTGGTCAACGGGTTCGGCGCCTGCGGCCAGGGCATCGCCAGCCGCATCCGGGGCCTGGGCGGCCAGGTGATCGTCACCGAGGTGGACCCGGTGCGCGCGCTGGACGCGGTCCTGCAGGGGTTCCGCGTGCTGCCCATGCTCACCGCGGCGGCCATCGGTGAAATGTTCGTGACCGCGACCGGATCCCGCGACGTGATCGCGGCCGGGCACCTGGCCGTCATGCGGGACGGGGCGCTGCTGGTGAACGCCGGGCACTTCGATGTGGAGATCGACGTGCGGGCGCTGGACCGGCTGGCCGTCGCGGTCCACCGTGAGGTGCGCCCGCACACCGACGAGTATGTGCTGGCCGATGGCCGCAGACTGCTGCTGCTGGCCGAGGGGCGGGTGGTCAACCTGGTGGCCGCCGAGGGGCACCCGGCGGCGGTCATGGACGTCTCGTTCGGTATCCAGGCGCTCGCCCTGGCCTGGCTGGCGGCGGGTGATCTGGCCGGCGACGGTCTGCGGGGGCCGGGGGGACGTGTGCACGAGGTGCCTGAGGCCATCGACGCCGAGGTGGCCAGGCTCAAGCTCGCCTCCCTGGGCATCGAGATCGACACGCTCACCGCTGACCAGCGTGACTACCTGGCGTCCTGGCAGCAAGGTTCGTGATAGACCAGAAATGCCCAGGGGTGCTATCCATGTGTTGAATCATGACGCAAACTCATAATGTGGACATTCCGCCGCTTCGCTGGCTTGACCCGCCGGCCGGCCCGGCCGTCGAGCTGCTCGACCAGACCCGCTTGCCGGCCGAGGAAATCGTGCTGAGCTGCCGCGACGTGGAGTCCCTCGTCGGGGCGATCCGCAGGCTCGCCGTTCGGGGCGCTCCGATGCTGGGGATAGCCGGGGCGTTCGGAGTGGCGCTGGCCGCCTGCCGGGGGGACGACGTCGAAGCGGCGGCCGGGCGGCTGGCCGGGGCCAGGCCGACCGCGGTGAACCTGGGCTGGGGGACGCGGCGGGCGCTGGCCGCTTACCGGGCGGCGCTGACCGGCCCCGATCCCGCCGCGGCGGCGCTTGACGAGGCGCGGGCCATCGCCGCCGAGGACGCCGGGGCGAGCGCGGCCATCGCGGCGAACGGGCTCTCCCTGGTCCCGCCGGGAGCCCGGATCCTCACCCACTGCAACACCGGTGCGCTGGTCTCCGGCGGGGAGGGCACGGCGTTCGCCGTGATCCTGGCCGCCCACCGGGCGGGCGCGCTGGCCAGGCTCTGGGTGGATGAGACCAGGCCGCTGCTGCAGGGCGCGCGGCTGACCAGCTACGAGGCGCGCCGGGCTGGCCTGCCCTACGCCGTGCTGCCGGACAGCGCGGCGGCCTCGCTGATGGCCGCCGGCGAGGTGGACATGGTTCTGCTCGGAGCCGACCGGATCGCGGCCGACGGCAGCGTCGCCAACAAGGTCGGCACCTACTCGCTGGCCGTGCTCGCTCACCACCACAAAGTGCCCTTCGTCGTGGCGGCACCGGTGTCCACGATCGACTTCGATACACCGGACGGCGCGGCCATCGTGGTCGAGCACCGGCCATCACACGAAGTGACCAGCTATGCGGGAATTGCGGTCGCGGTGGCCGGCAGCGACGCCTACAACCCCGCCTTTGACGTAACCCCGCCTCGGCTGGTCACCGCCGTGGTGACCGAGCGGGGTGTTGCACACCCGGTTAATGCAGGTAACCTCCGAGTTCTGAGGGCCGGCAATTGTGCCGTCGATGACGCGCACCGGACCGGTCGTGATGTCCTGTCAATTACTGCAATGAAACGATGAGGCCCATGAGAGGACGTGTACTCGTCGTTGACGACGATTCGGCTCTGGCCGAAATGCTCGGCATCGTGCTGCGGGGTGAGGGGTTCGAGCCGACCTTCGTCTATGACGGCGACAAGGCACTGGAGGTTTTCCGCGACACCCATCCCGACCTTGTGCTGCTCGACCTCATGCTGCCCACGGTGGACGGAATCGACGTGTGCCGCCAGATCCGGGCCGAGTCAGGTGTTCCGATCGTCATGCTGACCGCCAAGACCGACACGGTGGACGTTGTGCTGGGCCTGGAGTCGGGCGCCGACGACTACATCGTCAAGCCGTTCAAGTCCAAGGAACTCATCGCCCGCGTCCGTGCCCGGCTGCGCCGCACCGACGAGCCCGCGCCGGAGATGCTGCAGATCCAGAACGTGACGATCGACGTGGCCGGTCACTCGGTCAAGCGGGACGACGTTCCGGTCAGCCTCACGCCGCTCGAGTTCGACCTTCTGGTCGCGCTGGCCCGCAAGCCTCGCCAGGTGTTCACCAGGGAGGTGCTGCTGGAGCAGGTCTGGGGCTACCGGCACGCGGCCGACACACGGCTGGTCAACGTCCACGTGCAGCGGCTGCGCGCGAAGATCGAGAAGGACCCGGAACATCCCGAGATCGTGGTGACGGTGCGCGGCGTCGGCTACCGGGCAGGCCCGGGCTGAGCCACGCCGGCCAGGCCGCTCCGGGCGGCGCTGGGTCTGGCAGGTGGGAACACTACAGGCAGAAAGTGGTCATGAAAGGGGCTGCGGCGAGCGGGGCGCATCCAAACGGCGCACGTACCGGGGCGTCGGCGGCTAGCACCTTGCCCGGTACCGGTCGCCGCACGGGCCGGCGGCCCCGTGATTCGCACGAAAGCCCCTGGATACCCCCGCTTCGCCCGGCCCAGGGTGCGGGCCGGTGGCCGCCGCATCCGAGCAGGTTCGTGCCGGGCTGGTGCGGGCGTGCGTTCAGCCAGCTGCGCGACCGCTGGCGCCGGTCGCTGCAGTTGCGCGTGGTCGGCACCACGCTGGCCGTCTCCGCCCTCGTTGTGACGGCTCTCGGGTTCTTCCTCATGCAGCAGATTGCGGCCGGCCTGCTGGAGAACACCGAGACGACGGCGGTCTCGACGACGTTCGCGGGCATGGGACAGGCAGTCGGCAACCCCGCACTGAACAGACCGCCCGTGAGCTCTGCCCAGGCGACCACGCTGATGAACATGACCGCGAAAGAACTGCTGTCCGGCAGCAGCCCGGGTGACAACTACGACGTCGCCATCTACCCCTCTCCGCAGCGCTTCCCGCACACACAGCTCTACAGCAACGGCTGGTCGTCGAACTTCAGCCTGTCCAGCATTCCGGGCCGGCTCAAGGCGAAGGTGGCGCAGGCTCAGCGCAGGGGCGATGTGGATGCCGTCTACAAGGAGCCGACCAGGCTCGTGCAAGGCAGCCAGTCCACGCCCGCCCTCGCCGTCGGCGTTCCGCTGGGCGACTACTACCAGCTCTACTACGTCTTCCCGCTGACCGGGGATCTGCAGACCCTGCAACTGGTCCAGCAGACGCTCCTCGGCGGTGGCCTCGTGCTGGTTGTGCTGCTGGCTCTGATCGCCTCGCTGGTCACCCGCTGGGTGGTCGTTCCGGTCCGGCGGGCGGCCGATGCGGCGCAGCGGGTGTCCGAGGGTGACCTGGACGAACGCATGCAGGTGCACGGGATCGACGACCTGGCCGTCCTGGCCACCTCGTTCAACGAGATGGCCGCCAGCCTCCAGGACAAGCTGGCGGAACTGCAGGACCTTTCCCAGGTGCAGCGCCAGTTCGTGTCCGACGTGTCGCACGAGCTGCGCACCCCGCTGACCACGATCCGGATCGCGGCGGACGTGCTGTACGCGGCCAGGGACGCGCTGGACGGCGCGGCGGCCAGGTCGGCCGAGCTGCTGCAGGGACAGGTGGAGCGGTTCGAGTCCCTGCTCGCCGACCTGCTGGAGATCAGCAGGTACGACGCGAACGCGGCCACCCTGGACGCCGAGCCGGTCGACATCTGCGACCTGGTCAGGCGGTCCGCCGACGTGGCCCAGCAGCTTGCCGAGCGCCGTGGCACCAGGATCGAGTTCCGGCTCCCCGCCCTGCCGTGCGTGGCCGAGGCGGATCGCCGGCGGGTCGAGCGGATCCTCCGCAACCTCACCGTCAATGCCGTCGAGCACGGCGAGGGCAGGGAGGTTGTCGTCACCGTGGCCGGCGACCGTGACGCCGTAGCCGTCGCGGTGCGGGACTTCGGCGTCGGGATGAAGCCCAGCGAGCAGCAATTGGTGTTCGACCGGTTCTGGCGGGCAGACCCGGCCCGCGCCCGGACCAGCGGCGGCACCGGCCTCGGCCTGTCGATCGCACTGGAAGACGCGCGGCTGCACGGTGGCTGGCTGGAGGCGTGGAGCGAGTGGGGCCGGGGGTCGGTCTTCCGCCTCACCCTGCCCAGGGTCGCCGGCGGGTGCCTCGTGGGCTCGCCGCTTCCGCTGGCGCCCGACGAGGCCGTGGTCACGGCCGGATTCGGCGCGCTGCCCGCCAGGTTCGCCGCCAGCATGTCCACGGGCCTGGGCCGCACAGCCGGGAGCGGTGAGCATGACGGCGACGGTTAGCAGGGTCAGCTGGCGGGCGGCGGCCGCGGCCGGAGCGGCCGCCCTGCTGCTGTCCGCGTGCGCGACCATTGCGGACACCGGTCCGGTGTCGTCCGGGCAGGTCTCGGGGGCTGGTGGCCAAGGTAAGCCCTACCTGCAGCTCATCCCACTGCTCCCGCAGCCCAATGCGAGCCCCGACGAGATCGTCAATGGGTTCCTGGCGGCCAGCGCCAGCTTCGCGGACCGCCACGAGATCGCCAGGCAGTACCTGACGCCGGAGGCGCAGAAGGCCTGGAACCCTGGTTGGCAGGTGCACGTGGTGACCGCGCCACTGCAGGTTGACCAGCCGGAGTCCTTCGCGCATCAGGCTGGGCCCTACGACCAGACCGAGATCGTGCAAGTGGTGGTCACCGGTGAGGAACTGGCCTCCCTGACGCAGACCGGCCAGTACGTCGGCACCCAGGGGAAGGTGCCCCTCCCGGTCAAGTTCCTGCTCAGCAAGGTCAACGGGCAGTGGCGTATCACCAACCCGCCGCCCGAGCTGGTCCTCAGCCAGTCGGACTTCCAGCAGGTGTACATACCGCAGAACCTGTACTTCCTGGCCGCCGCCGGGCAGCCGCTGGTGCCCGATCCCGTCTTCGTGCCACGGGATGCGAGCTCGGTCAGCCTGGTGAGCCAGCTCGTCCACGCCCTGCTCAGCAATCCGCAGGGCTGGCTGGCCGGTGCCGCGCACACGGCCCTGCCCGGTGCGCGCCTGCTGCGGCTGGCGATCGTCGGCGGGACCGCCACCGTCGACCTCGGTGGCCGTGGCGCCGCCACCGCGAACAGCGCACAGCTCAGCGAGATGGCAGCTCAGCTCAACTGGACGCTGGCCAACCCCGCCGACGGGCAGTCGCCGGTTCAGTCCATTCAGCTCGAGATCAACGGGCGGGTCCGCAGGACTGTGAGCTGGTCGGGTGACCAGCCCAGCCAGGCGCAGCCGGCCGTCCCCGCCGCGCAAGAAGGAGCCGCACTGTATTCGGCCAGCTCCAGCGGTGCGGTCCAGGAGCTGACCGGGCCCTCGTCGTGGCGGGATGTCCCCGGCGAGGCCGGCCAGGGCCGTGTGCCGCTGAGAACCATCGCGGTTTCGCCGGACGGCCGGTTCGTGGCCGGGCTCCCGAATCCCGGCAATGAGCTCTACTATGCCGCGCTCCAGCGGGACGCCAGGCTCGGCCAGTGGTCGCATGCCAGCGGGTTCACCTCAATAAGCTGGGATGTCCACGACAACCTCTGGGTGGCCGGCCCGGAAGGCGTCTGGATGATCCGGCCCGGTGACGAGCCCGTCCTGGTTACGGTTGGCCTGCCTCCGGGCTACCAGGTCAGCCAGCTGCGGGTGGCACTCGATGGTGTGCGCGTCGCGATGATCATCCAGAATCCGGGCGGCGGCAGCGCTCAGTTGCGGATCGGGGCGATCGTGCAATCCGGCGACGGAGTCTCCATCGGCCAGACCGGCCAGATGGAGTCGATCGGAGCCGGTGTCTCCAATCCGCTGCAGCTCACCTGGTACGACGCCGACAACCTGATCGTGCTGTCCCAGTCGTCGGGCGCGCCTGAGCTGCAGGAGGTACCGGTCAACGGCGGCCAGCCACAGCAGCTCACCGTGGACCCGGATACGGTCTCCATCTCCGCCGCCGGCCCGGCGAACCAGCTTGCCGCTGGCCTGGCCCATGGCCAGCTCGCCCTCACGCCGAGTCTGAACGGCAGTTGGCTGACGAGCAACGGCACCGCCTTCTCTCCCACCTACCCCGGCTGACGCTCCACCCTCCCGGCGGCCCGGCCTGCCGCTGGTGGCACACCAGCCTCAGAGGACGTTCACTGTGACGGAACGTGGTTATTATGTCAGGCATTGCGCACCTGGTCAGGGTAGTAATTTTTACTCTGCGTACATGATTGTGGACACCCGCCCGCTGACATTCGGTCCGGATGGGGTTAGCGTCATGTCATGGCACCCGCCCGGGTCCGTGGTTGCGCCGGGCCGGGCTTCCCCGTCGCGGGGAGTCCGCCCAGGCAAGCCGATGCCAGCCGCAGGCGAAACGGCCCACGTAAGGCGACTTCTCGTCGACCGATCACGGTGCGGCTTAGAAGTAAGTCCTGCCCCACCGGGAGATCCGGCGTTTCCCGGAGCGGGAGAAGGGCACTAGTGGCAGATAGGCCGCGAACCCCTCTGCAGGCGGATGTGGGGACGAAGACCAGGTCGGCCGGGCGGGTGCCGTTCAGATTGAGACTTGTTCAGAACTCCCCTGGTGATCAGCTAGTCATCGCAGCTCACAGACCTGGTGTCAGGTCCGCCGGGGTGGTTTTGAATAAGTCTCATAGCGCAGAAGGGGGTCACTGAGTGGACATCGTGTTCAAAAGTCGGCACACCAATCTGCAGGAGCGATTCCGGCAGCACGCGACCGCCAAGCTTTCCAAGCTCGAGAAGCTGGATCACCGGATGATCCGCCTCGATGTGGAAGTGTCGAAGGAGCACAATCCACGCCAGAACGGCAGGAGTGAACGGGTCGAGCTCACCATCAGATCGCGTGGGCCCGCGATCCGGGCCGAGGCTGCTGCCGATGACAGATTCACCGCCCTCGACCTGGCCCTGGCCAAGCTCGAATCAAGACTGAGACGCGCCTGTGACCGCCGGAAGACCAGGCACAGCGCCCATGAAACCGTGCGCATGCCGGTCACGGCCAACGGCCAGGCGCCGCCGGGGCGGCCCGCAGCACCCGCCAGCGAGGTGCCCGGGGAACGGCAGGAGCAGCCGCCGGCCGAGGCGGAGCCCGCCGACCTGGTACCCATCGAGATGGAGGGCGACGGCCCGCTCGTGGTGCGCCAGAAGTTCCACGCGGCATCGCCGATGACCATCGACCAGGCGCTGTTCGAGATGGAACTGGTGGGCCATGACTTCTACCTGTTCCGCGACAAGGATTCGGGCTGCCCCAGCGTGGTCTACCGCAGGTGCGGCTACCGTTACGGCGTCATCCGGCTGGTCGAGGAGCAGGTCCCGCAGCAGCCGGGGAATCTGGTCGCTTCTTAGCAGCGCCGGGCCGGGGCGGGCTTTCCTGTCCCCGGCCCGGGATTTCCTGTCCTTGACGGGGCCCCCGGCCCTTTGCGGCTTGCGGATCCGCCTCTACCCTTGCCTGGGGCCGTCGGCTGCCTGGGGCCGCAGGCGCTGTCCAAGCTCAGCCCGGCGCACTTGCATACTGCCGCCTGGTCGGTCAAAGTCTGATCATGCCGGGTTCGTGCAACCATGGGCGGGTCATCGTGGCCTTTCACTGTGACCTGGGGAGGAGGAGTTCAGGGTGAGCGCAGGTCAGCGGGCCGCCGACGTGGCTCAGGGCGCTCAGCGGCGTCTCGAGCCCATCCGCGTGCTGATCGTTGATGATCATGCGCTGTTCCGCCGTGGCCTCGAAATGGTCCTCGACGAGGAAAACGACATCGAGCTCGTCGGCCAGGCCAGCGACGGGGCCGAGGCGACCCAGCGGGCGGCCGAGTCGCTGCCCGACGTCGTCCTGATGGACATCCGGATGCCGAAGAGCAGCGGCATCGACGCCTGCCGCACCATGAAGGAAGCGGCACCGAGCACCAAAATCGTCATGCTCACGATCAGCGACGAGGAAGAGGATCTGTTCGAGGCCATCAGGGCGGGAGCCAGCGGCTACCTGCTCAAGGACATCCCGCTGGACGAGGTGGCCGAGGCCGTCCGGGCCGTCCACGGCGGCCAGTCGCTGATCAGCCCGTCCATGGCCGGAAAGCTGCTTACCGAGTTCGCGACCCTGGCCAGGCGGAACGAGGAAGAGCCTCCGCAGCAGGTGCCCGCGCCCAAGCTCACCGACCGTGAGATGGAAGTGCTCAAGCTGGTCGCCAAGGGCATGAACAACCGCGACATCGCCAAGGAGCTGTTCATCTCAGAGAACACGGTCAAGAACCACGTGCGCAACATCCTGGAGAAGCTCCAGATCCACTCCAGAATGGAAGCCGTCATGATCGCCCTGCGGGACAAGCTGATCGAGTTCAGCTGACCTCAGGGACTCGCCGGGCCTGACCAGACCCTCGTGACACTCCTGCACGGTAGCCAGCGGCATCAGCCAGCCCGCCGGCCGCGTGGCCCTCGGCACGCCACGGCATGAACTGGCTGTAGAGGCTGAGCCTGACCCACCTCATGTACTGGTCATCACCACGTTCGATATGTCGCGTCTTCCGCTGCGCCCGTGCGCTCAGGTGCTCGCCAGGGCCGAGCGCAGCCGATCTGCGTGCTCGCTGGGCTCTATGACGCCGAGCTGGACGTTGTCGCACCCTACCCAGGAGGCTGCCTCGCGCAGCGCCTGGGCCATCGGCCCGGCCGCCGAGGGGCGCTCCAGCGAGACCTTGCGGGCGATGAGCGTCCGGCCGTCGCGGGCTGGGTCCACCCGCCCGGCCAAGCGGCCGCCGGTCAGCAGTGGCATGACGAAGTAGCCGTGCACACGCTTGTGTGCCGGAACGTAGGCTTCCAGGCTGTGCGTGAAGCCGAACATCCGCTGCGTCCGCTTGCGGTCCCAGATCAGCGAGTCGAAGGGGGAGAGCAGGGTGGTCCGGTGGCGGCCGCGCGGGGCCGCTTCGAGGGCGGTGGGGTCGGCCCAGGCCGGGGTGGGCTTCCTGGCCGCGCCGCCCGCCAGTGTGACCGGCACGAGGCCGGCTGCGGCGGCGGCCTTGGCGATGCGGTCAGCGTTCTCGGCTCCAGTAACGCCAAGGCTGTTCAGCCGGTGGTAGTCGGCCAGATCGGCCCGGGTCACCACGCCGAGGGCGCGGGCGGCGACTCCGGCCAGCTTGGCCAGGCACTCCTCGTCGGACAGCTCCATGTTCAGGTACTCAGCCGGGATCACCCGCTCCGGCAGGTCGTACACCCGGCGCCAGCCCGTGCGGCGGACGCAGACCACCTCACCGATGTCGAGCAGCCATTCGACCGCGATCTTCACCGCTGACCAGTCCCACCATTCGCCGCCGGCCTTCGCGCCGCCGAGCTGGGTGGCGGTGAGCGGGCCCTCGGTGCGCAGCTTGGCGAGAACCTCCGCGCAGGTGTGCTCCGGCACCTCGTGCCAGCGCAGGCCGCGTGCCCGGAAGTTCCGCCGCCGGAAGCTGTAGAACGGCCACTGCTCCAGTGGCAGGATGCAGGCCGCGTGCGCCCAGTACTCGAACGAGGTGGGCTTACGCGGGTGCCAGTAGGCTGCCTCGATCTTCTCCCGTGGCAACGCGCCGAGCCTGGAGTAGGCGACGAGCTCGTGCGACCGGGCCAGCACGCTGATCGTGTCAAGCTGGACGGCACCCAGCCTGCGGACCATGCCGCCGACCCCGCCGCGCCTGCCATCGGATCCAAGGAACCCCTGCGCTCGCAGCGTCAGCTTGCGTACGTCTTCGGGGGAGAGGGTCAGCTGAGAGTCTGCAGACAGCAAACGGGCCACGCGCAGAGCGTAGCGTCAGCCTCCGACATTCGGCCGGCCTCGCCGGCCGCTCAGGCCGCCGCCGCAGCAGATCTGGGCGAACCGCCGGCCGGGACCGCCTGCTCCCGGTGGCGCCGCGATTTAGTACCAGTCGTTGAAGATGCCGGTGATCAGGGCGAGAATGCAGCCGGCCACCACAACCCCGCTGCCTACCCAGAACAGCACCCACGATGGGCCGGTGATGAGCCCAATCCCGCCGATCACGAAACCGAGGATGATGGTCGTGGCAGCGACCCATGACACCGGCCGGCCGTGGAAAGACTCGTGCTTCCACGGTGACGCGCCGAGGGTCTCGGTCCGCGCCAGGCCCTGCATCTGCGGCTCGAGCCCGGCCGACTCGCTCACCGCACCATGGACGGTGCCCGATCCAACCTGGTCAGCCATACGGCTGCTCCTCTCGTCCAGCATCACGCCGCGCTGACTATTGTGGCCTTTCCCCGTCGGCGCTGTGCACCGGCCCCCTGTTGCCGGGCCCGGGCGGGCCGGCCGACTCGGATTCCCCGCCCATCTCGCCTACGATGACAGAGAGACTGATTCAAAACCGGATCAGCGGGTTTGCTGCCCGGGCCGTGGCCTCTGGTAGCAGGCTAGCCACCATGAGTTTTGAATGAGGCTCATCATTACGGTGGCATCTGTACGCCACTGTCCGGCGCCTTCTGCCGTGACCCCGAGGTCCCGGCGCGCGGGGCGGCGGCTCGGCTTAGGTCACACGACCGACGAGGAGCGCGACGAGAAGTGCCAGTGGTCATTGATAAGGTCCTGCGCGCGGGTGAGGGCAGGCTCCTGCGCCGGCTTGAGCGGGTAGCGGGCCAGATCGACTCGATCGAAGAAGATTTCGCCGCGCTGAGCGACACCGAGCTCCGTGCGGTCACCGCACAGCTCAAGCAGCGGTTCGCCGACGGAGAGACGCTCGATGACCTGCTCCCGGAGGCGTTCGCCGCCGTGCGGGAGGCGGCCAGCCGCACGCTCGGGCAGCGGCATTTCAAGGTGCAGCTCATGGGCGGCATCGCGCTGCACGAGGGCAACATCGCCGAGATGAAGACCGGTGAGGGCAAGACCCTCACCGCCGTGCTGCCCGCCTACCTGAACGCGCTCGAAGGCAAGGGCGTGCATGTCGTCACCGTGAACGACTACCTGGCCAAGCGCGACGCCGAGTGGATGGGCCGGATCCACCACTTCCTCGGCCTGGAAGTGGGCGTGATCCTGGCCCATATGACGCCCGAGGAACGCCGCAAGCAGTACGCGGCCGACGTGACCTACGGCACGAACAACGAATTCGGCTTCGACTATCTGCGCGACAACATGGCCTGGACGATCGATGAGTGCGTCCAGCGCGGGCACCACTACGCGATCGTGGACGAAGTCGACTCGATTCTCATCGACGAGGCCAGGACGCCACTGATCATCAGTGGCCCGGCCGAGCAGAACTCGCGCTGGTACGAGGAATTCGCCAAGATCGTTCCACGGCTGCGCCGGGGCCAGGGCGGCAAGGACGGCGAGCCGGACGTGGGTGACTACGAGGTAGACGAGAAGAAGAAGACGGTCGGCATCCTCGAAGCCGGCGTGGCGAAGGTCGAGGACTGGCTGGGCATCGACAACCTCTACGAGTCGGTGAACACCCCGCTGGTGAGCTTCCTGCAGAACGCCCTGAAGGCCAAGGAGCTGTACAAGCGGGACAAGGAATACGTCGTGATAAACGACGAGGTCCTGATCGTGGACGAGTTCACCGGCCGCATCCTGCACGGCCGCCGTTTCAACGAGGGCATGCACCAGGCCATCGAGGCCAAGGAAGGCGTGCAGATCAAGGACGAGAACCAGACCCTCGCCACGATCACCCTGCAGAACTACTTCCGCCTCTACGAGAAGCTGGCCGGAATGACCGGAACGGCCATGACCGAGGCGAACGAGTTCCAGAAGACCTACGAACTCGGCGTGGTGCCGATCCCGACCAACCAGCCGATGATCAGGATGGACGAGCAGGACCTGATCTACCAGACCGAGCAGGCCAAGTACGAGGCGGTGGTCGAGGACATCGCCAAGCGGAACCGGGCCGGCCAGCCCGTCCTGGTCGGCACGATCAGCGTCGAGAAGTCCGAGCTGCTGTCGAGGATGCTCAAGCGGCGCGGCATCCGGCACGAGGTGCTTAACGCGAAATACCACGAGCGTGAGGCGGCCATCGTCGCTCAGGCGGGCCGTAAGGGAGCAGTCACGGTCGCGACCAACATGGCCGGCCGGGGAACCGACATCATGCTCGGCGGGAACCCCGAGTTCATGGCCGACCTGGAACTGCACCAGCGTGGGCTGTCCCCGCTGGAGACGCCGGAGGACTACGAGGCGGCCTGGCCCGAAGCGCTGGAAAAGGCGAGGCGGGGGGCCACCGAGGAGCACGAGGCCGTCGTGGCCGCGGGCGGGCTGTACGTGCTCGGCACCGAACGGCACGAATCCCGGCGCATTGACAACCAGTTGCGCGGCCGGTCCGGTCGCCAGGGCGACCCCGGGGAGTCGCGCTTCTACCTCTCGCTCGAAGACGACCTGATGCGGATGTTCAACGCCGACAAGGTCGCCCACTTCATGGAGTTCCTCAAGACGCCGCCGGACGTCCCCATCGAGTCCAAGACCGTCACCCGGGCGATCCGGTCCGCGCAGACCCAGGTCGAGCAGCAGAACTTCGAGATCCGCAAGGACGTCCTGAAGTACGACGACGTGCTGAACCGCCAGCGCAAGGTCATCTACGGCGAGCGGCGCAGGGTGCTCGAAGGCGCCGACATCACCGGCCAGATCCGGGACATGATCGACGAGGTGGTCGGCGGGTACGTCGCCGGGGCCACCTCCGAGGGCTTCCCCGAGGAATGGGACCTGGAGAAGCTGTGGAGCGCCTTCCGCAGCCTGTACCCGGTCAAGACCACCATCGACCAGCTGGTCGAGGAGGCCGGTGGCGAGGTCAACGGGCTGTCGAGCGACTTCATCTCCGAGGCCATGCGCGCTGACGCACTGGCCGCCTACGAGCGGCGCGAGCAGGAGTTCGGCTCAGAAGTGATGCGCGAGCTCGAGCGCCGCGTGGTGCTGTCGGTCCTGGACCGCAAGTGGCGCGAGCACCTCTACGAGATGGACTACCTCAGGGACGGCATCGGGCTGCGTGCCATGGCCCAGCGCGACCCGCTGATCGAGTATCAGCGCGAGGGCTACGACATGTTCAACACCATGATGGAGGGCATCAAGGAGGAGTCCGTCGGCCTGCTGTTCAACGTCCAGGTCGAGGTGCAGGACAACCCCATCGTCGACGAGGCTCCGGCGGACGTCCCCCCGGCCGGCCAGCAGGCTGCCGCGCAGCCGGGCGCGGCGGTCCAGCAGCCCGCCAGGACCGCACAGCAGGGCCGCAGGCGGCAGGGCGCGCACGCCAAGACCGGCCAGGGTGCCCAGGCCCAGGCGGCCCAGGGCGGCCAGCCACAGGCCGGCGGGCAGGTGAGGCCGGCCGTCCCGGCCGGGCTCGCCGCCCGTGGCGGCCCAGGCGGGCAGCGCAGGCCAGCCCAGCTCGAATACTCGGCACCCACCATGGACGGCGGGGCGGGCGTCGAACGCCACACCGAGTCCTCGGGAGGCGGCGAATTCGCCCGGGCCGGCCGCAACGATCCGTGCCCGTGTGGCTCGGGACGCAAGTACAAGCGCTGCCACGGCGACCCACGCACCCGCACCGCCTGACCGCCTCTCGTCCGCTTCGGGTGTCCGGTCAGGCGGCTTCGACGGCGGTGCACAGCCAGCGGCCCTCGCCTGCGCGCCCGTCAGCGAGGGGTGGTGGGCCCGTCTGTTCCAGCCGGACGGCGAGCCCGCGCACCCTCGATCCGAGGCCGACCACGACCGACATCTCCATGACGCCGGCGGTCGGGAGCGAGGTGACGATGCGCTGGATCACCGGCCGCTGCTGCGCGGTCAGCAACGGCCCGAGCCGGCGTATCTGAGACCGGGCGCGCTCGGTGGTCCACGGCGTGAGCTGGGCAGGCGGACGCGCTCCGGCCAGCGTCTCCGCCAGAACCTGAGCGAACCTGCTGGGCCACTCCGCAGACCCAGGGCCGGGCGCCGGGCGGGCCGCCGGCTTTCCTTCACCCGTGGCGCCCGTGACCGACCTGGACGCCGCGCACATCAGTGTGCCTGGATCGGGCCGGACAAGCTCGGCGCCGCCGGCCGTCCCGCCGCCGTCACCCGGCTCGGTGTCGTAGGGCGGCGCGGAGTCGGGAACCGCACAGAGCCGGATCGCGGTCGGGTCAGGCAGCGGCCGGGGGATCCGCTGCCGCTGATCTCCTGGGCCGGGTCTGGGCTTGGCATCCGCCTGGCCAGGCGTGGCGCCGGTCCGGGATCCGGTGGCGGGGGTCGGTGCGCTGGCCATGTCGGCCCTGGTGGGCTGTGCGTGCATGTGGTCTCCCCGGGGGTAACGGCCCGAAGCTTCTTGCGACACGGGCCGTTCTTAATGGAATTCCGGCTGCGTCCGGCGTATAGTCCGGCCGCCCACAAGCGTTGTACCGGCGTCCAGTGACATTTTCCGCCCCCTCAGGCCCCGGCCAGGGGAATTAACCTTCAAGGAGCCGGCCAGGACGCGCAGCGGGAATGCGCGTCCGTCACCGCAGGTTCGTCAAGTAGAGAAAGCCATACCGTCCAGGAGAGCACTGTGTCGCTGCCACCACTGGTATCACCGGCCGCCGAGCTGAGCGTAGACGAGGTGCGGCGCTACTCACGTCATCTGATCATCCCGGACGTTGGGATGACCGGCCAGAAACGGCTCAAGAACGCCCGTGTCCTGTGCGTCGGCGCCGGTGGGCTCGGCTCGCCGGCCCTGCTCTACCTGGCCGCGGCCGGTGTCGGCACGCTCGGGATCATCGACTTCGACGTGGTCGACGAGTCGAACCTGCAGCGTCAGATCATCCACGGCCAGTCGGACGTGGGCCGGTCCAAGGCCCAGTCAGCCCGCGACTCGATCCTTGAGATCAACCCGCTGGTGAACGTCGTGCTGCACGAGGAACGGCTCGACTCCGACAACGCGATGCGGATCTTCGAGCCCTACGACCTGATCGTGGACGGCACCGACAACTTCGCCACCCGCTACCTGGTCAACGACGCGTGCGTGCTGCTCGGCAAGCCGTACGTCTGGGGCTCGATCTACCGCTTCGACGGCCAGGCCAGCGTGTTCTGGGCCGACCACGGGCCGTGCTACCGGTGCCTGTACCCCGAGCCGCCGCCACCGGGCATGGTGCCGTCCTGCGCCGAGGGTGGTGTCCTCGGTGTGCTGTGTGCGTCGGTCGGATCCATTCAGGTCAACGAGGCGATCAAGGTCATCACCGGGATCGGTGAGCCGCTCACCGGGCGGCTGATGATCTATGACGCCCTGGAGATGAGCTACCGGACCCTGCAGGTCCGTAAGGACCCCGAGTGTGCGGTGTGCGGCAAGAAGCCCACGATCACCGAGTTGATCGACTACGAGGAATTCTGCGGCACCGTGTCCGAGGACGCGCAGAAGGCGGCCGCCGGATCGACGATCACCGCCACCGACCTGAAGTCCATGCTGGACGGCGGGGACAACATCTTCCTGGTGGACGTGCGCGAGCCGAACGAGTACGAGATCGTATCCATCCCCGGTGCGACGCTCATCCCGAAGGGCGAGTTCATGTCCGGTGCGGCGCTCGAGCGGCTGCCACAGGACAAGCAGATCGTGCTGCACTGCAAGAGCGGCGCCCGCTCGGCCGAGTGCCTGGCCGTGGTCAAGAACGCGGGTTTCTCCGACGCGGTGCACGTCGGCGGCGGCGTCCTCGCCTGGATCAACCAGGTCGACCCCTCGTTGCCCAGCTACTAGAACTCCGCCAGGACGCAAATGCCGCCACCCCCCGCTAGCGTGCCCCGGCTAGCAAGGGGTGGCGGCCTCCGGTAACCCCCCCGGATTGAACTCCCGGTCAAACATTGTGTTTCCTCTCCCCGCGCAGGCGGGCGGCACGCGGGGAGAGGAAACGCCGGTCAGGCACGCGAGCGGGCTGGGGGACCTCAGGGCATTGATGCCGTTCGCGTGCCTGAGCGTGAGCCGCCCCGGCACTCCTTGATCGAGCCGTTTCCGGCCCCTGGGCGAGATTCGGAAAACGACGCCGGTCAAGGCTCCGCGTAGCGCCGGGGCGGAGTCTCCCGGAAGACCCATTCAAATCGTCAAAGCGATCATGAAACTTGGATCTGACCTGCGGCAATCTGCGAAGAATCTGTGTTTGAAAGGGTCTTTAAGGACAGCGCGGACGTCACAGGTGGATGCCGAGCTGGGACAGCAGTGAGCTGGGCAGTCCGCGCAGCAGCGAGGCCGGCAGGCCGTGCACCACCTGGCCGAGCAGGCCGCTGGGCAGCTTGCTCAGAATGCCGGTCACGCTCGAAGCCGGCATCTTGGCAAGCAGGCTGGTCAGCAGGTGCACCGGCATCTTCGCCAGCGTCCCGGCGGGCAGCTGGGACAGCAGGCCGGTCAGCAGCGAGGCCGGCAGTTTGGAAAGCACGCTCGCGGGCAGGCCCGCCAGCACCTTGCTGGCCAGGTGGGACAGGAACCCGATCGGCAGCTTGCCAAGGGTAGCCCCGGGCACGCTGGTCATCGCCGACGCGGGCACCTGGGCC
>Ga0209167_10000661_pt1 | contig 23293 bp, 21 predicted proteins | sample Coa_R1_9_FD_187154 | JGI IMG/M metagenome (GOLD analysis project Ga0209167, IMG submission 187154) | Surface soil microbial communities from Centralia Pennsylvania, which are recovering from an underground coalmine fire - Coalmine... | ecosystem: Environmental > Terrestrial > Soil >... | reverse complement strand
CGATCCCGTACAGAAGCAAGTCCCCGGCGAGTGGATGACGAAAAAAAGGGATTGACTCATCGAGGCCCGTTACAGAAGCCCGCATGAGCACAGCGATATGCGGGAGAAGAATCCCGGATATCGCTTCGCTCATCCGGGCTACGATTGCTGAATCATTTCTCCGCGTTACGGCCGGACCGGGTTGTTCAGCATGTATTCGCCGAGGTCGCGCTGCTTCTTGTCGGCGCGCGCAATCGCGTTGCCGCGCTGGGCGTCGCGGTCCTTGCGGCAGGCCACGTATTGGGGCGAGCCGACCGCGACGTTATTGGCGCGGCAGAAGGTGTCGTCGTCCTCGTTCAGCGAGGAATAGGCCGGCAGCTCGTTGCGCTTTGCGCAGGCGGTAAGCGTCAGCGCGGCAAGCGCCAGCGCGAAAAGATGTGTCGATCCTTTAAGACGCATGCACGATCCCCGGCGGATTGAGGCTCCCTCTCCCGTCGGGAGAGGGTTGGGGTGAAGGGTTACGGTCCATGGCGAGGGCGTAACCCCTCACCCGGATTGCTGCGCAATCCGACCTCTCCCAATGGGAGAGGTGACAGCGCCCCGCGCGCCCAATTTCCAAATCGGACAGGATTTTAGGCTGAATTGCGGGAATTGTAAGTCCTCACACCCTCCCCTTCAGCGCATCGCCGATTTCGTCGAGCACCTTGGGATCCTCGATGGTGGCGGGCATGGTCCACTGGTCGCCGTCGGCGATCTTCTTGATGGTGCCGCGCAGGATTTTTCCCGAGCGCGTCTTTGGCAGGCGCGCCACCGTGATCGCGAGCTTGAACGCGGCGACGGGGCCGAGCTTTTCGCGCACAAGGGACACGATCTCCTTTTCGATCAGGTGCGGGCTTCGCGTGACGCCGGCCTTGAGCACCAAAAAGCCGCAAGGCACCTCGCCCTTGATCGCGTCCTTGATGCCGAGCACGGCGCATTCGGCAACGTCGGGATGGGAAGCCAGAATCTCCTCCATGCCGCCGGTGGAGAGGCGGTGGCCGGCGACGTTGATGATGTCGTCGGTGCGGCCCATCACGAAGACGTAGCCGTCCTCGTCGATGTAGCCGGCATCGGAGGTTTTGTAGTAGCCGGGGAATTCGGTGAGATAGGATTCCTTGCAGCGCTCGTCCTGCTCCCACAACGTCGGCAGGCAGCCCGGCGGCAGCGGCAGCTTGATCACGATCGAGCCCATGGTGCCGGCGGGAAGCGGCTTTGCCGCTTCGTCCACCACCTCGACCCGATAGCCCGGCATCGGCACCGTCGGCGAGCCGTGCTTGACCGGCAATTGGCCAAGCCCGACCGGATTGCCGGCGATGCACCAGCCGGTTTCGGTCTGCCACCAGTGATCGATCACCGGAATCTTCAATTGCGCTTCGGCCCATTCCACCGTCGGCGGGTCGGCGCGTTCGCCGGCCAGAAACAGCGTCCGGAATTTCGACAAATCATATTGGCGGATGAACTTGCCGTCGGGGTCTTCCTTCTTGATGGCGCGGAAGGCGGTCGGCGCGGTGAACAGCGCCACCGCCTTGTGTTCGGCGATCAGGCGCCAGAACGCGCCGGCGTCGGGCGTGCCGATCGGCTTGCCCTCATACATGATCGAGGTCGCGCCGTGGATCAGCGGCCCGTAGACGATATAGCTGTGGCCGACCACCCAGCCGATATCGGAGCCGCACCACCAGACTTCGCCGGGCTTGACGCCGTAAAGGTAGAACATCGACCATTTCAGGGCGACCAGATGCCCGCCATTGTCGCGCACCACGCCCTTGGGCTTACCTGTCGTGCCCGAGGTGTAGAGGATGTAGAGCGGATCGGTCGCGAGCACTGCCACGCAATCGGCAGTTTTCCTGGCCTTGATCGCCGCGGCTCGTAAACTCGCCCAGTCGTGATCGCGCCCCTGTGCGAGGTCGCAAGCCTGCTGCGGCCGTTGCAGGATGATGCAGGCCTCAGGTTTGGCGCTGGAGAGCCTGATCGCCTCGTCAAGCAGCGGCTTGTAGGACACGATGCGGCCGGGTTCGAGCCCGCAGCTTGCCGAGAAAATCAGTTTTGGCTTGGCGTCCTCGATTCGCGTGGCCAGCTCCTTGGCGGCAAAGCCGCCGAACACCACCGAATGCACCGCGCCGATGCGCGCGCAGGCCAGCATCGCGACCACGGCTTCCGGCACCATCGGCATATAAAGGATGACGCGGTCGCCCTTGACGACGCCAAAATCGACCATGATCGCAGCCAGCGTCTTCACCTCATGCAGCATCTCGGCATAGGTCAATTTGGTGACCTTGCCCGCGAGCGGAGAATCGTGAATCAGCGCGAGCTGATCGGCCCGGCCACCGGCAACATGGCGATCCAGCGCGTTGTAGCAGGTGTTGACCAACGCGCCGGTAAACCAGCGGCCATAGAGACCCATCGCGGGATCGAACACCTTCTTGGCGGGCGCGATCCAGTCGATCTCGCGCGCGGCCTCGCCCCAAAAGCCCTCGGGATCCCGCAGCGATCGGGCGTGAACCTCGCGATACCGGCTTTTCTCGTGAATATTCATGGCGTCCTCCCGTTCGACGCGAACGTCGATGGCCCCTAAAAAAATCCACCATGGGCAAGCGGGAGCGCCGGGCCATGACCAGGATCAATTCAGGCCATATTTTCCGCATGCATTGTGGTCGGAAGCGGCACGAGATCAAGTCGGAACAGCTTCACCGTTCGGCTAAGGCTCGATGAGATCGGGTCGAGCAGCGGAGGCAGCGGAAAGTGTGCCCCCTCTCCCGTTAGGAGAGGGCTGGGGTGAGGGATGACGGTCCCTCGATAGGACAGCGCCCCCTCACCCGATTTGCGGAGTTTAGCATCGGGCGGCGCTTTGCGCCGACCCGTTGGCAAATCGACCTCTCCCCGCCGGGGGAGAGGTTAAGCGAACCCGCTGATAGACCGATCGAATCAAGAGGCATCTCTCGCGCTAGCGCGATTCAATCGCCAGCAAATGATCCAGCCGCTGCCGCATGACCTTCTGCAGGTCGTAATCCGGCCGGCCGAACTCGGTGTTACGGCGGGCGATGAAATCGTCCTGCTCACGCTGCATGGCGCGGCCGGCGCGCGCATTGTCCTTGGCCGCCTGGCGGACGACCTTGGTATTCACGGCGTTGATCTCGCGATCGAGATTGGCAAGCTCGGGATCGGCGCAGATCGCCTTCTCGACCGGCCGTCTGGCAGCGGCACAATTGAAGCTCGGTTTGTTGTTAACCGCGATCGCCGCGCCCAGCCGTTCCAGCTCGAACGCCAGCGATTTGTAATTGGCCCTTGCCTTCGGATGATTCGGATCGAGTTTGATCGCGGCGCCGAAATCGGCGAGCGCGCGTCGCCGGTCGCCCTTCTTGCGATACAATTCGCCCCTGACATTGAAAATATCGGCAAGCGTCGGATCGAGCCGCAGCGCCACGTCGTAATCGCCGATGGCGCGATCGATCTGGTCCTTGCGCTCATAGGCGGCGCCGCGGGCGATCAAAGCCTTGACCCGATCGGCCTTCGGTGCCTTCTCGTTGCCGGTCAACGAATTGCAAACGGCGATGATCTTGTCATCGTCATTGGCTATCACCGCGGCCATGCACGGCGCGGAATCGATCTGCTCCTCGGTCGGCTCGCTGGTCGCGGCATGGGCGGCGTGCGGCAGCGCTGCCCAAAGCACGGCAGCGAGGGCCGCACTTCGGATCGGGGACCTGGAATAGCGTTGCATCGAATTGCTCATGGCACGGCGATCGCAGCTATATCTTGTTTGCGTCGTCCCTGCGAAAGCAGGGACCCATACGCCGCGGCGTTTCATTTTAAAAAAGCTGTTGGACGACAGACACTCTATTACGAAAGCCGGTGGTTATGGGTCCCTGCTTTCGCAGGGACGACGCGAGAGCCTACGTCACCTTCAGCGTGATGCCGCCATCGACCACGAGTTCGATGCCGGTGACGTATTTCGATTCGTCGGAGGCGAGAAACAGCGCGGCGTTGGCGACGTCGAAGGCGTCGCCCATGTATCCCATCGGCACCTGCGAATCACGCGCGCGCCACATCGCCTCGACGTCGCCCTTGGCATAACTGGCTGCCAACCCCGCCGAGTGCTCCACCATCGGCGTCTTCATCAGCCCCGGCAGGATGGCGTTGACGCGGACTTTCCTGGGCGCGAACTCGACCGCCGTCGTGCGCGTCATCTGGTTCATCGCCGCCTTGGTCGTTGCATAGGTGACGTAGGATATGCCGAGATGACGGATCGAGGCGATTGACGAAATGTTGATAATCGAGCCGCCGCCCTGCGCCACCATCACCGGGATGACGTGCTTCATGGCGAGATAAGCGCTCTTGAGATTGACGGCGAAGACCCGATCCCAATCGGCCTCAGACACGTCGATCACGCTTCCGGTCTCGGCAATGCCGACGTTGTTGTCGAGCACGTCGATGCGGCCATAGGCCTTCAGGCACGCCGCAACCATCGCCTTGATGTCGGCCTCTCGCGAGGCGTCCGCCGTGAAGGCGGCAGCCGTGCCGCCCTCGGCGGCGATGATTGCAGCGGTTTCCTCGGCGGCGGCGGCGTTTCGATCCACGCACAACACGCGCGCGCCTTCGCGTGCAAAGGTCACGGCGGTGGCCTTGCCGTTGCCCCAGCCGGGCCCGATCGAGCCGGCGCCGACCACGATCGCTGTCTTTCCTTCAAGGCGTCCCACTTCAAGATCTCCGTCTTTCGTCGAAGTTGGCCGGGCGCGGGCGGATGGTCAAGCCGTCATCCCGATCGTCTCGGGGACGCCGCTTCGCTCTTCCAACAAGGCGGCTGCCCGCGTACTCTCGAGGCCTTCGAACCGGCCCGTCAGAAGCCGGCCCTCACCTGGAGAACGCCACAATGCCCGCCTTTCGTAATGTCGGATTACTATCCCTGGGTGCCGCGATCCTGCTCGGCATCGCCGGCCTCAATCTCGCTCACGCCAAACCCTTCATGATCGTCGGCCTCGACGAGAAGGTTTCGTGGGACGATGACGGCAAGACGGTCCTGTCCCTGCCGGGCAAGGACCAGGTCTTGATCGTCGATCTCGCCAACCCCGAAAATCCCAAGATCGCCGCCACATTGCAGCTCGAAAATTCCGTCGTCGGACCGCCGGTCAATGTCGACATCGATCCCACCGGCTCGATCGCGCTGGTGGCGAATTCGGTCGACGTCGTCAAGGACGGCGATAAGCTGAAGCAGGTGCCGGACAACAAGATCTTCGTGATCGACCTGAAAGCCAACCCGCCCAAGCTCGCTGCCACCATCACCGGCGGCAAGCAGCCGTCGGGGTTGAGCTTCAGCCCATCCGGCAAGATGGCGCTGGTCGCCAACCGCGCGGATAATTCGGTCAGCGTGCTCTCGGTCAACGGCACCGACGTCAAGGTCACCGACACCATCGGTTTCCCCGACAGCGTCGCGCATGTGCAGTTCACGCCCGACGGCAAGCACGCGCTCGCCGTGCGATTCCCCGCGCACAAGGTGTCGGTGCTCGACGTCGACGGCGACAAGGTGACCTACAGCAAGATCGACCTGCCGACCGGCCAATGGCCCTACAACGTGGTGGTGACGCCCAACAGCAAGATCGCGCTTACTTCCGACAATGGCGGGGCCGGATCGTCCGACGGCAATGTCGACACCACGAGCGTGATCGACCTCGAAGCGAGCCCCCCGCGCATCATCGATCGGGTGGTGGTCGGCGACGGCCCGGAGGGACTTGCCATGTCGCCGAAGGGCGACGTCGCGGTCGCCGCGATCCTGCGCGGCTCGAACATGAAGAAGGCCTTCTACTACAACAAGAACGGCAGCCTTACGGTGCTCAAGATCGACGGCAAGAAGGTGACCAAGACCCAGGATATCGAGGTCGGCGGCTTGCCCGAGGCGGTCGTGTTCACGCCCGACGGCAAATATCTTCTGGCCGGAAATTATATCTCCCAGGATTTCTCCATCCTGAAGGTCAACGGCAGCAAGCTCACCGATACCGGCAAGCGGTTCAAGGTGCCTGGCCATCCGGCCTCGGCGCGGATAGGCCATTAGCGCCGATGTTGAGATCGGGTTGATCTGCTGCGGCAACGGAAGTGCACCCCCTCTCCCGCGCTTGCGGGGGAGGGTTGGGGTGGGGGTGCCTCGGCACGACGCACTGGTCGAGTGGATAGACTTCCCCCACCCGCCGCGCTCCGGCGCGCGATTGCGCTGCCGAGCGCGTCGACCTCCCCCGCAAGCGGGAGAGGTGCTACGATCGCCGGGATCAATCCGTCGCTCCGCGCTCGAATTGCCGCATCGCTTCGCCGCGCGCGAGCAGGCGTTTGGCGGTGTGATAGGTCGGCAGTTCGACCAGCGAGCGATCCACTTCGACGCGGGCCTGGCCCGCGGCGCGGGCCGCTTCGAACGCCGTGACGATTCGATGCGCGCGGCGAATTTCGTCGTCGTCCGGTGAAAGGATGCCGTTGATGACCGCGGCGTGGGCGTGGTCGACAAGGCTTTTTGCGACATAGCCCAGTCGTCGCGCCCACAGCGCATCGCGCCTTACGCCGTCCGCATCGCTCCAGGTATAGGGACAATCGACCGCGACGACGCCGGCGGCCGTGCATTCGACGATGAAGCGCTGCCGGCAATAAGCGAGCTCCACGCTGTCCGGTCCGCGCTCGGCGCCGAGATCGGCGGCCAGGTCTTCCGCGGCGAGCAGGCAGGCCGCCGTTCGCGGACTTGCTTTCGCAATGGCAGCCGTCTGAACCAGGGCGCGCGCAAATTCGATGTTGGGCAGCAATGCCGTCGAACCCGGGGCGAGGCCATAGTCGCGCTCGAATCGCGTCACCGCCGCATCGAGCTCGACCACGTGCTGAGGCTCGGCGACCTTCGGCAGCGCCACGACGTCGGGAGCGCCGCGCATCGCCGCGGCAAGATCGTCCATGCCGTCCTGGTCGAGCGGATTGACGCGCACTGCGACCACGGCCCCCGCTTCCCGCCAGAAACGAAAAAGATCAGCCGAAAGCGCCCGCGCGGCGGAGCGGGATGCCGGCGGCGTAAAATCCTCCAGCTCCTGGATCAGGACATCAGCGCCGCTTGCCGGTGCGCGGCGCAGCGCAGCTTCGTTGGCGCCCTCGACGAAAAGCCAGGACCGACAGAGGCGCGCGGGCCGGGTTCGGCGCATTGGATTTCTCAAAAAAGCCGGTTTCGATTCACGCAGGTCCTATTGGAACGTCATGTCTATGCATTTCGAAATATCGGAACCGAGGCCGGAGCTGATGGTGATGCAGCCGCGCACTTTCTGCTTGGTGTTGTCGCTCGCCCATACCGAATAGCCGCCGGTACCAAAGAACGAATTGGTGTTCGGCGGCTCGGTCTCGGTGGCATCGAACGAATAACTGGAATCGGTTTCGAAGATGCGGGGCTTTTTGGTGCAACTGCCGTCGGCCTGGACGTTGATCACTTCTTTGTTGTCGCGCGTCAGCGCCAGGCTGACCTGGCACCTGAAATATTCGGAAGTCCTGACGTTGAAGATGTAGGCGTAGGATTTGCAGGTCGCGGTATTGAGTTTGCCCGCGCTCAGCCCCCGGCTGCAGGAAATTCTCTGGTTGTTGCTGAGCTTGAATTCGTCCGCCTGGGCTTTGGCGCCGAGCGTCGCAAGCAGCGCGATGCCAACACAAATTTTCAGAACGTGGTTCATCCAAATCATCCCCATTATTTTTTCCCGAGCACCCGGTCCTGGTGTAGTGGCGAGGAAGATAGTCGCGAAGTCTAAGGTGGGAAATCACAAAGTCTTAAGACCATCTGCGAGGCGCATCGTGTTGACGTGACCGCAGCGTTCGTGATTTGTTCAAAAATCGACGGTGGGAGCATGCAGGATATGATTCGATTTTCGACCAAGACGATCTTGATGGCGGCGGCGTTCGCCGCCTTGACAGCCCCGGCGTTTGCCGAGCCGGCGGCGCCCTGGGAGCTGAAGCCCGACATGGGCTACGGCTACGACAAGCAGGGCAAGACTTTCGTCTACAAGATGGGTACCAATAATGCGGGCCTGCTCCTGAAGGGCGCAAAGAAGGTGCCGAAGGGCACGTTGTTTTTCATCGGCCAGAACGGACAACTTTACATGCGCACCGGCCCGTTCCTCGAGGGCGACGGCAAGTTCATGTTCGGGCCGAATTGAGGGGCACTCTGTCTCCTGATGTCATCATCCGCGAAAGCGGATGATCCAGTACTCCGCGCGGCCTGCGGTCATCATTCGAACAGTGCGGGTTACTGGATGCCCCGCATTCGCGGGGCATGACGGCAAGGATCGGATCGATCCGCCGGGACGACGACAAACTAAAACGCCGCCGCCAGTTCCTTTGCGCCCGGCAGATTGCTGTTGGAGTCCATTCGGCTATCGGTGACTGCCAATAGCTTCGCCACCGTGTTGTGACGGATCGCCACGGGGTTGCGCTCGTAGCCGGCACGCTGGAAGAAATTCGATGTCGGGACTTGCTCCCGCAAGGCCTGCGGCATCGTCACCATGTCGAGCCCGGTGCCGTCGCCGGTCAGGTTCATCATTTCGAGTTCCGCGGCGCTGAGCGGGCGGTTAAAACCCTTGGCGCGCGCGAAAATCACCGAGGTCAAAAGCTTGTGCGTCTGCAAGAGCGGGCCGACGTCGATGTCGAGCACCATGGCGTGCAGCGCCCAGCCCTGCGGGGTATCGGCGAGCTTCTCATGCTGCGACCAGTCGTCCGGCACCGAGCGCGCAAAGGCCACCATTTTCTTCAGCACGGCGAGCTTGCGATCCAATGCCTGGCGCGGCACCCCCGATAGTTGCGCCGCCCGCTGCGTAAGGTCGCGGATGAATTCGTGGCCCTGCTCGGCAAGTAGCTCGACGCTGTTGGTGGTGAGAAGCTGGTTGTAGCCGATGGCGGTGGAAATCGCGCGGCCGCCGCGCAGGCCGGACTGCATGTCGTAATTGCCGTTGCCGCCGGTCTCGAACGAATAGACCCGCACCGCCTGCTCGCGCGTCAGCCCCGCGGCCGACGCCACGCGCGCATAGGCGCGCTTGAACTCGATCTCGCTGGCGGGCTTTTGCGGCGTCCACTGGAAATATTCGTTGGCCGCCTGCAGGAGATCGCCGACGAGCGGGATCACCTTGTGCTGGCGCGGCTTTACTTCCGGCGCAACCTCGCCTTCCGGACTTACCGGCCGCTTCGGCCCTGTGTAAACCGGCGGCTGCGTCAACACATAGTCATCAAGCGCGACGGCGAGATGCTCGCGCCGCTTGGCGCTGCGGCCGCGCCGCTTCTCGGCGATCGAATTCCAATAGGCATCGGCCTCCTGCTCGAACGCCGCGCGCGCCGCCTGATACTCCCTAAGCAGGCGGCGATATTCGGCGGCGGCCTGCACGGACGCCGCCTGTGCCATGGCGTCGCGGCTTGTCGCCGCAAACGCAACCGCATCGATGGCGCTGGCCTGCGGCGCGAACAGCAGGGCGAGCGCAAGATATCCGGCGCAACGACGAATCGCACGAGGATGCATGGGAGTGTTCTAGTGCATGTTTTGCGAATAGTGGGAACGACTTTTCCGTCGCGGTTCCCTCACTCCTGCTCGACGCCGCTGGCCTTGACCAAGTCCGACCATTTGCGTTCATCCTTGTCGATGAAAGCGGCGTAGTCTTCCGGCGTTCCCGGCGCGATCTCGGTGCCGTCGAGTGCGAGATGCTCCTTCACCTCGTCGGAGGCCAGCGCTGCCCGCAACGCTCCGTTGAGTTTGTCGATCACCGCGCGCGGCGTGCCGGCCGGCGCCACCAGACCGTAATAGAGCGAGGCCTCGAATCCGGGTAAGCCCGATTCCGATATCGTCGGTACGTCCGGCAGCAGGCTGGTGCGGGTTTTGCCGGTCACCGCCAGCGCCCGCAGCAACCCGGCCGAGACATTGGCGTGGGTTGAGGGAATCGGCGCAAACGCCATCGGGATATGTCCGCCCAGCAAATCGCTTAGCGCCGGGCTAGTGCCCTTATAAGGAATGTGCGTCAGCGTAATGCCGGCCGTACGGGCGAAATATTCCCCGGTGATGTGACTGACGGTGCCGGCGCCTGCGGAACCGAAATTGACCTGACCCGGGTGGGCCTTGGCATAGGCGATCAGCTCGGCGACGGTTTTGGCGGGAAATGATGGATGCACCACCAGCGAAGCCGGCGCGTAACCGATCATGCCGATCGGCGCAAAATCCTTGCGCGGATCGTAGCCGGGATTTTTGTAGAGCGATGGCCCGATGGCAAGCGTGCCGGTGTAACCGAGCAAAAGGGTGTAGCCGTCCGGATCGCTCTTCGCCACCGCCTTGGTGCCGACGGTGCCGCCGGCCCCGGGGCGATGATCGATGACGATGCCTTGACCCAGCAACTGGCTCATCTTGTCGGTGATCACGCGTCCAACGATCGAGGTGCTGCCGCCCGGCGCGAATGGAACGACCACGGTAACGGTTCGGTTCGGATAGGCTTGCGCCCACGCGCGATCGAAGCCGCAAAAGCCGAACGCGAGCGTCAAAATGCAAAGCGATGCGTTTAGCCCACGCATCTTTAGGAGACCTCCCGAAAGCTCAGCGTTATTGTTGGTCCTATCGTCGTCGAAAGATCGGAGGTCCGCAACCCGATTTGCGGACGACACACGGAGCATCGCTATTTCCACGCAAATACCGGCTGCTCCAGCTCGGCCACACGGGTGTCGCGGCCGGCGAGCACCTCGCGGAACTGGTAAATCAGCGCCGCCGTCGGTGCGTGAATGAGCTGACCGGCATGACGAAACCGGATGACGCGCCGCGTACTCTCGGGGATCGCCACGAAGTCGAACGCGTCCCGCCGCTCGACTTCCTCAAGTGCAATCCGATGTACGGACGCCACCTCCGCCGGATTGGGCGACATGGCTTGTTTCGTTGCCGCCCACACCACGACCGGCGTGATCAGATAGCCGGAGCGGGTCGGATAATCGTCGAGCAGGCCGAGCACGCTAGCCTCCTCGAGCGATACTCCAACCTCCTCGTCAAGCTCGCGCAAGGCCGCCTCGACCGGCGTCTCGCCCTCGTCACAGCGCCCGCCCGGAAGCGCCCACTGGTTGCGGTGGGCGCGCAGGCTTGCCGCGCGATAGGTCAGCAGCAGCGCGGCCCCGCCGGCGGCGTCATCGGCCTCAACGAGGGCGATGGCGACCGCGGCCCGCTTCAGTCCGGAAGCCGTTTCGCCTGCGGGCAGTCGCGCAAAGCCCGCGCAGCGCTCTGCAATCGCCCGCCGCAACGTATCGTCGAATGCCCTCACCATGAGGCTTGACTACACCACGGCGGCGATTGATGAAATGGCCGCGAACCCGCCCGCGACGGCAGACCTCTCATGACGAAAGACATGCGGTGACAAAGGACTTGCTTTGACAAAGGATTTGGCCGCGGAGAAACTCAAGGCCGCCGGCTGGGCCATCGTTGAGACAACCGGCTTTCTCAACCTGGTCGGGCCGCTCTGGCAGCGGGCCGTGAACGGCGAGCGCGAATATGCGATCGTTGCCCAAGACAAGCATCATAACCGCCGCGGCCTGGTCCAGGGCGGTCTGTTGATGACGTTTGCCGACCGCGCTTCCGGCATGACAGCGCGGTACGTGTCGGGCAGGCCTACGCTGGCCACGATCCAGATGGACACCCATTTCATCGACAGCGGAAAAATCGGCGAAATTCTGATGTCGAAGCCGCGCGTGATCCGCGCCACCCGCAGCCTGATCTTCACCACGACCGAGGTGACCGCTGACGGCCGCTGTGTCGCCACCGCCAACGGGGTATTCAAGATACTGAAGAACGACAGCTAGCGCACGATGAGAATAGGTTGAGTAGTAGCGGCAACGGAAGTATGCCCCCTCTCCCGTTGGGAGAGGGTTGGGGTGAGGGATGACGGTTTCTCGATAGGGCAAGTGCCCCCTCACCCGATTTGCTGCGCAAATCGACCTCTCCCCGCCGGGGAGAGGTGAAGCGAAACCGCTGACAGACCGATTCAATCAAAGGGCACACCGCGCTAAGGCTTCGCGATTGTGAGGAGCAAGGTAGTAGAAGATCGTGTCATTCCGGGATGGTGCGCAAGCACCAGACCCGGAATCTCGAGATTCCGGGTTCGCGTTTTCAACGCGCCCCGGAATGACAACAACCAGATCGAAAGGACCCGACCCATGGAATATCGTCAACTCGGCCGCAGCGGCCTGAAAATATCGCCGATCTGTCTCGGCACCATGATGTTCGGCGGGCCATCCGACGAAGCGACCTCGACGCGGATCATCGCCAAGGCCCGCGAAGCCGGCGTCAACTTCATCGACACGGCGGATGCCTATTCGAACGGCAATTCGGAAATCGTGGTCGGACGCGCCATCTCCAACAACAGGCCGGGCTGGGTGCTCGCGACCAAGCTCGCCAACCCCATGGGCGACGATCCCAATCGCGGCGGTCTGTCGCGCCGCTGGGTGCTGCAGGCCGCCGACGAAAGCTTGAAGCGGCTCGGCACCGACTACATCGACATCTATTATCTGCACCGGGAAGACCATGCGACGCCGCTGGCGGAGACCGTGCGCGCGATGGGCGAACTGATCCGGCAAGGCAAGGTGCGCTATTTCGGCGTCTCGAATTACCGCGCCTGGCGGGTCGCGGAGATCTGCAACATCTGCGATGACCTCGGCATCGACCGGCCGATCGTCAGCCAACCCTATTACAACGCGATGAACCGCATGCCCGAGGTCGAGCACTTCCCGGCTTGCGGCTATTACGGACTTGGCATCGTCCCCTATAGCCCACTGGCGCGCGGCGTGCTTACCGGCAAATACCGGCCCGATGCGCCGCCCGACAAGGAAACGCGCGCGGGCCGTAACGATACGCGGATGATGCAGACCGAGTGGCGCCCCGAGTCGCTGAAGCTCGCGCAGGAGATCTGCCGCCACGCCGAAGCGCGCGGCATCACGGGTGGACAATTCGCCGTCGCGTGGGTGCTCAACAGCGCCTTCGTCACCGGCGTCATCGCTGGGCCGCGCACCGAAGCGCAGTGGGACGACTACCTGCGCGCGCTCGATTACCGCTTCACCGCCGAGGACGAGGCCCTGATCGACCGCCTGGTCGTGAGCGGCCATCCCTCGACGCCCGGCTACAACGATCCGGCCTATCCGATCGAGGGAAGAAGGGCGCGGACCTCCCCTTTCTAGACTACGATGGAAACTAAGCCGCCGACTGGTTCGGCGGTATGCCAAGATTCCTGCTTGCAATGAGAGCAACTAAAGATTGTAATGACCCCCTTAACATTTGAGGGGCGCCATAATGGCCAAGAAAGCATCGTCCGCGACAGCGAAGTTTTTATCTGTCTCCCAGGCCGACATTGAAGATCACATCATCGCATATTTTGTTGCGAAATTTGGCGGCACCGATCCCGCGTCGCTGACCGCCGCGACCGATCTCAAACAACGCTTCAATTACAGTGATCCTAGCTGGGCGGCGTTTGCCGGGACCCTAACCGCGATGCCGTGGATGAAGCAGATAGGCGTGCGCCTGGCGCAGCCCGAGATGGCGGGTGCGACGACATTGGGCGCGTTGGTGGCTCTGATCTGGAAAAAAGTTCCGAAGCTGGTCGGCATGGCTAAGCTGAGCGCAGTCACGTCGTTGCCGAAGCCAAAGACCGCATGATCCGGTCATGTCGACAATAACTCCAATTATGACTTTGATTTTTTCAACAGGAGCCTCCGTTGAAGACACTCAGCCTGAGGGCAATAAAATTCAATATTAGCTGCAGCCTTTTCCTGTTCTTTTTCGCGCCAGCAACCCTTGCACAGGAACAACCGAAAATCGTTGCCTGCAAACCGGGGACCAGCGCCACGCTGATCGAGCGCCATAAGAACAGCGACCTCTATAAATACTTCGACAAGAAGTGCAACAACCATCCCGATTTGGCGGCTTACAACGCCTGGCTGGACGCAAAGAATCCCCTTGCGGAGCATGACGAGGCACGAAGGCGCCAAGCTCACCTGCCGCCGCTGGAAATCAAGACGCCCGCCACCGAAACGCCTTCGCCGGGCGGATGGAAGTCATACTTTTTGCTGCGCGACAGTTTTCAGGACATCTCCGTTTTCGGCAATCCGAAACCGGCCTCATCGGCCAGCGGCGCGACCTTCGGTTGGACCCGCGACGACATTGGTTCAAATACCTCATGGTCCGCAAAGGGCGTCGCCGCCTATCCTGTAGTCTGGCAAAACCCGACAAACCCTGAGCCCCGATCCTCCTTCGATCCCTACGTGGTCGGCTTTGCTCTGAGCCCGTCGGTGAACTTTCAGCGCGTTACCGACAGCAACCCCAAATTTGCGAAGAACAACATCGACATCCTGACCTATGGTGGCACCGGCGAGGTCGGGATCGGACACATGTTCGACGAGACGACGACCCACTATTTCAGGACCCGCACCTCCGCAGTCGGCACATTCGAGGGCGATATCCATTCGTGGTCCGAAACTCTCGAATATCAACCGATCACGGAACCGGTTGATCCCCGTATTCCCAGCATCGGAGCACCCAACGGGCTCTTTGGTCTTCCCGCGACTTATGAGCTCGATGCAATCGGGAGATTACAATACGCGGAGCGCGCGGCGATGACCACTGATCCGCTGTTTGGCAAGCAAGACCGCCTCACGCGAGGGGGCGTGGTACTGGCTCTTACCATCGCGCCCCAGCAGGGGCCAGACTCACCGGTTTCCAAAACGCTGCAACGCATTAGTTTTACGGCGAGCTATAGCTGGTTGAAGAATCTCGCCACTGACGAGGAATATGCCCATTTCCTGGCCGCCCTCGGGTTTGCACTCGACGAGGCCGGCAATGTCGGCATCAAGGTGAGCTACGAACAGGGGAAGATCGAGGATACCGGTCAGAACGTGAAGCTTTCAAAGGTTGGCCTGACGGCAAAGTTCTGACGGCTGGAGCAGAGAAGTGGGCGGTTCTTCTGAGTGGGACGCCGGGGTACTTGGACAATTCAGGAAGGCAAAGCTTGCCGGGGTCAGCTCTCGTTGATCGAGCTTAGTCATTGATATTAATTATAAATTTCTTTGGCCCGCGGCTTGCTTACTCATCTTAAGGATTTGCCTTTGTGCCTGTTGCGGGAGTTGGGGCCCACAGGAGCGAATCATGTCACGACATCATATGCTGCCGCCGCTTGCCTACACGCCGCCGCCACCGAAGAAAGTTGAAAAGAAAAAACGCCGCATCGACGTCGGTGAAGTGGAAGATATGGAAGAGGCCACTGACGCGGAAGCGACCGCAGCCAGCCGGTCAGCACTTCCTGCCGGAAAGCTTCCGCCAAATTTCCCGGCGATCGAAGGCGCCGAGCGCAAGCCTCACAACCCGCCGGGGCGGCTCAGCGAGAGCACGCTGAGCGTGATGCTGCAGGCCCAGGAATCGGAGTAGCGGCGTGAGGACCACAGCGTAGGCTTAACTCCTCGCCCCGCCCTTCGCGGGGCCGAGACGAACGAAGCTTGCTCTTAGAGAGACGCAAGGCACAATGCGCTCCCCTCCTCCCGCGAGCGAAGCGAGTGGTGGGGAGGGGCGCAGAGTAGAGCGTCATCTACTCAGCTGCGATTTGCAAGCTTCCGCAACATCTCTTCGAATGCGGCCTTGATGCGCTGCACAGCGGGCGTCTTGTAGGGAAATTCCTCGTTGCGCGCATGCACCAGCATCGAGGCGTTGACTTCGAAGACGACGACATTTCCGCAAGCGTCCAGCCCGCAATCGATGCCGCAATATTCAAGGCCGATGCGCATCTGAATGATTTGCAGCGCCTGATAATTCGAAGCGCTGAAGACGGCGGCAGGGTTGTTCAGAAACGCCTCCTCCTCCTGCTGCATCCATGGCTGATGGGCCATGTCGGTATTGATGTGATGGAGTTTCCAGTCGCGTCCGATGCAGAGGTGATAGGGCAGGATCTGACCGCCGACGAAGATGAAGCGGTATTTCCGAAAATAGCCGTCGGCGGAGATATAGTCGATATATTCGATCAGATAGTGGTCGTGATCGGAGCGCTGCGACAGGAAGGCCGCGAGCGCTTGCGCGTCTTCGATCTTTTCAAAGTCATCGCCGCCATGGGTGCCGACCGGCCGCGCCAGCACGCTGGAGGAGAACGGCAGCAGCGCCGCAAGCTCGGCTGCGGAACGATCGGAGCCCGCCTTCAGGCGCAAGGCTCTCGGAACGCGGCAGCCCGGAATATCCTGAAGCAGGCTGGCGACGGCGTCGCGCGTCGTCCGCTGGATCTTGCGTGGATCGTTGATCGTCGGCAAGCCGAAGCGGTCGACCAGATCGGCGGCCACCGGCAACAATTCATCGGTCTGATCCGCATCCGAAATCAGGTTGACGACGATTTGGGCGTTGTTGCCGAGCAGCGCGGCATCATATTCACGCGATGCGAACAGCGCGAGCGTATCGGTATCGTGAACGGCGTCCCGGAAAAGGTACTCGGTCGGCGTATTGCCGCCGAAAGGCGCATACAGCGCCAACACGCGGAATTCCGCCGGGAAGTTCGCGGCGGGGCGCTTGATCAGAGGCTGCAGCATCGCGGCCTCCGCGTAAGCGGCTTGCGCGCCCTCGATATCGCCGATCGCCTGTTTGAGCGCGCCGATCCAGTTGATGCTTTCGGCATCGCGCGGATTGAGCGCGACCGCCTCGCGAAAGCTTTCGATCGCGAGCTCCGGCTCGTTCAGCTCGAAATGGGTCTTGCCAAGCTGATGGTGGATCTGGCTATCGTGCGGACGTTCCTCCTTCAGCTCAAGCAGCAGCGCCTTGGCGATGATATATTGCTGCGTGGCCATCAGCGCCTGCACGAGGTTGGTGCGCGCCGGCCAATGGCGCGGATTCAACTTCAGCGCCTGGAGATAGAGCGCGATGGCGTCCTGAACTTTCCCCATCTTGAAGTGCAGGCTGGCAAAATTGCACCAGCCGTCCGCGAGGTGAGGCGCCATCTGCAGCGCCGTCCGGTAGTGCAGGCTTGCCGCTTCGAAATCGCCGCCAAGCATGGCGGCATCGCCGAGTTTCACGCGTAGCTTCGCGGTCGCATCGACCGATGGGGAGCCCGGCGCCTCGGCGGCGGCAAGACCGGATCCGGCTGCGGAGATTGCAGAATCGGTCGTGCCGGCGCCGTCGTGCTCCGGCCCGGGCGGGGTGTGCTGCCCGATGGCTGAGCCATCGCTACCGACATCCGGGGAAGCGACAGCGAACGAGGTTGCCGGCATGTTTTGCGCTCTTTTTCGCGAGGAGAGACTGCGCCGAGCTTGGCCAATTCTTGGTTAATAAAGTCTTTCCGAGCGGGGGCGATAACGGGATTCAAAACCGGCTCCCCAGCCCATCGAACCCTTGAAAAGGTCAAGCGGACGGGTGGCTTGCCTGGGAGAAACTCCCGCCGGTGTGTCGGATGCGTCCGACCATCTCGAACACCGCGCCGGGGTCATTGTCGTCGAAGCGAAGGTCGAAGTCGTGAAGGTTGGCGATCGCCGCGGCGATGCTCAGGCCAAGCCCGCTGCCGGGAACGCGATGACCGCTGGCTGTGCGGTAAAACCGCTGGAATATCCTGTCGCGTTCCGCCGGCTCGACACCGATACCGGTGTCGCGGACGCGGACGACCGGACGGCCGTCTTCCTCAGTGACCGATACGCTCACCTTGCCATTCTCGGGGGTGAACTTGATCGCATTGCCGATCAGATTCGACACCGCCTCGCGCATCAAGTCGCCGTCGCCGAGCGTCTGCACGGGCGACTCGATTTCCAGCGTCATCTTGATCGACTTCGACGTGGCGAGCGGCTCGAAGAATTCGAACAGGTCGGTGCAGATCGCCGACAGGTCGATCGGCCTGAATTTGCTCGATTTCGGACCGTATTCGACATCGGCAAGACGCAGCAGCGCGGCGACCGTCAGCATCGCCTTGTCGATGTGCGCCAGCGCCTGCTTGACCACTGCACGCAACTGCTCGTCGTTTGAGTTTTCCAGTCCGCGCTCGAGTTGCGCATGCACGACGGCGAGAGGGGTGCGCAAGTCATGAGCGATATTGTCGCTGACGCCCTTGATCTGCACCAAGAGGCGCATGATCTCATCGAGCATCAGGTTGACGTCCTCGGAGATCTTGTCGATCGTGTCGTTCCGCGAGCGAACCGGCAGACGAAGATGCGTGTCTCCCTTCATGATCTGGGCGATCGTGTCATGAATGTCGGTGAGACGCCGCGACGAGCGTCGCGCGAAGAACGCGCCGATCGCCAGCGCCAGCAGCAACATCGGCGCAAGCCCTGTGGCCAGCGCGTTCTGGACGGTTCGGCGAAAAGCAAGGGTTTCGAGCAGGCTGCGGCCGAGCAACATGACGGTGCCGTCCGACCGCGCACGCGCCACGAAGATCGCCGGCCCCGGGAGATTGACGGTGCCCCGCACCGGCGAGGCCGCGACGAAGTGAGCCTTTCCGTCCACCGGGATAGCGGGCAACACGTCGATATTGCCGAACATGGCCTTGCGGTCGGCGCCAAAAAGCGCCGCATAGTCGACACGGCGCAGGTCGTGCGTCAGCCGCACCTCGAACGCGGTTCTCAATTCTTCGACGGCGAGATTTACGCTCTTGGCGGCTTCGTCCTCGAGAATGACGCGATTTCGCGTCTCATTCGCCTCCCTGATTTGAAGGTACACCAGGCTAAAAACGGCCGTGGTCGCCACGATCGTGACGAGGACGAATGCCAACGCGACTCGCACCGCCGATGATCGAAAGAACTCAAGCATTCGCATTCAGCATGAAGCCCGCTCCGCGTATGTTCACGATCAGCGAGGGGACACCTCGCACTTCGATTTTCTTCCGCAGATTGCTGATGTGGACGTCGACGACATTGGTCTCGAGTGAAAAATGGTATTGCCACACTTCCTCGAGCAGCATCGCCCGCGTGATCACCTGGCCGGGATGGCGCAGGAAGTATTCCAGCAATTTGAACTCGCGCGGGAGCAGGTCGATCTTGGTATCGCCGCGATAAACCGTTTGGTCGATAAGGTCCATTTCGAGATCGCCGACGCGCAGCTTGGTGGTGCGCACGTCGTCGAGCCGGCGCAACAGCGCTTCGACCCGCGCGACAAATTCCACCATCGCGAAAGGTTTGGCGAGATAATCGTCGCCTCCCGCCTTCAGGCCGTGAACCTTCTCGTCGATGGAGGACAATGCCGAGATCACGAGCACGGGCACCTTGATGCCTTCCTTGCGCAAGACTTCGAGGGTGTTGAGGCTGTCGTCGCCGAAGACGATCCGGTCCATGACGATCATCGCGGCGGCGCCCACCCGCGCGGCATCGGCGGCTTCGGCAATCGAAGCCATACGCACCTGATAGCCTAGCCCCTCGAGTTCAGCCTTGATCTCATTCGCCATTTCCCTCTCGTCCTCGACAAGGAGGATGGTCTGGGCAGGGGTCGCAGGCTTCTTCGTCAACGACTTGCTCCCTTGCTCGCGTCAGGGCATCAGCCCGGTCGGCGGTGGAGGCGGCGGCGGATGCGGCGGATCTTCCGCCAAACGCTTGGCGGCAGCAATCACGGCCGGGTCAGGATGCCTGATCGGCGGAATGATTTCGTCCGGAGGCCAGCCGCCGCCAAGGGCCTTATAGAGCTCCACAAAGCTGTCGCCCTCAAGGCGGATAACCTCGGCACGCTGCTGTTCCAGGGCAAATTGCTGCCGTTCCGCGTCCAGCACGTTGAGGAAATCGGTCAGGCCGCGGTCATAGCGTTCGGTCGCCACCTTTGTGGCCTGACGCGCGGCATCGATTGCGAGATCGAGGCTGCGCACACCCTGGCGGAAACCTCGATAGGCAGCGTTGGCCTCGTCCACCTGCTGCACCGCGACAAGAATGCTTTGTTTATAGACAGTAGCAAGCTCGTGCGCCCTGAAGTCGGCTGCTTCGATCTTGGCATCGAGCGCGCCGAAGTCGAGCAGTGGCGCGTTGACAAATGGGCCGACCGATCCGACCCAGGTGATCGGAATCGCGGAGCCCGCGCGAGGACCAGTCTGCGCACCGCCTCCGGCGGTCAACACCAGGTTTGGAAACAGGTCGGCGGTCCTTGCCCCGATATCGGCAACCGCCGCGGCCAGGAATCGTTCGTTCTCGCGAATGTCGGGACGCCGGCGCAGGAGTTCGATGGGAAGCCCTACCGGTACCCGGGCCGGCAGCCGCGGGGTGGCGCCCGGCCGCCGCAGTTCGTGGGCGATCGCTTCCGGATATTCTCCCAGAACAACGGCGATCGCATAGCCGTTGGCGGCGATCAGCGCCTTGAGCGGCTCGACGTCCGCCTGCAGCGTCTCAACCTGGCGCTTCGCCAGCAGCACATCGAGTTCGTTGGTCAGTCCACGATCCAGACGGGTCTGGGCGAGATCGAGCACCTTACGCGCGGCCTCGATGTCGCGGTAGAGAATCTGGAGGCGTTCCTGACGGGCGCGCAGATCGAAGTACAGGCGTGCGACGTCGGCCGCGATCACGACATAGACCCAGTCGCGCGCCTCCTTGAGCGCCTCGGCGGTGTAGACCTGCTCTTCGAAACGGCGGGCGATCTTGCCGAAAATATCGATCTCCCATTCGGCGTCGAGACCGCCGATCCAGTTGATGCTGGTCAAATTCGTCGCGTTTTTCCCGGCCCTCAGCGGCTGTGCGGCACGGCCAAGGGTTTCGTCGGTACCAGTGCCGGCGCCGCCTCCTGCCGAGCCGTTGACCTGGGGAAGCGCCTGAGCGCCGATCACGACGAGCTGCAACCTCGCTTGCTGCAAACGGTCCAGTGCGATCTTGAGGTCGAGATTGTTCTGTATGGCGCGATCGACGAGATCGTTCAATTGCGGATCGCGTAGCGTCCGCCACCATTGCCAGAGTTCCGGGCTCGCGCCTCCGGACTGCGACTCCCTTCCGGCCGGCGGCGCCACAAAGTTGGCGGGAAGCGCGGCATCAGGGGTGAAATATTCCGGGCCGACGGCGCATCCCGCCAATGCACCGGCAACGGCGGCCAAGCACGCGAGATTTCCTACCCTCATGCGCCCATTCCACACAGCCGGATTTGTCCTTCGAAGCCTTCGCAGCGGCTGCGTGCGCAGTTCGTTGTCACGATTTGACCAGCCGCGATGAGACTGCCGCCAACGGCCTCATCGTCATCCGCGCCGCCGGTTCCGACCGGTGCCACATCGCCGCCATCCCGCATGATCTTCATCCAGATCGACACCCGGTCCATCAGGCCAAGACCCGCAAAAACACTAGCAGACTTCGATGTTTGCGGAGAAGCGATTTCGCGGGCGGCGGCGCCGATGTCCACCACAGCGCCGCCGTGTGCATCGCTGTCTTTTTCTCCCGTTCGAGGCGCGCACCTGCCTCCAACGGGGGGTCCAAGTCTAACCCCAAAGGGGGGCCGGATCATGACGCTGCTCTTCGGTCCACGGCTACGCCGTTTACCGCGCGCGTCCGGAAGGAGACGCCACAAAAACTTCATATCTGGAGCTTGGATTCAATCGACAGTTTCCGGTCCCCCGAACGCCTGCTGGCGCGGCAGGACACCAAGAAACACCACACCGACCCGCCTGGCGGCGGGAAAAGCTATCGGCGGGATGATCGTGATCCCCTCAGGACGCGGCAACTAATATAAAATTTAGCGTCCCTCAGCGCTTGCGAGATGCCTGCGGCGTCGCCGGCATCTCTTTCTCCCCATAGAAAGGACGCGACGGAGCCGTTGCCTCATTTCGCTTCGGCCTCATGCGCCGCGACGGGCCGAATATCCTTCGCGACCTTGACGAGCTCTCCCGGAGACAGCGAATCCGGGGGGCTGTTGATGACCGTATCGGACATCGAAAGGCCCTGCAGAACCTCGAACTCGGTTCCGAGATTGCGGCCGAGCGTCACCGACTTGAGCTCGACCTTGTTGCCAGGACCAAGAACTGCGAGCTGCGCGCCATTCTCACGAAAGATCAGCGCGCTTGTCGGAATCCGCAGCGCACCGGGACTGTCGGCGAGGTTGAAACTCACCTGGGAAAAGGTGCCCGGCTGCAGCAGATTATCCTTATTGTCGGCATGGAGCTCGACCAGCAGCGTCCGCGAGGTCTTGGCGATCGCTTCGGCTGTTGTCGACACGACCGCCTTGAACTTCTTGTCCGGATACTGCGGCAACACCAGTTCGGCCGTGAGGCCGGCGTGCATCCCCGCCGACATTTCCTGCGGCACCTGGACGAACACCCGCATCTCGTGCACGTCGGCGACACGGAAAAGCTGAGGCCCGGTTCCGCCGCCGACGCCGCTGCCGGCATTGATCAGGGCGCCGACATCGGTGTTGCGCGCGGTCACGATGCCGTCGAACGGTGCAACGATGCGTTTGAAAGCCTCGAGCGCGGTAAGCTGATCGACCTGGCTCTGGTTGACGTTGGCCTCCGCCTGGGCCGCTTTGTAGCGGGCGTTGGCGCTGCCGGATTCGGCCTTCTTGGCCTCAGTCTCCTGTTCGGAGACGACGCCCCTCGGCGAGTCACGCCAGCGCGCATAGGTTGTTTCGGCGAAATTGAGTTCCGCTTCCCTGACGTTGACCTGCGCTTCGGCCGACGCCAGCTTGGCCCTGGCAGCGGCGAGCTGGGCGTCGAGGTCAGGCGCGTCGATATCCGCGAGCAGCTGACCTTTCTGGACGTGCGCGCCGAAATCGAAATACCAGGCCTTGAGATAGCCGCTGACCCGCGCGTAGATCGGCGCCTCGTACCATGCCTCGATATCGCCCGGCAGAACAATCTGCTGTCCGGTAACGCCCTGCTTCGGCGTGACGGTGGCTACGGTGGGCACCGCCTGCTCGATCGTCCATTGGGTCACTTCGCTTTCCTGGTGCCAGCGCAGGAGGATGCCTGCGATGGCTATGCCAAAAGCTGTGAACAGCGCTATCAGCGCAACCCAGCGTGACCGGCCTGCCCGTGGCGGCGGCGCCCCGTGATCGGGGCGCTTTTCCAATTCGGGCTCAACGTGATGCGGATGAGTGTCAAGCAAGGTATTTCTCCCAGGTCACAGGCTCGGCCCGTCCGAAGGTATACCAGCGATCGCTGGGATTTGGTTGCCACGATTGCGGTGAAGCACGCTGAAAACGGTCGGAACAAAGAAAAGGGTGGCGATGGTTGCGATCGCAAGGCCACCGATCACGGCGCGGCCGAGCGGGGCATTCTGCTCGCCTCCCTCGCCCATGGCCAGCGCCATCGGCACCATGCCGATGATCATCGCCAGCGCCGTCATCAGGACCGGGCGGAAACGGGTGAAACCGGCCTCCAAAGCGGCG
>Ga0209167_10000659_pt1 | contig 23359 bp, 20 predicted proteins | sample Coa_R1_9_FD_187154 | JGI IMG/M metagenome (GOLD analysis project Ga0209167, IMG submission 187154) | Surface soil microbial communities from Centralia Pennsylvania, which are recovering from an underground coalmine fire - Coalmine... | ecosystem: Environmental > Terrestrial > Soil >... | reverse complement strand
CCGCGACCCGGACCGTGAACTCGATGCCGGACGCCTTGAGCAATTCCGCGCGGCGCGGCGACCGCGATGCAAGGACGACCTTCAATGCTTCCCGTAGTTCTTTTCGCCGGCCTCGATGGCGACTGCAAGTACGTTCTGTTTCGGCGGCAGCGGACAGGTGGCAAACGCGGTGAAGGCGCAGGGTGGATTGGTGGCTTTGTTGAAGTCGATCTCGACTTCATTCCCCTTCGGCAGCGCCGCATAGAGGAAACGGCCCGCACCGTAGGTGGTCCTGGCGCTGGTTGCGTCCTTGAACATGAAGAAGAGTTCGCCGTCCTCAAGCACTGGTTCGAGCCGCATTGTTCTGCCCTGAAGCGTGAATTCGGCGAAGCCCGGGGACGGCTCCCGATCGGTCATCCCGAGAATGTTCGCGATCGCGATGGTCCTGGGTTTCGCGTATGCCACCCATTTGGCCTTGATGAGCCAGGCAGGGCTGGCCGGGAACCATTTGCAGCCCGTGAAATCGCGGCGGGTTTCGGCGTTCGGATCGCGCAGACGGACGCCGAGCTTGCCTCCGCGCTCGATGACGGTCAGGCTGATGTCGCCGAACTTGAGGACGTCGGGATGATCGGTGGCGTCGGATTTCAGCTGGCGTTTTTCATAAATCACCTTGCCGTGGTCCAGGCGCAGTGCGATCGGTTTTTGGTTGGGTACGTCGACTGTATTCTGTCCTTGTTGCAGCCACTGCAGGCCAGCTACGGACAGCCAGCCGTCCGGAGCTTTGAGCGACGCTTCGTAGCTCGCTCGCCACTCCGGATAGCCGGAAGCCAAGCCGGCGGCAAAGACCGCCGGCGCTACGAATACGAGGAGGAGACGCATGTTACTTCAGTTTGGAGAAGTCGGTCGGGTCCATGTAGACGCTCTCGGGAGGTTTAGTGGTGAGAGGACCGTTCGCTTCCGATGCGGCTCTTACCTTTTTCCATTCTTCGTCGGCCTGGAAGGCAGCCCAGTTCTTCGCGGCGTCTTCTTTACTCTTGTGTTCCACGATGTAGATGAAGTGGTTGTCTTTGTTATCCTCGGGGACCCAGTAACCGATCGCGTGAAGACCGTGGCGTTTGAAGATCGCTTCGGTGTGGTCGCGGAAGCGGGCTTCGAGAGCATCCAGCTTGCCGGCCGGCGCCGTGTAGGTTCGCAGTTCAAAAACGTGGTTGGGAGCTTGCGCGTTCAGACCGAGAACGGCGAGGCCGCCGCAGAGAAAGCAGAGAACGTGAGATTTGGTTATGTTGAGGTTCATGTTGTATAAGATATCGCGGATTCGGCTGCTAATTTTGCAAGCAGCGCCACCCGGTCCGGTATGCGGCGGATCAGAATGCTCTCGTGGTCGGCGTGCGCACCTTCACCGACCGCGCCGATCCCGTCGAGAGTCGGAATTCCGAGCGCCGCGGTGAAGTTGCCGTCGGACCCGCCGCCGGTGGAAGATGCTTCGAGGTCGACGCCCAGGTCGGCGGCCATTCTGCGCGCTGCGCCGAAGAGCGCGGCAATGCCCCTGCTGCGTTCCATCGGAGGGCGGTTGAGACCGCCGGATATTTCGAGAGAACAGCGATTGTCGAATGGCCTCAGCGCGCGAAACCTTCGATCGAGCGTTTCAGCGTCTACGAGGCGAGGCACTCGAAAATCGATTTCAGCGGACGCTTCGGCAGCGACGACGTTGGAGCGCGTTCCGCCGGAGATGACGCCCGGATTCACGGTGATGCCCCGCTTGAGATCGGTGAAACCGGAGATAACCTCGATCTGGCGCGCCAACTCGACGATGGCGCTCGATCCAGTCGCAAAATCGATTCCTGCATGCGCTGCAATGCCTCGCACTTTCAAGGTAAAGGCCCCTATGCCTTTGCGCGCCGTCTTGGCTTTTCCCTCCAAACCCGTGCCCGGCTCCAGTACGAGAACAGCGTGGGCTTGCTTCGCCGCCAGCTCCGTCCCCGCGCGCGAGGCCCTGCTGCCGGTTTCTTCATCCGGATTCACGAGCATGGCGACTTCGTTTTCGACCGGGATGTCGAGTTCCCTAAGTGCTCGCATGGCAAAGACGAAGAATGCCAGACCCGCTTTCATATCGAGCACGCCGGGGCCCCAGAGACGGCCCTGGGCGCGGCGGAACGGCATGATTTTCAGTGTGCCGATGGGCCAAACGGTATCCCCGTGGCCCAGCACAAGCAGGTTCCCTGTCTTCCGCTCGTGGCGGCCCGGCAGCCTGAACTTGCAGAGGAACGCGCCGTACGGAGTCAATTGCGATACGGCAATATCGTTAACGGACTCGCCGAGCAGAAGCATGAAGCGTTGAATGGCGTCAGGAGAATCGCTGGGCGATTCGCATTCCACAAACTCGCGGATCAGCGCTATGATCGCGGACCGATGCTTGCGGGCCCAGGCAAGTAGCGGGTCCATGGCTACTTCAAATTTTCTTCGAAAAAGTTGGTTTCGGTTTCGAGCAGCTGCTTGAACTCGGGGCCCGAGACGCCGTGCGTTTTCTGAGGATAAACCAACATGTAAAACTGCTTGTCGGCCTTCTCCAGCGCCTCCGCCATTTGAATCGAGTTCTGGAAGTGGACGTTATCGTCTTCCACGTTGTGGATCATCAGGAGCTTCGTCCCATTCAGCCCGGCGGCGCTGAGGACCGGCGCGCTGCGCTTGTAGCCCTCCGCATCATCGTCGGGAAGGCCCATGTAGCGCTCGGTATAAATGCTGTCGTAATTGCGCCAGCTGACAACAGGCGCCCCGGCAATAGCGGCTTTGATCAGCCCAGGAGCGTGGGTGATGGTGTAAAGCGTCATATAGCCGCCATAGCTCCAGCCATAGAGCCCGATGCGCTGAGGATCGACGAATCCCAGCGAGATGAGATATTGAATGCCTTCTTTCTGGTCGCTGAGTTCGTGCTCGCCCATGTCGTGATAAAGCACCGACTCGAACTGGTGGCCGCGGCCGGCGGAGCCGCGATTATCCAGCTGCCAGACGACGAAGCCTTTATGGGCGAGGACCTGGTCGAGGGACAATGCCGCCCAGCGGTTTCGAACCGCCTGCTCACCGGGTCCGCCATAAACTACCACAACCGTAGGGTATTTCCTTCCCGCATCGAAACCGGCGGGCTTGATCATGCGGGCATAAAGCAGAGTGCCATCGGACGCTTTGACCTGGAGAATCTCCGTGGGCAGGATTTCGTACTCGCCGGATGCGGGCGCGTCTGCCGGGCGATACTGGCGGGTTTCGCTGCCATCGGATTTATAGAACGTTCTCCGCCTGGGGCTGCTCAGGCTGCTGTAGTCGTCCGCATAGTAAGCGGAATTCGGCGCCAGAGATATGGCGTGGGTACCCGCGCCGCTGGTAAGGCGCTGTTTGGCGGAGCCATCGAAACCTATGGCGAAGAACTGGCGCTCGGTAGGGTTTTCCTCGGATGACGTGAAATACACGCGGCGGCGATTCTCATCGATACCTTTGACGTCCTCGACCTCCCAGTTGCCGCTGGTGAGTTGCTTCTCCAACGTGCCGTCGACGTTGTAGAGATAAATGTGGCGGAAGCCGGAGCGCTCGCTGGTCCAAAGGAATTGATTGCCGCCATTGAGAAATTTCGGCGCGCCTTTGACATTGATCCACTGGGGATCCTCCTCATGAAGCACAACGTGCGATACGCCGGTGGAGACGTCGGCAAGGAGAAGGTCCAACTTGTTCTGTACGCGGTTGAGCCGCTCGGCCATGATCTCGCGACTCGTTGGCGACCACACCACGCGGGCGAGCAGAAAGTCGCGGGTTTCGCCGAGATTCATCCACCTGGTTTCGCCCCCTGTACCGGGAACCACGCCGACGCGCACTTCGGCATTGGGATCGCCCGCTTTGGGATAGCGTTCGGGCTCGAGCAGGCCGCGCGCGTTCAGCAGAGACACCTGGGGATAGATGGGTTCACGGGCAGTGTCGAACTGGAGGTAGGCGATTGACCGGCTGTCGGGCGACCACCAGTGCGCAGTGTCCAGATCGAGTTCCTCGGGATAAACCCAGTCCGCCTGGCCATTGAGCAGAGTATCGGAACCGTCCGTGGTGAGGCGCGCGACGACCTTCGAAGCAATATCGATGGCGAAGAGATCAGGGCCGCGGCGGAAGGACACGTAACGGTTATCCGGCGAAAGTTTGGGATCGCGCTCGACTTCGGGGGTCTGAGTCAGAGGCTCGAAACGGCCTTTGCCGGTGTCGACGATGAACAAGTCGCCGGAAGCGGAAACCAGGAGCCGTTTCCCGTCGCTGAACCACTGGACTTCGTGCTCGCCGACGCGCCGGTTGGTCCAATCGAAAACGGACGCGGGTGGAGCGGGGACGGCGGCGTTCTGCAGCTTATCGAGCGCGATGACGGGGCGTTCCCTGCCGGAGCGGAGGTCGTAGAGAGTGAGTTCGCCGTGTTCGGTGGAGATGAAGTGTTCGCCGTCGGGCGCCCATGTGATGGCACCGAGCGGAGACGGCGGGGCGTTGACGACGGCGTCGACGGTTACGGGCTTTTTCGCGGCGGGGTTTTCCTGAGCGAGCAGGAGAAAAGCGATGGCTATTCCGGTGGCAGCGGCGCGAAGCATAGGAATGATTAATTGTAGTGCGGCGCGACAGTCTTCGTCTGGTTCAGTGAAAAACGCGGCTGTCCGCAAGTCCCAATTCATGCCGGGGACGGCCTGCCACGTTTTGGGGGGTAGACGATTACGGGCCAAGGCACGGGCCAGAAAGATCCGGCGATGGCGTCATTCGCAAATTCAAAGCCATTTGCCTGCCGGAGGTGTTCCTCGCCAGCAGGTTTCTCTGCATTTTGCCGTTCCCTACCATGGCGACGAAGAAAATCCCGATGTTTTGATGTCGATATAACGCTGGCAATCCGGCGCAAAGGCTGTCGACGATACTCCGATTAGTTATAGTCCTTGAAAACGGGTAACGCGCCGCAATATGCTCTTGGTAAGCGCGTTCGAGGTCGCGCGCGCGAAGGAGAGATCCGAATGAGCGCCGTCAGTGGTTTGCTGCGGGACGAGCATGGACAGGATTTGACCGAATACACGCTAATTGTGGCGGTAGTAGCGCTGGCATCGGCCGCGCTATTTCTCGGCGTGGGCGGAAACGTCAACACGATCTGGCAATCAGGCTCCGCCACTATCTCCAACGCCGCGAGCGCCGTCGGTCCGGCCACCCCGGACGGCGGACACGAGGGGCACGGGCACGACGGAGGCGGGGGCTACTGATTTTGGATCAGGCGGGTGCGTGGACGATTACATCGCCTCGCAACCCGATGCCGTGCGGCGCGTACTCAAGCGCGTGCGACGCAGTATTCGCAAGGCCGTGCCCGCAGACGGGGAGGTCATCTCGTACAAGATTCCCACATACAAATTCCTCGGCAGCCGGTTGTTCTATTTCGCCGGCTTCACGCATACTGCCTCTGAAAGTATTTGCTCGATTGTGCGGCCGTCGCACCGGTTTTCTTGTACCGGCTGCCCATATTCACACGGCTACACGGGAGTCTATTAAAGGCGAACGACCGGCTTCTACACGACGCGTCGGGAAGCCGCCTGAAAGGGCGGCTGCGGCCAGGAATGGCCACCCTGCTCCCTACTTCAGGTCGGGGGCTTTCGTGATGCGCTCCGCGTTGAGATACGGGCGCAGGGCTTCCGGAATCACCACGCTTCCGTCGCTCTGTTGGTAGTTTTCGACGATCGCGACCCACGTCCGGCCCACCGCGAGGCCGCTGCCGTTCAGCGTGTGCGCTAACTCGGATTTCTTGCCGCTCTTCATCCGGATATTGGCGCGCCGGGCCTGGAAAGCTTCGTAATTGGAACACGAAGAAATCTCTTTGTAGGCGTTCTGGCCGGGTAGCCAGACTTCGATGTCGAAGGTTTTGGCCGACCCGAAGCCGATGTCGCCCGTGCACAAGACGACCGTGCGGAACGGCAATTCCAGTCTTCGCAGGATATCCTCCGCATCGTCGGTCAGCCGATCGAGTTGATCGTAGCTGGCTTCGGGGCGGGAAAACTTCACCAATTCCACCTTTTGAAACTGGTGCTGCCGGATGATCCCGCGCACGTCGCGCCCGTAAGAGCCGGCTTCACTGCGAAAGCACGGCGTGTAAGCGCAGAAGTTGATAGGCAGTTTTTCGGCATCCAGCGTTTCGTCGCGGAACAGGTTCGTGACCGGGACTTCCGCCGTCGGGATCATCCAGTAGTCGGTGTTCTCCAGCTTGAAAAGATCCTCGGCGAACTTCGGCAACTGGCCCGTTCCATAAAGGCTCGCCGAGTTGACCGCAAACGGCGGAAGCACCTCGGTGTATCCGTGCTCGCGCGTGTGCGTGTCGAGCATGAAATTGATGAGGGCGCGTTCCAGCTTCGCTCCCAGCCCGAAATAGACGGCGAAACGCGCCCCGGTGATTTTAGTGGCGCGCTCGAAATCGAGAATCCCAAGGTCGGGGCCGATGTCCCAGTGGGCTTTGGGTTGGAAGTCAAAGGTGCGGGGCTCGCCGAACGTGCGCACTACGACGTTATCTTCAGAAGTCTTCCCGACCGGGACGGATTCGTGCGGAATGTTTGGGACGCCGGCCAGCAGTTCGCGGTAGCTTGCATCGACCTCGTCGGCAACGGCGGAGATCGCGGCGATGCGCTCGCCGATTTCGCGGGAGACGCGCTGCAGATCCGCGGTGTCGGCGCCTTCTTTGCGCAACCTGGCGATTTCGCGCGACTGAACGTTCTGGTCCCGGCGAAGCTCTTCAGTTTCAGTAATGGCCGCGCGGCGGCGGCGATCGAGCTCGCGAAATTGCTCTACCGGGAGCAAAAACCCGCGCGTGGATAAGCGGTCCGCGATCGCGTCCAGATTGGCGTGGAAGATCCCCATGTCATGCATACAGACAGTATGCCAAGCGGCACTATCCATATGCCTTCAGGTCAGGGAAATTTGGCGGGGGTGAAGCTGACGGCTTTGCTACTCCTCTTCGGCTTCGACAGTGACGGGATCCAGATCTTCGGCTTCGAAAATCTGACGGCAGTCGAGGCATTCAACGTAGTCCACGCCGTCTCTACGGGCGAGGACGATTGTATTCTTATGCTCGCAGGCGGTCTGCATAATGGAGACTTGAGATACGAATTATTGTAATGATTCGAAGGACGATGTCAAGGGGATGGAGCGGTTTCGATTGCACAAGATGAAAGCTCTTATACGGCAGATTATAAACCCGCCGGAGTCGCTTTGGCGGGCATTTTCTTTAAGAATGGCGTTTTTTCTACACTCAGCAGGACGGTAGAATCCCTTCAGATGCCTTTTCCGATACACAGGCCCCGCCGCCTACGGTCGACCGAATCGATTCGTCGCATCGTCCGGGAGACTCGGCTCGAGCCCGCGAACTTCATTTTGCCGCTCTTCATCTGCCCGGGTGAAGGGGTCAAAAAGCCGATCTCCTCGATGCCACCGCATTGCCAAATGTCCATCGACGTCGCGGTGGAGGAATGCCGCGAGGTGCGGGATCTGGGGATCGGCGGCGTTATCCTGTTCGGGCTGCCGGAGACGAAAGACGAGGAGGCGTCGGGGGCGTACGACGACCAGGGAATCGTGCAGCGGGCGGTTCGCGGGATCAAGCGGCACCTGCCCGATTTGCTGCTGGTGACCGACGTCTGCAATTGCGAATACACCAGTCACGGGCATTGCGGCAAGGTAGTTAACGGCGAGGTGGATGGCATAGTGGATAACGACGCCACGCTGGAATGGCTGGCGGCCGGGGCGCTGTCGCACGCACGGGCGGGCGCGGACATCGTGGCTCCTTCGGACATGATGGACGGGCGCGTGGCCGCGATCCGCCGGCGGCTCGATGCCAACGGCTATGCCAATACTCCGATCCTCGCGTATTCCGCGAAGTTTGCGTCGGTGTTTTACGGGCCGTTCCGGGAGGCAGCGGATTCGGCCCCCCAGTTCGGCGACCGCCGCAGTTATCAGATGGACCCAGCCAACGGGCGCGAGGCCATGCGGGAAATTGAGCTCGATCTGGAAGAAGGCGCGGATATGATCATGATCAAGCCCGCGATGCCGTATCTCGACCTCATCCGCCAGGCGCGCGACCGGTTCGACGTGCCGCTTTCGGCGTATCAGGTGAGTGGTGAGTATTCGATGATTATGGCCGCTGCGCGGAATGGCTGGATTGACGAGGAGCGGGCGATGGTGGAAAGCCTGACGTCGATCCGGCGGGCTGGCGCGGATTTTATTCTGACGTACTTTGCCAAGCCTATGGCGCGGCTGCTGGGCCAGGAACGCGGCTGAAGCCGCGTGTACCGGACAGGTCAGAGGTTTTCGAAGAGGTCGGCGATTTGAAGCTGCCAGCCGGGGATCAGGCTTGAAGTGAGAAACGCACCTTCGCTCAGCCGTTGTACGCCGCCCCGTGAGTGCACGAAGAGCGCTCTAACCTCAGGATCGACGAGCCAGACTTCCTGCACACCCCATTCCAGGTAGGCATCGACTTTACGGTGAATCGTTGTCGCCGCCTCCGACGGCGAGATAATTTCGACCGCGATATCGGGAATTTGTACTATGGGAACGTGCTCCAGGTCAACGGTCCGCCACGTTTCCGTCGAGAAAAATCCCATGTCGGGACGAAGCCGGGTTTCCTCCCGAACCGCCAGATCGGTTTCAAGCAACGCCGCACCCAAATCCCGCGCTTCGGCAAAACTGTCGAGTAATTTGTAAAGACGTCCCAGGATGCGATTGTGTTTGGGGGTCGCGCTCGACACTTCGATCAGCTCTCCGTCCAGCAGTTCCCACTTCCGTCCCTCCTCTTCGGGAAGGGCGTCGAACTGCTCGGCCGTCATCAGTGTCCGGACCGGCATGTCCCGATGATACCGCTACAATAGTGCTTTCCCGATGCATTTCCTACAAACCAGCCTCGTAGAACTGATCACCCAGACCTCTACCAACCTGCCGCCCGATGTACGCGCCGCCATGAGCGCCACGGGCCTCGCCGAAAAACCGGACACCCAGGCCTCACAAGCCCTCAACATCATTTTTTCGAACATCGATATGGCGGCGGACGACTCCGGAGCCATCTGCCAGGACACCGGCATGCCGACGTTCTACGTGCATACGCCGGTCGGCGTAAATCAGATCACGATCCGCAACACCATCCTGGTCGCGGTGGCCGAGGCAACGAAGTTGGGGAAGCTGCGGCCCAACTCGGTCGATTCGCTCACCGGCAAAAACAGCGGCGACAACCTCGGGCCGGAGACGCCGGTGATCCATTTCGAACAGTGGGAAGAGGATGAAATCGAGATCAAGCTGATCCTCAAGGGCGGCGGCTGCGAAAACAAGAATGTGCAGTATTCCCTGCCCCAGACGCTCGAGCGCATGGGCCGTGCGGATCGAACGATCGAAGGCGTCCGCAAGTGCCTGCTGCACGCCGTGTGGCAGGCGCAGGGGCAAGGTTGCGCTCCAGGGGCGCTGGGTGTCTGCATCGGCAGCGACCGCGCTCACGGCTACGATATTGCCAAAGAACAGCTCTTCCGCCCTCTCGACGACGTCAACCCCGATCCGGCGCTGGCCGTTCTCGAAGCCCGCATCATGAAAGAAGCGAACGAGCTGGGAGTGGGGGCTATGGGGTTCGGCGGGAACGTCTCTCTGATCGGCTGCAAGATCGCTGCGGCGAATCGTCTGCCTGCCAGTTTCTTCGTGTCGGTGGCCTACAATTGCTGGGCGTTCCGGCGTCTTGGCCTGCGTCTGGACGCCTCGACCGGCGCTATCACGCGATGGCTATATCGGGATCCGTCGAGGGCAGTCGAACGGATGACAACGAGCGAAGGCTTCCCGCTGACTGGCCGCGAAGTGATTTTGACCGCTCCGCTCACTGAGGAAAAGGTCCGCGCCCTGAGAGTGGGCGACGTGGTTTTGATACGCGGTGAAGTCTATACCGGGCGCGACGCGGTGCATGCGCATCTGATGAAAAATCCGCCGCCGGCCGATTTGAATGGCGCGGTGCTTTATCATTGCGGTCCGGTGATGCTGCAAACCGCCGGCAGGTGGACCGTGAAGGCCGCGGGACCGACGACCAGCATCCGGGAGGAGCCCTACCAGGCCGATGTTATCAAGCGCTACGGGGTTCGTGCGGTCATCGGCAAGGGCGGTATGGGAGCGAAGACCTCGGCGGCACTGAAGGAGTTTGGCGCGGTGTACCTGAATGCCATTGGCGGCGCGGCCCAATATTACGCGCGGACAGTGCAGGAAGTGCTCGATGTCAACCTGCTCGATTTCGGCGTTCCGGAGGCCATGTGGCACCTGCGCGTCAACAATTTTCCGGCCATTGTGACGATGGACGCGCACGGAAACAGCCTGCACGCCGACGTCGAGCAAGCCACTGCGGACCGGCTCGAACAGCTGCAGCCTGCGTGACGCGATCAGGTTGATGCGGGCTGTTATAATGACGGTTTCCTGCCAAAGGAAACTTCCCAAAATGGCCAGATAGCTCAGCTGGTAGAGCGCAGCCCTGAAAAGGCTGGCGTCGGCGGTTCGATTCCGTCTCTGGCCACCATTTCCATCTCGCGTTTTTTCGCAGATTTCAGAAGCGTTGAATTGCGCGGGACTTTTCGTATAGGATGAAAAATCTCTTCCGGCTCTTAGCTTTTTATCTGTGAGCGGCTGGCTCACGCAATACTGCGTTTCCATTACTCTCCGGGCCGGGAAGACGCGTCGGCGGCATCGACTGCGTCGGAACTTCAGCAGCGCCACACCGCCGGAAACCAATGGAAATAGCAAACGATATTTTGCGGCTATCTTTCCGGGTTGTTCGCCCGGCGCCGAGTTCAGGGGCAAGCCGGACTGAGTGCGGTTCGGAAACGGCGCGAGCAGGCCAAAGTCTGGTTTGTTCGCTACCGGCTGTAGAAATTCGCCTAGTCGGATTTCGTAAGCGGCCAGAACTTAAAGAATTCGGCAAAGAAGATAAGGAAGGGAAAAGTTACGGCCAGAAGAGCCGAGGCAGTCCAGATTTCCAGATCGTAGGATGGCGGGCCCGGATGAAGGGCTCCGGTAATCGTCGGCGACAGCGCGCGGTAGATTTGAGCGAGTACGCTTCCGATAACCACCACCGCGAGGACATTCGCAATCCCTTTTGCCGGTTGCGTCAGTTTTGCGAAGAGTGAATTCTGCAGCATGTTCAGAACGACGATTGTGCCGAAGATGTACGGGACGGGAACGGTCACGAGGAACGTCATCACATCCATCTTCAGCACAACGACGCCGATGAAGAAAGAAAGACCTGCAACCGCCAGCGCGACCAGCGTCCAAACGATCCCGAGCACGGGCTGCTTCATGACACCGGCACGTTTGGTAAGCGGCCACAGGTCGAAAGCGGGCAGCAAAAAAAGCCCGATGAGGAATGAAACTTCGAACACGAGGATGTTCAGAGCATTGAACATGCCGTGCGGATCAAGCGAGGGCACGTACACCGGCGCTCCCCGCATGAAGCCGTAATCGAAGAAGATTCTGAAGAATATGTAGTTCAACGCATAACAAGCCACCACCAGAAGCAACCCCGCGGCGACTTCGTTTTTGATGGCGGGTTTGAACGGCCAGCCGCCGAAAACGATCGCGCCCCAGAATGTGATGACAACCGACGTGATGATCGCGTGCATCAGCATCGGCGTTGGCGGCTTTATATTGCCGCCCGCCACGGCCAGATACGCAGGAACAACGATCGCTCCGATAACAACCGTTGTCAGGGTCAGAAGAACGCCTTTCAAAGGCTGGCGCTGTTTTGCGGCAAATGCCGGCTGGTTCGTGCCCCAGATAACTCCTATGACGATCTGCATCGGGATGAGCGACATCAAGCCGTAAGACATCCACCCGGAGAACGTCGGAAAATCAAAGAGTGAAATCAGGCCGAGCGACACGGCCATGACGAGGAATGTGGCGAAAATTCCGAGGGCGGGTTGTTTCACGCCACGGATAATACCACAGGCACAAAAGGCCGCGGACGAAGATCGTGCACGCCGATTTGTCACCAAGCCGGCCTACCACAGAACCGTACGTGCGGGTGTCCCGCATACGGCTCTTAGGAAAAAGTATGGGGAACAGCGAGTGTCTGCTTCCTGCAATTACGTTTTACGCGCGCTACCGGAATTCAATCAGTCTCCCTCCACCCAAGGCTCAGTGAATGAGCAGAATCGACTGCCCGACGGCGAGGATCGAGACGTTAGCTTTCCCGCGTCGCCTATCACCGGCCGAGACCAGCGCTCGCCATCGGCGGTTAACAGGCAGATTACCAACCTCCGGCATCAGTCTGAGCCCGAAACCCGGAGAAATCCTATGCCCGATAACTTCTGATATTGCCTCCCACCGAATACTTCTCTCCGGAAATCCGACGGGATGTGGTTGATGAAAGCCTCTCTTTTATGATGTCGTGTCGGCAGAAGGAATCCATGAGCGTTCATCATGAGCCAGCTTGCCAACATGCGTCGCAGAACGTGGAACCTAAAATCCACGTTGCATTCATAGCGAGCTGCTTTGCCGTTCCTCTTTGCATTATCGGTGGACAAGGGCGTCGAATCCCATTTCGTCCTGCATGGTCTGGCGGTAGGAGTTGTTGCCGCACTGATGTATGTGATCGTCGCCTGGGGACAACCCGAGCCGCTCCTCTACAAGGTCGCGCACGGGTTAAAGCTCGTGGGCGGGTTGCTGGGCGGCGTTACTTCGGCGCACCGAATTGCTGGCGATCGCGTTCGCACGTCGATTTGAGCGATCAGACCTTAAAGTACACGCGTCTGAAGTCGCGTTCGTGCACGCGCAGAAGAAGCGACGGTTGAAGCCGTGTGTACCGGGTTTTCTAAGCCCGCTTCAGTTTGACACCACCATTCGTCGTCGTCACATGAATGAGCGGCCCGCCTGCGCCGACACTGAAGTCCTGGTTCCGTGACCGCGCCTCCCCCTGCTGGTTGATGGGAAATTCAGATTTCAAAGATCCGTTGACAGTCTCCGTCTGAAAATGCGCCGAATAATTCCGCGGAATCGAAATGTTAACGCTTCCGTTCCGCGTAGCAACCTGTACCCGTGTACCGTCCCATGTGGCGCCTGCCAGTTCAATATTCACGCCGCCATTTACCGTAGATCCGGTTACTTCACCCGCGAGGCGGTTGAGATGGATGCCGCCATTGGTCGCCTCGAAACTCAGATTCCCGCGAATATCCGATATGGTGATGCCCCCGTTGACGGTTTTTGCAGTCAGACTGGTTGCCTGTGGAACGAAAATCTCGAAACTGACCGACCATCCCGTATTGTTCAACGATGCCGGGCCACTGGCCTGAACATGCCCACCGGAAGCATCGATATAAACCTGGCTCGCCATCACGCGGGCATCCGTGTCGCTGTTACCCCAGCTCTCCACCCGCGCCCGTACGAGAACCTCATTCCGCGACCAGCCGTTCACCGTGGCTCCGCCGTTCGGTCCGGCATCGACATTCAGAACGCCAACCGCCGCCACGGACTGCTCACGAATTTCGCAGTATCCCGGGCGGTCATTGGAACCGTTATTCCGGCACGTCATCTGCTTTTCCTGGTTGTCCTGCATCTGACCGAAAGCCGCGGCTGCAAGAGCCAGACTCGCTACTACTCTCAAAGTTTTCATGAAATCGTCCCTCGCCTGGATTACTCGCCACGAGGCGCGAAGTTACAAAAAAATGAGAGGTCGGCAGCCGGCCAGAGACTTCTATTGATTCTGAACCGGTTATCCCGCGCGGCTTGCGACCGCTTCGGCGCGGGAAGCCTCCGCCGCGCTCACTGCAACATAGTCGTTCAGGTTCAATTGAGCCGTGGCGCGCCGGTATTGCCAAGTCAAGCCCGGATAGATCGCGGCATTGATGCCATTCCGGTTCAGGTACCAACTGGTGCATCCCGCAGCCCACACTGTGCCAACGAGGCGGCTCTGCACCTTGACGTTGTACAGGCTCTGAACTTCCGGCTTCACATCCAGCCAGGCAGTTCCCTGTTTCGAGATCTGGGCGAGGTATTGCACGATGTAGCGCATCTGGGATTCCATCACATGAAGCGCCGAGGAGTGACTCAGGCCGGAATTGGGGCCGAGGAGCAGCGCCATGTTGGGATAGCCGGAAACGTTGATCCCCAGATAAGCCTCGCAACCTTCCCTGTTCCATTCGTCCGCCAAAACCCTGCCGTCCGCCCCCACGACTCTCAGATAGTCGTCGGTGTCAGCGACGATAAATCCGGTGGCGAAGACGATTACATCGGCTTCGCGAAGAATGCCGTCCTCGGTACGAATACCATTCGGTTCAATTCGGGCGATCTTCTCCGTAACCAGAGCGACGTTAGGCCTGTTGAAGACGGGATAAAAATCGTCCGACACCAGAACCCGCTTACAGCCGAACTTATAGCCCGGTGTGAGCTTGGCCCGGACCACCGGATCCTTCACCTCGCGGGCGAGTTTCCGCCGCGCAATTCCCGAGAACCAGTTACCGATGCGGTCGTTACCGAGGAATGCGAGACCTACGAACTCCATGGCCCAGTAAATGATCGCCCTGGCGAATGTCTGTAACGCGGGTACACGCCGGAACAGCCATCGCCTGAACCTCCCAATTCCCCTGCTTCCCCTGGGCAGTATCCAGGGAGCCGAGCGCTGGAAAACATCGAGGTGGGAAACCTCCGGTGCAATGTTGGGAACGATCTGTATCGCGCTGGCGCCGCTGCCGACCACCGCCAGGCGTTTACCGGCGAACTTGACAGACGCATCCCATGCCGCGGAATGAAATATATCTCCGCTGAACGTGGATTGTCCGGGGAACGATGGCATGCGGGGCCGGCTATGGGGACCCGTCGCCAGAATGAGCATTTTCACGCGGCAGATCGAGCCGTTTTCGTCGTGGATCTCCCAGCAAGCGTCGGCTTCACATTGGGAAAATCTGACCTGACTCACGTTCGCGCCGAACCTTATGTGCTCTTCCAAACGATTTCGGCGGACCACATCCTTGAGGTATTGGAGAATTTCCGGTTGACTCGCATAGGAGTGCGTCCAGCCGGGGTTCGGTTGAGTCTCTATCGAATACAAATGCGAGCGAACGTCACAGGCGCATCCGGGGTATATGTTCTCGCGCCACACGCCACCGACCTCTCGCGCCCGCTCGAAAATGACGAACGAGCCATGGCCGGTCCGCTGTAGTTCCAAGGCTGCGATGATACCTCCGAATCCGGCCCCGACAATGCCTGTTTCGTAGTTCACCGGCATACGGTTACCAAGCCCTTTTGTTGTATACTCATGTATCGGTGAACGGGCCGCGGCACTGACTCAACGAGGTTAGCCTAAAAGTCGTTTGGCTGCAAACATGGCGCTTCCTTCGGTCCCAACGGGCAAATCGGAATTCAGCACAGTTCTGCGGCACCGGATCGATCGTTTCACGGTCGCCAGGATGTTTCCGCTCCTGAATACCGCCCACCATAACCGTGACGCGATCCCGCAACTTTTTCGGCTCAGGCGGCTCGCCACTCAACCCTGAAAACGAAATGGCCGCTCCCTCACTCAGGATGGAAAGTTCGGACTTCGCGGTCGTTCTGCGTCGGCGCATGGAGGAATTTTTTATCGAGCGAAATCTCCCTCGAAAAGGCGATTCGGCGATGGCTGCGAAGGTTGTACTGGGCCTTATCGGCTTCGCCGGCACATACGCGGCCCTGTATCTGCCCGGGATCGGTGCGGCGGCATTCTTCGGGCTTTACGTTCTGCATGGCCTGGCGCAGTTGTTCGTGCTGCTGAATATCGCACACGACAGCAATCACAACGCGATCTCCAGCCGCCGCTGGATCTCGAGACCCCTGAAGTATGTTTTCGATCTTTGCGGGATCAATTCCTATATGTGGCGCGTTCTGCATAACACCGGGCATCACTCCAACATCAATATCTGCGGCCACGACGAAGACGTGATCGCGCGCGATGCGCTGCGGTATTCGCCGAACACGCCGTGGAGGCCGATCCACACGTATCAGCACCATTATGCCTGGTTTTTGTACGGTCTTTCCACGTTGGATTATGTGGTTTGGAAAGACCTCGAGTATTTTTTCGTCAAGGATTACGTTCCGTTGAGAGAAGTCAGGCACCCGAAGAGTGAGTATGCCGTTCTGATAGCCGGCAAGCTTATCTACTTCACTTACATGCTGGTCTTGCCCGTGGCCGTCCTGCACCGGCCCGTTCTTCTGGTGCTCGGAGCTTTTGTGGCCATGCACTTCGTGATGGGCCTGATTGCCCAATTCATTTTTCAGACCACCCACGTGATTGAGACCAGCCGTTTCCCCAAGGGAAGGTCGGAATTTGAAAACTACACGTACCACATCCTCGCGACGACCGCCGATTATGCGACAGGGAGTTTGCCGGCAAAATGGCTGCTCGGCGGCCTGAACCATCACGTGGTGCATCATCTCTGTCCGAACGTCTGTCACACCCATTACCCCGAGTTGACGAGAATCGTGCGCGAAACCGCGGAGCAATATCGAATTCCTTACCGCGAACATGCTACCTGGCGGCAGGCGCTGGCCGAGCATTTCTCCCTTTTGAAGCAACTGGGCACGCAGGCGTGACGCGGAAACTGACGTCCCGGGACGCCTGATCGGTTTCCATGCGGGATCTGTTTGTCGACCTGGAACGCCAATTCCTCGTGCTTTGGCTCGCCCTGCGGTTCGGCCTGAACCTGCTCAGAGCCCGCCTGTGGGGCCACGAACGCCCCGAAGCACTGTTTCGCCAGACGTTGCAGGACTTCGGCGTCACAGGCCTGAAACTGGGACAGTTCCTCGCTCTGCGCTCCGATCTGCTCCCTCCGCATGTCTGCCGCGAACTGGACAACCTGTTCGAAAATGTCGCACCGGTCCCCTTCGAGCTTGTTCGGACGGTCATTGAGGCCGACCTCGGCGAACCGATGGAAAACCTCTTTTCGGAATTCGATCCGGTTTCTTTCGCCGCTGCTTCCATCGCGCAGGTGCATGGCGCGCGTAACCGCGATGGCGAACGGGTAGCGGTCAAGGTGCAGCGGCCCGATCTCGAGCGCCAGTTCAATGCCGATATGCGCAACCTGACCCGGTTCGCGGCTGTTTTCGACGCCTTCGGGGCCATGGGAAAAATCCCGTTGCGAGAGATGCTGAACGAGTTCGCCACCTACACCAGGCGGGAAATGGACTTCGTACTCGAGGCCCAGACCGCCGACAGGCTGCGAACGGCGGCGGTCTGCGGTGAAATCGTCCCGCGCATCTACTGGGCGCTGACCTCGCGCCGCGTGCTCACGATGGAATTCATCGAAGGCGTGAGCCTGGCGAAGGCGATCAGTCTGATCGACGCTGGAGACGAAGGCGAACTCTATCGGTTGCTGCCGGGGCTGAACATTCGGGAATCCCTGCATAATCTGCTGTTTGCTTCACTGCACCAACTCTGCATCACCGGTTTTTTTCATGCCGACCCGCATCCGGGAAACATCATATTCTGCCCGGGGAACCGCGTGGCGTTTCTCGATTTCGGAATCTTCGGGGAAGTTTCGCCAATGCAGCGCGACGCCCTCGCGGGGTATGTCGAGGAGGCCGCCCAAGGCAACCTCGAACGGGCCCTGAGCTACTACATCCGCTTTTTCACGCCCACGGAACAATCCGACATCCGCGGCTTTCAGCGGGAAGCAAAGGAAAGAATCAGGCGCTGGATCGAGATCGAAAACTCGCCCAACCGGCCGTCCAGCGAACGAACTTTCGCGAAGTTCTCCGATGAAACATTCCCCTCCGCGCGCCGCCACCACGTTCTGGTCAGCAACGACCTGCTCCTGTTCTGGCGGGCCATGATTGTGCTCGACTCAACCATCTTCCGGCTTTGCCCCGATTTCGACATCTTCGGCGATCTCCGAACATTTTTCCGCAAGTTCCGCCCCAGTTTTGTCGACCGCGCCATAGAGATTCTTACGCCCGAGACTCATCTTTCCTCTCTGGTCCAACTGGCGGCGACTTCGGCGAAGCGGCTCGGCGATATTCTGTCGGCCGTCGCGGCCGGGAAATTCGAATTGAACGTGACTGCGAAGGAGTCACCGGAACTGCGCCGCCTGGAAAACCGGCGCATAAGGCTCATTGTGCTGGCCCTGCTGGGGACATCGGTTCTGTTGCTGACGCGAATGCCGGCCCCGGCCACACTGCGGATCGCGCTTGCGGCGATTGCGACGATCTGCTTCGCCCTTTCGCTTTTTTCAGCTATAATCTAGGCGACTCACATTACGCCGACCAGATCGGGGAGGAACGAAATGAGCACCGCGGAGAAGCACACATCGGAAGCGGAGATTGCGCGTTTGCAGGCCCGGATTGACGAACTCGAGGACGAGCTCAAGAACAAAACTCACCTTTCGACAAGCCACACCCAAACCCACAAGCTTCTCAACGACATGGCGGATAAGGCCGGGGACGAGGCGACCCGGATTCTGCACGCGTTGGCTCAGGTCGCCGTGGAAGAACTCCGGGCAACGGCGGACGTGGTCAAGGCCGTCTCCGATGAAGCGTTCAGGCGTCGTGACGCCCGTGCCGAGGAGAGTGCCGATCAGGTGCGTTTGCGCGATGTCGAAGAAGATGTCGCGGCCGTGCTGAACAAAGGAATTGAGAAGGCGATCGCGGCGCCGAAGCGGGTCATCAATAAATTCCACGAAGTCTATCAGGAACACCCCGCCGGTTAGATTGAGCGTGCCGGCGATCCGCGTTCTCGATGAGTGACTTCTCTGCCGCGACGCGGCGGGCCGATGGTTTTGCCCGCCTGCTGGAGCGGCTCGACCCGGTTTTCATTCGGTTCGGGCGCTTCCTCGCGCTTCGCCCCGACCTGATCCCCGACGAATTCCGCGACGATCTGTTGGAAATGACAGACCGATGGCCGCCTGCACCGTGGAGCGATGTGAAGGCCTTCCTGGACACGGAGCTCAAGACTTCCGATTTCGATAGCTTTAACCCCGTGCCCATGGCATCCCGGTCGTTGTTTCAGGTGCATCGGGCGACAACCCGAGGCGGGAGCAACGTTCTGGTCAAGATCATCCGCGCTGGTGTGCGGGAGCGAGTGAGCCGGGATCTTCGCCGGCTCGACCGCCTCGCGCGCCCATTGGCATGGGACCGCTCCACAGTGGTCGCCGTGCGCCAGGAGTTCGCCGATGAGGTGAATCGCGAGCTCGATCTGACCCGCGAACTTGCCAACATCCGGAAACTTGCCGCCTTGGGCGGCGAAAACGGGGGCTTCGTCATTCCCGAGGCCTATGCGGAACTCTCGACTTCGAATGTACTCACGATCGAGGATCTGGGCGGCATCCTGCTGAGCGATTTTCTTTCGCCGGCCAGGCGTCTGGAACTCAAAGCCGACGAAGCCGGCCTGGACCCCGCGCAGCTGGCATATAATCTTCTCCGCGCGACGCTGCGGCAGATATTCGAGCAGCGTTTCTACAACACCGACCTGCATCCGTCGAATATTCTGTTGCTGCCCGGGAAAGGGATCGGATACGCCGGTTTCGGACTCTGCGGGGAAATGGAGGAAGACGCCGGCCCTATACACGTCCGGCTCCTCGGCGGCGTTTTCCGAACCGACCTGGATCAGTTGTTCAGAAGCTTCGGCGAACTGCTCGCGACGGAAGGCCACACCGCTGGCGAAGAGATGCGCGAAGCCTTCATCGCCGAAAGCCATCGCTGGCTTCGTGAGGCCCCGCCCAGCCGGCGTGAGTGGGAGGCGAACGGGCACAGATCGCCCTTGTCCAACTGGATGTTGGCGATCCTGCGGGTCCTGCGCCGCCATACTTCCCGGACGCCAACGGAAATGCTTACAGCGTGGCGAACCCTCACGATCGCCGACAACATGGCAAATCGACTCGATTCCTCGGTCCACCTGCAATCGACCGGGATCGAGGTTCTGAAGGATCTTGAACTGGATAATGCTTTTCGATTCTTCGAACCCGGTGTACAGCGGACCATTATGGCCGATTTGCTCACCACCCTCCGGGGCGCGCCTGAGCAAGTGAACCAGATTCTTACGGAGACCGCGCTGGGGCGGCTCACGGTTCATCTGAATACATCGGAGAGCCATCTTGCCGGCAAGACCCGCGACCGGCGCGTCAAACTGATCGCGGCGGGAATCGCGGCTGTGGGGCTGGCCTGGCTGATTGGAGAGCCGATTGGGCCGGTGATGGGATGGATTTTCGCCCGGCGAGTGTTGGCTGCGGTTTTGGGACTACTCTACCTCTACATTTTTGTGCAATGGAGAAAACTGGGGCGGTAAGCACAATGAATTAAGGTACGGGCGGCTTGAGCTTGAGCCGCGTTTAAGGCGCGGGCGCTCACACTTGCCGGGCCGAGACTCGTGTCGGCCCTTTGTCGTGGGGCGTGGCAGGGGTGTCGAAGGCAGGCGTCGGCATGCCGGCAGCCAGGAGTGGCCGCGCCATCTCAGGGCTCCGTGGCAAGCCGCTTCAGAAGAGCGACGTGGCTGACGAGCGCGCTTGCCATAGTCGGCTCCTCCATGTATTGAACGTGATATTCCGCCGCGGTTCTCTTCACGATTTCCGTGAGTTGCGGGTAATGCGTATGACAGACGTAAGGGCAAATGTGGTGGACGATGTGATGATTCAGGCCACCCGTGGCGAAGGTCACCAGCGTGCTGCGGGTGGCGAAATCGGTGGTGGTGGCGAAGATGTGGTAGATGTAGTCGCCGAACTCGCCCCTGCTCTCGGGAAAGTAACTGGAGTCCACGATATGCGTCGGCCCGAACACTGCGGCCACCCCCAGCCCGACTATAAAATGCATCAGCAGGAACGCGGTCAGGATGAGCAGCGGCGAACGCCCCAGCACGAAGATCGGCAGCAGAATCGTCAGGGCGAGATAGAGAATTTTGCCGGCGAATAGAATAACGTACTCCCGCGCGGGCGGCTTCGCGCGCTTCAGGCATTCCTGGGTCGGAGAAAAGAAGTCCGCGAAATCCCTGACAAAAATGTAGTCGAGAGAAACGAGCGCATACAAAAACGGCACGTAAAGGTGCTGGAACCTGTGCATGGCTTTCTTCCGCGCGAAGGGCGTGTAGCGAAAGACACCGCGTCCGGAAAGCGGGTCGTCCTCGCCATCGATATTGATGCACGCGTGATGCGCGCGATTGTGAAGAGCGCGCGCCAGATAGGAATTGACTCCGCAAAATTCGTAGCCATACGAAAAAAGAATATTGATAGAGCGCTTTCGGGAGATCGCATAGTGAATGCCGTCGTGCGCGATATTGAACAGAAAGTAAAGATGAGCGATGCCGAGCACAAGATAATCGAGCACCAGTTTCCACGAGTCCGGCTGAAACACGTACAGGGACAAGTAGCTGCCGAACCACAGGGCGAAACCCGCGGCGATCTTTGTCGCCATTTCCGCATTGGCTTTTTGAGAGAGTTTCCGCTCGGTGAAGTAATTGTCGAGGCGGCGCCGAAGCTCGGCGGGAAAAGAGCGTCCGGCTAGGTAGCAATCGGATTCGATCGGCATCTCAACGCGGTCTATTAATAATACGCCGACCGGACATGCGGCAACACTCCGCGGCTTCGCCCGGCAGAGTTAAAAACGCAGTTGTCGCCGCATGTCCACATCATGCCGACGCAATACTGACGAAGCCGGCCTTATCGTTTTTCATACTGAGTATCCGGGGATTGGGCCCCGGTTCGCCCCGCTTCAGATAATTCACCACCTTCTCCGGCAGGTATTCGTAAAAGGGGCCGAGAGAGTTCCTGATCTCGTTCAGATAAAAGGTCGGAGGCGCGGACGTCTCCCGCGCGAAAAAACTCCGAAAGTCGGCATCGGTCAGACGCTTGCGGACATTGCGGTAATGATCGAGCATACCGGCTCCGTTGCCGGCGCCCGTATCCGACGAGATTGCGCGCATCAGATTCATCCACTTCCCCAGTGGATAGGTATTTGCCTGGAATCTTCTCCAGATCATGCCGGGCGAAAGCGTGTACTTCATCAAGTCGATCAGATGGTCGAACAACTCGGCCTGAGAGTAGTTTTTCATCACGATGTTGATGCCCGAGTAACCGTCCAGAAAGAGGAAGGGCACGTCGATCACGCGCCGCTCGGCCTGATATTGCCGGTTGAGAGGCGCGGCGTCGCCGAAAGCGGTCAGCAATGAATACTTGGGAAACACCCCTGGCGCGAGATCGAGGAATCGCCTGGTCAGTTCGAAAGGCTCCGGGCCCGCATCGGAATCCCAGCCAAAAATAAAATTGGCGCCGACATAAGGGACGTAGCGCATGATCATATTGACATGGTCTGCCACTGCCTTGACCTTTTCCATGCCCACATGCTTACCCTGTTTCGACTTGTTGTTGTAGTCGAACCAGGATTCAATCCCCGGCAGAATCAGAACGAAGCCGTTCTGATTCATTCGCTTCAGGTGGGGTTCGCTCAACAGAGATAAGCTGCTCTCGGCCGCGAAATCCAGCGCGCCGGGCTTGACCGACGACTCGATGACCTCCATGTAGTCGTCGAACCGCACGCCGAAATTTGGATCCACCCAGGCCACCTTCGGAGGTTTAGGCAGTGTTTGCAGAAACGCCAGATCCTCCCGAAGCTGATCGTAGGGCATCGTCCGATAATCGACTTCCGAGTCGATGCAGAAGTCGCATTTGTAGGGGCAGCCGAGGCTACCGAGGATCTGGACAAGATGCAGAATTTTCGTCTTGTCCAGCGTTTTCCGAACATATTTCCATCGCTCGCGAACGCCCGGCAGCGATGCCGGCTGTTGTTTGGCGCTGAGCTGAACACCGCCCGAGGGATTCCGTGAGAAGTCGCTCAGAAGATCCGCTATGACCTGCTTATCCGCCATGCCGATGACGTAATCGAAGTAGTCCCCGGCATCCTCCGCATACGCGCGCGCGTGCGGTCCGCCCAGAACCGTGACCACATTCTGCTTGCGATAAAAGTTTGAAATGCTGTAAGCCAGGTACGCGGCCTGCGTGAAGGAGTTGATAAACAGGATGTCGACTTCGCGGGGGAGTTCCCGGGGCAGATCCTCGTATCCCGTGTAGGTGATGTACTCGACCTGGTGGCCCAGTTCCTCCGCCCAGACTGCCACGACCTGCGGCATGATGGCGGCGAAGTTCGGGTTCAGCACGCGGCCGTAAAAGGTGGTGCTGCGCTGCCTCTCGATGAGGTCGACGATACCGATCTTCAGAGACCTGGATCTGGCTGGCCTCTGCGCCGACTGAGCGGGTTCCATCTCAGGAACCTCCTTCCATTCCAACAGCGGCAACTGAATTCAAGTCTCGCAAAAGTTTAGCACGGAAGAAAAATCCGCCGCAATTCAGGGATCGCGGACATACGGCGATAGCCGCCTCCTTCGCCCGGCACAGTGAAA
>Ga0209167_10000658_pt1 | contig 23361 bp, 24 predicted proteins | sample Coa_R1_9_FD_187154 | JGI IMG/M metagenome (GOLD analysis project Ga0209167, IMG submission 187154) | Surface soil microbial communities from Centralia Pennsylvania, which are recovering from an underground coalmine fire - Coalmine... | ecosystem: Environmental > Terrestrial > Soil >... | reverse complement strand
CTTTCCCGGCCCCGACATCAGAAACAGGGAAGTGTGCCCTCCGGAGACCACGAGCGCGACGGCCGGGAAGGTCACCTCCGAGCGCTCCAAAAAGACCGCCGCGATATGTCCTTCCAAATGATTGATCGGGACGACCGGGACGTTCAGGGCATACCCCACCGATTTCGCGAATGAGACCCCGACGAGCAGGGCACCGACCAGACCCGGTCCAACGGTCACCGCGACGGCCTGGGTCTCCTTCAGCGACCGGCCGGAACGCTCAAGCACCTCCCGGACCATCGGGCCGATCACCTCGATATGTCTCCGAGAGGCAATCTCCGGAACCACCCCTCCAAATTTTTCATGCAGGTCGATCTGGCTGGTCAATAGGTCGCACAGAGGCACTCCGCGCTCATCGAGGAGCGCGACGGCCGTTTCATCGCAGGAGGTTTCAATTCCCAGCACATGCATGGATCGAGGATACCCTAACGCCGTTCAAGGTCTTGAAGGTGCCTGTGGACCCGGTCCAACTCCCCTTCATCCCACCCTTTGGCCTGCGACAGAAACAGGCGAAACTCCTCCCGCGCACCGTTTAGATCTCCCGTACGTTCCAGGACCCCGCCCAATTGATAATGTGCCTCGACCAGAGAGGAATCGAGGGCCAAGGCCTCACGGTACCGGGAGATCGCCTCGCCCGAGAGACCCTGGCGATCCTTGACGAGACCCAGGTTATGGAGCGCCTCCGGATATCGGGGATCGATCCGAAGGGCCTCTTCGTACTCGCTCGCCGCCTCCGGGAGTCTTCCCTCTCTGCGCAGCACCAGCCCGAGATTGTTGTGGGCGACGGCCAGGGTGGGAGCGATCCGCACCGCATCCCGGAAGGCCTCCTCGGCCTGCGGGAGCTGTCCTTGCCGGAAATAGGAGAGCCCCTCCTGCAGCCGCAACGGCGCGCGCTGCGCCGCGGGCTCGGGGGATCGAGACGGAAGCGCCTTTGCGATCACACCGGCACTTCGGACCGGGGGAGCGGAGCTCATTTTAGGAAGATAAAAAAAGAGAACGGCGCCGGCGAGGCCGAGGAAGAGAACGAAACAGAGGGCTTTGGGTCCAAACTCGAGGAAAGACCGTCGGATCGGATCGCGCGGCGGAATCCTCGAAGGGAAGGAACCGGCCGACTCCCGCTCCGCCTTCCTGAGTGCTTCATGAACGATGCTCAACGCAGCGGGCCCCGAAATAGAATAAGGGCAGGACGTTCATCCTGCCCTTATTCTGCGCAATCACTCGTCCTAAACTCCCGCCATCGCCTCTTCTTCGACGAAGGCCGGGACGTTATCTTTGAGAACCGCCTTGATCCGCTTGTTCTCTTTAAAGCGGCCCCGAAGGAGTTCCTCGGACAGGGGATCTTCGATATTTTTCTGGATGCATCTTCGCATCGGCCGGGCGCCGTAACTCGGCTGATAGCCTTCCTTCAGGAGCCATTGCTTCAACTCCGGGGAGACATCGAGCTGGGTCCCCTTGTCGAGCAGTCTTCGATTCAGGTCGATCAGCAGCAGATCGATAATTTGAAGGAGATGATCCTGGTGAAGCGGATGAAAGATCACCGTCTCGTCGATCCGATTCAAGAATTCAGGATTAAACGACCTCTTGAGTTCGGAGAGGATCTGCTCACGCATCTTCTTAAAGTGATCCCCCTCCGTTCCCTTCTGGAAACCCAGAGAGCTCCCCTTATCGACAAGGCGCGTCCCGATATTGGAGGTCATGATGAGAACGGTGTTCTTGAAATCGACCTTCCTCCCCAAGCTGTCGGTCAGACAGCCATCGTCCAGCACCTGCAAGAGGATATTGAAGAGGTCGGGGTGCGCCTTCTCGATCTCATCGAACAGGACAACGGAATAAGGCCGCCGGCGCACCTTCTCGGTCAGCTGTCCCCCTTCCTCGTAACCGACATATCCCGGAGGCGCCCCTACCAGCCGAGAGCTCGAAAACTTCTCCATATACTCTGACATGTCGATCCGGATCAAGGCCTCTTCATTGTTAAAGAGGAACTCCGCGAGCGCCCTCGCCAGCTCGGTCTTTCCGACCCCGGTCGGGCCGAGGAATATAAACGAACCGATCGGACGGCGCTCTCCCTTCAAGCCGGCGCGAGACCTGCGGATGGCACGGGAGACCGCTGCAATGGCCTCATCCTGGCCCACCACCCTTTTGTGGAGCTCTTCCTCCATATGAAGAAGTTTCCGGGTCTCCTCTTCTTCCAGGCGAAACAGGGGGATCCCCGTCATCTTGGAGACGACGCAGGCGACTTCTTCCTTGTTGATACTCGGCCTGTTTTTTTCCTGAGCTTTCTTCCACTCCTTTTTGGTCTCTTCCAAGAGCTTCTTGAGACGCTCTTCCTCCTCCCGGAGCCGGACCGCCTCTTCAAAATTCTGAAGACGAATCGCCAAGTCCTTTTCTCTCGCAGCCTTTTTCGCCTCCTGCTCGAGTGCCCTGAGCTCTTCGGGGCGGGAATACGCCATCAGTTTTGCGCGTGAACCCGCCTCATCGATCACATCGATCGCCTTATCCGGGAGAAACCGGTCGGAGATATAGCGATCCGAAAGCCGAACCGCCTCCACCACGGCGTCGTCCGTAATCTGGACCCCGTGATGCTCCTCGTAGCGGTCCCGCAGGCCCTTGATGATCCGAATGGTCTCGTCGGGGCTCGGCGGTTGGACATAAATCGGTTGAAACCGCCGTTTCAACGCCGCGTCCTTTTCGATATGCTTTCGATACTCATCTAGGGTCGTGGCCCCGATGCACTGGATCTCGCCTCGAGAGAGCGCCGGCTTCAACATATTCGAGGCATCGATCGAGCCCTCGGCGGCGCCCGCGCCGACCAGGGTATGAAGCTCATCGATGAAGATAATAATGTTACCCGCGTTTACAATCTCCTTCATGACGACCTTAAGGCGCTCTTCGAATTGGCCCCGGTATTTGGTTCCGGCGACCAGCGATCCCAAATCAAGGGCAATCACCCTGCGGTTCATGAGGCTGTCGGGGACATCCATTAGAATGATCTTCTGGGCCAGCCCCTCTACAATCGCCGTCTTTCCAACGCCAGACTCTCCGATGAGGACCGGATTATTTTTGGTCCGCCGGGAGAGGATCTGCAGGACCCGCTCGATCTCATCATGACGTCCAATCACCGGATCAAGGGTCCCTTCCGAGGCGAGCTGGGTCAAATCCCGGCCGAACTCGTCGAGCGCGGGGGTGTTGCTCTTTTTATCTTTCTCGCGGGGAACGGTCTTACGCAAAAGATTGATCGTCAGCTGGCGCGCGGTCAGGAGATTCCCCCCGAGACTGCGGAGGATCTTCCCACCGATTCCTTCTTCCTCTCTCAATAGCCCGAGCAGCAGGTGCTCGCTGCCAATATAATTATGTCCGAGTAACTTGGCTTCTTCGACGGCATATTCAATGACCTTCTTCACCCGGGGAGTAAACGGAATCTCTCCAAAGGTCATGGTATTCCCGCCGCTGGGGAGATTTCGCTCGATCTCCAAGCGGATCTGCTCAATCGAAAGTCCCATCTTTTTGAGAACGGCCAACGCGACCCCATCGCCCTCTCGTAGGATCGCCAAGACGAGATGTTCTGTGCCCAGGTAATCGTTCTGATGGCGTTCCGCTTCCTCTCGAGCCAAGATGATGATCTTTCTTCCCCTGTCGGTAAATTTTTCGAACATCCTTCCTCCTTAGGGAATTGTTACAAGGACACGAAAAGGAACGGTATGAGAATGGAACAAACCGGAGTCTAAACCTCGAACTTATTCTAACCCCTCAAGGAACCTCTGTCAAGCGCTTTCTCAGGACGCAGATTGACAAGACCTTAAGAATTAAGGTATTTATGGGCCGATTTCGCTACCCCGGTGCATTTCGGACGCGCAAGCGACAGCGGATTGGGTGGGGATTTGGATAAGATTGATGATTGATTTCGAATCGTTCTTAACAGGCTGGAGCGCCGCTGGGATGTTACGTACCCTCCGAACGGTCACCTCGGAACAGGGACCGGTCGTCTCCATTGAAGGCCGTTCCTGCCTCTTATTTTCCAGCAATAACTACCTGGGAATTGCCAACCACCCCGCACTCAAATCAGCCTCAATGGAAGCGATCGAGAAGTTCGGTCTGGGCGCCGGCGCCTCCCGGCTGATCTCAGGAAACCATTTCCTTTTTGAAGAACTCGAGCGGCGCCTGGCGCAATTTAAACAGACCGAGGCGGCCCTTCTCTTTAATTCCGGTTACCTCGCCAATCTCTCCGCCCTTCCCGCTCTGCTGAAGCGGGGGGACATGGTTCTCGCCGACCGCCTCTGTCACGCGAGCCTGATCGACGGTTGCCGGCTCTCGGGGGCCCGGCTTCGCCTCTTTCATCACCACGACATCGATCAGCTCGAGGGACTCCTGAGACGGCGCCCGGCGGGAGGGGGTCTCCTGATCGTGACCGACGGGGTCTTCTCCATGGAGGGAGACCTGGCTCCCCTCAATGATCTCGTCGGACTAGCCGAGCGCTACGAGGCCTACATCTACCTGGACGACGCCCACGCGACGGGGGTCTTGGGAGCCTCGGGGCGAGGGAGCCTCGATCATTTCGCGATCGGATCCCATCCCCGGATCATTCAAATGGGAACCTTCAGCAAGGCCCTGGGAAGCCTCGGAGGATATATCGCCGGTGCCCGGGCGTTAATTGACTACCTGACCCAACGCGCGCGCGGATTTATTTACACGACGGCCCTGCCTCCGGGTATCGTGGCCGCGAACCTCGCCGCCCTCGAGCTGGTCGAGCAGGGACCGGACCGAAGAGCCCGTCTCTCGGACCTGCGCGACAGGGTGCAGACCCGGCTTCGCGAGTTGGGCTTCGATACGCTCGGAAGCCGTTCGCCGATCCTGCCCGTCCTGCTCGGCGATCCCAAATCGGCGATCCTCTTTTCAGCCCGCCTCTACGACGAGGGAATCTTTATCCCCGCCATACGCCCCCCGACGGTGCCAAGAGGGACAAGCCGGCTCAGGATCTCCTTGATGGCGACCCATACCGATGAGCAGATCGCTTTTCTTTTGTCCAAGATCGAATCGATCTCCAAGGAGCTGAGGGTTTGACCAGACGGAGGGTGGCCCTGGTGGCGGGGGGATCGGGCGGGATCGGGGGCACCCTGGTCGATCAACTTTCGCAGGCTGGATATGCCGTCATCATTCATTATTTTAGTAACGCTGCACGGGCGCAGACCCTTTGTCGCCGGGTCGCCCGCTCCGGCGGGAGCGCCACCGCCCTCGGGGCGGATCTGCGCTCTTCGCGAGAGGCCGCCCAGCTGGTCGCCTCCGGTCTTGAACGCTTCAGCCGCATCGACCTACTCGTAAACGCCGCCGGCATCACCCGGGATCGCTCCCTGCTGAGAATGAGCGATACGGAATGGAACGACGTCATCGCCACCCACCTGAGCGCCGCATTTCACTTGATCCGGTCGGTCGCCTCGGCCATGCGCCGGCAGGACGGGGGACAGATCATTAACATCGGTTCTTTGGCCGCAAGAACCGGAAGGGCCGGACAGGCCAATTACTCTGCGGCGAAGGCGGGACTCGTCGCTCTGACCCAGAGCGCCGCCCGAGAGTTGGCGCCTTATAACATTCGAGCCAACGTCGTTCTGCCGGGCATCCAGCCCACCGGCGCGGCTCTCGGCCTGAATCCTCGGCAAAAGAGCCAGCTCCTGCGGGGGCGCCTCCTGGGAAGGAGCACGCCGGTTGAGGAGGTCTGTGCGTTTATTCTCCAGCTGGCCTCGATGTCGGGCGTCTCCGGACAGGTCTTCAATCTCGACAGCCGGCTGGTCGGATGAGCGCAGGCCTTTTCATCACCGGAACCGACACCGGAGTGGGAAAGACCACCGTCGCCTGCGTCCTCGCCTCGGCGCTGCGGGCGGAAGGAACCGACGTCGGAGTCATGAAACCGATCGAAACCGGGTGTCCGATCAGAGAAGGCCGCCTCTATTCGCGCGACGGCGCCAGGCTTCAGCGATCGGCCGGAACGCACCATCCACTCGATCTGGTCTCCCCCTACCGCTACGGGGCCCCCGTCGCTCCGCTGGTCGCATCGGCCGCCGAACATCGGCCGGTCTCGCTTTTCAAAATCCTCCGGCGATTCCAGAGCTTGTCGAAAGACCATCGCTTGATGCTCATCGAGGGGGTGGGCGGCCTCCTCGTTCCGCTCACGTCCCGCAAGACGGTGGCCGACCTCGCCCAGCTCTTCGGCCTTCCCGTCATCATCGTCGCATCCAACCGGCTCGGCGTGCTCAACCATACCCTCCTGACCGTCGAAGCCGCGATCACGAGGGGGCTTTCGGTCGCCGGCGTCATCCTGAACAATGTCACGAAGGGAGGGGATCGATCGCGCAAAAGCAACGCGGATACCCTCGCCAAGCTGCTACGCCACTGGCAGATACCGCTCTGGGGGGTCGTGGACTTCCTGCCGCATGCCGGGGCAAAAGGGCAGGATCTCGAAGGAGTGCGGCGGAGCTTAAGATGGCAGGAGATTAAAGATCGGCTCGGACTCTAGGATTGAAGCGGGGTTTCAGTGTTTCCCGGACTGCTTCATGGTCTGAAAGAGGGTAATCAGCGACTCCACGACCCGGGGATCGAACTGGGTTCCCGCACAGCGACGCAGCTCCGAGAAGGCGACCTCCATCGGAAGCGCCTTTCGATAGGGTCGATCCGAGGTCATCGCGTCAAACGTGTCGAGGACGGCGATGATCCGGGCGCCGACCGGGATCTCCTCCCCCTTGAGGCCGCCCGGATAACCCTGACCGTCCCAGCGCTCCTGATGATGATAGATCATCGGGACCACGGGCCCCAAGAAATCGACTCCCTTGACGATTTCCGCTCCCATGGCAGGGTGCTCCTTCATGGCGGTGTATTCGTCCTCGGTTAGTTTTCCCGATTTGTTCAAGATTCCCTCGTGGACGCCGATCTTGCCGATGTCATGGAGGGCGGCGGCATATCCGAGATGCTTTTTCTCTTCCGCGGAGAGCCCTAACTGATCTCCGAGGGCGACCGCATAATCGACCATTCGATCGCAATGACCCCGGGTGTAGCGGTCCTTGGCCTCGATCGCCTGCGCGAGTGCCTTCATCGATTCGAAATGGGCCCGCTGGAGCCCCTCAAACAGGCGGGCATTTTCGATCGCGACCATCGCCTGGCCGGAGAGAATCGTGATGAGCTCGATATCGCCCTGATTGTACCCAGGGTGCTCCGCCCTTTTATAAAGCATCAGGACTCCCAGTGGATCCCCCTTGGTGAAGAGCGGAACCCCGATCACCGAACTCAGCCCGAAGCGTTCCATCGCGTCGCGGACCTTTTGATCCGACGGGGCCGACTTGATCAGAATTAGGGGGTCGGTGCTCTTCAGGGCATTGTGCGCGTGCTCTTCGAGGAAACCTTGTTCTGCGCCGCTCGCCCCTCCCGTAGGGACCTCGGCGCGCACCGCCAAACCGCTCGCATCCCGGATCAGCAGCAGCACCCCGTCCGAACTCGTCTCCCCCTGCGCCACCGTACAGATCTGCCGGAACAAGACGTCGGGATCGGTCTCTGAAAGGAGATTCTGGCTCACTTCGAAGAGCGGCATCAGCAGCTTGAGCCGGGCGTTTTCGTGAATAAGCCGGCTGCGATCGAGGGCCTCGGCAATGACTTGGAGGAGTTCTTGATAGGTGAAGGGCTTGACGAGGAACCCCTGGGCCCCCAGGTGAAGCGATTCAATCGCCTTGTCCAGCGTTCCATGTCCGGTGATGATGACCGCCGTAATCTCGCGCTGGATCTCCTTGACGGCCTTCAGCAACCGCAGACCGTCCATCTGAGGCATGCTGATATCCGTCAGGAGGAGATCGAACGGCTCCGCTCGGATCCGATCGAGCGCCAAATTCGGGGTACTGACGGCGACGGGGAGATAGTTCTGGCGGGAGAGGATTTCCTTGCAAAGGGACTGGATGTTCTCCTCGTCGTCGACGATCAGTATCTTCTCACGGGCCAACGCCGATGTCCCTCTTTTTGGTCAATCTTGGTATCGTTCTTCGCAAACAAGAGCGCGCTTGACCCCTGCGTAATAGCAGCAGTTATGGTCGTCAAGGTCATTAATGAAGGAACGCTCTTTTCCATCCTTGAAAACCACTCTGACCATGCACAGGCCACCCGATACGCGGGACGCCCTTGCCTCGACCACGAGGCCCTGACCCCATTCGGGAAATCGACTGTGGACGACGAGATCACCCAGTTTAAGGAACAATCGTTGAAACATAACCTACCCACGACCGTCGTTCAAAGGCTAACGTTTTTCCAATGTTTTGTCAAGCCAGAATGGCGTATAACGGCCATCTCGCCGCCCGAGCGGTCAGCGGACGCGACCCATGCCCAAAGAACCGTGCGCATCGGGCGAGATAAGGCGCGGCGTCGAAAAAAGAGGCCAAAACAGACCCGGGGACGGGCGATCCCGTTGATTTCCTCGATCGGCCGAGTCCGGAAGGGTCCTCCGATGCCGAACGCGCGAAGAGAGTGTTGCCGAAGGACCCGTCGCCCCCCTTCATGACTGAGACATAAAATCGCGAGCGCGTCCCGATCTGGCCGATTCGAGCTTGAGGAGCCATTTTGCGACCGTCTCCGCCGTCTCTGCGGCCAGGCCGGAGATCGCCGCCACCCCATCTGCTCCGGAGCCGATCACCCCCGGGATCCGTTCCTCCGTCATCCCTCCGATCCCATAGATCGGAAGGTTCACCACCTCCCTGACCCGCTTCAAACCCTCGAGCCCGACGGGAGCCCGATCCGAGATCTTCGTCGAGCTCGCGAAAATCGGACCGAGCCCGATATAATCGGCCCCCTCCTGCTCGGCCGACCTCGCCTCCTCGGGGTTGTGAGTCGAGACCCCGATGATCCGCCCCTTCCCCAGCAGCTCCCGCGCAACGACCAGGGGTAAATCCTCCTGGCCCAGGTGCACCCCATCCGCGCCGACGGCCAACGCCAGATCCACGTGGTCATTAATGAGAAACAGGGCCCCGTATGCGCGGGTGACCGTCCGGAGCTTGCCGGCCTCGAGAAAGGCGTCTCGGATCCCGATTCCCTTCGCCCGGTATTGTATCATCCTCGCGCCGGCCCTCAGCGCGTCCTCGACCACGCTGTCGAGCGGCCGGGCATTCGAAAGAAGGGGATCGGTCAATAGGTAGAGAGGGAACGGGGTGAAGTCCATCGTCGTTCTCGGATCAGGACGGCAGGGACGATTTATCGGACAGCTGACCGGAGAGAAACCGATCGAGAAAGTTCGTCGAGAATCGTCCTTTGATGAAGGCCGGATCTCCTAAGATCTTTTGATGAAGGGGCAGGGTCGTCTTGATGCCGCGGATGATGAATTCCGAGAGCGCGCGCTGCATCCTTGCAAGGGCCTCCTCCCGGTTGTCCGCATAGACCATGACCTTAGCGATCAGGGAATCGTAAAAAGACGGGACCACATACCCGCTGTAAGCCGCGGAATCGACGCGCACGCCCGGCCCTCCGGGGACGTTGTACTCGGTGATCGTTCCGGGAGAGGGGGTGAACTTTTCGGGGCACTCGGCGTTGATGCGACATTCCAAGCTGTGGCCTCGAAGTCGGATTTGATTCTGCTTGTAATCGAGCGACCTGCCTTGGGCGATTTTGATCTGCTGCTGAACCAGATCGACGCCGGTGACCAGTTCAGTGATCCCGTGCTCGACCTGAATCCGGGTGTTCATCTCAATAAAGTAGAAGTTATGATCCTTGTCGAGCAAGAACTCGACGGTTCCCGCATTCACATAATTGACCGCCTGGGCCGCCTCCAGCGCAGCGCCCCCGATCTCCCTGCGAAGCCGGTCGTCCACCATCGGAGAGGGCGCCTCTTCGATCAGCTTCTGATGGCGCCTTTGGATCGAGCAGTCCCTCTCCCCAAGAAAAATCATTTTCCCCTTCTCGTCGGCCAATACCTGGACCTCGATGTGCCGGGGATCCGAAAAATATCGTTCGATGTATACGGAATCGTCACCGAAGCACGCCCTCGCCTCGGTCTGGGCGGCCTGAAAACAGCGCGCTAGGTCCTCCTCCCGGTGCACCACCCGCATTCCCCGGCCTCCGCCCCCGGCCGCGGCCTTGATGATCAGCGGATATCCGACCTTTCGGGCGACCTCCAGCGCATCGCGCTCGGTGGGAATCTTCCCCTCGCTTCCTGGGATCACCGGGATCCCTTTCTTGATCATCATTTCTCGGGCCTTGACCTTGTCCCCCATTAACGTGATGCACTCGGGAAAAGGCCCGATGAATTTGATCCCCGCCGATTCGCACACCTCGGCAAAGTGAGCGTTCTCCGCCAGAAAGCCGTAGCCGGGATGGATCGCCTCGGCGCCGGTGATCTCCGCGGCGCTCAGGATGTTCGGGATATTTCGGTAGGAGAGGGCCCCGTCTGCAGGACCGATGCAGAGCGCTTCGTCGGCGAAACGCACGTGCAGCGACTTGGCGTCCACCTCCGAATAGACGGCGACGGTTCGTATCCCCAGCTCACGGCAAGCGCGAATGACCCGAAGAGCTATTTCGCCCCGGTTCGCAATGAGAATTTTTCTGAACATAGGATGACCTGGGTGACCTGAAACGGTTGGATTTCAGACCGGATTCTGAAGGGGTTCAATTTTAAAGAGGGTCTGCCCATATTCGACGGGAGAGGAGTCTTCCACGCAGATCTCCACGACGCGACCATCCAACTCCGACTCGATCTCATTCATCAATTTCATGGCCTCGATAATACAGAGGACCTGGCCTTTTTTCACCGTCTCCCCGACCTCGACATAGGGATCGCTGTCCGGAGAAGACGAGCGATAATAGGTTCCAACAATCGGAGACCGGACCAGGAAATACTTCTCATCCTCTCCGATCGGACTCAGCGGCTCGTGTCCGGGCTGCAGATCCGGACGGGCCGTCCTCGCCAGGGGCGCTGGAGCCGGAGAGGAGACGGTCCCCTCGACGCGCCTGACCCGGACCCGAAAGTCCCCTTCCTGAAGTTCAATCTCTGCGACCTCGGTTCCCCGGATCAGGTCGATCAGTTCTTTCAGATCTTTCAGATTCATGACTACTTGACCCTCTCCACGTAGGCCCGGGTGCGCGTGTCCACTTTAATCACGGTTCCCTCGTCGATGTGAAGGGGAACCTTGATCACGGCCCCGGATTCCAGGGTGGCAGGCTTGGTACCGCCCGTGGCGGTATCGCCCCGGAATCCCGGAGCCGTCTCGACGATTTTAAGCTCAACAAAAACGGGAAGGTCGACGGTCAGAGGGGCGCCGTTGTAAAAGAGAATCTTCACAATCATATTTTCTTTGAGCAGATCCTGGTTCTGGCCCAGCTGATCCTTTCCGAGAAAAAACTGTTCGTAGCTGGTGGTGTCCATAAAGTAAAACTGGTTCTCCTCGCGATAGAGGAATTGGACTTCCCTCTCCTCGAGATTCGGCTCCTCGAATTTCTCCCCGGATCGGATGTTTTTTTCCAGGGTGTTCCCGGTTTTGAGATTTCTAAGGCGGGTCCGGACAAAGGCCGCCCCCTTTCCGGGTTTGACATGCTGGAATTCAACGATCACGTATGGCTCATGATCGATCTCGATTTTGGCGCCGCTGCGAAATTCGCTGGTCGAAATCACCGAACTCCCTTTCTATCGCTCTTCCGGCCGTCCGGACTGGCTGCGCAAATGGTTGATCGCGGCCCGAAGACCCAGGAGGTAACTGTCTGCCCCGAAGCCCGTAATCTGTCCCAGCGCGACGTCCGCGATGTAAGAATGTCGCCGAAAGGCTTCGCGCTGATACAGATTCGAAAGATGAACCTCCACCGTCGGTATCCGAACGGCAAGGAGGGCGTCCCTCAAGGCCAGGCTCGTGTGCGTGTACGCGGCCGGGTTGATGACGATGGCCTGGATCTCTCCTCTCGCCTGCTGGATTCGGCCGACCAACTCTCCCTCCGAATTCGACTGCACGATTTCAAGCTCGACCCCTTCGGCTTTGGCGAGAGCACGCAGGCGCTCGTTGATCTGCTCAAGGGTCTCGGACCCGTAGAGGGCCTCTTCACGCGTTCCCAACAGGTTAAGATTCGGCCCATGCAGGACCAGGATCCGCTCGATCACGCGAAATCCTTCAGGAGACCCGCGGCCGCCCGCCGCATCTGAAATCGCCCTTTCCCGAGCATCCGGTCGGAGGGAAGGACCAGGAGGAGGAAACACTCCTCATTGATCTTGCGAATCATTACGGCCGGTCTCTTCTCATAGATCACCGCCAGTTCGAGAATGCCGCTCGGATCCGCAGTGACCGCGTTCTGATTCGCTTCCCGGAGAAACGTACTGCACTCGACGCCGAGGGTCTGAAAGTCGATGCTGAGATCGTTCTTGCGCTCTTCCACGACGATCCCGTCCATCGCGATCACTGCCACTCCCAAGGCCCCCTCCAAGCGACTCAAGGTATTCTGCAGAGTCTCACCGACGTTCATCCACCCTCACCCTTTTTGAGATTATCCAACCACGATTGAAGTCGCCGAAGCTTTTCCTGCCGTTTCTCCTGGCGTCTTAAGTCGGTCTGCCCACCGTGGTCCTCGGCAGCCGAAAGTTCGACCGAAGCACCTTGCTGCTCATTTCTCGTCTGTGCCGCCAAGAGCTGCTCGCGCAGCTTCTGATCCTGAGGATCCTTCTCCACCAACTGTCGATAGATCTCAATCCCTTGCTCGAGGTGCCCTTGGCTAATATAAAGCTCCGCCAGGGTTGGAGACAAGAGCCCTTCATTGGGGGATGAAAGGGCCGGTTCCGAAACGGCCTCGGGCGGCGTGATCGGGGCCGAAGGGCCCTGCGCCAAGACCTCTGCAATGCCCCGATCTTCAGAAACGGGCGCCGGAACGATCCCCTGGGGCAGCGACACTTCCGTCTTCACCCTGATCGACAGGGATTCGAAGTCGGCTTCATCCATCAAATCCTTCGTCGCCCGTTCAAGCGGCGCCGCCTCCAGGGAAGGGGGCGCGGCGGGAGGAACGGAATCTTCGAGGAGGGCATCGTGCGGCTTAGGAGCGCTGGGAGACTCCGCCGGAGCAGCGGCCTCGGTCACCACGGGCCTCTGATGCTCCAGGACCTCGCTCTCCTGCAAAAGGGCGACCATCTCCCGATCGGCGGGACTCTGCGCCAGGACCCGCTGGCAGGAGGAGCGGCATTGGCCGAACGCCCCTTCGTCTTTGTAGATCTTCGCCAGTTTCCGATGGGCCAGAAGATTGTCCGGGTTCATCTTAATCACATTCTCAAACTCGGCCTTAGCCTCGGCGGTCAGCCCCTTCTGAAGATAGATCTTACCGAGGGATACCCGGGCGGTCAGATAGGACGGATGGATCTGGAGACCCTCTTTGAGGACGGAGAGCGCCTCATCGAGGAGACCGGATTTGGCATACTCCTCGGCGAGCGGAAGGAACAGCTTGGAAGCGGGCTCTTTCTTGAGTTTGTCGAGCAGCTTCGTAATTTCGGGCGCCAGCGGCTTATTGTCCCGATCCATCGTGGTTTCCTTTAAATCGCCGATCCAATCGCCCTCCGAAGAGGACCTCAAGTTCTAAATAATAGCAAATTAGCCTAAAAAGTCAAGAAAATTGCCTACTTTCGCCGCGAGCGCTCGACCACGTCCAGGATCCGGTCGGCGATGTGCAGTTTACTCGTTCGAGCGATCTTCTCCAGAAGGCCATCACGGTTAAAGAGGGTCACCTCGTTGTCGTCTGACCCGAACGGCACCCCATCCTGGCTAATCTCGTTCGCCACGATCAGGTCCAGGCCCTTTCGGACCAGTTTTTGCCGGGCGTTCTCGGCAAGTCCTTCGGTCTCCGCAGCGAATCCGACGACCAAAGTCTTTGCGCGGACCCCCTTGATCTTCTCCAGGATATCCTCCGTCTTGACCAGCTCCAGCATCATCTGCTCTGTTGCCCCCTTTTTGATCTTCCGAGGCGAGGGTGCCTCGGGACGAAAATCGCTCACCGCCGCCGCCATGACCAGGACCGTTGCACCCGAGATCCTCTTGATGATCTCCTCTTGCATCTGTTGTGCCGTGCGGATCTCATGATATTCGACTCCGGCCGGTGGGCAGAGCGCGGTCGGACCGGAGACCAGGATCACCTTCGCCCCGCGAGCCCGCGCGCGCTGCGCGACGGCATATCCCATCTTCCCGGAGGAGCGGTTGCTCAGAAAGCGAACCGGATCGATCGGTTCCTGCGTCGGACCAGCGGTGACCAGAACAACCTCATCGGCCAGGTCCGCCGTTACCGGGTGAAGAAGGGAGAGGACCGCGTCGAGCACCTCGGAGGGCTCCGCCATTCGGCCAGGGCCGCTCCTTCCGGAGGCCAGAGGTCCCGAAACCGGCCCAACCAGACAGGCTCCCCGCTTTCGGAGCAAGGCGACGTTACGCTGCACCGCAGGCTGGGACCACATCTCGCCGTCCATGGCAGGGGCCAAAAGCAGCGGCGCCCGCGTGCCGAGCAGGAGCGATGTCAGCAGATCGTCAGCCAGACCCAGTGCGGCCCGCGCGATAAAGTGGGCCGTCGCGGGGGCCACCAGGATCAGATCGGCCCCTTGCGCCAGGCTCAAGTGGAGGATCTCGTCCTTGGCCTCGAAGAGATCTGAATAGACCGGGTGTTTCGAGAAGACCTGAAGTGTGATCGGGGGCGCGAACCGGCGGGCGCAGGACGTCATGACCACCTGAACATCGGCGCCGGCATTCACAAGTTCCCGGAGAATCTCAATGGATTTGTAAGCGGCAATGCTTCCCGTTATCCCGAAAAGGAATTTCTTGCCAGACAGCGTCCGTATCACGGGCATCGGTCCTTGGCTCGGGGTGCAAAGATCTGGAGCGTTATCGCAAAGACGGTTTACTTACACGGGCCGAGTCCGGACCTCTTCCCGATCCCTGCCACCTCACCGGGCGAGAACCTCTGGGGGGGGACGCGGGAGAGACGGGGTGGTGGCGTTCTCTGCCTCCGCTCCCCGATATGGGAGCAGAACGGATCATTTTTTTTAAGAGACGACGATGACACTCTTCTCGCGATCAGGGCGAAATCCCAGGTCGGCTCAAACCGACCTTCCGCAAGCGACTACTCCTCTTCCTCGGGTTCCGGCTCTGATTTAACCTCCAAAGGTTCCGGGCTTTGAGGGGCCTCCGCTTCCTGGATCCCCACCGTCTTCCGCTCAGCCAGATAGATGCTCAGATCCTTCCGGATCTCGCTCGCCAGCTCCTCCTCCTTCTCCAGAAGGGCCCTGCTCTTGATCTCTTCCTCCCTCAGACGTCGGGCCTCCCGCTGGGCGACCCGCGCATCCTTGCCTGTGACGAACCCGACTTTCCGGCCGAGGACTTCTTCCAGGCCAATGGTCGTCGCCTTGGTGTAGCGCGTCTCCGCCACGGGGCGGCTTCCCTCCATGATCTGGCGCGCCCGCTGCGCGGAGAGGATGACCAGCCGGTATCTAGAATCGATGTTCTCAATCTTATTCATCTCGATCGGTAGCGAGATTATCTCCATAAGTCGCCTTCCTCCCTGTTTCACCGCCCTGTTGCTGTTTGATAAAAGTATCCTCGATCCAAGAGTAGTCCAACTGTCGCATCTTCGTCCGTTCGGCGATAACGATGGATTCGAGTTTCTTGAGTGCCTCTTTGAAGTTATCGTTCACAATGAGATAATAATATTGGCGATAATTCCAGATCTCCTCCCGCGCCCTTTTGAGGCGCCGAGCAATCTCCTCTGGAGAGTCAGACTTGCGCTCCAGGAGCCGTGTCCGAAGCGTCTCGGGCGAGGGCGGGAGGATGTAGATATACACCCCTTCCGTGTACTTCTTTTTGAGCTGCATGGCCCCCTGGGAATCGATGTCGAGGATCACGTCGATCCCCTTATCGAGTTTTTCCATCAGGAGGTCGCGGGGGGTTCCATAGAGGTTCCCATGGACCTCCGCCCACTCCATAAACTCGTTTCGGTCTTTTTTCCCCTGGAAGGTCGCCGCGTCGACAAAGAAATAATTTTTGCCATGGACCTCCCCCGGTCTGGGCGGCCGGGTCGTGAACGAAACCGAATGCTCCAGGTTTGCGACGATTTTGGTCACCTCTTGACAAAGGCTGGTCTTTCCGGCCCCTGAAGGTGCGGAGACCACATAGAGAAGACCTTTGTGCGCGTGACGCGTCACGTCAACCATCTCCGGCTATTCAATGTTTTGAATCTGTTCTCGGATCTTCTCTAGCTCCCCTTTGAGTCCCACTACATCGAGGGCGATCCCGGCATCGTTGGCCTTGGATCCGATCGTGTTCACCTCGCGATTGATCTCTTGGAGCAAGAAATCGATCGTTCGACCGACCGGGACCTTCGACCCAAGAAGCTTGCGTAGCTGGGACAGGTGCGTTCGAAGCCTGACCCGCTCTTCACTGACATCCGACCGATCCGCCAGGATCGCGACCTCCTGCGTGAGCCGCAGCGCATCGAGCGGAACTCCTCCCGAACGTTCGGCGATTCGCTCTGCCAAACGTTTGCGGTATCCTTCGACCACAGCACCCTCTCTCGCCTCGATCCGATCGACCCCGCCGTCAACGGTCGCCAACCGGGCGAGGAGGTCTTCTTGGATGGCCGCCCCCTCGGTCTTTCGCATCTTCTCCAGCCGCCGCATCGCCTGCCCCAGGACCCGCTCTACCCCCCGGACCAAAACCGATTCGGCTCGTTCTTCGCCCTGCAATTCAATGATCCGATCCCAGAAACCCACCATCAACGCCAGGTCGATCTCGCCCGGGAGGGACAGCTCCCGGCGAAGTTCGTCGACCACCCGATAGTAGCGGTGGGCGGCCTCCCGATCGAGTCTTAGACCCCGCTCCTTTTCCTCGGCCCCCTCAAGGCTGACGGTCACCTCGATATGGCCCCTCGAAAAGGAGGACCTGACCTTTTTTTTGAGCGTATCCTCGAGGAAAGCGAGCCGCCGGGGAACCTTGATCAGGACATCCGTATATCGGTGGTTAACGGAACGCAATTCGACGACGAGAACGGATCGGCGGATCCTTCCCTCCGCCCTCCCGTAGCCCGTCATGCTTCGCATCGTTTTGCACCGAAAAGTAAGGGTTGATTATAGCGTTTGACCCGGAGGAAGTCAAACCTCGGGCTTCGGGAGCTTCGGGAGCCGAGGACGTTAATGATTTGCGGTTAACGTCGCCCTTTCTGCGCTCGGGCCTTTAGAACCCGGTTTTTTCAGGAGCCTCGCAGACCTCCAGTAGGGGGCACTGCTCACACAGAGGATATCGGGCCTTGCAGAGATAACGGCCATGCAGGAGCAATCGGTGTGAGACCTTCGTCCAGCTCGTCTTCGGCAAAATTGCCGCCAGCTCGGCTTCGATCCCGTCCGGATCCTCCTTTTTCGCCAGCCCCAAGCGGCGTGAGACCCTCTTCACATGGGTGTCAACCACAATGCTCGGAATCTGATAGCAGTTTCCCAGGATCACGTTTGCCGTCTTGCGCCAGACCCCCGGGAGGGTCACCAACTCCTCGAGCGTCCTTGGAACCGCCCCGCCAAAGCGCTTGACGATCTCCTGCGAGCAGCCGATGATGCTCCTGGTCTTCGCCCGGAAAAAGCCGGTGCTGCGGATCAGCTCCTCGACCTGCTTCGGCCCGGCCCCTGCCAGTCTTTCCGGCGTCGGATAGCGATCAAACAGCACGGGGGTCACGCGGTTTACCCGCTCGTCGGTGCATTGGGCCGAAAGAATCGTCGCGATGAGAAGTTCGAAGCAATTTCGGTGTCGAAGCTCGGTTTGGGCTTCGGGATAAGCCCGTTCCAACAGGCGCAGTATCCGCTGGAGCCTCGTGGAATCAGTGGGCATAGAGCCCCTTGAGCCGGTCCTTGAAAAGATCGTTGTAGCGGTTGATTCGCTTGGAACGTGCCTCGGCGGGATCAATCTCAACCACCCCCGCCTCCTCCTGCGAGGCGGAGGCACGCCGGAGAATTTCGCCCCGAATCGAGATGACCTCGCTTTGTCCGATATAGGTCAACCTTTTCTTTTTCCCGCGCTTCTCCGATCCGACCCGGTTGGCCGTGACGGCGAAGACCCGGTTTTCGAGGCAGCGGGTGCGCATGGCTTCGGGACAATAAGGAAGGACCAGGTTGGAAGGATGGGCCACCACCTCCGCTCCCCGCAGTGCGAGGGTCCGTGCCGCCTCGGGAAAGATCCAGTCAAAACAGATCATGATCCCGATCCGGATCCGGCCCACCTTGAAGACCGAAAAACCCGTGTCTCCGGGGGCAAACCAGCGCTTCTCCTCGAAAAAGAGGTGGGCCTTCCTGTAGTGTCCAACGAATCTCCCCGGTCCGACCAGCACCGCGGAATTGTAACAGGTTCGCCCACGGCGCTCGGCAAGACCGGCGACCAGATGGCAGCGGAAATCGCCTGCCATTTCGATGAGCCGGCGGGTGCTGAGTCCGGCCGGGATCTCTTCGGAGAGTTCCAGGGCTTCCCTCTTGGAGATAAACTGGTATCCGCTGGAGAAAAGCTCCGGCAGGACGATCAGATCGGCCTGAAGCCCCGGGAGCCATTTTGCGACCTTTTCCAGATTTCCCTTGAGGTCCCCGAAGAGGGGATCGATCTGAAGATAGCCGACCCTCATGGCTACTCCTTCAAATGGATGTGCCTTTGACTTCTGAACATTTCTATAATTTCACCGACCGAGGTCGAATCCTCCGGCCGCTTGTCCGCTCGGAGTCCGCCTTGAACCCGTGGAAATCTCAAGGCATAGCCGATTCCCTCCTCGTCCCGTCCGGCGGTATGGGAAGGGGAACGCGTAATTTCATCGGCGGTCACCGTCACAACATACGTCGGCATCACCCAGACATCCGGCTCGACCAAGGAGTCGACGCGCGGCGGCCGATGAGGAGCCTTCGAATCGTCAAGAACCTTCTTCAGACGGATCCATTCCTCCTCGGTGAATCCGGAACCGATTCGGCTGATCGTCTTGAACGCATCGCTCTCGGGATCATAGACCGCTCCCAGAATCCCGCCGATTCCAAAACTGGCCCGATGCCCCTTTCCAACGAAATACCCTACAATGCAAAGGTCGATGGAGTCAGAAAGCTCCCCTTTATAGCTTCGCTTGAGCTTAATCCAGTTGAAGTTCCGGGAACCGGCCGCATAGGGCCGATCGAGCCGCTTCGCCACCACCCCTTCGAGACCCCGCTCGATCCCTCCGTCAAAAAACCGCACGATCGCTTTTGGATCGTCGCTCTCGATCGCCTCGGAGAGAAAAATCGTATTGTTTTTTTTGATGAGCGAGGCGAGCATCGCCCGGCGCTCGGAATAGGGGCGAGAGGTGTAGTCCTCGTGGTTCAGATAGAGGAGGTCGAACAGGTAGAGTCGAAGCGGAAAACTTTTGGCGGCCTCCTCGATCCCGTGCTTTCGTTTTCGTTGGCTCGTCACCTGGAACGGCAGAAGACTCCCGGAGGCCTCGTCGTAGGCAAGCGCCTCCCCCTCCACGATCGCCTCGGGGGCCGACAGATGACGCCTGATGGCTTCGACGATTTCCGGGAACATCGGCGTGGTCCGTTCAAGGTTGCGTGAAAAGATCGCCACCTCGTTCTTGCTCTTGTGGACCTGGCAACGAAAACCGTCGTATTTCATCTCGACCGAACATCGTCCGATCTTCTCAACGATCTCCTCCGCCGAAGAGAGTCTCTCGCAGAGTGCCGGCCGAATGGGATAGCCCATGCGCACCTTCATTGCGCCGATCCCGTCCTCCCCTTTTTCGAAGAAGACCCTTGCGGTCAGCCCGAGATCGGAGGTGATGTTGTAACCCCGCTCCAGCAGGGGTCGCAGTGATCGATCGCACCGGGCCTTCGCCAAGGCCTCCATGACGGTGGCGTCCCCCGCGCCCAGGCGCAGCTTCCCGATCACGAAGCGGGCGATATATTTCGCCTCCTTCGGCGAGGCATCCATCAGCAGCGCACTTAAGGCGTCGATTTTCTTTTCGACGCTCCCCTCCCCGGAAACCTCAGCGATCAGGAAGAGCCGATGGTAGATCTCGGCAACCCCCAGACCCCTTCCCTCCCCCCGGACCAGTTGCTCCGCCGTCTTTCCCAGATCCCCTTCGGTTCGAAATAGGGTTTCTACCTCCGGGAGCGGGCGATTAGCGGAGCGTGCGATCGCTCGCAAGAGATATTTCTCAGACATCCCGATCATCAGACCGTGAAAGGGGGGGAGGAGCTCCCCCTGGACCAGATAAATAATCTTGTCAATCTCCAGCGCCGAGGCCTTCTGGAAGAGCTCGGCAAGAATGTCAAACATCTCCAAGCGCTTGCTCGTCTTCTCCAGACGTTCGAAATAACCCGCAAGCTCGATAAAACGCATCGGCGTCCTCTCGTTTCCCCGCCTCAAGCGGCGAGCCCCTGGCGCGTTCTGCCCGACAAAAATGTATGACTTCCCCGATCGTGTGGGACCCGGGAGCGGCGAGGGTCCTCATCGGAAGCGCGTCCGCGGTGGTCCTCGCCCTCGCCGAGGATCATACCAGAGCGCAGAGGAAGCGGGAAGGGAGGAGAGACTCCCGCCGGCAAGGATCTTTCAGGACCAACACGCGGCTCTATCCTCGGGGCCTCTCCCCAAGTTGGACGTCGACTTCCCTTCGGTCGCGACCCCGGTAGAAGGCCAGCCGCACGATTTCCCCCGGCTTCCTCCGCTTGAGGATCCGGTAGAACGCCTCCGCGGACTCTACCTTTTCCTCTCCGATCGATACCAGAATATCACCACCGATGATCACGATGGTGTTTCCGATCTCCACCTCTCGGGTTCCTCCTCGAAGACCGGCACGGGCCGCTGGGCCCCCGCGGGCGATCCTCGCCACCATCGCCCCGTGCTCCACGGGAAGATCGAGCGCTTGGACCAATTGCGCCACCAACGTTTGAAGTTCGATCCCCATCCAGGCATACGGGACATAACCCTTGAGAATCAACTGATCGAGCACGGCGCTCGCCGTGTTGATCGGGATCGCAAAACCGATTCCCACGCTTCCCCCGGAAGGGCTGAAAATCGCCGTATTGATGCCCACCATTTTTCCATCCGAATCGAGGAGCGGTCCCCCGGAATTTCCGGGGTTAATCGAGGCATCGGTTTGGATTACATCCTCCATCTCCAGGTCCTCGGTCTTCAGCGTCTTGCGAATCGAACTGATAATCCCCGTGGTCAACGTCCGTTCCAGCCCGAAGGGATTTCCAATCGCCATCACCTTCTGCCCGGGGCGCAGGCGTGCGGAATCGCCGATCGGGATGACGGTAAGACGATCAGGCGGAGCCTTGATCGCCACGACGGCGAGGTCGGTCACGGGGTCCGTTCCGACCAATTTCCCGGGCCAGCGGCTGCCGTCCGCCAGGGCCACCTCCAACCTGCGGGAATCTTTGACCACATGTTGATTCGTGAGGATATAGCCCTTCTTGCTGATGATCGAGCCCGACCCCGTGGCTTGGGACGGAACGGGATTGAAGAAAAAATCATACGAGACCGCAATGCTGGTGATGTTCACCACCGACGCGTTCACCCTCTGATAAATGTCGATCGTATTCTGCTCGTCGGGGGTGAGCGGAAAAGCTTTTTTGACGGGAAAAGCAAGAAGCACAAATAGCAGAACGCCGCTTCGCGCGAAGCGCATCATCAGATGATCACCGGCTCCGAAGTGGCGGGCTCGGAGGAAGGAGGCGGGGCCGGGGGCTCTGGCCCCTCGACCATGATGGTCCCGCTGATTTTTCCAGAGTTTCGGTTCGAACTGAAATAAAGAACATAGCGGGACTCGCCGGGCTTTCGGAAATTCACCCGGGTACTGGAATAAGGGAAGATCGACTCGAGGGACGGCTTCTTCCCGTCGCCGTCTTCGATGGCCAGGTCGATATCATAACTCGTGTTGTTGACGAAAAGAAGACCCTGTCCCGGTTCCACCCGTATCTGCGACGGGCGGAGGGCCACACTCCGTCCCGAATCGGAGTCTACGATCTCCACCACTCCCGTGCTTGCTCCGGACGAGGCAAGGCTTCGACATCCGTAGAGGGCGCAAATCAGAAAAACAGCGACCGGTAAGCGACATCGAGGGGTCGGCATCAATAGGGTTCTTCGTCCGGCGGTTGTTCCATCGGCTTGAGCTGTTTTAGGAGTTTCTCGCGTTCGCCGGGAAGTTGCGGTTCCACCACAAAGTGGATCAGAGCAGACGAGCCGCCCCGGCGAGGGATGACCTCCACGACGAAAAACCCCTCGAAATGAAGCGGTCCTGACGATACGCCATTGAGCTCTCTCGGTTGGGTCTGCACAAACAGGCGCGGGCGATCGGCCTCGACTTCATAACCGTCCTTCTGCAAGGTCCGGACAATCCTGTCGAACAGAACGCGGGGAGCCTCCTTAAAGAATACCGCATCCTTCGGTAAGGGAGGAGGCTCGGGAGGAACCATGGGAGAGGGGGCGCAACTCACCGCCGTACTCAGTAGGATCAACCCCACAAGTCTTCTCATAGGCCCCTCCTCGACTGCTTTTCCGTTTTTCCCACTGTAACTTTTATACCGGACATCTGTCAAGGTTAATCCAAAGAACAGCGATAGGGGTCGGTGATCGTGCGCCTTGGGGTCATCGGGGCTTTTTTTAGAAACCCGCTGATCCATTCAGCGAACCAAAGACCTCGATCGCCTCTGTGGGGAGGATCTCGGGATGATGTTCCGTCACTGTTGGATAGAGCCCTCTATCCCGGCGACATCCCCATCGGCTTTTGCGGACCGGTTTCCCTCAGGCGCCACGCAAAGCTCGAAGGACTTCCACCGAATGGCTTCCAAAAGGCCCAGTTTCCCGGCACCCACCACAAAGCTTGAGGACCACCTGCCCGCCAGGCGCACGATCCGGCCGGCCACCTGCAGCATCTTCCAGCGAAACGTGCCGATGCTCTGGGTCTCCCAAGGCGGGGGGCAGCAGAGGCGCTTGAGGACCTCAAATTGTCGTATCATCCTCATCAGTCCTCCTGCGTTGAGGTTTCCCCTTTCAGGTGAGAATAGACTCACCCGAAACCTGAATGCCAAGAGGGCTTCCTTATTTTTTCAGCCCTTCTATCTCTGTTTCAGGCTCTGTTTCAGGGGCGGGCAGGACGCCGTCAAAGTCAGGATTTCGTTGGTTTTCTCTTCCCACCTCGATCTGAGCAAGGTTGAGCGCTTGCTGGTGCAGGAAGGCGGAGAGCAGATGGACCTGGGTGCCATCTCGCCCCGTTGAGCGTCTTGCCGTCCAGGGCGAGAGGGTCGTTGGGGTCGGACTTAGTAGAGGAGCCGGTCGAGGGCCTCGGCGTCGCAGCTCTGCAGCACCCGCCTGAGGGTGGGCT
>Ga0209167_10000657_pt1 | contig 23383 bp, 16 predicted proteins | sample Coa_R1_9_FD_187154 | JGI IMG/M metagenome (GOLD analysis project Ga0209167, IMG submission 187154) | Surface soil microbial communities from Centralia Pennsylvania, which are recovering from an underground coalmine fire - Coalmine... | ecosystem: Environmental > Terrestrial > Soil >... | reverse complement strand
CTGGCGCCCGTCACCGTCACCGACGCTAAGGGCAAATTCGTCGACGGTCTCAAGGCCGAAGACTTCGTGCTCTATGACGACGGCGTTCCGCAGCGCCAGCTTCAGGTGGACACCTCCGATACGGTGCTCGCGCCCGTGACTCTGGTCATCGCGATTCAGGCGAGCTGGATTTCGCAGCCGGCTCTTGAGAAAATCCACAAGATCGGCGGCATGCTGCAACCCCTGATCTCGGGCGAAAAAGGCCAGGCCGCGGTTCTCTCCTACGACGCCGAGGTCCGCGTGGTTCAGGATTTCACGCGCGATTCCTCCAAGATCAGCGGAGCTTTCGAGTCCATCCAGGGGCGCACCATCAAAACCGGAAAGATGCTCGACGCGGTGATCGAAGGCGTCAAAATGCTGCAGAGGACTCCCGAAAGCAACCGGCGCATGCTACTCATCCTCGGCGAATCGCGCGACCGCGGCAGCATGACCAAACTGGATCAGGCCATTGAAGCCGCGCAGCGCGCCAGCGTGACGATGTATCCGCTCACATACTCGGCGCAGGCGACGGCGTGGACCGCCAGACCCGAAGACGATCCCTCTCTTCCCATCGATCCCGATTATGCCGGCGGTGTCGTCGAGGCGCTGCGCCTCACCACCCGCAACGCCGCCGACGAATTCGCCAAGTGGACCGGTGGACGGCATCTCTCCTTCACGCGCCTCGAAGGTTTGCAAGACGCGATACAGCGGCTCAGTGCCGAGGTTCACAGCCAGTATCTGCTCAGCTTCGCGCCGCAGGAATCCTCGAACAAAGGATTGCACCGCCTGATCGTGCAGGTGCGCGGACACAAAGGCGCGCAGGTTCGCGCCCGCCCCGGCTATTGGCCGTAAGCCGGCGGCTGTGGCTTCCGCATCAAATCTCCAGCGCGCCCCGTTCCCATTTCCCGAGTTCAGCTCCGGCGTCATAGGTGCTCTGGAAAAATGCGAACAAGGCGTCCGAGGGGGATTCGGCACGGCGCATATCGTCGTACATCAGAATGAATTCCGAGAGCTGTGCGTTCCAGCCCGCGCCTTCGGGCTGCACCTGCGCGAATTCAAGGCCGGCGGGCTTAGGAACCGTGTACGAGTAAAACACCGGGCCTGGCACGCCTCCGCCGCCGGGCCAAAAGCCCGCGCTACAGACTTCATGCGAGTACGCCGGACCACTGATCACTCCTCGCCGCGGAGGCGCAGGGCGTCCCGAGAATCGCGTGCACGCCAGGTCGAAACTGCCCCAGAAGAAATGAACCGGACTGCATTTGCCGATAAATCCCCCGCGAAACCGTTCCATCACCTTCGTTGTAGAAACCAGGATGCGCCACAACCGGTTCGCGTACTCGGCGTCGTACGAGCAGTTGGCGAAATCGAGGTGGAACGGAACGGCGGCTGCCATCTCCTGCGGTTTGGGATTGATCGTCACCGCGATCCCCAGGGGTGCCAAAGAGTCTACGATGCCGCTGTAAAATGCGGCAACCGGCTCCGCCTTCAGCGAGCGCGACGCGAAGCCGCCTGCGCTCGTCGAAATCTCGACAGCATGCTTCTGGAAATCGAGCTGGATCTCGAAAACGCCAGGCCCGTAGGGCACCGGGCCAGTGGTCAGCCCGCGCGAGTTGACGTAGAGCGTGACGTGCCACCAGTGATTCAGCCGAGGAAACAGCGCCATGCGGATCTTCCCGACGATTTGCGTCCACATGTGGAGTGTTCGGTACGTATCCTGCCACTCATTCAACGGCAAGGATGGCCAGTCTTCGAAGTTACTCATCGTGCCTTTGCCCAAGATCGCGTCCGTCTCAGTAACCCATCGGGATCAACGCCAGCAGTGCCCCGAATAGCACCAGCAGCCCCGCGAATTCGAGGAACGCGCCCCAGTCCGCCTCCGGAGCATGATCCTTGCTCCAAAAAATCCGGTACGCCGCGCCCAGCATCAGAAGGATAAACAATCCCGCCCCTGTCACATACCACAGCACCGCCGCGAGCCCCAGCCAGTACAGCCGCTGCTGGCGGTCCAGCGCCCTGAATCCGCGGCCTCCGTCGAGCATCCACACCGGCGTCAGATTAAACAGATTGATCGAAGCAGTCGTGCGCGCGATCGCGACCCATGCGCTTCCCGGGTAGATTACGGACATGGCCAGGCTGACGATCGCCGCGCCTGCGCCCCACAACGGCCCAGCCAGCCCGATGCGCGCGTCTACCCCTACGTTCGCCGGACTCCCATACAAGCTGACGAACGCGCCCATTCCGGGGATGAACATGGGAGCGCTGGCGCGCAGCCCATAATGCCGCAGCATCCACACGTGCCCCATTTCGTGAATGTAAATGCCGATCGCGAATCCCGCGGCGAATTTCCAGCCGTAGATCGACCAATACACGCCGAAGAACGCCAGCATCGAGAGCAGCGTCTTCATTTGCAGCAGCCCGCTCAGCAGGAACTTGAACTTCAGCAGCGCCGCGCCCAGCACACCCAGCGGCCCCAGCCGCTTGATCCACTCCGGCTGCGGTTTCTTTTCTGTTTGCACTGCGTCCGCTAACCCGAGCCTCTTCCGTATCGCCGCCGCCTCAGCCGATTCCGGAGGCGCCAGCGCAAGCGCCTTCTGCCATAGCTCAACCGCGCCCAGCGAGTCTCCGGACGCCTCGCGCTCGCGGGCTTGCCGCGCCAGATCTACGAGCTCCACGACAGGCTCAGGCACGCCACCAGTATACTGGCTCACCCTCCCACCGTTACGCGCTGCGGGGCTGAACCGTGTAGACGCCGGGCATTGCCCCCGGGTCAGCCGGCGGGCCCGCCGGTGATTCCGGCGCAGGCCCCTTCCCGCGCTCGTCGTCGGTGGGCTCCAGCGTCTTCGCATCGAGGCCGGCGTAGTCGCAAAGCTTCTGGTATGCATCCGCTTGCTCCGCCTTGGGTGTCCACTTCCAACCCTGAGGGAAATGGCTGGCCTCGCCAAACGACGCGAAGCCGACCAGGTTCGGCTCCCAGGTCTGCTCTTTCGGGCCTTCGAAAGTCCGGTCGCACGCCGCCAGATACCGCAGCATGTTGCGAAGGCGTTTCGCCTCGCGAGGATTTCCCTTCCCGCGTTCCCAGATCGCGGGCGCCGCGACCGCCAGAGCTTCCAGGAACTCAGGCCGATCCTGCATGTCTTCGTTATCCGGGCGCAACCAAACGCGCAGCCACAAGACAAAACTCACCAGCAGCGTGACCGCTAGCGCGGAACTCCAGGGCCACCACGCCTGAGGATTCTCCGGCAGTGGGACCGCCTCTGGCTGAGGCGCCAGCGGCTTCGATTCATCCGGACCCTTACCCTCCTTGGTTGCGGGAACTGTCGGCCCTCCACCCGCAGCCGGAGTGCTCACCGCAGTGGCCTTCGGCGGCGGCGTTGCGATCCCCAACCCGCCCCCGTATTTCTCGACTCCCCACGCCGCGCCCGCGCACAACGCCAGCGTCACGATCGCCGCCCGCAGCGCCATCTGCGTCCCCGAGGTCCGCTTCACGTGCGGCTGGATTTCCAGGTAGCGTACACATTCACCCGCGTCCGGCCGCCGAACATGGGTCCGGAGGTTGATCATCTTCCGTAAGTAGGATTCGGCGAGACTCCGCCGGACCAAATACTCCGGCTCCCCCTTCGCCTTGGCCTCCTCCTGGGCGATGTCTTTATAATAGAGCCCCACCGCCGTAAGTACCTTCTCGCGATCGACACCCAGGAAGATGAAGCAATCCGCGGCCGCGTTCAGAAAATTGACCGCCTCCATGATCACCACCACCTGCTCCGGACGGCAGCGGTCCAGGTCGTCGAGGAAGATCACCAGCCGGCGCTGTTGCGCCGCGAGCGCTGTGACGACGTCCTTCAGTTCCTTCTGGAAGTCGGCTCGCACGTCCGTCTTCCCACGCAGATCGCCGAAGTTGAGCAGCGCGCGGCTGGACGCCACCAGCTTCTCCGGGTTCGACCCGAAGGCTCGCAAAAACGTCTGGTAAAAATATCCGAGTGCCGCGAGGATGGCGAGAGGGCCGTGGAAATCGTCGGGTATCTTCGCCCACGACAAAATCCGGGTAAGCGGAGCGATGGGAAATCCGCCCGCCGAAAACACGACTGCTGCCAGGATCGCCGCCCCTGCGATAACAAAATGAAGAGGCTTGTCCTTAAGTCGCACGCTCAGCAAATCCAACCGGAAAAGCAGGCCGCTCGGCGAGAGCAGCGGCGGCACGGCATCGCGCTTCACGGCCTCGAGCAGATACGCCAGCAGCGGGTCTTCCTTCTGGTGATGCCACGCATTGAACCACACCGTCTGCGCCAGGCGCTTCTCCTTGAGCCTTGACCGGATCATCAGGAGCACGCTGCTCTTGCCCGTCCCCCAAGGCCCCTCGACGGTGATGCACAGCGGCGGCAGCGTGGCGCGATTCGTTACGAACGCCACCAATGTGTTCACCAGGCGAAAAGCGCCCAGAGAATCTTGAGCCAGCGTCTCCGCTGGACCGTCCGAAGTCAGCACGCCAAGGATGCCTTGAGGAGGTGCATCTTCGACTCGCCGGCGATTCAGCGCCACCAGGCCTACCAGGAACATCGGTGCGACCCACAGATACCACGGAGGGCACAACGACCAATACACCGGCAGCGGCTGCTTATTCCAGTTCGCGCCACCGTCCCTGGTCGCTAGAATCGTGCCGCCGATACCCACGGTCCATCCCCGCTTCGCGTCTACAAAATCGACTGAATTGAGCTGGTCCGACGTCCCAGATGTCTGTGGGCGCCAATCCATCCCGCCGTCCGTTGTTGCTAGAATCGTGCCGCGATCACCCACAGCCCATCCCCGCTGCGTGTCTACAAAATGAACTGAAAAGAGAAGTTGCAGGGTGCCAGAAGACTGCGAATGCCAACGCACGCCGTCGTCGGTCGCTAGAATCGTGCCGCCGAGCCCGACAGCCCATCCGTGCTGCGCGTCCACTAAGTCCACCGCTCCAAGCGCCAACCCGGGGCGGGAAGACTGCCCATGCCAACTCGTGCCGCCGTCAGTGGTTGCTTGAATCGTGCCTTCGTCGCCCACAGCCCATCCCAGCCGAGCGTCCACGAAATGCACCGAATAGAGAGGTCCCGGGGCGCCAGATCGCCGCTTCTGCCAGCTCACGCCGCCGTCGGTGCTCGCCAGAATCGTGCCCGCCTGCTCCGCCACCCATCCCCGCTGAGCGTCCACAAAATCAACCGAAAGGAGATCCGCCGAAGTGTCGGAAGACTGCTTATGCCAACTGGCACCGCCATCCGCAGTCTCTAGAATCGTTCCACCAAGACCCACTGCCCAGCCCCGCCGAGTGTCCACAAAATGAACACCGAGGAGACCTCCTGACGGCGAGGAAGCGGATTGCCACGTCCCCCCGCCGTCACTGGTTCGAATCGGGCCCCCCAAGCCCACCGCCCACCCGTGCTTGGCGTCCACGAAACTCACCCCATAAAGACTGGGTACCTCGCCTAGCGGCCGGAACTCGCGATTAATTTCGATCGGCCGCCGGAACCTCGCCCAAGTAAATGGAGCCGGAAGCGGACCATCTGCTGGAGCCTTACGCGTCCAGGCAAACAATGTGACCAGCGTGAACGCAACCCCCAGCGCCGCCGTCAGGATGAGCCGCCACGATTGGAGCGCAATCGCCGATGTCGCCCGGATTGTCGTCACCAAGCTCATAAATAATCAGGATGGTATCACGCTGCTGAGCAAGAATGCCCTGGCTATTAATGTAATGTCGATTAATGCAAAAGGCGCCCCTGCCGATCGAGCCGTAATTTCTGCCCACGCCACACCACCGTGTTTCCGAACAGCCCCGCTGCCCACACCGCCGCTCCAAATAAATCCCGCAGCGGGATCAGGAACCATAGCCGCAACACATCACGGCTGCGCATCACCATCCATCCGGATTCCAGTGCCATCAGCATCCGCGCCGCCAGCACCGCCAGCGCGATGTTCCACCCGCCTGTGCAAGCTAATGCCACCGCCCACACCGTCGCGAACGTCACCGGCAATCCGAGATAACCGAAAAACTTCGACACTCGAATGGTTCGAGCCCAGCGCACCTGGTGCGCCCACACGTCGCGCCAGCCTCCGCCCAAATGCGTCGCGACAATCACGTCGCTCAGCACGCACTTCAATCCCAATCCGTGCAGCTTCGCGCCGAGTTGGTAATCGTCCGCCAGATATTCCGAGATCGCCGCGAACCCGCCAATGCGATCCAGGTCCGTGCGCCGGAACGCCAGTGTTGAACCCATCGCGAACTCCTCCACGCCCACCAGCCTCGCCACCAGCGTCGAGGGCGCGAAGTCCGTGGAAACGCCGAGCCCTTCAAAACGCCCCGCGAATGTCGACCCCTCCGGCCGGTACAAACAAGTCACCAGCCCCACTTGCGAATCCGTCAGCGGTTCTGTCACGCGCCCAAGATAATCCGGCTCCACGCGGATGTCGGCGTCATTGACAACGATGATGGGATGCGCCGTGTCGTAATGAGTCTCGCGCGCCAGATCCATCAGCACACCTACCTTCTGGTTGGGCGTCACAGTGTGGCACTCGATCACGCGCACTTGCGGAAACTCCCGCAGCACCTCAACCGCCGGATCGTCCATCGAGCGCACGCCGCACAGCAGCTCGTATTCGCCGTGCAGCTTGGTGTGCGATTCAATCGCTGCGCGAAACCCCGGATCAAGGCCGCGCACCGCCTTCAGGATGGAAACCGGGCGCCCCGCCGCCGCCATCCCCTTCACGCCCTTGCGGAATCGCAGGCATGCCACGATCGCGAACACCTGGTACGCGGCGGCAATCGCCCCGATCGTCTCCAGAATCACGATGCCGGCGTCATAAAGCCAAGAGGGCCACGCCCCCGGCCACCAGTGCCGCGCCCATCCAGCGTTTGACGTCGACGCGCTCCCGCAGGACCCAGCGCGCCAGCACCGTGTCGAAAACAAAGCTGGCCGCCGTGGCCGGAACGGCGAAGCTCAGGTCGGCTTGCGACACCAGCGTCATGAAAGCGAAAAACGAAATCGCCATGCAGGCAATCGCCAGAATCAAGTATTTCTTCAACGCCAACTTCGCCGCCAACCGTCCTAGTCCGCCCGACCGGAAATGGATCTCGCCATGCCGCTTCATCTCCAGGCTCTGTAGCGTGTCGCCCGCAACGGTACCGGCCACGATCAGCGCGACTAAAGCCCACTGCGTCACGCCCTGTCTCCGGAAGCCCTAACGCGCGCCCGTTCCTCGGCCGAAGTCCGCGGGTCCGTCAGTCCCACCAAAGCCGTGCCCGCGACGATCAGAAGCGTGCCGGACCAGCGAGCCAGGCTGATCTGCTCCTTCAAGACCACGCTGCCAATGATCGCCGTAATGATGTAGCCGATCGCCGTCAGCGGCAGAACGTAGCTCAAGTCCGCCCAACTCAGCAGGGCCATGCGCGAGAGCAGCCATACGATCAGCAGTGCGATGCCCAAGGCGACATAGGGACTGAAGATCGCCGCCACATAATCCCAGGGCGAACCCAGGGCTCGATGCTTCATGCCTATCGTCAGAAAGAGATTCCCCAACGGCTGACTGACAATAACCAGCGCCAGGAAGAGCCTGGTCTTCCAGATTAATCGCTCGTCTGTCCTCATTGGGCTCGAGACCCGAGCCTTAAACCGACGCCCGCTCTTTGGAGGCCTTGCTGGCAGCATGCATCGCCGCATTGTGGTCCGCGGCCTCTTTGATGGACGGGTCGATGCCGTCGGCCTTGAAGTCCGCGACGTACTTCTTGCGCTTCTGGCGCAGACTCATGAAGCTCTTGGCTTCCTTGTACAGACGCTTGCGATCGTTGCTGTCGAACATGGCCTTGCGCACGATGCGCCACGCGGCCTTGGGGCGGAAGTAATATTCGCCGTAGAATCGCTCTACCCAATCCACCATTTCGGCGCGGTCCAAAATTCCGGGATAGATCACGTTGGGCAGCTGGTGTCCCTGCGTGTCCGACATGTTGATCTGCACCAGGCCCTTTTCCTGCGCGTACTGGTAAAACTCCGTGCCCGGATACGCATGGGCGATAGACACCTGGATGGTCTCCACGTCCAGCTTCTTGGCGAATTCGATCGATGTGCGAATCGTCTCCCGAGTCTCGCCCGGCATGCCGATGATGAAGTCGCCGTGAATCGTCAGGCCCAGCTTGTGCGCGTTCTCGGTGAAGCGCTTGGCCATGTCGATGGTGGCGCCCTTCTTCATGGTCTTGAGGATCTCGGCGTCGCCGCTCTCATAGCCCACGATCAGCAGCCGCGCGCCGGCTTCCTTCATGGCCTTCAATGTGTCGTAATCGGTGGTCACTCGCGAGGTGCAGGACCAGGTGAAGGGCTTCCTCTTCCTGAATTCCGCGCAAACTTCCAGGGTCCTTGCTTTACGGTAGTTGAAGGTATCGTCGTCGAAGAAGATTTCCTTCAGCCCTGGGAAATTCTCCTGCGCGAACTGAACTTCGTTGGCGATGTCGGTGGCGGAGCGTAGTCTCCAGCGGTGACCGGAATGCGTCTGCGGCCACAGACAAAAGGAGCACATGGCCGGGCATCCGCGCGACGTGTAGAAAGAAAGATAGGGATTCAGCAAAAACGGAACATTGTACTTGCGGAAATCCAGATCGCGTTTGTAAACCTTGGTCACCCACGGGAGCTCGTCCAGATTCTCGATGGAAGGGCCCTCGGGATTATGGACGTTGACTCCGTTCTTGCGGTAACTGACGCCCGGAAGCTCGCTGAGCGGCGTGCCTTTGGCGTAGTTGGCGATCTGATAATCGAACTCGCGCCGCACGATGAAGTCGATGGCCTTGGTCGCGTTCAGCACCTTGTCCGGCTCGATCGTCACCGGCGGTCCCACGAAGCACACCTGCATCTTGGGATTGGCGTCCTTCATCATGTCCGCGATCTTCACGTCCACGTGAAAGCCGGGAGAGGAAGTGAACAGCACCAGCAATTCGAAATTCTTCGCCTGCGCGACGGTTTCCTCGATGCTGACCCCGTGCGGAGGAGCGTCCAGTACCTTGCTGTCCGGAAGCATGCCCGCCGGGTAGCACAGCCACACCGGATACCAGTACGACTCGATTTCGCGCGTGGACGGCCAGCGGGATCCCGCGCCGCCGTCGAAACCCTGAAAAGAGGGAGGATTTAGAAATAAGGTTCTCATTGATTGTTAACTTTTGTTTCCATGCTGTTTAAGGGGCTTCGGCGATCTCTTTCGGGTCGTCGCTCTCGTCCGCCTTCGTGACGTTGCTGAACCGGATGTTCAGATCCGCGCGCCCGGCCACTCGCGTATCCACGTGGCATATGATGTGGGACGGCCACGCCACCCCATTCTTAAGCTCGTACTCGTTCTCGAACGAGACGCTCTTCAACAGAATCGAGGGCGTCTTCACCAGCGTGCCCGTCTCTCTCACGGGCATGCCGGTTGCGGCGTCCAGCCACAACTCGCCCTTGAACAAGCCCACAGCGTTCTTTTTCGGCTTCAATTCGAAAACCAGGATCCGGCTGTCGCCCGCAGTCATTCTGGTCTTGAGCCGGAAATGATAGTTCGCCGGAGTGATGGCCGTCGAGCCGTTGTCAGTACTATCGGCGCCCTGGTCCAGCTCCAAGTACCGGGCGATGACTTCCTTCTCCACCGTGCGGTCGCCCACAAACTCCCCGAGCCGGCTGTATTTGATCCCGCCCAGCCGGTGAAAGATCTTAAGGACCTTAAGGCGGCCGGCTTCCTTCAGCTTGGGCAGCTTGGCATCGATTTCCACTTCCATCTTCATGCCGCGCATCGCATCTTGTTGAATCTTCGCGGCGTTCAAGAATTGCGCCACCGCCGGATTGAGGGATTCGTCGGGCTCGAAAGCCTGCCCCTCATTGCCCAAGGACAGCGCGAGAATCGTGGATGCGAGGATAACTCCTGGTAGCCGCAAGTCGAGTGTCCCGGTGCGCCCCGTCGGCGCGCGCCTCTCTACCCATTAGTGTACCAAATCCCCCTCGAAGGGGTACCAGAAAACGGCCTGACCGGTTCCTCCCGCCATATGCCACGCCATCTGATCAAACCAAAGGCGTTTCCCGTCCGTGGAGACGGTCACCAACCCGTCCAGATCGGTTCGCAGAATGGCCGTATGCCGGTCTTCCAGGCGCTTGATTACGTCCGGGTGCGGGTGGCCGAAGGAGTTCTCGAATCCGGCTGAAACAATCGCCACCTGAGGCGAAATTGCATCCAGAAACGGCGCGATGCTGGAGGTCTTGGAGCCGTGGTGGCCAACCTTGAGAACGTCGGCGTGCCCGGCGAGGCCGACGCTCAAGAGCCGCGCCTCCATGGGCCGTTCCAGGTCGCCAGTGAGAAAAAAGGAGCGGGCACCGAAGCTGACCCGGAACGCTAGCGAATCGTTGTTGCCCAATTTCACGGCACTGTAATCTTCCGGCGGCGATACGATTTCGATGGTGGCTCCCGAAAACTCGAAGGGCGGCGAGACGCGGCGGTCCAGGACCCGGATCCCCAGCCGGCGGGCGAGCTCGATCAGCGGCTCCGGGGGATTCGCACCCACCCAGAGTTCTTTGGGCCGGAAGTTTTCGAGGATTGCCGGCAAGCCTCCGATGTGATCTCCATGGGCGTGGGTCGCGACCACGACGTCGAGAGTTTTGATGCCGCGGGTCCACAAGTAGGGCGAGACCACGTCTTCGCCGATGTTCAGGTTGGAAGGTCGTGTACGCCCGAACTGGAGCAATCCGCCGCCATCCACCAGCATGCGGGCTCCGCCGGGAAAGATCAGCAGCAGGCTATCGCCCTGGCCCACGTCGATGGATGTCAGCTCGAGTTGGTGCGCCTGCGCCTGCGCGGGCCAGGGATGCCAGACCAGCAGTACAAACAATCCCAGGACAGCTGCGATCGCGGGCGTCCGGACCAAGCGCCGGCGCGGCAGCGCGGCCAATGCAATCAGCGAAGCCGCGAGCGAAACAGCCAACCACACTGGAGGATCGGGCACACGCCAGGACGGCTCAATCCCGGCATGCCAAGCCGCGATCCTCGCGGAGAGGTGCAGCAGCCAGCCTGCCAGCGCGGCGATCCAGGTCGAATGTGTAAAGACGGCCGCGAATCCCAACGGCACCACGGCTTCGAGCAGAGGACAGATCAGAAGGTTCGCCGTTAATCCGGTAAACGACACGCGATGGAAATATTCGGCCATGGGAAGCGCCAGACCGATTTGAATCACGGTGGAGATGACGGCCATTTCGAGCGCGAAGAGCCCGAGCTTGGCTATCCAACCCACGACGGCTTCGGCCCAGCGCTGAGGCACGCGCGCCCACACCGCCATTGTTTCGGCAACCAGGCGCAACTCGATCCGCGCTTGTGCCACGCGCCTGTCGAGGTGAACGTCGCGCTCGACATCGCTGAGCGCGCGCATGCCCCGAGCCAGTGGCGCGATGCGCGGCTCCAGCAGCGGCGCGGCCAGAGCGCCGATGGCGGCAACCGAGAGGAACGAAAGTTGAAAGCTCGCGTCAAAAAGCCCCGCGGGATCCCACATCAAGTACGCCAGGGCGACCGCCGCCAGCAGATTCATGATGCGAGTGCGGCGGAACAGGAAGCGCGCAATCAGGAATAGAGTGAAGCCTCCAGCGGCGCGCACCACCGGTGCGGATAGGCCAGAGACCAGCGCGTACAGCCATGCCGCCGCGGCCGTCATCGCCAGCGCGGCCAGCTCCGGAATGGCGCACAGGCGCAGCAGGAACAGCAGCACTCCGGCCAGCACGGTGACGTGCACGCCCGAGATCACCAGCGCGTGAAAGGTTCCCGTGCGGCGGAAACTTTCGGTCCAGACGCGGACCAGGCTGGACGATTCTCCGATCAGAATCGCTTCCATCATTCCGGTGTTGTAGGCGTCACCGGAGTAGAGCTGATCCAATTCTTGGAGCGCCGCCGTCCGTAGGGCATATACGGCCGAGAGGAACCGAAAACCGCACCTGCCGGAAAGGATGACCGCTTGCGAGCCTTTGGTCATGGTCGCGGTCCAAAAGATATTCTGGCGCGCGAGATAGGCCGTGTAGTCGAAGCCGCCGGGGTTATTGTAATTGTGCGGGCTGCGCACGCGAGCCTCTATCTCGACTCGCTGGCCGTACGCGAGTTTCTGTAAGGGGGCTGCATCATCCTCCTGGGGTTGATCCATGAGCGGAAGGCTCACGCGAGCCCGCGCATTCCAGGCCAGCTCCAGCGTAAACTGCTCCCGTCCCGGCGAGAACACGGTGGGCTCGACCACGCACCCGTCGAGCAGCACAGTCTCGCGGAAACCCGCGTCGATTTCAGGCGCAGGAGCCGGGCGGTGCAGCGCGAGATCCAGCGTGCCGGCGAACACCAGCGCGAGCAGAATGCAGACGTAACGCAGCCGCGCGCGCGCAAAAATCGCGAGGATCAGGAACGCCGCGATGGGCCATGCGGACTCCCGTGTCGAGAACGGGAGCCAGTGGCCCAGCACGATTCCCGCGACGACGGCGGCGAGCGGTAGAACCAGGGGATCGGGCATAATGCGCGAGCCGCGCGCCACCCCCTTAGTTATGTTCGGGGCCGAAAAATCTCAGGCTTTGAGGCTTCGTGTTAGGCTGTCTTGAGGCGGTTTTTCATGAGGCTCACTTGATGCTCCGCCGCGGCGGGCTCATTCCTGTTCATCCAGTGCCAATGCGCACCGTGTTCCGCCACTGCTTTCTCGTGAACTTCGCGATCAGGCCTGAGGTGCTCGCTTCCCGGTTACCAGACCACGTACGACCTGACGTGCACGATAGCCGGTCATACTTGTCGATCGTCATCGCGGAGATGGAGAGGATGCGTCCTGCATTTCTGCCGCGTGCTCTCGGAATCACATACTCCCAGGTCGTTTATCGCGCGGTTGTGGTCTGCGGGCGGGAACGCGGTGCCTACTTCGTTCGTAGCGACGCCGATAATGCGCTGGTGGTGCTGGCTGGAAACGCTCTGACTTTCTTTCGATTACATCACGCGGACGCCACGTGGTCGTTTTCCGAAGGCAAAGCTCGGTTTTCGCTCCGACCGAGAGGCGGCGAGGCCGCTGGGGTCGACGCGGCGTATGATTTGGCCAACGCGAGTGATCAGATGCCTGCAACGTCACGATTCGCGACACTGGATCGGGCACAGTGTTTCTTAACCGAACTCTACGTCGCGTTCGGGACGAGACGTAGCGACGGCGCGGTTCGTGCAGTACGCATCCAAAGGAACGACTGGCGTAGCGTGGTCGTTCGAGATCGAGTCGGCTCCTACGAGGCCATGAGGTCCGGTGTCCTCTTTGGACCGGGCGAAGCGGAACTGGACTCCATTTTCTACGTGGAGCGCTTGAACTACCAATGGCATCGCGGAACCGTCGTGGATGCCAGCTAGCGGATGGCTGAAGGGCCAGGCGGACTCACGCGTCGGGAATGGGAGCCAGTGGCCCAGCAGGAATTCCGGCGACAACGGCCGTAGGAGGAAAGACGAGGGGATCGCGCAGCGGTAGCTTTCGCCCGCACAACGGAGCCGAAGGCCCAGTGCGTGCTTGGCGCAATCCTCTTAGTTATGTCCGGGACGGAATAATCTCGCGCGCCGCGGGCCTGCGGAGCGCTCAGTTCGCCGACGGGCGTTCCACGCTATCGATGACGAGGAATGTGCCGGGGCCTTTGGACGATTCCAGGTTCAACCCGAGCTGCTCCTGAACGGCCCTGAAAATCGAGGGTCCGGCGGCAAAGCTATCTGGGGGAACACCCGCCGGCACATCGGCCGCGATGGTGCCGGGCGCGCCATGGTCGTTCGCGAACTCCAGATGAATTGTAAACAGACCCGCGATTCCGGTTCTGTTCACTATCGGCCGATCCGTCCTGCGGCTGAGCCATTCGCACATTTGATCGAGGCTCATTCCCCACAGATCGACCGAAATCAATTCCGGTGAGTTGTTCGCGGCGGCTCCAAACAGACCGCACTGTTTCGCAAGGGGCGCGGGCCGAACGCAGCTTCCCTCCGGAAGCGGCTGCAACTTGAAGCCGCCTTTACCCGCAGTCAGGTCATACACGGGAATTTCTCTGGTCTCGCGATGAATCTTCAGATTGAAGCGGTCTTCGAGGAGCGCCCGAAGCATGGGCCCCTGCATCATCTGTCCGCTGGGAGTGCCCGAGGCTTTGGCTTCAATGTCGTATCCCCCGGAATTGATCCAGGAAGGGCCGCCAGAGATCGGATCGTTCCCAAAAATTGTTCGGGAGCTGGCATCCGCGAAGCGGACGTAGGCGAAGCGGATGAGACCGATCACTGCAACGCATTTAACGTGCAAGCTTCCGGGAGTCATGCCCATACTGCCCTTCCCGATGCCGTTGAGGCCTTCCGGGCTAGGGTCGCACGGCCGGATAGAAGCGACCTCAAACTTCGGAAGGCTGGTCGCGGCCTGGGCCGCTTGTGCCCGGACCGGGGCCGCCACGACACCAACGAGAATCGGCATCGCAAGAAAAAGACCAGTGCGCATGGTTCGACCTCGACACTTGGATTGCAGCGGCAAGCTGGCTAAGTTCCAAAGTTTTTCGTGATGGCTTCCGTCCGCTGCGTGGGCAGGACCCGGCCGCGTAAAGGCGATGACTGATGCCGAGTGATGATCCATACTAATAACGATGTTTCGACTGGTCCTTCTCACTCTGTTTGTGGCCCCGCTTGTGTGCGCCCAAATCGCGAGCGACGGCGATCTGAAGGCTCTTTACGACGGTCAGAAGTGGGCGGCGCTTCACGACGAGCTTCAAAAGACCAACGCACACAATCTCTATCGAGGAGCCGTTGCCGTCGTGTTTCACGAAGACTCTCGCAGGGCTGAGTCCCTTTTGCAATCGGTCATCAAAGCCGAGCCGAAATCTGAAGATGCCTATCAGGCTTATGAGTGGCTGAGCCATCTATATCTGTACAGCGGCCGATATCGGAGCTTCGTTTCGATCATGGAAGCGCGCTGGACCGCATTTCCGCAAAGACCCGGGGAAAAGCAGGAACGGGAAGAAGCCGCCGGCTTTCGTGGATTGCCGGACCAAGTCACCGAACGAGTCCGCCCATCGACGCTGCGGCACGAAGACAAGAGCATCTTCATCCCGCTCACTGTGAATGGCGCTCCGGCAACCTATTTTTTCGACACCGGAGCCTGGTTGTCGTCGGTAAGTGAATCCGAAGCAAAGCGCCTCGGGCTGAAGTTTGGCGGCGCTTCGGGCTCTACGGCCACGGTTACGAATCGAATCGGATTTCGTACGGCCGTGGCCGAAAAACTGATCGTGGGCGAAGTACGGCTCAAGAATGTTTCCTTCGCGGTTTTTCCGGACGATCAAGAGCCTTGGTCATTAGTGCCACCGGGCCGGCGGGGATTACTGGGGATGCCGATCATACTCGCATTTCGGACGCTGCGCTGGGCGCCCGATGGCACTGTGCGGATTGGTGAAACACCTGCGGCATTGAATGTGCACACAGCGAACTTGATCTTCGACAACGATCATCTTGCAGTCACGGTCAGGTTTCAAGGACGGAAGGCGCTCGCCGCGGTCGACACGGGAGCCGAAGGCACCGATCTGTTTCGTGATTTCGCGGTGCAGTTTCCGTCGGTGATGGAATCGGGCAAGAAAGGCTCAACCGAAATCCACGGGGTCGGCGGCAAGGAGACCTATGAGTCGGTAACGCTGCCCGAGGTTTCATTCGAGCTCGGGGGGATTCAGGCGGTTCTCCACTCGCCTGAGGTTTTGATGAATCGCAGTATACGCTCCTACATCGGGAATTTCGGCCTGGATCTGTTTCAACAAGGCCGAGCCTTCAAGTTCGACTTCACCGCGATGAGGCTGGAATTAGGCGGGGCCGACTAGCGGCCACGCCCTCAAGCTTTTTTGCCGTCTCAGGCCTTCTTGCCGATGATCCCGATTTCCTTCTTGGGGAGCTGATCGATCACGGCGCGGGAAACGCCGGGGAAGTTGGTTTCGAGCATCGAAACAGGGTTCCCGCCGAGCCAGTTGGTCAGCGAGATTTCCTCATACACACCGCTGTTGAACAGGACCAGGATTTCGGTGGGATCGTTGCCCAACTGCTCGATATAGTGCCCGTAGCCTTGCTTGACGAAGGCCACCTGGCCGGGACCGAACTCCTCGGTTTTGGTGCGGCCGTGCGAGCCGAAGATGCGCATGCGGGAGCGGCCTTTGAGGACGTATTGCCACTCGTCGGCATGCGGATGCCAGTGCATTTCGCGCAGTGCGCCGGGCTGAAGAGTCATCTTGACGGCGGTGAGAGTGGTCTGGATGGGGAACTCCTTGGAGCTGACCAGGTGCTCCGTGCCGCCGGGGAAAACTTTCGCGGGGCTCGCGTCCATCCGGTATTTGTGATTGTGCTGGCCGGGCTCGATATCCGCATTGCGGTAAGGCTCCATGGTCTGCGGCGGAATGTTGCCGGGACCAATGTACAGTTCCTTTCTGGGGAACTGCGAGAAGGCGCTGGCGGGCAGGCCGAGGTTGCGGCTGAGCACATCCGGCGGCGTGTTATTGATCCAGTCGGTTACGCTGAAGGTGCCGAACTCGGAGAAATGTCCGTTGTCGAAAACCAGCAGGAAGTGGCATGGGCCGGGCCCCAGGTTCTGCAAAATATGGCCGTGCCCGCGAGGGAAATACCAGGTATCGCCGACGCCGAAATCGGCAATGTCAGCTTGGCCTTCGGGGGTGATGACGGTGGCGCGGCAGCGGCCTTCGATCATGTAGGCCCACTCGGCGGCGAGCGAATGCCAGTGCAGTTCGCGGATGGCTCCGGGGTCGAGGCGCATGGAGACGCCCGCGATGCTCTGCGAGATGGGGAACTCCTCCGCGGTGGCTTCCTTGGCAGACCCGCCGGGGCCGACCCAATGGGTCTGCTTCTCGAGGTCGTACTTGAAGTCTTCTAGATCCTCGACCTTTTTGGTTTCGTGTTTCTCTTCCTGCGGGGCGGCCGTTGCGCGCTCCGTTGTGAGGGCTGCGGTGGCCGCGACGCCGAGAGAAGTCAACGCGGCGGCATCGAAAATCTTGCGGCGCGTCCAGCCCTGAGATTCAAGTTTGATTTCCCTGGTTTTGATTTCCCGGGTTTTGATTTCCCTGGTTTCGTCCGACATGGGCACTCTCCTAAGCAAATAAGTATACATCGGCGATCAGGGAGATGTGTAAGGAGTGACTTACAACTTGAGTTTACGAGATGGTGATGGGAAGATCCTGTCGCTATGGGTTCTGGGGACTCACAACCCCGGGACTCACGACCATCACATCAATCCACTGCCCGGCGGCCTGCTTCTTCTTCGACGGCTCCAGCCGGTCGTACGCCAGCACTTCCATCGTGTAGTTCCCCGCCGCCAGATCGTCCGGAATATGTATGCTACCGGTGAGAAACGACTGGTCCCCAACCTCTTCAATCTTCACAAGAGCCGGCGGGATGCCGGCGACCGGCCCGCCGCCGCGATACAGTTTCACTTCGGTTTCGACATCCGGCCGCACTGGCGGTTTTCCCGGCGTCTTCAGGCCGAAAACCTCGCAGATGTACTGGACTGTCGCTCCCGGTGCGAATTCGTTCCAGCCCGGCCGGGCAGCCGGCACGGGCGGCGCTCCCTGTGGAAGGCTCAGGACCAGACTCGAAAGTGAAATCTTCGGCTGATTGAAATCCGGAATGTCGAGGAACGTATAAGCGGACCCGATTTCGCCGGACGTCTGGTCGCGTACCGCCGCGCGCACCTGATACGGCCCCGGTTTCGACAAAGCCACGTCCAGCTTATACCGCACACTGGTTTTGGCGAGTTCCGCGGCGCGCTCCTTCGGTACCTGGAGCGTGAATGCCTGATTCGCAGCTCCGACCTGGTCGCCGTCCTCATTGAAGACAGCCAGAGCAACATCCAGCACGGCCTTTTTCTTCCCGCCGTCTTTGCCTCCTTTCGTGTCGCCTCCGTCGACGTCCACAAACGCCACATCGCGGCCATCGATATCAACGAACGTGCGGACGACAGGATTGCGCTTCTTCTTCCGATTGAGGTTTGAAGCGCCAAACAAGGGTTCGAGGTGGATCCGGATGCCGTCCTGAGTGAAAATCGAAAACAGCGCCTTGGTCAGGATTTCCTCGCGCCCCGGCGGCTTAGCGGCGGGGTTGGAAGATGGACCGGCGACGGGATCGGGCGCGCGGTTATTTGGTACGCCGTTATCGTTATCTGATAGACCCACGTTGGGCACACCCATCAGGCCGTCTCGGACCCGAGCCGTCAGACCCGGGCGCAGGACGTTCACCACGATGTTGCGGTGGAATCCCTTCTTGCGAGAACCGTGTTTGTGAAGATCGGGCGTGTTCGGCTCGGAGTCAGCAGCGGGCGGGCGATAACCCAGCAGGTAATAGCCGCTCAGGTCCTCGATCACTTCGTTGAAGCTGGTGGTGAGATCGAAGCCGACGGTGCTGAGGAGCGCCCGTCCCCCGGTTCTTTCGGCCAACAACTGCTCGGAATCGGGAGCAATCGCGCCTTCGATCGTTTCGGATTCGAACACGACCCCCACGGTGTCGAGCACGTAGATGACGACTCCGGCGCGATTGGCCATGGCGATGAGATTGTCCACGGGCCCTCTGTAGCGCCCCACGTACAGCAGGGCCTTGCGCCCGGGGAGATCCTGAAGGCTCTGGATCGCCGCCGCGAGGACTGCCGGCGCATCCGCGATGCACATGTGTTGCATCGTACAAATGCGCGGAATGCGTTCTGTCGCGGCGTCCAGTTGCCGCTTATCGTTGGTGAATTGCTGGAAGATTCCGGCAGAATCGCGGATCTGGAGCCTGGTGCCGTCGCCGACCGGAACCACCGTACGCAGGACAGACCGGATCGAAACCATATCGCCGGGACCGACCTGCTCATCAATGAACTTCCTTATGCGGCCCAGGGCCGTGACGGAAGTGTCGCCCGCCACTACGGAAATCATGCGGCGGATTTCCTCCTTTTTGAGATTCGCCACCGGGGAAGAAAGAATATCGTTGCCCGGCGTTCTGCGAAACCTGGGTACGCCGCTATACCATTCGAGCAGCGACGGCTTTTCTTTGAGCGCCGCCAGCCGCGCGCCGCTGGGAGGCGGCGTCACTTCCACCCAGGAAAAGTTTGTGATCGGCTGTGGCTTGCCGTCCTCAAGAAGCTCGAAATCCGTGGGCTGGAGATCGGTGACATGGTTGCCCTTCTTATCGGTCACGATCAGGTCCACCTGACGGAGATCGACATTGACGCGAATGATCGGTTCCGTCGCGGCGTTGGCGCCCGGATCGGTAGCTTGCGGCGAAGCAGCCAAAGAGAAAAAGAGCAGCGCTCCAGCGAATCTGAGAAGCTTCAAGGAACCCCCCGAAATCCCGATTTAGATCTAGAGTACACAAAATTCGGCCGCCGATTGTCGGGACAAACGCTTCGGGACTGTTCTCGTTCCCGAGCACTCCCCTTGACAATCTATGGAACCTGCCTTAAGCTTTCCCTAGACGGTCATGGGAAACACGAATTTACTGCAAGGAACTTTGGATCTGCTGATTCTTCACGCGCTCCAGCGCAGACCTCTGCACGGGTATGCGGTCGCCCAGACGATTCACCTGCTTTCGGATGAAGTGTTGAGGGTGGAAGAAGGCTCGCTCTACCCGGCTCTGTACCGGTTGGAGCTGGACGGAGCGATTGCCTCGAAGTGGGGCGTATCTGAAAACAACCGCAAGGCCAAGTATTACGAGATCACGCGCCGGGGCCGGAAGGCGCTCGCCGGGCAAGAGGAAAGCTGGAACCGCCTGTCGAGCGCGGTGCAGAAGGTACTGGCGCGATGAGAAAATTGTTCCTCAAGCTGTTTCGGCGCAGAAACCTGGAGCGCGATCTTGAAGCCGAGCTGACCTTCCATCGCGAGATGGCGGCGAAAGGCGGCAATCCGCTCCCCTTCGGCAACGCAGCCAGGATCAAGGAAGAATCGCGCGACTTCTGGCGCTTTACCTTCTTCGAGAACTTGTGGCGCGACCTGGTCTACGGCGCCCGAGGCCTGCGTCACAATCCCACGCTGGTGGCCACCGCCGTACTTTCCCTGGCGCTGGGAATTGGCGCGAACGCGGTCATTTTTTCTCTCGCGGTGGAGTTCCTCCTCAGCCAACCCTCGGTGACCGACGCTGGCTCCGTGGTATCCATTCGCCTGGGCGGCAATAGCGCGTCTCCTGCGCCGGTCGTCGACTACATTCGTCAAAGCGGCGTTTTCGCTGACGTGGTGGGCGAAACCGATGAGGGCTTCGCCAACTTCAACGACGGGACGGAAACACGTCCGGTCTTCGCCAGCTTCACCACCAAGAATTTCTTCACTGCGCTGGGAATTCCGATGGCTTACGGACGCGGCATCCTGCCCGACGATCCCAATGAGATCGTGGTGCTCGAAAATCGCTTTTGGCGGCAGCATTTCCACGGTGATGCCTCCATCGTCGGCCGCACCATCAACCTGGAGGGCAAGCCCTACACGGTCGTAGGAATCCTTCCCGCCGCGCATCGAACCCTGATAGGTTTCGGCTATTCGCCGGAAGTGTACATGCCCCGCTATCTCGACGATACCGTCCTCTCGATGTATGCGCGCCTCAAACCGGGTATGACCCGCGGCCAGGCTCTCGCCGGCTCGCGCTCGGTGGCCGAGCGGCTCAATACGGACGTTCCTCAGCACTATTACAAATATACGGACGATCTGACCGTCGCCTCCGTCGCCGGACTGGCCCGAGTCGATGGTCCAGGGTTTCAGAGCGTCAGCCTGTTCTTCGCCGTGCTGCTGCTGGTGACCGGCCTGGTTTTGTTGATCGCCTGCGTCAACGTCGCCGGCTTGCTACTGGCGCGTGCTTCCGCGCGAAAGAGAGAAATCGCCACGCGCCTTTCGCTCGGCGCCAGCCGAGGCCGCCTGTTACAGCAATTGCTGGTGGAGAGCCTCCTGCTCGCGCTGCTGGGCGCGGGATGCGGATTGGCGATGGCTCAGGCAATTTCCGCGCTACTCTCGCGCCTCGAATTGCCGCTCCCCATTCCCATCCACATCCAGATTCAGCCGGATTGGCGTCTGGCGTTGTATGCTGCGCTTCTGACGATCGTGGCGACGCTCACCTGCGGCCTGCTTCCCGCCTGGCAAGCCGCCAAAGAATCCCTCACGCCGGACTTGCACCGCGAAAGCCCGCACGGCGAAAAAAAGATGCGCTTGCGCCGGACCCTGGTAACCGCGCAGCTCGCGCTTTCGCTGGTGGTCCTGACCACCGGGTTCCTGTTCCTGCGCAATCTTTTCCGAGCCAACGCCCTCAGCCCCGGCTTCGATGTGCGGAATACGATTCGGGCGGAGGTGCATCTGCCCCCGCAGCGCTACAAGGATCTCCAGCAGCGCCTGCTGTACGCGGACCGGGCGCTGCGCGAGCTGCGGGCGATTCCAGGAGTGCAATCCGCCGCGGCCGCCCGCGTCCTCCCCTTCCGCGACCCTATGGGCTTTGGCAGCCCCATCACCTTTCCCGATACGGGTGAAACGGTGCAAACCAATTTTTACGGGAACGCCGTGACCGCGGATTATTTTCAGGTGATGGACATCCCTTTCCTTCAGGGAAGCACGTTCGCAGGGGCGGAACGCAATGGTCCGCGGATGGCTGTCGTGAACCGCGCCTTCGTCGAGCGCTACTTCCACGGACGAACGCCCGTGGGTGCCGAATTCTTTTGGGGCCCGAAAGGCGCCCCTCCATTGCGAATCGTCGGAATGGTGGAAGGGACCAAGAATAACACCATCGGGGAGGACGACCAGGCGCAGCTCTTCCAGCCCTTCAGCCAGATGATGGCCACCGACGATCCCCACTTCCAGTTTGTGCTGCGTTCCGCGACGCCGCCCGTTTCTCAACTGAACGCAGTGCGCCAGGCCCTCCGCCGCGTGGAACCTGCCGCGGGCCTGGAGGTCGCGACCATGTACTCGAGCATCGGGCTGGCGTTCTTGCCCAGCCAGGTTGGCGCGATCCTCATGGGTTCCATCGGCGTGCTCGGGCTGCTGCTTGCCTCCATCGGATTGTACGGAACTTTGGTGTACACCGTAACCCGCCGCACGCATGAAATCGGAATCCGCATGGCGCTCGGGGCCACGCGCGCGAACGTCTGCCGCATGATCCTGCTGGATTCGGCTCGCCTCATCGCTCTCGGTTCGGCCGTGGGTCTGGCGATTGCCTTCTTCGTCACCAAGCCGCTGGCGATGTTTCTGGTCCCCGGACTCAAGCCCGCCGACCCGCTCAGTTTCCTCGCGGTCGCTGGCATCCTGGGGGCCACCGGCCTGGTGGCAAGTTGGGGACCAGCTCGTCGCGCGCTGGCGATCGACCCTGCGTCGTGTTTGCGATGCGACTGAACTTGTGACTGAACAGCGGCGGCGCTTATTCGGTCCGTAGCGCTTCCAAGGGAGAAATCAAACTCGCTCGAAGCGCGGGAATCAGCGACGCAACCAGCACTGCCAGTCCCAGCGCCAGAGTGGCTGCCGACAGCACCATCGGATCGTAGGGATTCGCGCCGTAGAGCTGGCTGGCCAGAAATCGCGCAGCGGCAAGCGTCAATGGCAGCCCGATCAACAATCCCCAAACGATCAGAGCGAAGGCTCCTTTAAGGACCAGCCAGACAACGTTGCCGCGATTTGCCCCGAGCGCCATCCTCACGCCGATTTCTCCGGTGCGGCATCCGGCATTGTACGCCGTCACACCATACAGCCCGATGAAAGCCAGCACAACAGAAAGAACTCCGAAGAACGATGTGAGGCGTGCGATCAGCCTCGGCTGCGTGAACTGGCCGGCTACCTGGTCGCGCAGAGTGCGAATCGAAATGACCGGCAGGTTTGGATCCACCGAGGCCATGGCTTGGACCACGGACGCGGCGGACACGTTAGCCCCAGGCTTGGCCGCGACAATAATGTCGTGCAGGAAGAGTGCACCCGAAATTCGCGTGTAGTCGGCTTGCGCCTCGGGCAGGAAGTACATGGGACCGGTCGGTTTCTCGAGACCATTCGTGAAGTACCGGGCATCCCTGACCACGCCGACGATCTCGAATTGACGGCTCATGGTCGGCCTTTGGCCGAAATGTTTGCCGATGGGATCTTCGTTTCGGAAATACTTGCGCGCGAATGCCTCATTCACAACCGTTACCCTCGGCGAACTCGCCGAATCTTGTTCCCAGATGCCGCGGCCGCGCACCATGGGAGTAGCGACCACCTCAAAATAACCCGCCGTCACCCGATTCCACGTAGAGGAGTTGTCTTCCCTGGGCCCGGGAGCGGGATGCCCATCCACCCAGACGCCGGAGCCCCAACCCCCGCCGGGCGGCGAATACAGGCTCAGAGCTACGGAAGAAACTCCGGGAATATTTGCGATGGAATCGCGGATG
>Ga0209167_10000655_pt1 | contig 23475 bp, 23 predicted proteins | sample Coa_R1_9_FD_187154 | JGI IMG/M metagenome (GOLD analysis project Ga0209167, IMG submission 187154) | Surface soil microbial communities from Centralia Pennsylvania, which are recovering from an underground coalmine fire - Coalmine... | ecosystem: Environmental > Terrestrial > Soil >... | reverse complement strand
TTTCTGGTGGATCCCTCCGTTCGGTGAACGAGTTGGCCGTCCGGATTAAAATAGAGAAATGTCGGATAAGCCCGTATATTATAACTGGCTTCTATCATGCGCGCGTCACGACGGGAGAACTTTACAGATACTGGATCCTCACCGGTTGAATCGATCTGTATGCCGACGCAGATATAATTCGGATTCACCGCATCGCCCGTCTCTTTTAAAGGGAAAATCTCTTTCGCCATAAATTTACAGGGACCGCACCAGGTCGTATAACAATCCACGAATATGAACTTGTTTTCTTTTTTTGCTTTCGCAAGTATCTGCTGCCAACTCATCCCCTGCTCAAAATGCATTCCATCTCCCTGTGAAAAACCATGCATGTAAAAGCAAATCGCGGAAATAGTCAGCAGGATAGATTTCATCGGAGTTGTTTTAATTCATAAAGGTGTTTAGGCAAGGGAAAAGTACAATTAGAATTTGAACTTTGCCGGCACGTTAAGCCCTGTATTCACAATTTAACAATCCGTCAAAGTCTGTTTTGAGATGAAGTACAAAGCGGAGGATACCTGTTCAGCGTGGAGCGTGCCGGTCGGTATGCCCCTTCAGGTGTCGAAACAATATGGAACGGTTGAGCTTGTCTGGCGATTAAGGTTACCGGGTAATATTAATTCGTGAAGTTAAGAATCGTCAATGCGTAAATTTGCTGGTGATACCGTCGGTCATTTCTCAAAAAGTAAAATGCAAACAATGACAAACCTCAACTTCATATCGCCTTTTTTTATTGTTTCGAATGTAAAGACTTCGGCTTCATTTTATACAGACAGACTCGGATTCCAGATCCGGCATATCGGCCCGGATGATGATCCCTATTGGGCTATGGTTGGCAGAGATAATATTTCCATTATGTTGAAGGCTATTACTCCTGACGTAAAACCAATTCCCAATCATACACGTCATGAATGGGCTCCCTGGGATGCATATATTTCTACTCCGGAACCAGACGCGTTGTTTGAAGAATATCGTTCAAATGGAGTTGCCTTTGTCAAGCCCATCCATGACAATACTGATAATCTAAGGGGCTTTGAAATAACAGATGCAGACGGGTATGTTTTATACTTTGGACGACCCAATCCATAGCGTCAACTTATTCAAATTCAGTTATAAGCCCAGAGCTATGTGATATAAGGATTAGACAAACCACCTTTCATAATGGAATTCAATACTTTGATTCTCAAGAAACGAAAGAGTTTTAGGCTTTAGGCATTGGGCTTTACGCTTATTTGGCTACTTCCCTGATTTCAATATTTCCGTCAAAATTAAAGATGGGACAGCCCTTTGAAATTTCAATTGCCTGTCGCAGATTCCCGGCTTTGATTTTTATATAACCGCCGATCATCTCGTTATTTGCAGAATAAGGTCCGGCAGTAACCTGTTTCGCTTTACCCTCTACAAACGCTGCATCATTTCTTGTAACCCGATCGCCCTCGCCGTAGATTCCTTTTTTTGTAAGTTCTTCCGTCCAGTTTTTCCAATTCATCAGTACCTGTTGCAATTGTTCGGGAGAAGCTTGTGAAAAATCAAGACCACCCCGGAAAAAAAATAAGTATTCTTTCATAGCCCAATGTTTGATGAATGATTTTATAGCTTTTTGTCATCAATTTTTATGCCCTTTGCGATGATCCATCATGCAGTATAACTTTGCACAATGATTGGCCTGTCAGGACTATTTCTTCGACCCGCAAAACAATAAGATCAAAAAAGCGAAATTTTCACTTTCGGGTATACCCGGACTCCTGGAAAAGTATGATATCGATATTGATGTGAAGTTGTAAAACACCGACTAGGTGTTTACACTTATAGTAAATAGCAAAATATGTCTCTATATTTGTTACGAAACGCTTGCTATCTTCTTATAAAATACTGCGCCAATTCCGTATGAGAAAAATATTATTGCTGATTGTTTTTATATCTTTTTTATCAATCGGAAATTCCCAGGTACAATTCGGCGTAAAAGGTGGCTTAAACCTGTCTGATTTCAGTTATTCTAACATTTACTACGGTTCATATCACCCAAAGACAAATATAAATCTGGGAATCATGCTCTCTGTGCCTTTGTCGCCACTCTTTTATTTGCAGCCTGAAATGATTTATTCCGGACAGGGTGCCAATTTTTATGACCCGCAAAATAATGTCACGCTGCCAGATTACTATGACTATTTGAATATTCCAGTGCTGATAAAATACCAATCGAAGGGTGGCTTTTTTATGGAAACAGGTCCGCAAATCGGTTTGTTATTAAGCGCGGACATTCCGAAAATCAATCTGGATCAGGTCAGTTACAGCAATACAGTTGAATTCGCATGGGCTACTGGCCTGGGTTACAGGGTTCCAAAAATTAATTTAGGATTTGACGCGCGATATAACATCGGAATTTCCAGTGTAAATACAGTCTACACCATGGCAGGTCCCATGAAAAACAGTGTTTATCAGTTTGACCTCTTCTATTTTTTTAAATAACCCCTTAAACATGCGCGTCAAATATTTTCTGTTCCTGCCCATCATGACTATTTCCGTTTGTATATATGCACAGGATCTAAAGATGAAAACAGCCAAACTCGGATCATTTGATACCGAGGTTTTTTATGTGAACAAATCTGATAAAAGCAGACAGGGACCTTACACTCTAAACAGTAAATTCGGAGGGACTTTAATAAGTGGTTTCTATTCTGCTGGTCAGAAAGACAGTGTCTGGATATATTATCAACAACGTCAGATAGAATCAAAACGTTATTACAAAAAAGGTGTGAGAACCGGAACCTGGGAGTTTTACAAAAAAGGTGAACTCGACTGGACTTATAATTTTGATTCTTCCAAAGCGACATTCTTTTTACCGGAAGATACACCCAGGAATAATGAAAGGTATGTTGCTTATATGGACGGCAATAGTAACTGGGTCCATTTTCCACCCGAAAAACATGCGCTCTTAATTAACAGCGATTATTTACTGGTTTTACAATCCAACCTGAGATATCCGGAAGAAGCCCAGAATAAAAATCAACAAGGAATAGTAAGGATCGCGGTAGTCGTCGATCAGCAGGGAAATCAGGAAATATTTGATGTCGGAGTCAGTTCCGGTTTTCCATCACTTGATGCGGAAGCATTGCGAGTGATGAAACTCACACATTTGGAATTCATACCGGCTGAAAATAAGGGAATAAAGGTAAAATCCATCGTTCTCATGGACGTTAACTTCCGACTGGAATCCAATTAACCCTTAAACTATTTCCAGGTACAACTTTAGCCTTAAAAATCTCCGATTTTTATAGCGGAATAATATTCCCTAAATTATGTTCAATATGATGGAATACCTGCAAAAAGGGCATTGGGTATTTTGTGATAACTGTTGAGTGTTGAGTATCCCGTTATAAGTGTATGAAGAAGGTTTTGCTTGCCATATCTGTACTAATTGCAGCTGTTCTGATATTAGCGATCAGCACCAGGCGCAAACCCGTCGATTTTACCAGCCAAGTAAAACCCATTATCAATAAAAACTGTATCACCTGCCATGGGGGTGTCAGGCAAAAAGGCGGATTCAGCCTCCTGTTCCGCGATGAGGCACTGGCTACACTCAAATCAGGCAAACATGCCATCGTTCCCGGAGATCCTGACCACAGCGAAATGATCCGGCGAATCAGTCTCAAAGATCCCGAAGACCGGATGCCTTATAAACACGATCCACTGAATAAAGAAGATATTCAGATTTTAACGAGATGGATAAAGGAAGGAGCTCCCTGGGGTGAGCACTGGGCCTATATACCGGTGAAAGAACCTTCTGTTCCTCAGCCAACCCGTTTTTTCGGGCTCATACATGCTAAAAGTGATTGGGCAAAAAATGAAGTCGATGATTTCATCGAACAGAAATGGAAGGAGGAGGACTTAAAACCTTCGCCGCAGGCTGATAAACGAACACTTCTCCGCAGGGTGAGTCTGGATATCACCGGACTCTTGCCATCCGAAGAACTCGCAAACAAATTTTTAGCAGACAGCAGTGAGAACGCTTATGCCGAACTCGTTGATTCCTTACTCGCTTCGCCGCATTATGGAGAAAAATGGACGTCCATGTGGCTGGATCTGGCCCGCTATGCCGATACGAAAGGTTATGAACGCGATGACAGTCGCAGCATCTGGAAATACCGTGACTGGCTGATCCACGCATTCAATGAGGACAAACCCTATGATGTTTTTATAAAGGAACAAATAGCAGGCGATCTGATGAAAGATCCGACGGATGATCAGTATATCGCTACTGCATTTCATCGCAACACGATGACCAACGATGAAGGCGGCACGGATAATGAGGAGTTCAGAACAGCGGCCGTTCTTGACCGGGTAAACACAACCTGGGCAGCCATCATGGGTACCACATTCGGCTGCGTTCAATGTCACAGCCATCCCTACGATCCCTTCAAACATGATGAATTTTATAAATTCATGGCTTTCTTTAATGATACGCGTGATGAAGACACGGAAGCCGATTACCCCCTGCTGCGCAGTTACAATGATTCACTACAAAAACAGCTGACAAATCTGGTGGGCTGGATAAAACAAAATGCTTCTCCGGAAAAAGCAAAAGAGGTTTATACATTTTTAAAAACCTGGCAACCCGCTTACAATTCACTCACCTGCGACAGTTTTATCAACAGTGAATTGGCCGATACAAAATGGCTCGCACTTCGCGATCACGCGCAGTGCCGTTTGAAGAATGTGGACCTGCAGAAGAAGGACCAGCTGATATTTCGTTATCAGGGCTTGGCGCCGGGAGGTGTCTGGCAGATACATTTGGATTCGCCCAATGGACCAATCATTGCAACTGTGCCACTACAAAAAACTAAAGATTGGGCGATCACCCAAATAAAAATTCCAGCACTAAGACCGTCAACCGTCAACCATCAACCGTCAACCGATCTGTATTTTACTTACACTAATAAAAATTTGAAAAAACCCGAAGACAACGGCGCGCTCTTCGACTGGTTTTATTTTACGGAAGAATTACCGGGAAAGGACAAACCGGGATATGCGGAAATAAAAAAACAATATGAGAAACTATATGCTGCTGATGTTCCCACCACACCCGTGATGATGGACAATCCGTCAGATATGCACCGAGCTTCCTATGTTTTCGAAAGAGGCAACTGGCTCGTGAAAGGAAACAAAGTAGATCCGGATGTTCCTCATTCCCTAAATCCCCTTCCCGCTGATGCGCCACACAACCGGTTGGGATTGGCCATGTGGCTCACATCAAAACAAAATCCGCTCACCGCAAGGACCATGGTGAATCGTGTATGGGAACAACTCTTCGGAACAGGTCTCGCAGAAACACTGGAGGATCTCGGTTCACAGGGAGTTCTTCCCACGCATCCCGAACTATTGGACTGGCTGAGTTATCAGTTCATGAATGAAGATCAGTGGAGCGTAAAAAAAATGATTCGCCGGATTGTGATGAGCGCAACCTATCAGCAGACATCTAAAATTACTCCTGAGCTATTGCAAAAAGATCCATACAACAAATATTACGCACGAGGTGCCAGGGTACGCTTGTCGGCAGAGCAGGTGCGCGACCAGGCACTTTGTATCAGTGGTGAATTATGCGATTCCATGTACGGTCCCAGCGTATTTCCCTGGCAGCCAGCGGGCATCTGGCTCTCTCCCTGGAACAGCAAGGACTGGGAAAAGAGCAAGGGGAAACAACAATACCGGCGCGCGTTGTACACCTACTGGAAACGTTCATCCGCCTATCCATCCATGATCACATTCGACGGCGTTTCCCGCGAGGTATGTACCGTTCGCCGTATCCGCACCAATACACCACTGCAGGCGCTCGCCACATTGAATGATTCTGCTTATATTGATATGGCAAGACAATTCGCGGAACGGATGCAAACAGAAGCCGGTAATGATATTCAGCAGCAAATTAAATATGGTTATGAACGGGCGACCTTTCACGAAGCCAATGGAAAAACGTTGGCTGCATTGCTGAAATTATATAATACCGCATTGAATCAGTTTAAAAATGATCCGGACAAAACCTGTCAGATGGTAGGTGTAAAAGGTAAAGACACAAGTCCGCAAAGAGCCGCATTAATCGTCGTGGCCAATGCGATGCTGAATCTGGATGAAGTGCTGACGAAAAATTAAATGATGACGCAGAAAGAATTACATAATCAAAGATTGCTTCGCGAAGCGGAACGCGCGGTCATTAATATGCACACAAGGCGGCACTTTATAAAAGAAAGTGCGATGGGGTTGGGTGCACTCGCTTTGGGATCATTCCTCGCCGGTTGCGGCAGTAAATCTTCCGGAAATGAAATTGTATTTGATCCGGCACATCCATTATTACCCAAACTGCCACCCTTCCCGGGAAAAGCAAAATCGGTGATCTATCTGCATATGGCAGGCGCGCCTTCCCAACTGGAACTATTCGATTACAAACCCGAACTGATGAAAATGGACGGACAGGATTGTCCGAAATCATTGCTCGAAGGAAAACGTTTTGCATTCATACGCGGTGTACCGAAGATGCTCGGGCCACAGGCAAAGTTCGCGCAACATGGAGAGAGCCGCGCCTGGGTCAGCGAACACATGCCGCATCTTGCATCGATTGTGGATGAATTGAGTTTTCTGAAAGCGGTCACCACCGATCAATTCAATCATGCACCCGCGCAACTGATGGTGCATACCGGTTCACCCCGACTGGGCCGTCCGAGTCTGGGATCCTGGGTCACTTATGGTTTAGGAACAGAAAATCAAAACCTGCCGGGATTCATTGTGCTGACCAGCGGTGGTAAAACACCGGATGCCGGAAAAAGTGTATGGGGCAGCGGATTCCTGCCCAGCGTGTATCAAGGTGTGCAATGCAGAAATGAAGGAGCTCCGGTATTATTTATGAATGACCCGGATGGTATGAACAGAGATCTTCGAAAAGCTTCCATCGATGCCATCAACGATGTGAATCAGCAGGAATATGCAGACTATCATGATCCCGAGATCTTATCGCGCATCTCACAATATGAAATGGCTTACAAGATGCAGATCGCTGCGCCTGAAGTCATGAATATTAATAATGAGCCCGAATATATTCATGAGATGTATGGCACAAAACCAGGTAAAGCCTGTTTTGCAAATAATGTGTTACTCGCGAGAAAACTGGTGGAGAAAGGCGTACGTTTCGTGCAATTATTCGACTGGGGATGGGACAGCCATGGTTCCGAAGCGAGTCTCGCGATCGATATCGGCTTTATCAATAAATGCAGGGAAGTAGATAAATCCATCACTGCTTTGATACTCGATCTGAAACAACGGGGTTTGCTGGAAGAAACACTGGTAGTATGGGGCGGAGAATTTGGACGCACACCGATGATGGAAAACCGCGAAGGAAAAAAAATGCCGTTCAAGGGTCGCGATCATCATACCGAAGCATTTACCATCTGGATGGCAGGTGCAGGTATCAAGAAAGGATTCAGTTATGGTGAAACCGATGAGATCGGATACAGCGCCATCAGCGGGAGGGTTGAGCCATTTGATATACAGGCAACCATACTCGATCAGCTGGGATTTGATCACGAAAAATTTACCTATCAGTTCCAGGGAAGGCCGTTCCGGTTGACGGACACAAGAGGAAAAGTGATTGAAGATATTCTTGCATAATTACATATTGAATTGAAACGCAGAAATTTTTTACAAACAATAGGAACGGCAGCGGCTGCCGTTCAACTCTCACCCCTGTCTATTCTCCCCCACATGAATAATAATTTTAAACTGAAAGTCCTTGCTACCAACTGGGGCTTCAACGGAACCCTCGATGTCTATTGCGCCAAAGTAAAAAAAGAAGGATATGACGGAATCGAAATCTGGTGGCCGCTGGAAAAAAAGGATCAGGATGAATTATTTTATCTATTGAAAAAATACGAACTGGAAGTGGGTTTTCTCTGTGCGGGGTCTGACGGTCATTATCAGAAACACTTTGATCAGTTCACACAAATGATCGATGCCGCGGCCAATGAGACGATACAGCAGCCACTATATATCAATTGCCATTCGGGCAGGGATTATTTTTCGTTTGAAGAAGGAAAGACATTTATAAATCATACAAATGCATTAGCCAAATCCACCGGCATCAAAATCTGTCATGAGACACATCGCTCGCGATTGCTGTATTCTGCTCCGGTAGCCAGGCATTATATGGAAACCATTCCGGAGTTGCGTATCACATTTGATGTATCACACTGGTGTAATGTGCATGAGAGTCTGCTGGAAGACCAACAGGACACGGTGAACCTGAGTCTGCAGAGAGTGGATCATATTCATGCGCGTGTCGGCCATGCGGAAGGGCCTCAGGTAAATGATCCGCGCGCACCCGAATGGGATCATGCGGTGAAAGCGCATTTCGCCTGGTGGGACAAAGTAGTAGAACTGAAAAAACAAAAAGGAGACACATTGACGATATTAACCGAATTCGGTCCGCCGGATTATATGCCTACCCTGCCCTATACGCGCCAGCCGCTGGCTGATCAATGGGCTGTGAACGTTTACATGATGCAACAGATCAGAAACCGTTACCAGCCATAAAATATCATACGTGTTTCTATCCATCCTGGAATTTTTTGGACATTTTCATCCCGTGATTGTACATCTGCCGATTGGTATTCTGCTGATCGCGTTGTTTTTACAATGGCTGTCTTCTCGCGAGAGTTATAGTTCTTATGCCGCCGTTGTGCCGGTGGTATTACTGATCGGTGTGATTGCTGCGTTCGTCTCATGTATTACTGGCTGGCTCTTATCTCTTACAGATGATTACGATCATGATCTTGTCGGCTGGCATATGTGGATGGGCATTTCGACCGCCTTCACCTCACTCCTGCTTTATGCGAAAGTTCTAAATCCTCGTTTTGGTATTAACCGAAAACTATTAACCCTCATACTATTAACTCTCATACTTGTGACGGGGCACTTGGGTGGATCGCTAACACACGGTTCTGACTATCTTACAAAACCACTGGCAGATGTATTTGGAAAAGATACGGTCGCTTCTCTTGTGATCAAGCCTGTCCCGAATGTACAGGAAGCATATGCTTACAGCGATGTGGTGAGACCTATCCTGCAGACAAAATGTTATTCATGTCACGGAGAAAACAAACAAAAAGGAAAACTCCGCATGGACGATTCTCTCCTGCTGATGAAAGGCGGCAAGGATGGTAAAGTAATTCTGCCGGGTAATGCTGCCCAAAGTGAAATCATTAAAAGACTCTTACTGCCTGTCGACAATGAGGATCATATGCCGCCCAAAGAAAAATCTCAGCCATCAGAAAACCAGATCGCCTTACTGGAATGGTGGATTAGTCAAGGGGCGGCGTTTAACCGGAAAGTGAAAGAAGTGGCCCAGCCTGAGAAAATAGTTCCGGTGTTGTTTGCCTTGCAAAAAACAAATGTCGTCGAAAAGGAAGGGATGGATATTCCTGTTTCCTCCGTCGGGGTTGCAAACGCTACTGTGATCGCGAAATTAAAAAACCGTGGTGTGATCGTTTTGCCTGTAGCCCGGAACAGCAACTACATTCAGGCGAATTTTGTAACCGATTCGGTGATCTCGTCTGAAGATCTTCAACTGCTCTCTGGCTTACAAAAGCAATTGATTTGGCTTAAGCTCGGCTATACGAATATTAGCGATGCAAATATGACTTCTATTGGACAATTGGCAAATCTTACCCGATTGAGTCTGGAACACACTCCTATTTCCGATGCCGGGCTTCGTTCTCTACAATCTCTTCAGAACCTTCAATATTTAAACCTGGTCGGTACCGCTGTGACGTTGCAAGGTGTGCAGCAGCTCAAGGATTTAAAATCTCTCCGCTCTCTTTACCTCTATCAAACGAAAATCGACAGGAGAGATTGGTCCTCCATTCAAAATACATTTCCAAAGACGAAGATTGACTCGGGTGGTTATATAGTTCAAACGCTAGCGACGGATACGGTTACGGTTAAAGTGAGGAAGATGTATTGAGAAGGAGGAATGTGGCTTTATTAATCTAAGATGCATTCAATGACTGTGCGGGAGCTTCCGCGGAGAGGTTTTTTTTGGAGATAAGTAAATGCCGGAATGATAAAAGGCTAAAGATCGGCATTACAGTTTTTTGATGACTCTGATGACCGTACTATTCTGATACAGGAACTGTCTTCTTTGGACGAGACGGGTAATGAAGCAGGATGAAGCATTATGAAGCAAGATGAAGCAACCACAAAATAATTTATACAATCTGTTGTTTAGAAAATGAAGGCGCCATGATGTATGCCGATGCCAAAATAAGCGTGCACGGATCCGGGCGGCGTTCAGACGAATTACAAGCGATGTTTAGCCGAATTACAAGCGATGTTTAGACGGGATGTGAGCAAATGGTTGATTTTTAACCATTAAACTGCCGGAGGTGATGGTCGGTATGTTTATAAATTAAAAAATCCGACTGCTCTCCCGTCATTTTCCCGAAAAAAGGATGCATGATGTCAGGCGGCGGATGGGAGGCTCGTTCCTCCATCAGACTGATCCACCTTGTTTTTTCTGTTTCAAAATCACCGGTTTCTTTTATTTTCAGGTCGGGGAGCGTGGGCGTATTCCGGCTCATGGGTCTGTCATCTTTTAAAAGGCCTTTTAAAGCCATTTTACCAAACAGTTTCCCTATCCAGTTTTGCTTATATTTTTTCTTTCCCAACATCAGTTCTTCCCAGAGAGAACAATGTTTTACCATTTGATCGACATTCATTTTACCCCATTGCGCTGTTGCGTTTGGGGTAAGCATCCGGATCCTCCGGATCAGTTCATCGCGGGTCGTTTTATCCGATACTGTTTTCATCATAACATTTATCTCGTTGGCGCTTACAATTTATTGAAAATTTCCCGGCAAATTGCTCCCGCGTTTTCAGCGTCTTACATTTTCTCCAATAGCAATTCAGCGATTCATTCCCTAGTCGGAAGAGAATTAGAAATCATTAAACAGATTAAGGCCGGGCATTCCTCCAAAGAAATCAGTGAAGTGCTTGACATTTCATTCAAAACGGTCGAGGTACATCGTAATAGTTAGAAGTCCATACCTGTTTTATGAAGCTAATTAGTAACATTATGCTGACAAACGTAAAAGCGCATAATGTACATCTACCAGTACAGTGAATAAATATTATTTTTGGACCATCAGTATCCCTCAAACCAGCCAGTCACTCACGCGTTGTTTCCCAGGATTTATAATCATTATCTCATTCCAAATTTATCAGCAATGCATACCCTGGACCCAAAGGCTGAAATCGCTTCTTTAGAAATTGAGTGTTTTCATTACAAACGACTTTTAGCCAAGGCCATTTTGGACAATGTTGAATTATTAAAAGCGAAAATTATCTATAAGAAGCTGAAAGCGATAGCCAAAAGAATAGAGCAGTTAAAAAAACTTGAAGTAAAAAAATAACTTAATCACTATCTGGTTCGCCGTAAAAATACCATATGTCATATGGCATTTTCAGCATAAAAATAATTTTGGCATACTAATGGGATTGGTTAAATAGACATTGCGCCTTCTGTAATTGTATTACATCCCAGAGACGAAAAGTGATGTATTACTCAAAATCTGTCTGCCATGCAAACCACAGAATTAACAACAGATATTGCCTCCTTAGAATATCAATTTGATCACTACAACGATTTACTGGACAAGGCCATCAGTAAAAAAGTAAAGATTACCATAACAAAAATCATCTACCGGAAACTGAAAGAAATTTCAGAGAGACTAAATAAAATCAGGGGACTTTGGGAAGCCTGAGAATTATTTAGTAAACCCGGAGAATGGTTATGCCAAACTTATCTTAAAATTCCTGGCATTCAGGTATCATTTATGCAAATGAGTACTTATAAGTAATTGAGTAAAATATCGAAAAATGAATGCAGTTAAATTTCAAGTTGGCGACGAAGTAAGGATTAAGACGAGAACGGAAATCTATAATAAGATTATAGCTACTATAGATGAAATAAGCGAAGAAAAAGGCATGGGGTTATGTTCCTGGCCCGGAGGAGAAGAATGGATGTTCTTGGATGACCTTGAAATCGTGCATACTCCTGTTGAAAGTGGCGTTTTTTGATTGTATTACTTGTGGATTTTATTCCGCAGAAAAAGACATGTGACTGTTTTTTTTTGCGAGTATGCAAACGTGTTCATAAAAATAGGTAGTTTCTTAATCTAAGAAATACTACCTAGCATATTTATCTAGCTGTGCCCGGAACAGGAATCGAACCTGCACTACCTTGCGATAACCAGATTTTGAGTCTGGCGCGTCTACCAATTCCGCCATCCGGGCTGGAGATCAGATTATTGGGATGCAAATGTAAGGATTTGAGCTCATTAAAACCCAATCCAGGACTCTTATTGCGTGCGCAGTTTTTCTGTCAGTATCCTGCTCACAATGGCTGATTTACTATATACCATCAGGTGCTCGCCGTCCTTCACGGGAATCGCGTTCATCATTTCTTTGTAAGGGAGAATTTTATCCGCTGTACCATGTATTCTTATAAGATTTGCAGGCTTCCAGTGATTGTCCCAGGAAAACAGCTGCCGGATGGCCCATTCAAAAAATGTGGGATCGGTGTCTTCAAATATATGCTTGAGGAGATTTTTGATTTCCGGCTTGTATGCACCAAACAGACGGAAGGCCATATTATTCGGCCTGAGCAGCATACGCGGTGGCAAAATTTTATAAATCCGGGATTCACCCAGCAGAATATAATACCAGGGCACTTCTTTTTTGAAACAAAAACTCGAGATCAGCACCGTTTGCACCGGGGAAAGAAATTTTGACATTTCGATGGCAATCACCCCCCCAAAAGACAGTCCCACGATGCTAAATGGCTCCTGCTGGTTGATCTGTGTACTCAGACGGCTGCAATAGGATTCAATGGTCTCATTTTCCGACACGGTCACCCATTCTATATAATGTATTTTGAAAACTTCGGGAAGAACCAGGTTTTGAAATATTCTTTTATCTGCCCCTAGTCCGCTGATGAAATAAAGATTCATTATTTGCCTTCTATACGGGGGAAGTTCTGCATTCACCCGCCCCTATTTATTAAACTTAATTATCTTAGGTGAACAAAGTACAAAATTCCATGAACCTACCGCCGGATACACTTGTCAAATTATTGCTATCCATTTTTATCGGAGGGTTAATTGGTGCGGAACGTGAATACCGCAGCAAATCAGCAGGCTTTCGTACGCTCACACTGATCTGTCTGGGTTCTGCCCTCTTCACCATTTTTTCGCAACTGATTGGCGTAGGCAGTAACCCAGACCGCATTGCATCCAATATCGCCACGGGTATCGGTTTCGTCGGCGCCGGTGTCATTTTCAAAGGAGATTTTGGCGTAAATGGAATCACTACAGCTGCCATGATCTGGGTAACCGCAGCGCTCGGCATGGGCATCGGAGCAGGATACGAATGGGTATCAGTAATCGCCTGCGCCCTGATCCTGCTTATGCTGCTCATATTTGGCCGGTTGGAAAACTGGATCGATCGTGTAAACCAGATGAGAAACTACCGGATTGAAACGGATTACCAGGAAAAGACGATGAGCAGATTTGAAAAAAAATTTGCGTCCCATCACCTGAAATATAAAAGAGGACGGGAAGTGAAGACCGGCGATACCATCTCAGGCGAATGGTTTGTCAGGGGTTCCAAGAAAAATCACATGGCATTTATCCATGAGATTTTAAACGATCCGGAAATCAAACGCTTCGAATATTAGCCAACTTAAAACTTCCGAATTTTCAGAATAACTCTTATGAATTACCGCGCAGCCGAAGAGAAAGACGTTCCGGCATTAAGAGAACTCGGCCTGGCATCTTATGGGCGTTTAAAGAAACATCTCACGCAGGAAAATTGGGCTAAGATGGAAACACTACTGTTATCAGATCAGACTTTCCCCTTGCTGGTGCGTGATTGTCATTCTTTTGTTTGTGAAGAAAACGGGAGACTGCTCGGGATGGCCTATCTCGTTCCGCGCGGTAATCCGACTAAAGTGTATACAGCGGATACAAGCTATATCCGCATGGTGGGTGTGCATCCCGATGCCGGCGGAAAAGGAGTTGCGCATACACTGACAAAACTTTGCATCGAAAGGGCCAGAGAAACGGGAGAAAATATGATCAGTCTGCATTCCGCCGAAATCATGTATGATGCGCGCCATATTTATGAAAAGCTTGGCTTCAAAAAAGTCCGTCTGCTCGATGAACATTACGGATTAAAATATTGGTTATACGAAATGACATTGATCTGATATAATAATTAATCATTAATAACTAATCACTATGAACAGGGTTGTACATTTTGAAATACATGCAAAAGATCTTGACCGGACATCCGGATTTTATCACAAAGTTTTTGGATGGACGATCACCGATATGGGACCCCAAATGGGTAATTACCGGATGGTCGACACCGGCAAGGATACAGCCGGAAGCCAGTGGAATGGAATCAACGGTGGCATCACGCCAAGACAGGGCGAAGGTCCAAAGGGCGGCGAACCCGTGAACGCATATGTATGCACGATAGAAGTAGAAAATATCGATGAGACGCTGGATAAAATTGAAAAAGCAGGCGGCACCGTTGCTTTGGATAAAATGGAAGTTCCGGGCGTCGGCTGGCTTGCATACCGTAAAGATCCCGAAGGAAATATTTTTGGTGTATTACAACCTTTCAAAAGTTAATTACAATGCAGGTGTGCGACCCCCGTCCACTGCGATATTGGTGCCATTCACATAAGACGCAGCTGGGGAAGCCAGGAAAGAAATCACGTTGGCAATCTCTTCCGGAGTTCCGAATCGTCTCATCGGAATGCTTTCCTTTAGCTGTGATTCGATAAGCGTCTGATCTTTTTTTACTACGTTGGCAGTATGTTTTACCAGCTCATCGAGTCGTTGGGTTTGCGTTAATCCGGGAAGAATATTGTTTACCGTAATATTAAACTGACCGATTTCATTGGCCAGCGTCTTGGCCCAGGAAGCCACGGCCAGCCGGATGGTATTGCTGACACCCAGATTGGCGAGCGGAGTTTTTACAGAAGTTGAAATGATATTAATGATTCTTCCGTATCCGGCTTCCTTCATGCCCGGAACAACAGCCCTGACGAGAATCTGATTATTGATCAGATGCTGTCTGAATGCCTGCTCAAATGCGTCTGTGGATGCCTCCAGAATAGGGCCCGCTTTTGGTCCGCCTGTATTATTGATCAGGATCTCCACGCGTTGTTTGCTTACGATATTTTTGATCGCTTCTTCCACTGTATGGTTATCTGAAAAATCAGCCGCCATCCATTGATGATGCTGATCTCCATTAACCGGTAATTGTGCTACTGCAGTTTTCAGAGCGTCCGGATTGCGGGCTATCAGAATACAATTTGCACTATTCACTGCCAGTTCCTTTGCTGCTGCCAGTCCGATGCCCTGCGAGCTGCCACAGATGACAGCGGTTTTATTTTTTAGGGAAATGTTCATACTGATTTATTTACACACAAAGATATAATAGTTGACCCCCGCATTTTGCGGGGCAGGCGTTGACAGATGTCAGATACTTCCAGTCTTCCAATCTTCCAGACTTAATTTGGTGATGCGAAATAAAGTGTGGAACTTTGATATCACTTCAATATCATTTCAATAACATACCATGGAAAAGACAAGTAAACCCATTTCAGGATTTGCCATCCTGCTTTTGTGTTTGGTTTTTTTAGGAATGGCTGCGTATTTCTTTTTAAACGGTGCGAGACAGGAAACACCACAGTTAAATGTCGGCGGTATCCTTTGCATGATCGCCTTTATCTTTTTTGCCAAGGGGCTGATCGTAGTGAATCCAAACCAGGCCCGCGTACTGACCTTCTTTGGCAAATACGTCGGCACAGTAAAAGCGAATGGTCTCTTATGGGTCAATCCCTTTTATAGTTCATCAAGGATTTCCCTGCGCTCGGAAAATATGGAGAGTAACCAGCTGAAGGTAAACGACAAGATGGGAAATCCCATTGAAATCGCTGCTGTGATCGTATGGCAGGTCAGCGATACATACAAAGCCGCTTTTGATGTCGCGAATTATGATCAGTATGTAAAAATACAAAGTGAGGCTGCCATACGTCACCTGGCTACTTCCTGTCCCTACGATCACATGGAAGATGAACATGCCGACATTACACTGAGAGACGGAGGTGACCAGGTAAATGATCTGCTTGAAAAAGAATTACACGAACGGCTTGCACCTGCCGGCATCATCATCAAAGAAGCAAGGATCAGTCACCTCGCCTATGCACCTGAAATCGCCGGTGCGATGTTACAGCGTCAACAGGCCACAGCGATTGTTTCTGCACGTTTTAAGATCGTTGAAGGTGCTGTCGGAATGGTTGAGCTGGCCCTTCAGATGTTATCAAAAAAAGGAATCGTACAATTGGATGAAGAGAAAAAAGCAGCCATGGTCAGCAACCTGATGGTTGTTCTATGCGGTGAAAAAGCAGCTTCACCCGTTTTGAATACAGGAACCCTGTACACATAAATTCAAGCGAATGGCTGAAAAGAAAGCATTTGTCCTGAGAATCGACGAAAACATTTACAAGAGTCTGGAGAAATGGGCCGCGGATGAATTCCGAAGTGTCAATGGCCAGATAGAGTGGATATTGCTTACGCAGTTAAAGGCGGCGAAAAGATTGAAGAGCGAGCCCAGGAAGCCTAAGGGCTAAGGCCAAGGCTTAAGGCCAAAGCTTATAGTGAATTAGTTTTTGAATTTCATTTTTAGTGCGGCCAGCGCATCTTCCATCGATGTGACTGGCTTTTTGCTTTTCTCTTTGGGAATTCCTGGCTTCCAGTTTCTCTCTTTTACATCAGCCTTAGCCTCAGCCTTAGCCTTAGCTTTAAACTTTTCAACCGCTTGTTTAATCGACAACGCAATCCTTTTCCTTACGATATCCAATTCCGTTACTTTCACCTGCACCTTATCATTGAGTTTTAAGACTTCATTGGGATCAGTGATATAACGATGCGCGATTTCACTCACGTGCACAAGTCCGTCCTGTTTCACGCCAATATCAACGAATGCACCGAAGCGTGTAATATTTGTAACCACACCCGGAATAATCATTCCCACCTGAACATCTTCTATTTTATAAATATTTGCAAATTCAAACTGCTCCAGCGCGGTTCTCGGGTCCAGACCGGGTTTTCGCAGTTCATTTAATATATCACGTATCGTGTGCTCGCCGACATTCTCACTGATATATCTTTTTACTTCCACTTTGGTGATCAGATCTTCTTTACCAACCAGCGACTTCAAATCCACACCGAGGTCCAGCGCAATCTTCTCAACCACAGGGTAGGCTTCCGGATGTACTGCGCTTTCGTCAAGCGGATTTTTGCCCTGATGAATTCTCAGGAAACCAGCGCATTGTTCAAATGCTTTTTCACCCAGCCGGGGAACTTGCAGTAATTGCTTCCGGTCAGTAAATTTCCCGATTTCATTTCTGTGTTTCACAATATTCTCAGCCAGGGTATCACCGATGCCACTCACATAACTCAATAGTTGTTTCCCGGCCGTGTTCAGATTCACACCGACTGCGTTCACGCAACTGACAACCGTCTGATCCAGTTTTTCTTTTAACCTGCCCTGATTGACATCATGCTGGTACTGCCCTACTCCAATGCTTTTCGGATCGATCTTAACCAGTTCCGCCAATGGATCCATCAGTCTGCGTCCAATGCTTACCGAACCCCGCACCGTAATATCCTGATCCGGGAATTCCTCCCTTGCGATCGCAGATGCAGAATATACTGATGCGCCATCTTCGTTTACTAAAAATACCGGGAGACCGAGCCCCAGTTTCTTAATGAATTGTTCTGTCTCTCTTCCTGCGGTGCCGTCTCCAATGGCAAATGCTTCGATTTTATATTTTTCTACCAGTGAACGAATTTTCGTTTCTGCCTCAGCTATTCTTCCTGACTCATGAATAAAAATGAGATCAGTTTTTTGCAGGTCGCCCTGCTCATTCAGACAAACCACTTTGCAACCGGTTCGATATCCCGGATCGATCGCCAGAATCCTTTTGCTTCCCAATGGAGAACCTAATAATAATTGCCGAAGGTTTTCTGCAAACACATTGATCGCTTCTTCGTCAGCCTTTGTTTTGAGCGTCATCCGGAATTCACTTTCCATGCCGGGTTGAAATAAACGGCGCCAGCAGTCTTTAATCGCTTTTTTTATCTCTGCAGCAGAATCGCCCGAACTTTGTATGAACTGATTTTCGAGAATTAATATCGCTTCATCCTCTGAAGGAGTAATTTCCATTCGCAGAAATCCTTCCATAAATCCGCGTAGCACTGCAAGGATTCGGTGCGAGGGGATGGTAGAAATTTTCTCGGAGAAATCAAAATAGTCCTTGAATTTGGCAGCCTCTGTTTCCTTACCAGACAATACCTTACTCTCCATCCTCGCGGTTTCCTGAAACAGTTTTCTGATTTGAGCACGGACATGTTCTTCTTCGTGAATGATCTCCGCGATGATATCACGCGCACCCTGCAGGGCTTCTTCAGCAGACTTTACTTCATCCTTTACAAATGCATCAGCCGTTTGCTGAAGATTCATAGGCTTTTGCTCAAGTATCAGGAGTGCCAGAGGTTCAAGTCCCTTTTCACGTGCGGCCTGTGCTTTGGTTTTACGTTTGGGTTTGTATGGCAGATAAATATCTTCCAGCTCTGCGAGGGTCAGGGCATCGTTCAGTTTCTTCTGCAGGGTCTCTGTCATTTTACCCTGTTCCGAAATAGACTTTTCTATGGCCGTTTTTCTTTCTGTAAATGCCTTGAGAATTTTGAATTCATCCTGTATCTGCTGGATCATCACTTCATCCAGCGCACCGGTTTTGTCTTTCCGGTAGCGCGCAATAAAAGGAATACTGGCGCCTTCTTCGAGTAATGATAATACAGTGTCAGCCTGTACGGACCGGATCCTGAGTTTCTCAGCTATCAGCGGGGCAAATGAATTCATGCCGCAAAACTAAGTTTTGCCGGAATAATGCACCAATTTTAAAATCGCCTGTGAATAAATAAATCTGACTACGATTAAAAAGTTAATTTTAAAAACTAATATTTCAGACAATGAAAAGAATCCCGTGGACCTTAACACTCATCGCTGTTTCGTTTCTATCAGGTTTCACTTTTAAAACAATCTTATCTGACAAAAAAAATGCAAAAATGAAAAAAGTAACAGGTATAGGAGGTATTTTCTTCAAAGCCAAAGATCCGAAAGCCATCAATGAATGGTACAAGACCCATCTCGGATTTGACACAACGCCTTATGGAACAAGCTTTGAATGGCGGGAGCTGGATGACAGTAATAAAAAAGGCCTTACCCAGTGGAATCCTTTTAAAGAAAGCACAAAATATTTTGAACCTTCCACAAAGGATTTTATGATCAACTACCGCGTGGAAAATCTGGAAGTATTGGTAGAAGATTTAAAAAAGGAAAATGTAACGATCGTGGATAAGATTGAAGATTCTGATTATGGAAAATTCGTCCACATTTTAGATATCGAAGGAAATAAAATAGAATTGTGGCAACCGAAATAATTATTAATTATTAACGATCAATGATTAACGTTTGAATCACTTAGTTAATAATTAATCGTTAATCATTAATAATTAGTTAAGGAGCCTGATATCTTTCACTTCAATAATATTTTTATCATATCCGTGTATAACTGCGCGAATCATCGCTTTTCCCAGTTGCGCAAGTGACGTAATACTATTCGGAGCGAATAGCTGAAACACAGGCATCAGCCAGCCGGCCCATTTATAAAAGCCGAGTGTATTTTTTAATCCGGGTGTGGGTTTTAAGATACCCGGACGGAAAAGAAATGTTTGTTTAAATCCAAGTTTCTGTAAATCGTTTTCTGTTTTTCCTTTTACACGGGCCCAGTGCAATTTGCCTTTTTCTGTGGAATCTGTACCCGCACCTGAGATATAACAGAAACTCATATCATGATTCATCTTTGCCAGTGTTCCGGCAAAGTTCATCGTCAGGTCATAGGTCATTCTTTCATAATCGGGTTTTTTCATCCCGACGGAAGAAACACCCAGGCAAAAAAAGCAGGCATTGTAACCGGCGAGTTGCGATTCAATGGGAGATAAATCAAAAAAATCTTTATGGATAAGTTCAGTCAGCTTTGGATGCTGCGTACCGCATGGTCTGCGGCCGACCACCAATACTTTTTCGACATCGGGAGAAAGAAGGCATTCATGCAGAACGCCCTCTCCCACCATGCCGCTGGCTCCGGTAATAATTACACGGATATTACTCACTGGAATAAATTATCTCTGTGAAAACTTCCTTCCATATCGTCTGCCGCCACCCATACTGCGACCTGATGAAGCAGCTGCGCCAACGGCGACTGTCAATGGCTCCATCAAAGCTACGTGATACGGATGATTGCTTTCAACAGGAACGGTCTGGCCGATGAATTTCTGAATATCTTTCAGATAAATCTTTTCATCATAGTCACAGAAGGAGATCGCTTTTCCAAAAGCACCTGCACGGCCGGTTCTTCCGATCCGGTGTACATAGGATTCCGGAATATTCGGAAGGTCGAAGTTCACCACGAGGCCCAGGTCGTCAATGTCAATCCCGCGTGCAGCAATGTCTGTGGCTACGAGGATCTGCATTTTACCGTCTTTAAAACCCTGCAATGATCTCTCGCGCGCCTGTTGCGTTTTATCACCGTGGATCGCAGTTGCCTGAAATCCGGCGTGATTTAAATCGCGGGCCACACGGTCAGCACCATGTTTGGTTCTGGTGAAAACCAGCACGCTTTCACGCGGTGTAGTTTTCAGCAAGTGATGAAGCAGAGCGCGTTTTTCACTTTTCTGCACATAATACAATTTCTGATCCACCAGTTCCGCAGTCGTCGACTCAGGCGTAACCGTAATATGTACCGGGTTGGTCAATATCTCCCTTACGAGTGACTGGATAGCGGGTGGCATGGTGGCCGAGAAAAATAATGTCTGTCTCTTCCTTGGAAGACGTGCGATGATTCTTTTGACTTCATGAACAAATCCCATGTCGAGCATGCGATCTGCTTCATCCAGGACAAAATATTCGATCCCGTTCAGAACAATATAATTCTGATTCATCAGGTCCATGAGTCTGCCGGGCGTTGCCACGATAAAATCGCAGCCACGGCGCAGATCAGAAACCTGGCGGGATTGGGAAACACCACCAAAGATCACCACTGATTTAAGTTTCAGAAATTTGCCATAGGTTTCTATGGATTCGTGAATCTGAGTGGCGAGTTCCCTCGTAGGTGTCAATATCAACGCTTTCAACTGATGCCCGCTGACACCGGATGCCTGTTTTTGTTCATGCATGCGTTGTAACAGCGGTAAAACGAAGGAAGCGGTCTTTCCGGTTCCTGTTTGTGCACAGCCCAGGATATCTCTTCCGGCTAAAACGACCGGAATGGCTTGTTCCTGAATGGGCGTGGGGGTTGTGTAGCCTTCATGGGCTACAGCTTTTTGTAAGGGCTCTATAAGGCCCAGTTCTGAGAATAACAATGTATAAAAATATTAAATAAAAAATGTGGTAAGGCTACCGCTACTGAAAGGGTACTTTACCTGCCTTACGTTACACTGATCTGGGGAAACTCTGCGGAAAATAGAAAAGGGCAGAAGAAAACGCAGTAAAAGCAATAACATACAGAAATACAAAGGTAGTATATTTATCTCAATATTCCGAATCACCGGGTCAAATCGGCCACAGGCCCTTGTTTTGATGACTATCTGTGCTGTGTAAACGCTTTTGCTACATGTTTAAATTCACTATTATTATCGGTCTTTGCTTTTGCACTTTGGGGCTTAAAGCGCAAGGCCATTCTGAGCCTAAAGCCCAAAGCCTAAAGCCTAAAACTAAATCAAATTTAGAATCGCCCGTTAAAATAGAATCGGGACTAATTACCGGGTACTATAACGATAACACTTCCGTAACTGCATTTAAAGGAATTCCCTTTGCTGCGCCACCTATTGGTGATCTGCGATGGAAAGCACCACAACCGGTGAAACCCTGGAAAGGTGTAAGAGAATGCACTGCGTTTAGTCCCAGTCCCATGCAGCCAAAACCGGTTTCTTTTTTAATGATCGGACCTGAATTCGTAGTGCCTCAGCGACCACTCAGCGAAGATTGTCTTTACCTGAATATATGGACAGCAGCAAAATCCGCACTGGAAAAAAGACCGGTTATGATATGGATTTACGGTGGCGGATTCCAGACCGGTGGATCAGCAGCAGCCGGTTATTCCGGAGAGGCTCTGGCAGAACAGGGAATTATTTTTGTTTCTTTTAATTACAGGCTCGGCATTTTTGGTTTTTTCGCGCATCCCGATTTAACAGAGGAATCGGATCATCATAGTTCAGGGAATTATGCGCTGATGGATATGATCGCGGCCATCAGCTGGGTAAAAAAAAATATCAGCGCATTTGGCGGTGATCCCGATCGAATCACCATCGCGGGGCAGTCCGCCGGTTCTGCCAGTGTTAATTGCCTGCTGGCTTCTCCCCCGGCCCGTGGATTGTTCCAGGGCGCCATCGGTGAGAGTGGTTCCTTTATTCTTGAAAACCCAATTCTCCATATGAACTCCCTGGCAAGCGCTGAAAAAGAAGGTCTGCGGATCGCCACCAAATTGAATGCAACCAACCTGAATGCATTGAGGGCGATTCCCGCTGAAGTGTTACAAAAGAACGCCGGTGGTTTTTTTGCTCCCATCGTCGACGGATATATTTTGCCCGCCTCCGTAACTGAGGCGTACAAAAAGGATGAGCAAACACACGTTCCACTGCTTACCGGATGGAACAGCGACGAAGGATTTATATTCGGCATGTACAGCAAGGAAGATTTTTCAAAACAGGCAGCCATGTTCGGTGCCGACTCAAATCTCTTCAAAAAATATTTCCCCTCCACTTCGGATTCTCAATCGATTGCTTCACAAATTTCGCTTGCCGTTGATAAAACAATGGGGCTCTCCCAATATCAATGGGCTTTGAAACAAAATGAAGGCAGTAAAACGAATACCTATCTCTATATCTTTACCCGGAAACCACCGGCACCCGATGACAAAAAAAAATTCGGTGCGTATCATACAGCAGAGATCGGATACGCTTTACATAACCTTGACAGCATCCGGCGTGCATGGGAACCACCGGATCGCAGGCTGGAGAATCTCATGTCCGCCTACTGGGTTCAGTTTGTCAAAACAGGGAATCCGAATCAAACGGGTCTGCCGGCCTGGGGAGCCTTTTCTGATCGGGAACCTCATTCCATGATTTTTGGCGATACAATCACAGCAAGGCTTTTACCAGATAAAGAAGCCCTGGATTTTTTGTATAAAAGCTATACGGG
>Ga0209167_10000653_pt1 | contig 23495 bp, 20 predicted proteins | sample Coa_R1_9_FD_187154 | JGI IMG/M metagenome (GOLD analysis project Ga0209167, IMG submission 187154) | Surface soil microbial communities from Centralia Pennsylvania, which are recovering from an underground coalmine fire - Coalmine... | ecosystem: Environmental > Terrestrial > Soil >... | reverse complement strand
GCACGTTTCTCAACATCGCCCTCAATCAACCGATCTACTTCCCCGGCACAGTGCAGTGGACCGGCAAATGGGTGATGGTCGGCGACCAACAGGACCGGCAATCGAACGAGTCCGTTCTCTACGAGTTCAAGATTCGCGGCAGCATCGGCTACCTCGAGAATTTTACGGCCCTCAACGAGGCAACCGATGTCGTTCAGGCGTGGCTCCAAGGGAAAACGGTCTATGCACCCGATGCGGAACGCGCCGACGTCGGCCTCTACCATTACGTAGCCGGCGGCAACCCGTTCAACACGATCGCCGGCCTCTCGTCGCCCGTGGGCGCGACGGTTAGTGTGGCGAGCTCACGGTTACGCCGAACGGCTTATGCGGCTGCACACGGGGATTACTAACGACCTCGATCGGCGCGCCGCCGGCGGGATAGCTCCAAAGCATCACGTTGAGCCCGCCGACGTTTGCCGCCACGACCTTTGAGCCCGCGATCCAGAACTGATCGACCATCTTCGCACCGGTAAGCGACGTCGTACCTTCCAGCGTTCCTTTGTGGCCGCGTATCGAGAACCGATAGATCGCGTTCGCGCCGGCGTCGCCGACGGCAACGTATTTGCCGTCCCACTGCACTCCCCCGGCCTGCATGATCGTCTGCCCAAGCGCAACGGGCTTGAGCGCCTTGGTGCCCGCTGAGAGTTCGTCAAACTCGAAATAGTAATAATAGTAACTCGAACCGTCGATGAAGAGATTGCCCAGATCGTCGTAGCCGCAGAACGCGAACTGCGTGATATTCGGCGACTTATAATGCTTCGGCTTGCCCGTGGCCTTCGCGTAGATCGCGAGCGTCTCCGAACCGCCCTCGCTCACCGCGAGATTGCCGGTCACCGGATCGACGGCGCAGCCTTCGGGCGAACGCGGCGGATCGTAGAGCGTTTGGATCGGAGCCTTGCCGCCGTGCGCGTACTCGAGCGTCTCCTCTCCGGCGGAGTTCGCGATGAAGACGTCACCGTTCCGGTCGGAGCACAAGCCTTGCGGGTTATCGAAGCCCGTGAGCGTCCCCACCAGCCTCCCCTTGGGGTACGAAAAGACGTAGACGTCGTTGGTCGCGGTGTCGGAGACGTAGAGCAGACTCCCGTTCGCAGCACCGGGCATCATCCAAGAGTTCCCGCGATCGCTCCGCGCCGCCGCGGGCTGCGGTGTCGGCGGCATCGTACCGCAACCGGCGAGTGCGGCCATTGCGGCGCACGCAGCTAGTGCGCGTTGCGCCACACGCAAGAGTCTCATCGTTCCGCGCCGCCGTAATAGGTCGTGCCGTAGAGCGTTCCGTTCAGCGCCGTCAATCCACCGAAGGGATTCGCGCCGTCCGTTCCGCCTGCAAACCGGTAGAGCACTTTTTCATTTCCCGAACGGCTGACTTCATAGACCGTCCCGCAACCCGTGCCGTAATAGCTGCACGTCGTGCCGCCGCCGTACGGCGTCGTGCCATACAGGCGCCCTTTGTACCAAGTTACGCCTGAATACGGAAGCTCGCCGTCGGTTCCACCGCCGAAGCTGTACACCACGTTCACCGTGCCCGACGGCGTGACGCTGTAGACCGATCCGTGGCCGCCCCCGCCGCCTTGTTGCGTCGTGCCGTAGAGCAACCCGCCGACGGCAATGAACGTTCCGAAGGGATCGGAACCGTCGGGAGTTCCTGCGAAGATATGCAGCTGGGTCTCCTTTCCGGAGGAGAGGTTTACGGCGAAGATCGTCCCGCAGCACGGCCCCGACTTTCCGCCTTCGGTCGTCGTGCCGTAGAGGACGCCGTTGAGCGCCAACAGACCCGCATGCGGAAACGCGCCGTTGCTCTTGCACGTAAACTCGTAGAGCGTGCGCAGTTTACCGGCGGTCGTTATCGAGAAGACGCTGCCGCAGCCCGTTCCGCCGCCGCTCGCCGTGCCGTAGAGCGTCCCGTTCACGACGGTCAGCGCGGCTTGCGGGCTTGCATTCGCCGGAAAGCTGTAGAGTATCCGCTCCGTTCCCGTCACCGGATTGAGTTCGAAGACCGTGCCCCGCTCGTACGCACCGCCATATTGCGTTGTACCATACAGCTTTCCGTTGAGCGCGATCAGTCCGGCGTAGGGATAGGCCCCGTCCAAGCCGATGCCAAAAATATGCAGCAGGCGTTCGCTCCCGGTTGCACTCACGCTGAACGCCGTGCCGTTATACGTGCCGCCGGCAGACGTTCCCAGGAGCGTCGTTCCATAGAGCGTGCCGTTGAGGTTCGTCAGGCCCGCGTACGGATTCGCGCCGTCGCCACGATCGGCGCGCAAGTTGTTGAAACGGTAGATGACGCGCTCCTGCCCCGAGGTGCTCACCGTGAAGATGGTCCCAAGCCGCGTCGAGCCGCTGCGGTTTCCCGCAAACCTCGCCGCCGCGCCGCCGGCAGGCGCGTTGGCGATCTCGCCGCACCCCATCAAAATAAGGAGAGAGAGCAGGACGAGCCGCCGCACCATGGCCTAGCGGCTCACGACGGCGCCGAAGGGGACGGCGAAGTCGCTTAGCGTTTTCGTCGGTTCTCCGCCAGCCGGATAGTTCCAGAGCATCACGCTGGCGCCGCCGGCGTTCGGCCCGATCAGTTTCGACCCTTGAATCCAAAAGTCGAAGACGTACGAGCCGCCCTGCAGCGGCGTCGTGCCGTTGACGTAGCCGTACGCGCCGCGAATTTTAAACTCGTAAACGACGTTACTGCGCGAGTCGGCGATCGCGACGTATGGCCCTTTCCACTGCACGCCGCCCGAGTAGTTGAAGTTTTCGTTGAGCGTGATGATGGTGAAGGCGCTCTTTCCGGCGGGAAGTTCGCCAAACTCAAACTCGTCCCAGGGGTTGATGTCTCCCGAGCCGTCGACGTACAAGTTCCCTTTATCGTCGTAGGCGCAATACGATGGAAAGTTCAAGAACTCGTTTGAATAAATAGTCGGCACGCCGCGCGCTTTCTTGAAGATCGCAACGTATCCGCCGCTGCCGCCGCTGCTGTTCGCGTTCTTCTCCAACACCGTGACGGCCAGGTTTCCCGTCGTCGGGTCGACTGCGCAGCCGGAGAGCGTGAAGCCGACATCCTTAAGCCGCGCAATCGGCTTGGTGCCCCCGTGCGCGTACTCGATCATCTCCGAGTTGCCGTAGTTGACGATCCACACGTCGCCGGTCGTGTCGACACACTCGCCTTGCGGATAGTCGAAGCCCTTGAGCGTGCCGACCAGCTTTGCCGCCGGCCAACTGTAGACGTAGACGTCGTTGGTTCCCTCGTCGGAGATATACAAAAGATCCCCGGCGGTCGCGCCGGGCGCCATCCACGAGTCGCCGCTCGCGCGCAGCGGCGAGAGGCCGCCGCCGCAGCCGCTCAACAGGCCGATGCCCGCCGCAACCACCGCGACCGCGAAAAGGCTCCGCATCACGGTGACCCCGGCGCGAGGGCAATCCCGATCGGATCCTTGGAAGACTCGATTCCGTTCGTGTAGCTATACTCGTACGTACCGTTCGGATACGCATAGACGTCGACGGAGCCGTTGGCATAATCCAAGCAATAGATTCGGGTTTGCCGGGCGTTGAGCGCGCAGTACACGGCGGCGGCCTTCAACGAAATCTTCGAGAACGCCGGAGCATCATAAGGCGGCGCGTACATCAAAACGGCGCTTGCGCTTTGATCGATGAAGAGCAGATTGTTCGAGCGATCGATCAGCACGCCGCCGGGAAAGTCCGGCGTGATCGTCGCCTTTAAGACCGTTCCGGGCATCTGGCCCTTGCGAAACTCGACGACCTGGCCGCCGCCCGAATATGCGTTGGTGTTCGACCAAAACAAATTGTGACGCGAATCGACCGCAACGCCGAATCCTTCGGATACGGCGGGATCGGTGAGGTGGCGAATCGGCTCCGGGCCGCCCTTGGTGTAGTAGGCCGTCACGCTTCCCGGAAGCGCAACGTCGGCCGAGATGCTCAAGTAGAGCGTCGTGCCGTCCACGACGGGATCCGCCGGCTCGCCGTAATCTTCGTCAAATGACGGCCCTTGGGCGCCGCACCGTGGCGCGAAGGTTGCGACCCCCAAGCTCTTGCCGTAGTTCCCCGCCACATAGAGCGTTCCGGACTTATCGGTCGCGAGGCCATCGGGATACTCTCCGGATGCGGGAATCTGACAGAGCGGGGCGAGGTTCTTTTTATTGTTCGTATCGTACAGATTGACTGAGTCCCACGTTTGGCTGACGTACGTAAAGCCGGACCCTCCGCCGGCTAGCGGGCCAAACCTCATCCACGCGGGATGCCGGGCATGCAGCGCGCTCGGCGCAAGCACACTGCCTGCGTCACTCGAGCAACCGGCGACGACTGCGCCGCACCCCAAAGCAATCGCCACGCGGGCCATCGGCCAATGCCGGACCATAGCCCCTACTTCGGGAACTAGAGTTACCTTTCTTTCAGTGGGGAAAGGCAGGTGTTGGAACGAGGAGGTGCCACCCGGTACGCTCAACTCGATTTTGAAGCAGGCAGGGCTGAGGAAGTGAAAGAGTATCTAGCGGTTCTGGAAAGCGCAGATGATGGAACGTGGAGTGCTTACGTGCCCGACCTTCCGGGATGCACGAGCTTCGGTCCCTCGCGTGAAGAAGCCGCGCGAAATATCCGCGAGGCCATTCGAGGGCATCTGGAAGAAATGCGCGAGACCGGAGAGCGCATTCCGGAGCCCTCGTCGAAGCCGGAAATCGTTCACGTCGCCTAACGCTAGGTGACGGGCGCGGATTCCGGAGAGCCGAAAAAGTTAGCGATAGGATGGGCGCGAGGCGAAGCAGTCCCGGCAATAGACTGGTTTATCGCCACGCGGATTGAACGGCACCTCGGCCACGCCGCCGCACTGGCTGCACGTCGCGGTAAACATCTCGCGCGGACGGCCCGAGCGCTCACCGCCGCCGCCGTTCCCGCCGCCATTGCCGCGCATCGCCTTGCGCGCCGCACGGCAGTCGGGGCAGCGGTTGGGTTTGTTCTGAAATCCTTTTTGCTGGTAAAAGGCTTGTTCGCCGGAACTGAAGACGAACGGACGTCCGCAGTCAACGCAAGTTAGTTCTTCATCTACGTACACGGAAGGGGGAACTCCTTAAATCTACCGTCGAGGCGGCTTGAGAGAGTTGCTTCGTGCCGGGTTCTGCGACCTCCGCGGGACCGGTCCCTGCAACCCGGGAGGGACATTTCGCCGGCCCGCCGTACCCGCCGCGCAACACCGTGGCCGCAACGATTCCCGACGTGATCGAACCCGCCTCGTTGGCCGACTACCTCGAGCTTATGACGCGCGCGGTCTTTCAGGCGGGCGTGCGCTGGAAGCAGGTCGCCGAACCCTGGAACGCCTATCGCGAGGCCTTCGCGAGCTTCGATCCAAAGCGCGTCGCCACGTACGACTCGATCGACGTCGAGCGGGTCCTTGCAACGCCCGGCATACTGCGCACGCCGAAAAAGATTCACGCTACGATCGCCAACGCCGCCGCGCTGCTTCAAGCCGATCGCGACTATGGCAGCTTTGCGAACTATCTCGCCAGGTTCGACTCCTACGAGGCGTTGGCCAAAGACTTCAAGAAGCGCTTCAAGTTCATGGGCGATATGAACGTCTGGTACTTTCTCTTTCGCGCGAGCCGCCCGGTGCCGCGCTTCGAGTCGTGGGTGAAGACGATCCCCGGCGAGCATCCGCGCATGCGCGAAATGGTCGAGCAGGCGCGCAGCCAAGGGCGCTCGCCCGAAGTTTAGGGCGACGCAGGGCCTTCGATGAACGAAATTACGATAAGACCAGAAACGACATTGCAAGAGTATTATGCCTGCCAAAACGCATTGCGCCCTGGAAAAGGCGCGGGGATCGTTACTTGGGTAATTGTTTATATCGGTGCAGCTTCTTTGGCATTGAGTGCGGCGCTCACGTGGGGAACGCCCGCGTCGCTTCTCGCGGGTCTGGCTCTGGTCGCTCTTAGCTTCAGCTTCTTCTTAACTGGCCGAATCCACGCTACACAGTCCCGACAGATATACAAAAGATACAAGGGATATGATGTAAGCTATATCTTTACGAACGAGCGAATCGTGGCGACCTGGCGGTCGGTGAGAGCACCTTCGGCTGGGACGCGGTCGACCGCGTGGTGGAGCTAAGGGCGTTCTACGCACTCGCCGTCGGGAATCGGTTCATTTGCGTCCCGAAGCGCGCGATACCACCAGACAACCTTGGCGACTTCGTCCAGTTGCTGAGAACACGGGGAGCCGCCCGGGCCACCGCCGAATCTTTCACCTCGATAGGGGGAGCATCAACATGACGAATTTCAATCTTGGTCGTTCTGGGGTGGGCACTGCCGCGCTCATCGCGCTGCTGGCGGGATGCGGCGGATCGCAAGGACAGATCGGCGGCCTGCGAGGCTCCAACTCGATCCTCCCCAGGGTGCTTCCCGATGTTGGCGTCGAGTATGCTTACGTAGGCAACTACGGCGACAACAATATCTCCGGGTATAAGATCTCAAGCGACGGTTTTCTGGCGCCCGTAAAGGGATCGCCGTTTACCGCGGGCACCGGGCCGACGGCAATGGCGGTCGATCCGACCGGCAAGTTCGCGTATGCGGCCAACACCGGAACGAGCAGCGCCGGAAACATCTCTGCCTATTCGATCGATGCGAGCACCGGCGCGCTGACCGCGGTAAAGGGGTCGCCGTTTAGCGCTGGTAAGGAACCGAGCGGCGTGGCCGTCGATCCAACGGGCAAGTTCGCCTACGTCAGCAACTACGGAGACAATAACGTCGACGCCTACACGATCGACGCGACCACCGGCGCGCTGACGGTGATAAAAGGATCGCCGTTTGCGACCGGAGAGGAGCCCGAATACGTCGCCATCGATCCTAAGGGCAAGTTCGCTTACGTTCCGAACTATGACTCCAATAGCGTTTCCGCCTACACGATCGAGAGCGACGGCGCGCTGAAGCCGGTCAAGGGCTCGCCCTTCGCGGCGGGTAGCGAGACTTCCGGCGTGACGGTCAACCCGTCTGGCAAGTTTGCCTACGCGGCGAACTATGGGTCCAATAACGTCTCTGCCTACACGATCGAAAGCAGCGGCGCGCTCAAGCCGGTGAAAGGGTCGCCGTTTACGGCGGGCACCGAGCCGACTAACATCGTCGTCGATCCCAACGGAAAGTACGCATACGCCGTCAACGATAGTTCCGGTAACGTTTCCGCTTACGCGGTCAACGCAACCACCGGAGCGCTGACGGCGGTGAAGGGTTCGCCGTTCACCGCGGGTACCGAGCCCGAGTACGTGGCGGTCGATCCCGCGGGGAAGTTCGCCTACGTGCCTAACGTCGGATCCGACAACATTTCGGCGTATGCGATCGAGAGCACGGGCGCGCTGAAGGCGCTAAAAGGCTCGCCGTTTACGGGCCTTAAGGAGCCCGCTCCAATCGTCATCTGTCGTGTCGCAGCGGGCAAATGCATTCCGCCGCCTTTGTAGATTAGAACCGGCTAGCGAGAAAACGAAACGAGACAGCGAGGGCTCCGCATCCGGCTCCGGCTAGGATTAGGAGCCACGCTGTCGTTTCAGCACGAAAGCCCCGAACCCGAACAACAGCGCCAGCCAAAGCAGCAGGTTCCGCTTGTTCCGAGTACGCGCCAGATCGTCCGTCAGCCGCTTCCAGGATCGTCGTTCACTTATGAAGCCGTTAATGCGCGGCGCGTATTAGTTGTTACGGCGAAGGCGACGGACGCGGTGCCGGACGGTTGGGGCGCACGAGATACAGTCCCAGGCTCGGCGCGTAGTTGAGTTCCGGCACGGCTTTGCCGGCGACGCCGTGCGAAGCTAGCTCATCGTCAGTTGTCGCGGCGATTCGGCCGCAGAGCATCAGTGCAGGAATCACGGTCGGATCGCCGGGGTCGAGCTCGTACCAGGTTCCGCCTTTGGCCGCATGGGCCGTAATGGTCCAGCTCGGCGTCGGCGTGCCCGAGGCGAAATGTTTCTGCAGCTCCGCCATCGCCGGCGTCGCCAAGTTCTGCACCGCGCCCGAGCACGACGCCGAGACGCGCAGCTCGAACGGATTCTTCGGCGGCGTCGCCGGAAGTTTGTAGACGCGGAACGTCTCTTGCCCGGCCTGCGGCTGACGCGCCACGATGTACATCCCGACGGCCGGCATAAAGGTCAGTTGCGGTACGAAGAAGATCGGACTCGACGCAGCGTAGAGTTTGCGTTGCGTCACGTCGTCGGCGCGCGCGATGTGCAGCGACATGCAGGCCGCGACGACGCGAAGCGTGCCGCTCCCCTTGGGCGTTACCGCTAGCGCATACGTCGTGCCGAGACCGTGATAGATCACCGTCGCGTCGGTCAGCGCGGGCGCCGGCATCGTCGCGGGATAACCCGCCGCGGTTCGCGCCGTTTCGATCTGCGCCTGATAGGCTTTGAGTTCCGCCGACAGCTGCCGCGCCTTGCTCGCATTCTCCGCGCTGCACATCTGCGGATTAGCGCCGACCGCGAACGGATCGGCCGGCGGCGTCTGCGGCAACGGTGAAAAGAGCGACCGGAATCCACCGCCGCCACCACCGCCTGGAGCGCCGCCCCCACCCGGGCCTCCAGCGCCGCCGCCACCGAAAAATCCGCCGCCGCCCCCAGGCCCGCGCGCATGAAACGCTGTCGCCGTTTGCGACGTCGTGCCTTGTCCGAACTTCACCGAGTACGTGAGCGAGTACGTGCGCGGCGTCAACGGCCGCGCGATGTTGGGAATCACGGTTCCCCCGACCGTCGTGTATGGAACCGCCCAGGTCGGGCTCGAGAAGACGCCCGCGTAAGCATTCGTGATGTTCGTCCCGGCGAACGTGAGCGTGCCGCGCGTTAGCTGCGCCGTGACCCCCGCATCGTAGGTGGTGTAGGCGGGCAAGTCGTTGGGATTGTTCGCGCTCACGTGCTGTGCATCGGCCAGCCACTCGAACATCGAGTGCGGCGCCTTATAATCCAGCACGATGCCGGCCTTTTGCAGCGGAATATTCGGAAGCTGCTGGCCCGGAATCGTAATCGAATACGCATTGTCGAAAATATAGCTCGTCGAGTTCGCCACGGCGCCCGTCAGGTTATAGTACGGCTCGATCACCAGCCCGCCCAGCGTGAAGAACCCCGTGACCTCCGCGCCTTGGTAGACGCGCTGCACGCCGGAGATCGGCGTCGTCATATAGAGCTGCTGCGGACCAAACGGCGTATAGGCGGGCGCGTTGCAGCCCGCCGGCGAGTTATAGATATCCTGAACCTGCTGCAGATACCCGGCCGGCAGCTCCCCGAGGCCGTTGAGCACCACTCCGTTCACGTAGACCGGCAGCAGCACGCCGGTCTGCACTTGACGGTAGAGCGTCAGCGAGACGTTGCCGCCGTGCAGATCGTGCGTGTAACTCACCCGCGCCGAGTTCGACGAGCTGCGCGTCGGCTGATCGCCGGGCGCGCTGCCGAAGGCGACCTTGCCGTTGCAATCAAAGCGCAGCGAGGCCGGATCGCTGAGGATCTGCAGCCGCCCTTGCGTGGCCGCCGCGCCGCCGAGGGCGAACGACGCGCTGTACGTGTCGCGCGTCGTCGGCTTCCACGTTGCCGCCGCGCTGGCCAGCTCGGAGATGCCCGCGTTGCCCGTCGCCGTGCTAAGGCCGGCCGAGCCCGCGAGCGTGAGCTTGTCGCTGGAATGAATCGTGTCGGTTCCCTGCAGCACGAAGTACTGCGTCGTCTGCGAACCGTTGTAGAACTCGAAGGCTTGCGGAACCAGCGGCGTCGTCTCGAACTGCGACGACGTGCCGTAGGCCTGAAACGAGATCGTATGGCGCTCCTGCGCGGGCAGCGTCGCATTGACCACGTAGCCGCGCGATGTCGTATCGCTCGAGTACCCGTTGGGCGACGGCTCCCCGTTGACGTAGCGCGCCAACTGGTCGAACAGGCTGGAGGCGTCGAGTGAAAAGACCGACGTCTGCAGTTGCGTCGCGCCCAGCAGCGCGTTGTCGGTCAGCGAATAAAGCTGCACGTTGCTGTTGTCGAAATTGTTCGGCCCGTAACCGCACGGCAGCGTCGTCTGCGGGTCGCCGTTGTAGCGCAAGCAAATTACGTTGGTATCGCGCGTGGAGTTCATGAAGAGCCCGGTGAGTGAGTTGGAATCGCCGAACTCGTAGCGCGCGGTCATCACGTTGCCCGAGATCGTACTGTCACCGTCGTGCACGTAATCGAGGCCGCTTGCGTCCTCGAATAGGTCGCCGTCGGCGAGGCTGGGATAGAGGCGCTGCACGGTCTGCACCGCGAGGCCCAGCTTGCCGTCGGAGCCCGTCTCCGCGACCGAGTAGTTCCAGCGGCCGTAGCTGCCGGTCGAGAGCTGCATCTGCGTGATCCAGCTCAACGTCGGCTGCAGCGTGCTGAAGTTTACCCCGCCGCCCAAGCCGCCCAGCGTCGGCCCCATGTGCACCGACGCACCTTGAAAAAGATCGGTCGCAAACGCGCCGAGATTTCCGGCCGAGCCCGGTGCGTTGAGCGGAATGCCGTCGAGCGTTAACTGCGTCTGCGTCGGGTCGTGGCCTTCCAACGAAATCGTCTGCGTCGCGTCGCTGTCGTCGCTCGAGGTGGAGACGCTCACGCCGGAGAGCTTGTTGAGCGCATCGGCAAGATCGTTGGAGAGGCGGCGCTGCGGCGAATTCTGGTCGATGCTGGTCGCCGAGATCGTCGCCGACGCTTTGGCCGTCACTTGGCCGATAACTTTGAGGCCGCCGGTCTCCGGCGCGAGCGCAAAGCTCACGGTGACGAGCCGGCCGTCGAGGACTTCGAACGACGCCGACGTGAGGCTGGAATAGCCCCGCTTGACGATGCGCGCGCGGTAGATGCCGTCGGGGACGTCGGTGAAGGTGACCTTGCCGTTGCGTTCGGTGATTTCCGAGGTAATCACCGGACCATCCAACAGCACGCGGGCGAGTTCGAGGGGCTGCTTGGTCGCGGCATCGACGACCACGATGTCGATCTCGCCGCTGTCCGATTGCGCAAGCGCCGGCGCAAGGGAGAAAACGACCAGCAGCAGCGCAGCCGTGAGGGCGGTGCAACGAAGTACCATGCTCAAGGCAGATTATAGGGGAGCGCCCCGCTGCGGAGCCTTGAACGGCCCTGAGAGGCGATTAAGTTCGGCCCAGTGGGCGTCGCGCGGGGTACTGCGCGCAAGAAATGCCGACCGCAGCACGAAGGGACCAAAGAAACGATGAGCTTTCAACTGCTAGAGACGAAGATCGCCGGCCTCGAGGGCTCGTACCACCAAATCAGCGACCGCATGAACAGCATCGACCGCCGGCTGGAAGGTTTTGACGCGCGCTTTCAGCGTACCGATGCAAAGATCGACGCACTACAGTGGCGCATGACGTCGCTCATCCTCGTAAGCTGGGTGACCCTCATGGTGGCGACGCTCTTTCACCACTAAGTTGCACCGGCCGTTCGGTCCATGAGCCTCCGTCCGTAACGACCGGACCGTCGAGATCGAGCAGCACGCGCGAGTTCCAGCAGTTGCTTGGCCGCGTTATCGACGACCACGATATCGATCTCGCCGCAAAAGAAAAAGCGCCAGCGACGGCTTCAGCCATTAGCGGCCAGCGCAGCGTGTCGGTATTGCGTATCAAACAATGAACCTCGCAGTTCCGCGCGGCATGGTCCGTGCCTGCAACATCTAGGGTTTCGTGCAGAAGGAACCAAAGATATACCCATGGACGCTAAACGCAGCTTTGCTGTTGTTCTCGAACCCGATGCGCACGGCGGTTACACGGCCATTGCGCCTGCTTTGCCGGGCGTCGTTAGCGAGGGCGAGACGGTCGAAGAGGCCCTCGACAATGTACGCGACGCGATCCGCCTGTGTCTGGAAGATCTGGCCGCGCAGGGCGAAGCTATCCCCGAAAGCGACTTCGGCACTAAGCTCGAACGGGTCGAAGTGCCGCTCGCCGGTTAGCTTGGCTCGGTGACGCGTTTTCCGCGCGTCACTGCACCGGCAAACTTCCAAAGGTCAAAACGCTGGCAACAATTCTTGAGCAAGCCGGTCTCAGCGTTGACGAGTTTATCGGACTGTAGCAGCTAGCACGAGCCTGCAGCGAGCCGATCCGAAGAGAATCGGCTCATTACCTGGGTTCGCGGCGTTGTCGATTAACCCGTCAGAGCGTGATGGTAACCGCGGTGCCGTGACCCGGCGCGCTGTCGATTGCGATGTCGCCCCCGACGCGTTCGATCGCCCGTTTGGCAATCGCCAAGCCAAGGCCGGTTCCCGTGATCTCGCCGCGCTGATCGCCGCGGTAGAAGCGCTCGAAGGCGTGCAGCCGCTCCGACTCCGACATTCCCGGGCCTTCGTCTTTGATCGTGATGATCGCGTGGCCGTTGTTGCGCCGCGCGCTGAGGTGGATCGGCGCATCGGGCGCGTACTTCAACGCGTTTTCGATCGCGTTCCACACCGCTTCGCCCAGCTCGCCCTTGTCGGCTTCGACGGTCTTGAGCCCATCGACGCTATAGTCGATCGCGCGCCGGTCGTCCAGCCGCCGCGCGGCTTCGCACTGGCCGCGCAGCAGCTCGGCCACGTCGACCGACTCGATATTGGGCGGCGCTTCGGAGTCGAGGCGCGCCAAGCGCATCAGCCGGTCGATCAGCCCGCGCATGTGCTCTTTTTCGATCGACATCGTCGCTAAAATCTGGCGCGCGATGCGCGGTTCCTCGATCGCACCGCGCCGCAGCACGTCGATGTAGCCCGCGATCACGGTCAGCGGCGTGCGCAGCTCGTGGCCGGCGTCGGCGGCGAACTGCCGCATGCGCTCCTCGGCGTGCTTGCGATGCTCGATCGCGGTCGCGACGCTGGCAACGGCGTCGTTGAAGGCGACCGTGAGGTCGGCGACCTCGTCGATGCCCGCCATCAGGAAGCGGCGCTGCGTAAAATCGCCGTCGGCCAGCGCGCGCAGCGACTCGCTCACTTCGTTGACCGGCCGGAGGGCCTGTTGGGCAAAGAGGCGGCCGATAAACCATGACAGCACGATCGCGACCGCCGCAATCGTCAGCACGATTCGCCAGTAGGGAATCAGTGAAACGAGCAGCAGCGGAGTGGACTGTTCGAAACCGACGTAGCCGCCTTCGACGTAGGTAAGCGAGAGCGGCTCGAGCCGCGTCGGATCGGGCGGCATCGGCGGTCCGCGCATATACTTATCCGTTTGTTCTTCCGGACCACGCAACGACGACGGGATGAAATGCGCCATGCCGCCGGCCGCCAGCACCGCGGCCAGCGGCCTGGGATGCAGCGTCTTATCGCCGGCGAGATAGTGGCCTTTGATATCGTACACGGTCACGCGCATGCCGATGCCCCCGAGCGCATCGACGATTTCGGGCGCCGCTTTTTGGAGCGACACGCCTTCGCGGCGGTATTGATCGACGAGAATGCGGGCCTCTTCGTGCTTGGCGACCATCACGTCGCGCGAAAAGCGCGACAGCTCAAAGACCAGCGAGATCGACGACGCGAGGATAACGACGAGAACCGTAACGCCAAGCAGGGCGGCATACAGCGCCGAAAGCCTCGCAGCCAGCTTCACGCTACGGTATCATCCTGAGCGCCGTAATGTCATCCTGAGCGCCGTAATGTCATCCTGAGCGCAGTCGAAGGACGAAGGATTACAGCGATAGGCCATAGCCCACGCCACGAACGGTCCGGATGAAGGAACCCGGCTCGCCCGAGCGGTCGATCTTTGCGCGAAGGTACGAGATGTAGGTTTCAACAATGTTCGGGCCGCCCTCGAAGTCGTGGCCCCAGACGATCTCGAGGAGATGGTCCTTGCTGAAGACGCGGCGCGGCTCGCGCAGAAAGACTTCGAGCAAATCGAACTCGCGCTGCGTAAACTCGAGGACTTCTTTCTGCCTCCAAGCTTCGCGCGTTCCGGGGTTGATCGAGATATCGTGCCAGCGGAGAACATTCTCCTCAATCAGTTGCGGGCGGCGGAGCTTGGCCTGCAGCCGTGCGATCAGCTCCTCAAAAACGAACGGCTTTACAAGATAGTCATCGGCTCCCGAGCTCAGGGACCGCACCTTGTCTTCCGTCCCGCCCTTGGCCGTGAGCATCACGATCGGGGCCTGGGTGATCTCCCGGAGCCGCGGCAAGAGGGTGACGCCGTCGATCTTCGGCATCATGATATCGAGCACGATCAGCTCCGGATCGAAGACCTTGACCAAGTCGAGCGCGGCCATGCCGTCCATGGCGGTCCGGACTTCGTAGCCTTCGCGGGAGAGCCCAAGTTCGAGCATCTCGCGAACCATACGGTCGTCGTCGATGACCGCGACGCGGGCATTAGGCATGTTATACATCTTACGCTGCATCGTGCTTGCTCACCCTTGGAGCCGCCTGAACAGCGCATTAGGCTGCGCGGACCGGCGCCCGCCACCGCTCGACTCGCTGCCCTGAAACGAGCGCCGCCTGGCCGAGCGCTTCGAGGGGATGGGAAATTGTTCTAACCCCGCTCTTTTCTAGCGAGTCCAGAGTCGCTTGGTCGGGTGACCACCGCGCGAAGAGGTGGACTTCATCGGTTTGGACGGCGCCGGCCAGGGTGGCGATGACCTCACTCAGCCCGCATTCGCACAGCGCAAGCAGCCGGGAAACGACCTCGGCATGGAAGCGCGCGCCGGTCCAGCCCGCCGCCACGATGAGGAGGCGCGAAAGCTCCTCGGGGCCGGCCGACTCGAAGTCGATCAGGGCCGCATCAACCCGTCGCGCCAGCGCCCCAAGAGGCTGTGCGTGGAGCGTGGCTCCTCGAATCGTAGCCGCCGGTCCCGCCGTCAGGAGCGCCCCGGCCCCGATCAAATACTCGTCCATGCTGCGATCTTGGCACCGATGAGTGCCACCTGTATGGCCTTTTGCCCGGCCCGATCCCCGAACTTGAGCTATATCAACCGGAGCCGACGCGCAGCACGAATCGCTTCCGAATGGCCGTGGCAATGCAATTTCGTGATCGCATTTGCAATGTGTGCTCGGACTGTGTAGAGGCTGCGCGACGTTCGTTCTGCTATCTCCTTCGGCATCAAACCTCGCTCGAGAAGTCGAAGTACTTCAACCTCCGAGGGCGTAAGTCCACGGCTGCGCGGCCGCTCCAAAGCCGTACTGGCGATGACCGAGTCGACGGCCCTTAGGAGATGGGCGACATCGCCGTAATCTAACTCTTTTAACGCCTCAACGTTTTCCTTCACCCGATCCGTTCCGCTCTCACCGCCATGGCGCATCCTGACCATAATACTTTCGACGACTCTTACTACTAGCGTGACAACGCCGTCCTTGTCGGACCGAAGCCGGCTCAGAATTCGATCGGCCTGAGTCATGCGGCCGTTAATCGCTTCGGTGAGGGCGCAGAGTGCTTTCGTGATAGCTGCTGCGCGGATTCGATAAAGCCCCGTTACTTCTTGGATATCTAGGATTCCCAGAATCTCCTTCACCAACTTTGCCGATTCCTCGCGCTTTCCATCAAGCGCTAGAAACAGTCCGTACTCGCCTCCGCTTGAAACACGGTCGACGCTGAACGTCATTTGGTTCCAACACGAGGACAACAATTGATGCGCCTCGCCGAACCGGCCTTCCCAAGCCAAGCGTGCCGACCGAAAGATCGTCAGATATCGGTTCGCCAAGTCACTGGTCCTTACCGTTGCTAACCGTTGCTCGATTGCGATACTCGCTTCAACGTTACCTCGACGCATCTCGGCGCTCAGTATTTGAAGCAACGCAGTTTGCAACGCAAACGTGTCACCGGCCTTTGCCGCAGATGCAACTGCCAATTCGGCGTACCGAAGTTGTTGCTCGACATCGTCACGTTCGTGCAGCGCCAAATTTGAAAGCACGGCATTTGCCCTACTTTCCAGTCCAAATAAGTGCAGGTCGGCGGCCAGCTCGCAGGACTGCCTCAATACCTCAAAAGCCCGTGCCGCCATGCCTAGGTGATGGTAGGCGATGCCTATGCGATGAAGAATTTTAGCGCGGACCGCGTCGGAGTCCACATCGGAAAGCATCCCCTCAACGCGCATGGCAGCGTTGGCAGCGATTGCGGGGTTACCATTCACAGCCTGCTGTCCAGAGATCAACGAAATAGCTTCAGCTCGGTGAGCGGCGGTTTGTTCTAAATCGGCGCCGACTTTTTCTAGTATAGCGCTAACGTCTTGACCCTGATTTGCCAGCATTGAGGCGAGGCGCAGACTCGTCGTCGCCACTAGATCGCGGTTGTTGCCCGCGCGAGCGAGCGACCTGCGCAAAAGCGATTCGGCTCTGGTGAACTTGCCGCCCATAGCCTGAAGAACACCGTGCAGCGCGAGGATCGTAGCATTTTCGCGACGCGTAGTTTCATCGAGCGACGCGACCGTACGAGAAACTACGTCGCTGCGAGCTCGCTCTAGAAGGTCGAACCCATGGTTCTCAAGGAGACGGAGCACGTCTTCGCGTTTCGCCGCTGCGGCGTATGCGGCAATCGCGTGTTCGATATCGCCGCTCGCCTCAAGCGCCCGGCCGGCTCGCTCCTGCACGATTTGATGGGATCGCTTCCCCACGAGCGCGTTTTGATGGCGCAGAAAATTCCTGAACAGATCGTGGCAATGGTACACCCCCGGCGACTCTTCATGGATGAAGGCCGTGCGCTCGCGCAAGCGCTCGACAATCTGCAACGCGCGATCGAATCCTGCGCGCTCGAGTACCTTAATCTCGATCGTCGGTAGCGCCATCGCAACTTCGAGCAAGCTGCGCTCTTCATCTTCAAGGGTGCCATAGACTTGCTCGGCGAGGAAGCGATAGATCATCTCACGCGTGACGGCGGAGACGTTGCGCAGGTCCGAAGACCGCGTGGACGTACGCAAGGCAAAGCTCATTGCGGCCGGCCAGCCTTCCGTCAGGCCGAGCAAATCCCCGAGTTCGTCCTCGCGAATCGAAAGGCCTAAACCGCGCGCGGCGGCTGCGGCCTCTCCGAGGGTAAACTGGAGATCGCGTTCGTCAATCGCCAGGTCGGCATCGTGATAAGCTAGCCAGCTTCCGACTGGGAGCCCGGTCGTCGACCGGGAGGCGAGAATCCATCGGATACGGTGCTTACTTCGCTCGATGAGCGACGTTAGAAATGTGGTAACCTCGGCATCGTCATCTGCTACGTGAAGGTCGTCAATCGCTATGACTCCGGAGAACGACTCCAAGTGTGCGTACATCCAGCCGGCCAAGTGGGTACCGCGCTTGGGCGACGCCTGATTTCTTTCGTATGCCCCGGCCAGCGCCGTGATCGCATGTGGGGCACCCTCGCCTAATGCTTCTGCAAATCCCCGCAGAAAGCTCAGCAGCGTTGCGTGCTCGGCGCGGAGCGCGAACAACGCGTATGGCTGTCGCAAAGTACGAAGGTACTGGCGCAGCACGATGCTCTTACCGTAGCCGGCTGGTGCTACCAGCAACGCGATGGGAAAGCTTGCCGAAGCCGAAAGCCGCTCGATCAGCCTAGGCCGCTCGATCGGCGCCCAGGCCGCGCCCTCTGCGCGATCGTCACTTCGCAGCGTCTGAACCATCGCCTGTCGTTCTAAAGCCACTTCGGCGTCGCCTTTTATCGAAAAGTCTCAAGAAGCTGCCGGCAGCGCGCCTTCCCACTACGGCGCGGTGTGAGCCATGCGCGTCGCGCCGTACCGGGCACCGCGGAAGCTAACGCGAGTTATTTACGAACGCTGAAAGACCGCTTGGGTTGCCGTTGAAAATGTTCAAATCCACATCCCCACTAATCCCGCCAACGCGCCCCTGGGACGAATACTGCCAAACGGTCCAGGGGGTGAGAACGGGGGTCGAAGAAATTGCTCCGCTATATTGCGCGAGCCACACGTTGTATTTCTGGACTATCCTTAGCAAGTCTGGGTGCTGCCGCACCGCGCCGTATACGTAGATCATCGGGCGCCGGCCTGTTGCCTTTTGGACAATGTCAAGCCACGTCTGGATATCTTTAGCGGTACCGGGCCGATCTTGGGGAATCGCTTGCTCAATGTCGACGACCGGCGGAAAACCATCGCTTGCGGGCTGGGCATTTGCGAGATACCACTGCGCCTGCGCTTTGGCGTCGTCCTCGACGCGGTAAAAATGATAGCTTCCAGTAACGATACCGGCCCTGCGGGCCTGCAGCAAGTTATTTGCGAAACTACCATCCCGAAGACTTTTGCCTTCTGTGGCTCTCATTAGCGCAAACCCGATGCCACTATTAGCGACGGCGCTCCAGTCGATCCGGCCTTGGAACTCGGATACATCTATACCTCGTACGGCAATCGTCTGTAAGCGAGGCTCAATCTGCGATGAGGGTGGCGCCGAGATGCTTTGCACTGCGAAAGCCGCGCGACTTGCCGGATTCTCATAGCGCGCAGCAAGATCGGCGAAACCGAGTGTGATCAGTCCCTGATAGGCGACTTGTTGCACGGCGGGGTTCGAGCTGCCCATCGATGGCAGAAACTGCGCAAGCGTCGATGCTCGTTGAACCTCAAGCTGCTTTTGGTTGTAAACATAGGTGAAACGAAGCCCAATCACCGCAATGAGCACACTCGAAAGAAATGAGGATACCGATGCGAACTTATCCCATCCGTCTTTGCGACCCGAGTTTGACATGCTTTCGCTCCGTGTTCGATACTTCTTTGAAGCCTTAGCGCGTTTACTTAAAGCTCGTTGGCGGCCTGTTCGCGGGATGCGGCATGGGTACATGCCCCTTGCCGATTTGATCGCTCAGGAAGTGGGCGAGTAGCGCAGCCTCCCAATTGAGGTGATCCTTCAGCCACGCGTACTGCTTTGGACACGACATCTCGCCGCCTTCCATCAGAAATTCACCTTTCGAGGCAATCACGTGGCGGTAGGCGTAATAGTCGCGTTCGTTTGTGGTGAAGTTGTCGCTCATCACCTTGTAAGGCCAGTGCGCGGCATATAGCCTCCTCCATGCATCGGCGATCGCGGCGTCTGGGCTGCTTCCGGGTGGATAGCCCACCGATGCTCCCGAGCTACACGGTTTGTCGGCGCCGTCGAAATGAATGAATACTGCGGCCTTGACGCGATACGTGTCCGGAACATACCCCGGCAATCGCAGCACTTTTACGCCCGCGGCTTCCAAAATCCGAGCAGCTTCGTCAGCAACGATAGGCGTCCACACCTTTTCACCAGGCAGCACCGGTGAGCCGGTGTTATGACAGAGCGATTCCGATTCCGGACCACCCTTCGACTTGCAATCTTCAGGTCGTCCCTGATGCCCTGCCTGGATAATTACGTCGTACCGTGTTTGAGCGCTGGGCGCGCCATTAGTTGCGGCGATCAGCAAAAGAACGCTAACGAAAACGAGTTTGCTCTGCATTAACGACCTCCACCTACGAGTCTTTATCCACATCGCCGGCCGGCGCTCCTCGTTTGCCCGCATCCGCGGCCGAATTGTACAGCAGCGCAGCGGCATTGTCGGAGCCGTGGGCCAAGGCGGCCGAGCACCCTGCACAGAACAACCCAGCCGCCGAAGCGTTCATGCTTCAGGAAGCAGAGCACATGAGGATTTCCGGTTTTGGTGGCTATGCATTTACTTGTTGCGTGGCCGTTGCAATGCTCGCAGGGTGCGGAGGCGGAAGCGGCACGCCGCTGAGCCCATCGGCCGCCGTACTCACGGCGGAACGAACGCACGTGCGTCCCGTGTACGGCGTGTTGTACAGCTTCAAAGGCGGCTCCGACGGCGAAGGCCCATCTGCGCGCCTCATCGACGTCAAAGGTACGTTCTACGCTACCACCTATCAGGGTGGCGCGAACAACGCGGGGACGATCTTCTCTGTCACGCCGTCCGGCAAGGAAACCGTGCTCCATAGTTTCGGCGCCCACAGCGACGGTACGCTCCCGCAGGGGGCCCTCATCAACGTCAACGGCATGCTCTACGGCACGACCTCCGAAGGAGGCGCGAACTGCTACGCAAGCGGCGGTTGCGGAACCGTTTTCGAGATCACGCCGTCCGGCAAGAGGGAAACCGTACTCCATAACTTCGATGGCAGCTCGAGCGGCTCTGGGGACGGCGCAACCCCGGAAGCGGGCCTCATCGACGTCAATGGCACGCTTTACAGTACTACCTACGGAGGGGGCGCGAACTGCTACGGAGGCGAGGGTTGCGGAACGGTCTTCGCGATCACGACGTCCGGCGCAGAAGGGGTGATCCACAGCTTCTATGGCGGCAAGGGAGACGGCGAAAACCCGGAAGCGGGCCTCACCGACGTCAATGGCACGCTCTACGGCACGACCTCCGAAGGGGGCGCAAACTGCGAGAGAAGCAGCTCTGGCGGGTGCGGCACGGTTTTCGCGATTACGACATCCGGAACCGAAGCCGTGATCCATAGTTTCGGCGCCGGCACCGACGGTAGGCTCCCGCAGTCGGCCCTCGTCAACCTCAACGGCACGCTCTACGGCACGACCGCATCTGGCGGCACGAAAGACCACGGGACGGTTTTTTCGATCACGACGGCCGGCACAGAAACCGTGCTACATAGCTTCAATGGCAGAGACGGCGCAGACCCATATGCGCACCTCATCAACGTCAAGGGCACGCTCTATGGCACGACGTACGGCGGGGGCGCGCACGGCGACGGAACGGTTTTTCAGATCACGACCTCCGGCGCGGAAAGCGTGCTTCACAGCTTCGGCGGACCGGGAGACGGCCAGCGTCCGATTGCCGGGATTCTCGACGTCGGCGGCACGTTTTACGGAACAACTGCCGGCGGGGGCGCAAACGGCGACGGAACGGTGTTCTCGTTATCGCCGTGAAACGGCTAGGCTGAAAGCATCGCAAGACGCGTCCAGTCGACGGCCGGCTGTCGCGATGGAACTGAGTCCGGGAGTCCGAACGTTCCAAGCCGCCGGTCCGCTCAGGCTTCAGGAGGCATTGCGAAAGGATAGGGATGAAAAGTTCAAGACGAGTGATGTTCACGACAATGACCGCGACTGCTGCGGTTGGATGCATTGTTGTCTCGATTTCTAGTTTCAGTATCGTTAGAGCCGAGCGCGTCGTTCCGGCAAACAGCGTCGATTACAATTGCAGCAGCGGCACTGCGTGCGTTACAGGTAGTTCGACGGGCAGCACGACCTGGGGCGCCTACGGCCTTTCGAATAGCGCCGACGGCGTTCACGGAAGGACAAACTCGACCACCGGAAACTCCGCCGTCGCGGGTATCGCCAGGGGGAGATCCGGCCGTGGCCAGGGCGTGTACGGCAATTCATCAAACGGCGATGGGGTCCAAGGCGTCGCTACTGACGCTACGGACGCTGGAGTCTACGGCACTGGGGGAGAGGGGGTCATCGGCTACTCCAAAACGGGGTGGGGCGTTATTGGGGAGTCCGACGGGTCGCCCAATGGCTCCGGTGTCTTCGCTGCCCTCGCGTCCGTCGGGACGGGCACCAAGACGGCGCTCTTTTATGCGTTAAACAATGTGTCGCAGCAGCACTGCGAAATCGACGCGCAAGCGAATCTGACGTGTACCGGGACGATTGGCGCGTCGAGCCTGCGCGAACGCCACCGGAACAGTAATGGTCAACGGGTGCTTAGCTATGCATCGCAATCAGCGACGGCTACGATCGAAGACGTGGGAACCGCGCGGATGTCAGGCGGCGTCGCAAACGTGCGGATCGATCCGGCCTTTGCGTCGGTGATGGATCGCAAGTGGTACTACGTCTTTCTCACGCCGCTAGGCGATACGCGCGGCTTGTACGTCAGCATGAAGACGGCGACGGCATTTCAGGTGCGCGAAAACGAGCGCGGCCGCTCGAACGTCGAGTTCGATTATCGCATCGTCGCGCATCCGCTTGATGCCGATGATGATCGCCTGCCGCCTGCGCCAGAAATTCGTAGACCGGCAAGCGTCATACCCCCCGCGCACTAAAGAAACGACTCGGGCCTTCAGATCGGCATAGACTTCGACCTCTGATCGCCTCGCCAGCCGAGCAGCCCGGGCGGCGGCAGGGGGGGCGGCTTTACGCCCCATGGAAGGCCCGCATATGCGCAAAACCGCGCTTCAAAGACTTGTCGTTGGCGTTGCCTTCGCCGCAATCGTTTGCGCGAGCGTAACGATCGCTACCGCTCAGGCGCTGACGGTGGCGCAGTCCGCGCCGACCTCACCCCCACTGCCGACGTCACCCCCGCCGCCGACGTCGCCACCGCTGCCGACGTCACCGCCCATTCCGACTGCACCCCCGCTGCCGGGGTCGCCTACCACGCCGACGGAGGCAACGCCGGCGACACAGCCAGCGCCGACTGCACCACCCACTGCCGCACCACCCACTACCGCGCCGGATGACTGGAGGCATTTGGGCGCTTCGCCCCACGAAACCAAGGCAGACATCCGTTACTGGCGATATAACGTCACGTTGGCGGAAAGGTACCGAGCAGACGTCGGTTAGCGTTAGCAGGTAGGCGACCGCAATTCGCAGCCCGCGTTGCATCCGTGCCTAACGTTGTTGCTTCGGCTTGGCCGATTTATAAAGGCGAGAAGAGCGCCTCCTTAGCGATGTACGGAACGTAGCGGAAATCGCGAATGAACGAGATTCGGCCCGCGCTGACCTCGAGCAAGACGAAGTACGCCGGCTTCTGGCTGGGTGGCTCATGGAACATCGCAATGACCGGAACGCCATCGACAAAGCCCGCTTCCGCGCGGAGGTACTCGCTGGCGGTGTACGCGGCATAGCGGTCGTAGTAGCCGGCATCCACCGCGCGCGGATGTTGCACGCGCGAAACGACTTCGAGGCGTGATTCCGCGGCAAGCAGAGCGCGCAACTCATCCCAGTTATGGGAGTTGAAGAGGTCGACGTATCGCCGCAGCGTCACGAGCGTCTCTGCGGCGACGGGTCGCGCCGAATCCGCTGTAGGCGCGCGTGGCGTTCGAGCGATATTTGCACGCGCCCTAGACAAAGCCGCCTTCACGGCGCCGGCGGTCGTTCCCATCGTGTCCGCCGTTTCCTCGATCGTTTGGCCGAGCACGTCCTTGAGGATCGCAGCGCTGCGCTGCACCGGCGGAAGTTCGGTAAAGACGGTGAGCGCCGCTTCCACCAACTCCGGATCGACGCCGGCTTCGTCGGGCTCTGCGCGGTCCGGCACGTCGGCAACGGGCTCCACGTGCTGTCGTTCGTATCGTTTTAAAAAATCCATAGCGGTGTTATGTGCGATCCGGAAGAGCCAAGGTCTTAAGTTGGGCGGCTGCACCATTTGACCCAGGGCGTAATAGGCTTTTGCCAAGGTCTCTTGGACGATGTCCTCTCCGTCGAAGACCGAACCGGTCATGCGCGCACAATACCGATGGAGTTCCGGCCGCGCTTCCTCGACGAGCTCCATGAATTGGTCGCGTGCCTCTTGCATCGCGGGCAGCAGCGTGCGCGCTTGATCGTCCATCCTTAGTCCAACGGTTCGACGCCTTCACCGGTCACCGCGATTGCGGTGACGCCGTCTGCAATATCTCCTCGCAAAGCGCTCACGATCGCCGCGCCGACTTTATCGGCGTC